>Ga0209738_10000095_pt1 | contig 19946 bp, 20 predicted proteins | sample TergutNc150P5_FD_187289 | JGI IMG/M metagenome (GOLD analysis project Ga0209738, IMG submission 187289) | Nasutitermes corniger P5 segment gut microbial community from laboratory colony in Florida, USA - Nc150 P5 (SPAdes) (version 2) | ecosystem: Host-associated > Arthropoda: Insects >...
GGGCGGCAGCCGACAAGATGTCAGCCGCCGTCTCGATCTCGCTTGCATCAGGTGCAAAGGCTTCAATAATGGGCCGGATTTGTGCCGGGTGAATGCTCCACATGCGTGTGCAGCCGAACTCCCGCGCGGCGCGGCGGGCGGCGCCACGAATGGTGTCCGGGTCGTTGAACTCGGTGACGACGCCATGCGCGGGCGTCTTGCCGCTGGCATGCGCGGCGCAGGCAATCTCCAGCTTGGCGCGCACCACCAGCGGATGCGTGAACTGGCCCGGCATGCCCATCGCTTCAGCCGGAATGGCGCCGCCGTGCGCGGAGACGAAATCCATCAGCCCGAAACTGAGCGACTGCACGCGCGGATGCGCCGCGATGTCGAAGGCGTTGTGCACCGCACGCGGCGATTCGATCAGCACGTGCAGCGGCAGCCCGGCGGGATAAGCGGCGAGCAGGGCGCGTTCGGCGCGCGTCACGTCGCCCACGGATTCCACTTTGGGAATCATGATGTGCGAAAGGTATTGCCCCGCGCGGCCCGCGATGACGGCCATGTCGGCCTCGAACGCCGGATGATCAACGGGATGCACCCGCACGCCGATACGCGCGCGCGCATCGGCATGCATGGCCTGCGCGGCCAACTCGGCCACCATTTGCGCATGCTCGGCCTCGCCGCCCACGGGCGCGCCGTCCTCGCAGTCGAGTGTGGCATCAAACACGCACGCACCGAATTCCTGTGTCATTTCGCGCTGCAAGGCGATGCTTTTGCGCATGCGCGTCGGCACGCCGCTGTAATGATCACAGACCGGCAGAACCGGACCGGCGGCTTGCGCGCCGAGCAGGATATCCTTGGGATGCGCCATACGCGCGCTGCCGGGCCTGATGACGGACGGAAATTACAGCAGGTGCTGCACGCCGTCTTTTTCGCCTTGCAGTTCAGCCAAGGTCTTGTCGATGCACTTTTGGCTGAACTCGTCGATCGGCAAACCTTCAACCAGCTTGTACTCGCCGTTGCTGACGGTGACCGGGAAGCCGAACACGATGTCCTTGGGAATGCCGTACTGGCCGTCGGACGGGATGCCCATCGTGACCCACTTGCCGTTGGTGCCCAGCGCCCAGTCGTGCATGTGGTCGATCGCGGCATTGGCCGCCGAAGCCGCCGAGGACAGGCCGCGCGCATCAATGATGGCCGCGCCGCGCTTGCCCACGGTGGGCAGAAAGACGTTGGCGTTCCATTCCTGATCGTTGATCGTGTCCTTGATGCTCTTGCCGCCCACGCTGGCAAAGCGGTAATCGGCGTACATCGTGGGCGAGTGGTTGCCCCACACGCACAGTTTTTCGATATCGCCCACGGCGCAGCCGATCTTGGCGGCGATTTGGCTGAGCGCGCGGTTGTGATCGAGCCGCAGCATGGCGGTAAAGTTCTTGCGCGGCAGGCTGGGCGCGCTCTTCATGGCGATGTAGGCGTTGGTGTTGGCCGGGTTGCCGACGACCAGCACCTTGACGTTGCGGCTGGCGACCTTGTCCAGCGCCTTGCCTTGCGCGGTGAAGATTTGCGCGTTGGCGGCCAGCAGATCGGAGCGTTCCATGCCCGGGCCGCGCGGACGCGCGCCGACGAGCAGCGCGTAATCGGCATCCTTGAAAGCGACCAGCGGATCGCCGGTGGCGACGATACCCGCCAGCAACGGGAAAGCGCAATCTTCCAGCTCCATGATGACGCCCTTGAGGGCTTTTTGCGCTTTCTCGTCGGGAATTTCCAGCAGTTGCAGGATCACCGGCTGATCCTTGCCCAGCATCTCGCCCGAAGCGATACGGAACAGCAGGGCATAACCGATTTGACCAGCGGCGCCGGTAACGGCGACACGAACGGGCTTCTTGCTCATAGTGAGAAACTCCAAAAAGAAGTGAGGTAGGAACCAACCCGGCCGGCGGGAGCGCCCAAGACGACGTGTGTCGCGCCCAAGCAGCCTTCTTTTTGCCGAGCAGGAGAGAAGGTACAAAGTGTAACTGGGCAAGCAGCCCCAGTCAATTTGTCTTGTGTCTTATATAAGATGTATCATTGGTGACAGTTCCCTTGATCCATCCATGCCCGGCACCACCCCGCTCACCCCGTCCTCAGCCGCGTCCGGAGCCGGCAACAGCGGTGCTTCAACCCCGGCGTTCAGTCCGCTGTATCAGCAAATCAAAGGACTGCTTTTGGGGAGTCTGCAACGCGGCGAGTGGAAACCCGGCGAGGTGATCCCCAGCGAGTTCGACCTGGCCGCGCGCTACAAAGTCAGCCAGGGCACGGTACGCAAGGCCGTCGATGAACTGGCGACGGAGAATCTGCTGGTACGCCGCCAGGGGCGCGGCACCTTCGTGGCCACGCACGCCGAGCAGCATGTGCAGTACCGTTTCTTGCGCCTGCAACCCGACAACGCAAGCATAGCCAGCGAAGGCCCGGCCGTGCGCGACTTCATCAGCTGCAAACGCCAACGCGCCAACGCCGACGTGGCGCGCGCGCTGACGCTGCGCAACAGCGACCCGGTATTGCAAGCGCGGCGCCTGCTGCGCTTTTCGGGCACGCCCACCATTTTGGAAGACATCTGGCTGCCCGCCGGGCCGTTCAAAGGCTTGACCGCCGAGCGTCTGGCGCAATACCATGGGCCAATGTACGCTATGTTCGAATCAGAATTCGGCGTACGCATGGTGCGCGCCGACGAAAAAATCCGCGCCGTGCTGCCTGACGCCGAACAGGCGCGGCTGTTGAAGGTCACCACCGCCACACCGCTACTCAGCGTCGAGCGCATCGCCTATACCTATCGTGACGTACCCATGGAATTGCGCCGCTGCCTGTACCGCACCGATAAGCACCACTACCGTAATGAACTTAACTGATCCATTCCCGTCGTGCGGGTGCATGGCCTAAAATTTACGGCGTACCGCTTTGCCTTCGCCGCCGTCTTGCCACGCGTCGGACAAACGCTGAATTCGCGCCCTCTCCACGAGAGAAAACGAAATACCCCTGAAATACTCCACTTCCCAGCTACGAGAAAGCCCTCACCATGAGTGAAACCACCTCCACGCTCAAGCCCGCTCCAATCCAGCGGCCTGAGTTCCGCAACATCGATTTCCCCTCGATTGCATTCGGTTACCGCCTGCCGCTAGCCGGACGAGTGTCCATCCTGCACCGCGTGAGCGGCCTGCTGCTATTTGTCTTGCTGCCTTTCATCATCTGGCTGTTTGACGTGTCGGTAACTTCGGAGATTTCTTTCGAGCGCTTCACCTCGCTCTACACGGCAGGCATCGGCTTCTTGCCGGTGTGGTTTATCAAACTCGTGACGCTGGTCCTGATGTGGGCTTACCTGCACCATTTCTGTGCCGGCGTGCGCCACCTGTGGATGGACGCCACGCACAGCGTGACCAAATCGTTCGGCAGGTCGTCGGCCATCGCCGTGTTTGTCATCAGCCTGGCGCTCACGGCGATCCTGGGCCTCAAGCTGTTCAGCGTTTTTTGAAGTCCAGAGGAGCCCCTATAAATGAGCAACGTCAATTACGGATCCAAACGCACCGTCGTCGGTGCGCACTACGGCTGGCGCGACTGGCTCAGCCAGCGCCTGACAGCCACGCTGATGGCGGTCTTCACCATCGTGCTGCTGGCGCAGGTCATCTTCGCGCCGGGGCCTCTCAGCTATGACACCTGGGCCGCGATCTTCAGCGCCCAATGGATGAAGTTCCTGACCTACGCGGTGATCCTGGCACTGGCTTGGCACGCCTGGGTGGGCGTGCGCGACATTTGGATGGATTACGTCAAACCCGCAGGCCTGCGCCTGTTGCTGGAGGCGCTGACCATCGTGTGGCTGGTCGGCTGCGCGGGCTGGGCACTGCAAGTGCTGTGGCGTCTGTGGTAACGCCGCGCCGCACCGCCGTCAACCTGGAAACGTTATTTCACTATCCATCATGAGCTATACCAAAGATAAAGTCATTACCCGCCGGTTCGACGTCATCATCGTCGGCGCGGGCGGTTCGGGGCTGCGTGCCGCGCTGCAACTCTCGCGTGCGGGGCTGAACGTCGCCTCGCTCTCCAAGGTGTTCCCAACCCGCTCGCACACGGTCGCCGCGCAAGGCGGCGTGGGCGCGTCGCTGGGCAACATGGGCGAAGACAACTGGCACTACCACTTCTACGACACGGTCAAAGGCGGCGACTGGCTGGGCGATCAGGACGCCATCGAATTCATGTGCCGCTCCGCGCCCAACGTGGTCTACGAACTGGAGCATTTCGGCATGCCGTTCGACCGCAATCCGGACGGCACCATCTACCAGCGTCCGTTCGGCGGTCACACCGTCCATTACGGCGAAAAACCCGTGGAACGCGCCTGTGCCGCCGCCGACCGCACCGGCCACGCCATGCTGCATACGCTGTACCAGCAAAACGTGCATGCGCGCACCACCTTCTTCGTTGAATGGATGGCGATCGACCTGATCCGCGACGCCGAAGGCGACGTGGTGGGCGTGACGGCAATTGAGCTGGAAACGGGCGATTTGTACGCGCTGCACGCCAAGACGGTGCTGCTGGCCACCGGCGGCGCGGGCCGCGTCTATCAGGCTTCCACCAATGCCTACATCAACACCGGCGACGGCTTGGGCATGGCGGCGCGCGCGGGCATTGCGTTGCAGGATATGGAGTTCTGGCAGTTTCACCCGACCGGCGTAGCGGGCGCGGGCGTGCTGCTGACCGAAGGCTGCCGCGGCGAGGGCGGGTTTCTGATCAACAGCGACGGCGAGCGTTTCATGGAACGTTACGCGCCCACGCTCAAGGACATAGCGCCGCGCGATTTCGTTGCGCGCTCGATGGATCAGGAAATCAAGGAAGGCCGCGGCTGCGGCCCCAACAAGGACTACATCCTGCTCAAGTTCGACCACCTGGGCGCGGACTTCATTCACAAGCGCCTGCCCTCGGTCTATGAGATCGGCATCAACTTTGCCAACGTGGACGTTACGCGCGAATCGATCCCGGTCGTGCCGACCATCCACTACATGATGGGCGGCATCCCGACCAACATCCACGGCCAAGTCGTGGAACAAAAGGGCGGCGAGGATAACCACGTCGTCAACGGTCTGTATGCCGTGGGCGAGTGCTCGTGCGTGAGCGTGCACGGCGCCAACCGCCTGGGTACCAATTCACTGCTCGACCTATTGGTATTCGGCCGTGCGGCAGGCAACCACATCGTGCAAAACAACACCGGCGAGTCTCGCAAACCCCTGCCCGCCGACGCGCTGGATGCCACGCTGGAACGCTTGAACAAGCTGGAAAACAACACCGGCGGCGAATATGCGCAGGACATCGCCAACGACATCCGCGCCACGGTGCAAAAACACGCCGCCGTGTTCCGCACCCAAGCCAGCCTGGACGAAGGTGTGGTCAAGATCAATGCGCTGCGCGAGCGCGCCGCCGGCGTGGGGCTGAAAGACACCTCGCGCGTGTTCAACACCGCCCGCATGGAAGCGCTGGAAGTGGCCAACCTGATGGAAGTCGCGCAAGCCACGCTGGTGTCGGCCGCCGCCCGCCGTGAATGCCGCGGCGCGCACGCCGTGCTCGACTATGAACGTCCGGTCGACGACCCCGAAGCGCCGTTGGGACGCGACGACAAAAACTGGATGAAGCACACACTGTGGCATTCGGCCACCAACAGCCTGAGCTACAAGCCGGTGCGTTCCCAGCCGCTGACGGTGGACTCCATTCCGCCCAAAGTGCGCACGTTCTAACGGCAACCGGATCAAGACGAGGACACCCCATACCATGCAAAAACGCACGTTCAAGATTTACCGCTACGACCCGGACAAGGACGCCAAGCCCTACATGCAGACCGTCGAAATCGAACTCGACGGCCACGAACGGATGCTGCTGGACGCCCTGATCAAGCTCAAGGCGCAAGACCCAACGATCGCTTTCCGGCGCTCCTGCCGCGAGGGCGTGTGCGGCTCGGACGCGATGAACATCAACGGCAAGAACGGCCTTTCGTGCCTGACCAATCTGCGCACGCTCAAGGACCCGATCGTCCTCAAGCCGCTGCCGGGCCTGCCCGTGATCCGTGACCTGATCGTGGATATGACCAATTTCTTCAATCAATACCACTCCATCGGGCCGTATCTGATCAACGACACCCCGCCGCCGGAAAAAGAGCGCCTGCAATCCCCTGAGGAACGCGAAGAACTCAACGGCCTGTACGAATGCATCCTGTGCGCGAGTTGCTCGACGAGTTGTCCGAGCTTCTGGTGGAATCCCGACAAGTTCGTCGGCCCGGCGGGGCTGTTGCAGGCGTACCGCTTCATCGCCGACAGCCGCGACCGTGCGACCAGTGAGCGGCTCGACAATCTGGAAGACCCGTACCGGCTGTTCCGCTGCCATACCATCATGAACTGTGTGGATGTTTGCCCCAAGCACCTCAATCCCACGCAGGCCATCGGCAAAATCAAGGAATTGATGACGCGGCGCGCGATCTGATCGCGCAGCCCGTTCCCCGCTTTCCACAACCCATCCATGACAGCAGCCCAGCCCGCATCCCCCGACCACCAGACGCTCGCCGCGCGTGATTTGGGCAAATTGCGCTGGCGCTGCCGCCGCGGGTTGCTGGAGAACGACCTGCTCATTGAACGATTTTTCGCGTACCATGAGCACAACCTTACGCAAACACAGGCCGATGCGCTGATGCAGCTCATGGACCTGTCCGACAATGACCTGCTGGATTTGCTCCTGCGCCGCAAGGAGCCTGAACCCGGCAGTTCCTTGGACACACCCGGTGTACACGGCGTACTGGCTTTGATGCGGCCTATCTTGCCGCATCGATAGCCGCCCGCCGTCTGCTGGGCCGGACTTCATGTCCGCCTCGATCCCGCCTTGACCGTTCCCCGGTCTTTACTCCAACATCCTCCCAGGAGCCACTGCCATGAACCTTTCTGATAAAAAAGCCACGCTGTCATTTTCCGACGGCAGCCCTTCCATTCAGCTGCCTGTCTACAAAGGCACCATCGGCCCGGATGTCATCGACATCCGCAAGCTCTATGGGCAAACGGGCATGTTTACGTATGACCCGGGTTTCATGTCCACGGCGGCGTGCGAATCGGCCATCACCTACATCGACGGCGACAAAGGGGAATTGCTTTATCGCGGCTACCCCATCGAGCAAATCGCCCACAAGTGCGATTACCTGGACACCTGCTACCTGCTGCTCTACGGCGAGCTGCCCACCAAGGAACAAAGCCAGGGCTTTCACAAGCGCATCCTCACCCATACGATGATCAACGAGCAGATGCTGTCGTTCCTGCGCGGTTTCCGGCGGGACGCGCATCCGATGGCCGTGCTCACGGGCATGGTGGGCGCGCTCTCGGCGTTCTACCACGCCGACATCAACGACGCGACGCAACGCGACATCGCCGCCATCCAGCTCATCGCCAAGATGCCCACGCTGGTTGCGGTGGCACACAAGTACGGCGTCGGCGAGCCTTACATGTACCCGCAGAACAACCATTCATATGCAGGCAATTTCCTGCACATGATGTTTGCTACGCCGTGCGAGGATTACAAGGTCAATCCGGTGCTTGAACGCGCGCTGGACCGCATCTTCATCCTGCATGCCGACCACGAACAAAACGCCTCCACGTCCACCGTGCGGCTGTGCGGCAGTTCGGGCACCAATCCGTTTGCCGCCATCGCGGCGGGTGTGGCCTGCCTGTGGGGGCCGGCACACGGCGGCGCCAACGAAGCATGCCTGAATATGCTGACGAGCATCCAGAAAATGGGCGGCGTCGCCAAGGTCGGCGAATTCATCGACAAGGTCAAGGACAAGAACTCGGGCGTGCGCCTGATGGGCTTTGGTCACCGCGTCTACAAAAATTACGACCCGCGCGCCAAGCTCATGCAGGAAACCTGCAACGAAGTCCTCTCCGACCTGGGGCTGGAAAAAGATCCGCTGTTCGCCTTGGCCAAACAACTGGAAAAGATCGCGCTGGAAGACGATTACTTTGTCCAGCGCAAGCTCTATCCCAACGTGGACTTCTATTCGGGCATCGTGCAACGGGCCATCGGTATCCCCGTCAACTTGTTCACCGGTATTTTTGCCCTGGCGCGTACCGTGGGCTGGATCGCGCAGCTCAACGAAATGCTGGCCGACCCCGAATACAAAATCGGCCGTCCGCGTCAGCTCTACACCGGCGCGCCGCGCCATAACATCGGCTGATCCGCGCCGTTCCCGGCCCCGGCGTTCGGCCCGTCGTGCCCGAACGCCTCTAGGCTGACGATGCCTGCGTATGCTCTGAACGATGCCCCGATATGGGGGCTTGTTCAGAAAGACGCAGGCATTGTTTTTTGCCCTGAGCTTAAATGCGCGCGCCGCGTGACGGTGTGGGTATGCGGCGTTGTCGTTTCATTTCCTCAGGCGGCTGACACACACCCGCCTCGGCTGTTGGCGTGTGCTAGCATCAACGAGACAAAGTGTTCTTTCTTGTTGAGGTCATGAAATGGCAATAAAGGCATCACAACGTCGCTTGCTTGCATTGTCTGTCCCGTGCGTACTGATTGCGAGCATGCTTTCGGCCTGTTGTTCTTGTGCGCCGCCTCCGCCGCCGCATGCGGGACCTGCGGGAGCGGCGCCGCCTCCTCCACCGCCACCGTACACAGGACCTGCGGGAGCCGTCCCGCCGCCGCCACCACCGCACGCAGGCCCCATGGGAGCAGCCCCGCCGCCACCGCCGTCTCAAATGGTTCCGCCGCCGCCATCACCGTAAGCGGCGTTTCCGCGGGCGGTACGGGAGCGGTGCTTTAGGCGCGCACCTGCGGCGCCAGGGTCATTCCGTAATACGAGCCATTTATTGAGGGGATAGGCGCCGCGCTTTTATTACCTTCAGTGTTTGCACCCCAGATCACCACAACCGCGACTGCGTTGCGCAGTCACGAAAATCCGCCACCCTCTTCTCTCTATACACCCAACCACCCGCCGTTGTGTAACGACGAATGCGGCAGCGCAGGTGCGGGGATGCGCCTCTGCGCTCGGCCTTCGGCAATCGCCTGTTGCAGACGGGGTACGGTGATGGAGGGATCAGCGCCCAGCCCGCGCACCACGCACAGGCCGCTGGCGCCAGTTTGCGCGGCTTGCGCGACTTGCATAGGTTCCAGCATGCCGCCTATGGCCACCACCGGGCGGCCCGCCATGCGTACCCACCACGCCAGGTTGTCCAATCCCTGTGCGTGCCAAGGCATCTCCTTGGTCCGCGTGGGCCACACGGGGCCGCAGGCAATGTAGGCGGAAGCCAGGCTGCGCGCGCGCGCCAGTTCCCACAAACTATGGCTGCTCACGCCCAGCGGCAGACCACTGGCCACTATTTCGGCCCGGCCTGCTGCGCCAAGCGCAGCCAGATCTTCCTGTCCCAAATGCAGGCCGGGCGCGTTTTTCGTGCTGCGCGCCATCTCCAGCACCAGCGCCGCATGGTCGTTGATGAACAGGCGCGATCCGGCCTGACGGCACGCTGCGGTGGCATGCGCCACGGTATTGCGCAGCGCGGAGCGCCAAGCGTCACTCGGCTGCGGCGGCGCTTTTACGCGCAGTTGCAGCGTGCGCACGCCTGCGGCCAAGGTTTGCTCAATGCGCTCGGCGCTGTCGACGATGACATACAGGCCCGGCTCTTGCGGCGGCACGGTCTGAATTTGTGCGATCTGCACGGTCTTCACGCTTTGCCACCACGTCGCCAGGTCCACATCGTCGGGCCAAGACATGAACGGCATCAGCGTCGGCTCCGTGCCGAAACCAGCGCGCGCCCGGACCGGCCCCGCTCCCGCCCCCGCCGCATAGCCGTTGCGCAGGGCGTGCGTGGTGGCCATTTTGGCAAGCACCAGCGCGTCGGCACCGACAAACCCCAGCGCCAGCGCTGCCGCCGCACTGGTGGCAAAGGTGCAGCCGGTCCCATGCGTGTGGTGTGCGTCCAGCCGTGGCAGCGCCAGCCAGCCCGTGGTATCGAACGTGCTCATCCAGTCGGCGGCAACACCGTGCTGCTGCTCTGCGTCGTCCCCGCCGGTGATGCAGACGGACGTGGAGTCTGTCCGCTTGATGCCGGGAACACGGTGTTGGCACAACTTGGCGGCCAGCTCCGGCACCGTACCGCCGCTGACGTTGGCCAGGCGCTCGGCTTCGCGCCGGTTGGGCGTGATGATCGTGGCACGCGGCAGCAGCAAATCGCGCAGCGCGCGCAGCGTAGCCAGGTCGACCAGCGCGGCGCCGGTGGAAGCCGACATCACCGGGTCCACCACCACCGCCAGCGGCCCTTTGTGCCGCAACCGGTCCACCCATTCGGCCACCAGCCGCACTTGCTGCGGGTTGGCGAGCAGCCCGGTTTTAATGACGCGCGGCGGCAAGTCATTGACCAGCGCCGCCAGTTGCAGTTCCAGTTGTGCCTCAGATACCGCATGCACGCCTGAAATGGCACGCGAGTTCTGCGCCGTCAGCGCCGAAATGACCGGGCACATGTGCACACCGAAGGCATCAGCGGCACGCTGATCGGCCGTCAGGCCCGCGCCGCCGCCGGTATCGTTGCCGGAGATGCTCCAAATGACGGGTTTGGCGGTATCACTCATAGTGCAGTCATGTAATCAAAAATGGATTGCCGGTCACCGGCGTGGTGGCGACGGCAAAATCCTGCCGCGCCATAACGCCCGCGCGGAACGCGGCACGCCCGGCCTCAATCGCCTGCCGGAAGGCCCCCGCCATGCGCACCGGGTCGGGCGACTGGCTGACGGCCGAGTTGAGCAGCACCGCGTCGTACCCCATCTCCAGCGCCCGCGCGGCGTCGCTGGGCGCGCCGATGCCCGCGTCGATGATGAGCGTGACATCGGGCAGCCGCTCGCGCAGCAGCCGCAACGCGAACGGGTTGACCAGCCCCTGACCGGAGCCGATCGGCGCGCCCCAGGGCATGAGCAACGCGCAGCCCGCGTCCAGCAAACGTTTGCAGGTGACCAGATCGTCGGTGCAATACGGAAACACCACGAAGCCCGCGCGGACCAGCTCGCGCGCCGCCGCCGCCAGTTCCACCGGATCGGGTTGCAGCGTGTATTCGTCGCCCACCACTTCGAGCTTGATCCACGGCGTGCCGTACAGCTCGCGCGCCATGTGCGCCAGTTGCACCGCCTCATGCGCGGTCGTGCAACCCGCCGTGTTGGGCAGCAGGCGCGCGCCGGTGTCGCGCAAGGTTTCGCGGATCATCTGCACGAAACCGTTGTCGCCGCCGCCGGCCAATTGGCGTTTGAGGCCCACCGTTACGACTTGGCTGCCCGAAGCCGACATGGCATCGCGCAACACCGCGGGCGACGGATATCCGGCGGTTCCGAGCAGAAAGCGGCTCGTCAACTCGACCTCGCCAACACGCCAAGGGTCGGCAGCAAAGGGGACTGTGTTTGGAAAAAAAGGATCAGGCATAACAGCGGTTACAGGTAGAAGCTTACTCTTACTTCGTTACACACTGATAACAGACAGGTGTACCGGAATGAACGTTGTATCAAAATTTAACGTGACGTGCCCAAAAGACGGATGCCCGGCGGCTCCGAGCAGAAAGCGGCTCGTCAACTCGACCTCGCCAACGCGCCAGGGGTCGGCGGCAAGTGGGACTGTGTTTGGAAGAGAGGGATCAGGCATAACAGCGGTTACAGGCAGAAGCTTACTCTTACTTCGTTACACACTGATGACAGGCAGGTGCACTGGGATGAGCGCTGTATCAAAATTTAACGTGACCTGCCCCAAAACCGGCGCTTTGCACGGACGGCACTTGTCCGCCGGCCGTCAACAACATCGCGCCCCTGCTCCCTTGGCCCCATAGCGCGCGTCCTGCCGTTCGCGGAAGAACGCCTCGTAAGTCATGATAGGGCGGTCAGGGTGGTTATGGCGCATGTGCGCCACGTAGGTGTCGTAGTCGGGCAGGCCGACCATCAAGCGCAAGCTCTGGCCCAGGTAGCGCCCGGCGTTGCGCAGATCGTTGCTGAGTTCGGTCAACATGGCGCGGCTCCCGTCACCTCGTCAATGGCTGCCCACGGCCAGCGCAGCGGGCAGCGGCTCGTAGGGCGTCTCATGCACGGTGGGTTGAGCCTCGCGGCGCGCGCGCAAGATGGCGAGCACACCATAGACAGCGACGCTGGCCACCACCAAGATGAACAGTCCCGCCAGCGCAGCATCGGTGTAGTCGTTGAAGATGATGCGCCGCATCTGCGCCACGGACTTGGCCGGCGCGAGTACTTTGCCCTCACCCAATGCCGCTTGCAACTTGGCCGCGTGCGCCATGAAACTGATCGCCGGGCTGCTGTCGAAAATTTTCTGCCAGCCCGCCGTGAACGTACAGACCAGCAGCCAGACCGTGGGTACGATGGTGACCCAAGCGTAACGCCCGCGCTTCATTTTGAACAGGACCACGGTGCCCAACACCAGCGCGAGGGCGGCGAGCATTTGGTTGGAGATACCGAACAGCGGCCACAGCGTGTTGATACCGCCCAGCGGATCGACCACACCCTGATACAGAAAATAGCCCCACGCCGCCACGCACAGCACGGTGGCAATCAGGTTGGCGGGCAGCGATTCGGTGCGTTTGAGCGCCGGCACAAAAGTGCCCAGCAAGTCCTGCAACATGAAGCGGCCCGCGCGCGTACCCGCGTCCACGGCGGTGAGGATAAACAGCGCCTCGAACAAAATGGCAAAGTGGTACCAAAACGCCATCATCATTTTGCCGCCGATGACTTGGTGCAGGATTTCCGCCATGCCCACAGCCAACGTCGGCGCGCCGCCCGCGCGGGAGATGATGCTGTTCTCGCCGACCGCTTGCGCGGTTTGCGTGAGCATGTCGGGCGTGAGCGCAAAGCCCCAGTGCGAGACAGTGGCCGCCACGGCGTCGGGCGTGGTGCCGAGCACCGCCAGCGGCGCATTCATGGCGAAGTACACGCCCGGCTCAATGACGCAGGCGGCTACCAGGGCCATGATGGCGACCATCGACTCCATCAGCATCGCGCCATAGCCTATGAAGCGCGCATTGAGTTCGTTATCCAGCAACTTGGGCGTGGTGCCCGATGAGATCAGCGCGTGAAAGCCCGACACCGCGCCGCACGCAATGGTAATGAACAAGAACGGAAACAGGTTCCCCGACCACGCCGGACCGGTACCGTCGACAAAGCGCGTGAGCGCGGGCATCTTCAACGGCGGCGCGACCACCACAATGGCAATAGCCAGCGCCATGATGGTGCCGATCTTCAAAAACGTCGTCAGGTAATCGCGCGGCGCCAGCAGCAACCACACCGGCAGCACTGCGGCGACGAAGCCGTAGCCGATCAAAATCCACGTCAGTTGCGTGCCGGTAAAGGTAAACCAGGCGGCCAGCGTGGGCGAATCGTGCACCTGTTGGCCAAACGCGATGGCCGCGATCAGCAGCACGAAGCCGATGATCGACACCTCGCCGATGCGGCCCGGGCGGATGAACCGCATGTAGATGCCCATGAACAGCGCGATGGGAATCGTCGCGGCAACGGTAAACGTCCCCCACGGCGACCCGACGAGCGCCTTTACGACGATCAGCGCCAGCACCGCCAGAAGAATGATCATGATGAGGAACGCGCCGAATAAGGTGATCACTCCGGGCACCGTGCCCAACTCCATCTTCACCAGATCGCCCAACGAGCGCCCATCACGCCGCATGGAGATGAACAGTATGACGAAATCCTGCACCGCGCCGGCGAACACCACCCCGGCCAATATCCACAACATGCCCGGCGTGTAACCCATCTGTGCGGCCAGCACCGGCCCCACCAGCGGTCCGGCCCCGGCGATGGCGGCAAAGTGGTGGCCGAACAGCACATATTTGTTGGTCGGCACGAAATCCAGACCATCGTTACAGCGCACCGCAGGCGTCATGCGCGTACCGTCGAGTTGCAGCACCCGATCGGCGATAAAGCGGCTGTAGAAGCGGTAAGCGATCAGATAGACGCACACGGCGGCAATCACGATCCACAAGGCGCTCACCCGCTCGCCGTGCGCCAGCGCAATCGTCCCAAACGAGAAAGCCCCCAGCAGTGCAACTGCGGTCCAAATCAGGGCGTGGACAGCGCGACGCATGATCTCTCCCCTCCACGGTTAAAGTGGAGCGGATTGTAAAAGTCGTGCTGCCCGCCGTCTACTGAAATGGATGGCGCCATCGACCCCGAATTCATCCACCGCAACTTTCTCCCCAACGCTATGCATTGAAGGAACAGGACGGGGCATCCTCTACCCCGGACACATCGCCGCCCCGTATTGGAATGCTGCCCTGCCAATATTGATTTCATTTATTCATGATAATCTTGTATCTTGTTGGCAAGCGCAACCAACACATAACTGATCATCATCATCAAATACCAAGAAATTAATTTTGCCAACGGCACCATGACCCATTCTTTATGTTGATTCGGATAAATCCACACATGCGCCGCCGTACCGATGTTCTCGGCAAACCAGATGAACAAGGCAACCAGCAAAAGCCCAAGCAACAACGGCATCCGGCGATAATGATGGTGTATCCGAAAATAAACCCATGTCTTTCGGAAAGCAATTACCAGAACCAGCAAGATGATCCAGCGGAAGTCATATAAATAATGATGCGTAAAGAAATTAACATAGATGGCCACGGCAATCAACACAGCCGCCCATAACGGCGGATGGCGCGTGAACGAAAAATCAAACAACCTCCATGCCCGCGTAATGTACGAACCAATGCATGAATACATGAAGCCGGTAAAAAGCGGAACACCGCCTATCTTCAACCACCCTGCTTCAGGATATTGCCAGGAACCGACATGCGTTTTAAAAATCTCCACGGCCGTTCCTGTCACATGATACATCAGTATGACTTTCGCCTCCTCCAGCGTTTCCATACGGGAAACAAGCAACAGAATCTGAATCAAAACCGAAGCGAGCGTAAGAAAATCATAACGCGATAATGTCGCGTCTTTCGGATACCAGAGATGCGTACTGACCAGAAGCGCGAGCATCAAGCCGCCGAACAGACAGGCCCAGGCCTGCTTGACGCCAAACCGCACGAATTCGTAAACGAATAACCACCGCCCCCCTCGTGTTTCCGCGGCTTGCCCCAGCCGTTCCTCTCTCGCCCTCAAGACTTCATAAGGCCACCACGAATATTTAGGTTGATCAGACTCAGACATACAATACAAGTTATTATTTAATTGCAGGCGCCCGGTTCTCCACGAGATTATCGTTTACCACACGAAAAGTCACGGTGATCGGTTTCGATGCGCAGCACATGGGATCTCTGTCGCCCCACGCCCAGCCCGACACCGTGATGCGGTTCGGGCGTAGCACTGCGGTTTTCCAGTCAAAAGTGCGCCAACCGCGCCCCCCGATCTGGATCACCGACACCAACCGGAACGAATGCGTCACTTTTCCATAGAAAAAATCCGGCTCAACGGCGGCAAACACGGCCATATATTCCGCATTATAATTACCTCCATGGAAACCTTCAATGCTGAAAAAAGCAATGGCATCATCTGATTTTGAATCATCAATGACGTGACCCAAAACAATATACCGGAACTTGGCATAACTGATTGCCGGCCCATCACTGAACTGAGCGATGAGAGCGGACACCGCCCTCTTCACATATTAAATATCTTGAGATTTCTCCGCCGCCGGATCGATCTTTTGTTTGATACGGTACAGCGCGTCACCGCTTTCCTCAAGAGGCGCGGAATTGCCGCAACTGTTAACCCAGAAATCATGATCCTTCGAGAGAAACAGCAAATACTTCTCTCCAACATCCATCGGAAATCTGGCCGATGTGTTTTCGCTGCGAATGGTAATGTTCTCCGGCGTCGTGCCCTTGAGCTGCCGCAGTACATGCACGGTATAAAGATAGGCGGTAACCCCGATGGGATCCGAAGGGTCTTCCTGCAAAATCTGAGGCTTTCCCGTGACCTGCCCCATGATGATGCGTTGCGTGGAGTCAATTTCCTCGTCCAGCGGTATCTTGTAGCCCGAAATACCCGTGTGCGGATCAAGGCAAACGGCCATGGCGGGACGCACGCCCGCCAGTAAACAAACAAGAAGAATGAATACTGCTTTTTTGAGATGCACTATCTTGGCTGCCTTTCGTGGAGGGTGTACGCCCCCAAAAAATGGGAGCGCTGATGCCCTCAAATCTGCTTGAGATCGTGCACGCCAGGAATGGCTTTTAGCTGCGTACAAATTTCCTCGAACTTGGAGGCAGACAAGCGCGACAGGGCAATTTTCACGTCGTCCAACTCCGGCGAGTCATCCGATTGCTGGACGATGAACTGCGTGACCTGGGTACTGCCTTGTCCCAAGGCGCGCTGAACGCTGTCCAGCGAGATGCTGCCGCGCCTGGCCATCAGGCGCACGCCGCGTTGCTGACTGACGGCGATAAAGCGCCGTTCCAGCGGTTTGATGCCCGCGAGAATGATGAGGATGATGACGGTCGCGCCGACCGCCGCGACATACATGCCGCCGCCGACAGCCAGCCCGATGCCCGCGACCGACCAGAGGCTTGCCGCGGTCGTCAGGCCGCGCACGATCTCGCCGCGCAGCAGGATGGCGCCCGCGCCCAGAAAGCCGATACCGGAGACCACTTGAGCGGCGATCCGCGAAGGGTCGAGTACCACGTCTTTTTGGCCCAGCACGTCGGCAAACCCGAAAGCCGACACCAGCATGATCAGGGCCGAGCCGACGCACACCAGCATATGCGTGCGCAGGCCCGCCGCCCAGTTCAGGCGTCCCCGCTCCAGGCCGATAACGCTCCCCAACACAGCCGCCAGGAGCAGTCGGGAGATGAATTCCAGGTTGTTGTTCATAGTGACCATAACTTCAGAAAAAGAGCGACCTTACATCTTCAGCAGTTTGACACACCAGCCCGCCATCGCCTGAACATCCGACGCAGTGCAGAGGTGCGCCCGGTTCGGCCATGCGGTTGGCGGCATCTGGCGATGACCGGGATCGCACAACCGCACAACCGCACAACCGCGCAACCGCGCACGCGCCGGATCGCGCCTGCGCTCACCCGGGATAATCCACGCTTTTTACTGTCACGACGAGGACACGCCATCCATGACACGCATGGTTCACTGCATCAAGCTTGGACGGGAAGCTCAAGGGCTGGATTTGCCGCCCTACCCCGGCGAACTGGGCCGCCGCATCTGGGAACACGTCAGCAAACAGGCTTGGCAGGAATGGCAGCGCCACCAGACCATGCTGGTCAACGAAAACCGCCTCAACCTGGCCGACCAGCGCGCGCGCGACTACCTCAAGCGCCAGATAGAAAACCACTTCTTCGGCGGCGGCGCGGAACAAGCCGCCGGCTACGTGCCGCCGCACGACTGAACCGCCGCGTAAACGGCAAACCCGCGCCCGGCAGGCGCGGCACGAACCGGTACACGATCACCGCATCCATTGCGCCCACAACTTTGTCCGGGCGCTGTGTGTCCGCTGGCTGCAAGGCACGCCACTCCTGACGATAGATTTACGTGCAATTCTGTACGAAGTGTGATAAATTACTATAGTATTAGTAACCAATCACAATATTAAGATACGTAAGAGAAAGCAAACTCCCTAATCGTCACAGCAGAAAGGACGCACGCCATGAAAGCCAGTCAGTCAACCGCCGGTGATGTTGAACCCCTAATCAACCCTCGTCAGAGCGTCAAGCCTGGGACCGCCGCCGGATGGATGAGTTCCCGTTTCTTACCGGCAGCACTGTTTGCGCTGGCGCTGACGGGCGCATGGGGCACGGCGCAGGCGCAGGCGCTGCAAACGGTGGACTGCAGCACTGACTTTGCCAACGTTTTCAACACAGGCGACAACGGCAACGGCGGCATTCTGACTTCCGGCAACGATTTGAACTGGGAAGTCAGCAACCCCGGCATCTCCAATCCTGTGTTCACCCCGGGCGATTACACCGCCATCACCAGGTGGCAGCCTGCCGTGCTCGTGACCTCCCCGCCCGGCGCGTGGTACCCCAACCAGAGCAACGCCGCCTGGATTTCCCAAGCCGCGAACGGCGTCCAGAACCCTGCACTCAACGGCGATGTCTTTTATCGCCTCCAGTTCTACCTCGCCGCGGATGTCGATCCGTCCGCCTTTCAATTGAGCCTGAATTTCTATGCCGACAACTCGGTGTATGAGGTCTGGATCAATGGCCTCGCGCAAAGCACGGTTTCGCCCAGCGTCGGCACGCTCCCGCAATCCCCGACGAACGCTTTCTACTATGAAGGAAGTTACAACGGATCCGCCGGTCTGGCCCTGTACACCCTGAGCCAAGGCTGGCAAACGGGGCTGAACACCCTCATCGTTGACGTGAAGAGCAGCACGCCCAACGTCGGCTTTCTGGCCAAGATCAGCGAGGGCCAATGCACCATCCGGCCCACCGTCCATATCACCAAAAGCACCTCCTCCACGACAGCGCTCGCGCCCGGCAGCAGCGTGACGTACACCGTCACCGCGAGCAACACGGGGTCGGTAGCGGCCAACAACGTGGCGGTGGCCGACAGCTTTCCCGCCGGCATTGCCAACGCGACATGGACCTGTACTGACAGCGCTGGCGGCAGCCTGTGCCCGGCGGCCAGCAGCGGCGGCACGATCACGGCGCCGGCCACGCTGCTCAACCAAACCATCGCCAGCCTGCCTGCGGGCGGCACGGTGACGTACACCATCGTCGCCACCACGGCCAGCAGCGGCCTGCCGCCGGTGATAGCCAACACCGCCACGGCCAACGTGTCCGGCGGCGTGTGCGTGGACGCCAGCGGCCAGCCGACTGGTGAGCCGATGCCTTGCCCATCCACCGTGAGCAACCCATCGGCACCGATCATCACGTTCACCAAGACCGCCAGCACCACGGCGGCGCTGGCTGCGGGCGAGCAACTCACCTATACGGTGACGGTCAAAAACAGCAGCAACGCCGACGCGAACAACGTGGAGGTCAAAGACCCGCTCGCGCCCGGCATTGCCGCGATGACCTGGACTTGCGGCGACAGCGCCGGAGGCAGTCTATGCCCGGCGGACAGCACCAGCGGCACCGCCAGCAGTCTGGATGAAACCATCGCCAGCCTGCCGGCGAACAGCACGGTCACTTACACGATCACCGCGACCGTGGCCGCCAGCGGGCTGCCAGCGACGATCAGCAACGTGGCGACGGCCAATCTGTCGGGTGGCCTCTGCGCCGACGGCCAAGCTATGCCGTGCTCGGCCACGGTAACCAATCCGAGCATTACCGCAACCTCCGGTTCGTCGGCAACGACGACGCCGATTCCGACCCTCGGCGAAATGGCGCTGGCTGCTCTGGCCTTGCTGCTGCTGGGCCTGGCATGGTTGAAACTGGCTGAGGTAAAGCGCAAGCAACGTAACTGAATGAAGCGCGCGGCCTAGGATGGAGGAGAGAGAACCCGCCGCGCAAACATAAAAAGCCCGCGTAAGCCAAATCAGGCATTTAGCGGCATGGTGGGGTGTACAGCCGTGTCGTGAGAAGAATATACGTTGGGGCGGGACTGCGGCTTGCCCCAACTTGGGCGGACTGGCGCTGCCGGTGAATTTGATGTTGACCGGCGCGAATGCAGCCGCGTCGTCCCGGTAGGTACGGCTGGCAGAGCATTTGATTGCTGCTGCGCTTCGGCGGCCACGCGATGGCGGCAGGCTGCACTATCAGGGCCAACGGGTTCGATGCTTTCCGGCGCGCTTTTACGCAAGTCGCCCGCGAATGGCTCAACCCCGCTACCTTGACCCGGCGGCTGGACACCGACGGCCCGCTGCCCGCGCCTTACCGGCGCATCGACATGGCCGACACGCTGCAACAGGCCGTGTGGGGCCAAACGCGTAGGTTGGGGTGAGTTTACGAACCCCAACATGTACCAACATAAAACCATAAACTTTGTACGGCATCATATTTTAATCAGAGCCAAAGAATTCC
>Ga0209738_10000096_pt1 | contig 19914 bp, 19 predicted proteins | sample TergutNc150P5_FD_187289 | JGI IMG/M metagenome (GOLD analysis project Ga0209738, IMG submission 187289) | Nasutitermes corniger P5 segment gut microbial community from laboratory colony in Florida, USA - Nc150 P5 (SPAdes) (version 2) | ecosystem: Host-associated > Arthropoda: Insects >...
ATCCGTTATACAACCTCGCACCCGAAGGAATTCACGCAGCGCCTGATCGACGTTTACGCGAAAGTGCCCAGGCTCGTCAGCCATCTGCATCTGCCTGTGCAGCACGGCAGCGATCGCATTCTGGCCGCGATGAAACGGGGGTATACCGTGCTTGAATACAAATCCATCATTCGCCGCCTGCGCGCGATTCGCCCGGACCTGTCATTATCGACAGACATCATCGTCGGTTTTCCCGGCGAAACCGAAAGCGATTTTGCGAAAACGATGGCCCTGGTCGATGAAATGGATTACGACACGAGCTTCTCGTTTATCTACAGCCCGCGCCCGGGCACGCCCGCCGCAAATCTTGCCGACGATACGCCGCGCGAGGTGAAGCTCAAACGCCTGCAACATCTTCAGGCCACGATCGACGCAAATGCTGCGCGCATCAGCCAGTCGATGGTTGGCAACGTCGAACGCATTCTGGTCGAAGGGGCATCGCGCAAGGATCCGAACGAACTCGCCGGGCGCACCGAAAACAACCGCGTGGTGAATTTCCCCGCGCCGCCTGCCGCGCACGCAAATCTGACAGGCCAGATGATCGACGTGAAGATCAACCATGCGTATCCGCATTCGCTGCGGGGAGAACAGGTGTGAATGCGAAAATGACGAAAGCCGCGACAGCCACAGAAGCGACGAAATCCGCCCAGACCGCCGAGTTCGCCGCGCCGCGCGATGACAACGCGCGGCTGGCCAACCTGTGCGGCCCGCTCGATGAAAACCTGCGTCAGATCGAGCAGGCGCTCGATGTGACATTGACGCGCCGTGGCCATCGCATCACCGTGCGCGGGCGCAACGCGCAGCGCGCGGCCAATGCGCTCGAGGCGTTTTATAACCAGGCAGGCGACCCATTGTCGGTGGACGATGTGCAGCTCGCGCTCGTGGAATCGCGCGATGCCAGCCGCCCCGATCATGACGCCGCGCAGGGTGACGGCGTGGCCGAAGAACCCGGCCCGAAGCTCTACACGCGCCGCACCGATCTGCGTGGGCGCACGCCTGCGCAGCGTGAATACCTCAGGCAGATCGTGTCGCACGACGTGACGTTTGGCGTGGGCCCGGCGGGCACGGGCAAAACCTTTCTCGCGGTGGCGTGCGCGGTGGATGCGCTGGAGCGCGATCAGGTCAGCCGCATCGTGCTCACGCGTCCCGCCGTTGAGGCGGGCGAGCGGCTGGGCTTTCTGCCGGGCGATCTGGCGCAGAAGGTTGATCCTTATCTGCGCCCGCTTTACGACGCGCTTTATGATCTGCTCGGTTTCGATAAAACGATGAAGTTTTTCGAGCGGCAGATGATCGAAATTGCGCCGCTGGCATATATGCGTGGGCGCACCCTGAATCACGCGTTCATTATCCTGGACGAAGCGCAGAACACCACGCCTGAGCAGATGAAGATGTTTCTGACGCGCATCGGCTTTGGCTCAAAGGCGGTCGTCACTGGCGACACCACGCAGGTCGATCTGCCGCGCGGCCACAAGAGCGGGCTGATCGACGCGCAGCAGGCGCTGGCGGATGTGCGCGGCATTGCGATTACGCGCTTTACCAGCGCGGATGTTGTGCGCCATCCGCTCGTTGCGCGCATTGTCGAAGCTTATGATGCGCATGCGCAAAAAGACGAGTCATGACACAGATATCCCAACCAAAGCTGAAGCTGAAGCTGACCGTGCAGTTCCCTGCCGCAAAAGCGTTTGCATCGCACAAGGCGCTGCTCGCGCGTACAAATATTGCGACGTGGCTCAAGGCCGCGTTGTTCGCTGATGCGGAACTGACGGTGCGTTTTGTCGATGCCGATGAAGGCCGCGCATTGAACCGCACGTATCGCGGCAAGGATTACGCCACCAATGTGCTGACTTTCGCTTACACGGAAGAACCCGACGAAGCCGGCCCGGTGACGGCTGACCTTGTGCTGTGCTGCCCGGTCATCGAAAAGGAAGCCGCAGAGCAGCACAAGCCGCTGGCCGCGCATTACGCGCATCTGCTCGTGCATGGCGCATTGCACGCGCAGGGCTACGATCACGAAAACACCGCCGACGCGCAGGAAATGGAGGCGATCGAAACGCAGATCGTCACGGCGCTGGGGTTTGAGGATCCTTACTAGCAGGCCCCCGATGTCGCCCCGTCACGCCTTGCGCGTGGCCTTCACCACGCCGCGCACCTCGTCGAGCAGCGCGCATGCGCGCTGGATCTGCGTGGCGCTCGTGACTTCCACAGTGAACTGCATGAACGCAGCGTGACGGCGCGACAGTGTCTTGACGCCCGTCACGTTGAGTTTCTCGCGCGCGAACACTTCGGAAATATCGCGCAGCAGCCCCTGCCGGTCCGTGGCTTCAACCAGCAGATCAACCGGATACACCGACTGGCCTTGCCCATCGAGCACATCTGCTGACCACGTGGTCTGCAATACGCGCTCCGGCGCGCGCGCCGCCATGCGCAGGAACGACGGGCAGTCGCTGCGGTGAATCGACATGCCCTTGCCCTGCGTGACGAACCCGCTGATCGCGTCCGGCGGCGCGGGGCGGCAGCAGCGCGCAAGATGCGTGAGCAGCGCATCCACGCCCACCACCAGCACGCCTGCCGATGCGCCGTGCGCCACGCTGGCCTCGCTCGCGCGGCGCGTCAGTTGCCCGGGCGCCTGGTCGGGCGGGGCGGCTTCGGGCGGCGCGCCCGGCGCATCGCGCAATGCCTGCTCGACATTGCGCAGGCTGAACTCTTCCTTGCCTACAGCAGTGAACAGTTCGTCGGGCGTTCGGAATCCAAGCTTTGCGGCCAGCTGATCGAGATTCACCGAAGTGCGCCCTTCGCGCTGCAAGGTTTTGTCGATCAGCGCGCGGCCACGCGTGAGCGTTTCCTGTGCCTTGACTGCGTTGAACCACGCGCGCACCTTCTGCCGCGCCCGCAGGCTGCGCAGGTAGCCGAGCTGCGGGTTGAGCCAGTCACGCGACGGGCCGCCTTCCTTCACGGCGATGATTTCGACAGTCTGGCCATTTTGCAACGGCGTATCCAGCGGCGTCATCACGCCATCCACGCGCGCGCCACGGCAGCGGTGCCCGAGTTCGCTGTGCAGGTGATAGGCGAAGTCCACCGGCGTGGAATGCTGCGGCAGCGCAACGATGCGCGCCTGCGGCGTGAGCACATAGATATGATCGTCATCGACCGTGGCGTGACGCAACTGCTCCCATTGCTGCGGCGGGCGGGCTTCGGTCTCAGCGCTGTCGCCGGCTTCTGGCCCGGCGCTGCCTGCCTGGTCGGACACGTCATCTTTCCACGCCAGCAGCTGGCGCAGCCATGCGATGCGGTCATCGTAACGTCCGCCCGCGCTGAACTGGCCGCCGTAGCCGCGCGCGCCTGCTTCCTTGTAGCGCCAGTGCGCAGCCACGCCATATTCGGCGAACTGGTGCATGTCGCGCGTGCGGATCTGCACCTCGAACGCGCGGCCATCATCACCGATCACGACCGTATGCAATGAACGATAGCCATTGGGCTTGGGGCGCGAAATGTAATCGTCGAATTCCCTGGGCACGGGCTGCCACAGGTTGTGCACCAGGCCCAGCGCTGCGTAGCAGTCCTTCACATCCGGCACGATCACGCGGAACGCGCGCACATCGTACAGGCTGGAAAAATCCAGCTCCTTGCCGCGCATCTTGCGCCAGATGCTGTAAATATGCTTGGGGCGGCCACTGACCTCAGCCTCGATATGCGCGGCTTTCAGCTCGCCCTTAAGCCGCGCGATGGCCTGCGCGACATAGGCTTCCCGTTCCTCGCGCTTTTCATCGAGAAAATTTGCGATGCGCCGGTAAGTCTGCGGATCCTCGAAGCGGAATGCAAGGTCTTCCAGCTCCCATTTCAGCTGCCAGATGCCCAGGCGGTTGGCCAGCGGCGCGTAAACATCCAGCGTTTCGCGCGCAATGCCTGGTGCGGGCGCGACTTTTGCCGATGTGTAATAGCGCAGCGACTGCACGCGCGAGGCCAGGCGAATCAGTACCACGCGGATATCCTGCGCGAACGCCAGCAGCATCTTGCGCAGCGCTTCAACCTGCGCGCGGCGCGCGGCCTGCGCGTCACGCCCCGCCTCGGACGCTGCGGGTTGCGCGGTGGCGCGCAGGCTCACAGCGCCCAGGCGCAGCAGCTTGCGCACATCGAATGCAAGATGCGCTACTTCGTCGCCAAAGCGCGCGGCCAGCGTTTTTTCGGGATCGTGAAGATACGGCGCGAGCAGGAACAACGCGGCGGCGAGCACCGCGGCAGGGTCCACGTTCAACTGGCTGACGATGGCCGCCGTGCCCTGCGCATGGGCGGCGAGCGGCTCGCCGGTGGGCAGCAGCGCGTCGCCCGCGTGCTCGCGCACGAACGCCAGCGCGTCATCGAGCGTGGGCAACGCGGGTGACGTGGCGTGGGCCGCGGGGGCGGCGGGGGAGGTGTCGCTGTTCATGGTTCGTACCGCGCAACAAGGGGATGACCAGAAAGATTTTAGCGGCGAAACCCGTTTTGCTGTGCGATATGCGCCTGCCATCTATCCAAAAGAGGATTAAACGCTAAAAAAACACCGGCCAGCCGCGCTAGAATGACGCCATTCAGACTGGCAAGCAACGAGGAGTGTGGATGACCGAGGCAAATATTCTGGCGCAATATGGCCCGCGTGAATCAATGGAATACGATGTGGTGATTGTTGGCGGCGGCCCGGCAGGGCTGTCGGCGGCCATCCGGCTCAAGGAACTTGCGCAGCGCAAGGGCGTGGAAGTCAGTGTCTGCGTGCTGGAAAAAGGCTCGGAGATCGGCGCGCATATTTTGTCCGGCGCGGTGATGGATCCTCGTGCGCTCAACGAGCTGATGCCCGACTGGAAGGAAAAGGGCGCACCGCTGGACGTGCCCGTCAGCGAGGATCGCTTCCTGTTTCTGACCGAAACCCGTGCGAAGCATGTGCCGCACTGGATGCTGCCGGACAATCTGCGCAATCACGGCAATTATGTGGTCAGCCTGGGCAATGTGACGCGCTGGCTGGGCCAGCAGGCCGAGGCGCTGGGCGTGGAAATTTTCCCCGGGTTTGCGGCAGCCGAAATCCTGTTCGACGATAACGGCGCGGTGAAGGGCGTTGCCACGGGCAATATGGGCGTGGGCAAGGATGGCGCGCCCACGGGGAACTTTCAGCTGGGCATGGAACTGCACGCGAAATACACGCTGTTCTGCGAAGGCGCGCGCGGCCATCTTGGGCGGCAATTAATCCGCAAATTCCGGCTGGATGCAAACGCGGATCCGCAGGTGTATGGCATCGGCATCAAGGAGCTGTGGGAAATCGATCCGTCGAAACACCAGCCCGGGCTGGTGATCCATACGGCAGGCTGGCCGCTGGATGCGCGCACTTACGGCGGCTCGTTCCTGTATCACCTGGACAACCACCAGGTGATGACGGGCTTCGTGGTCGGGCTGGGGTATACGAACCCGTATTTGTCTCCCTTTGAGGAATTCCAGCGTTACAAGACGCACCCGGCCATCCGGCATTTTCTGGAAGGCGGCAAGCGCGTGTCGTATGGCGCGCGCGCGATCACCGCGGGCGGGCTGATGGCGCTGCCGCAACTGACGTTCGCGGGCGGCGCGCTGGTGGGCGACGATGCAGGGTTTCTGAACGCCTCGCGCATCAAGGGCAGCCACGCGGCGATCAAGACAGGGATGCTGGCTGCCGAGGCTGCGTTCGATGCAATTTCAGCGGGCCGGCAGCGTGATGAACTCACTGCATATCCGCAGGCGTTCAGGCAGTCATGGCTGCACGACGAACTGCATCGCGCGCGCAATTTCAAGCAGTGGATGAGCCGCGGGCTGCATCTGGGCACGCTGATGGTGGGCATCGAACAGAAACTGTTTGGCGGCAATGTGCCGTGGACCCTGCATCACCGGCATCATGACCATCAAATGCTGTGCCCTGCTGCGCAATGCACGCCGATTGACTATCCGAAGCCCGATGGCAAATTGACGTTCGACCGGCTGTCCTCCGTGTTTATCTCGAACACGAACCACGAGGAAAACCAGCCGTCGCATCTGACCTTGAAAGATGCGAACGTGCCGGTGAACCTGAACCTGCGCGTGTATGCGGGGCCGGAGGCACGCTTCTGCCCGGCGGGCGTTTATGAATTCGTGAAAGACGACGAGGGCAACGATCGTTTGCAGGTCAACGCGCAGAACTGCCTGCACTGCAAGACCTGCGATATCAAGGATCCGGCGCAGAACATCGTCTGGGTCGCGCCGGAGGGCGGCGGCGGGCCAAACTATCCAAACATGTAATACGTAATCTGCAACCTGCAACCTGCAACTTGCAACCTGTAATTTGTAATTTGTCTATGCCTGATTTTATTCAAACCCTGGATGCTGCATGGCAGCGCACGAATTCATTATTGTGTGTTGGGCTGGATCCTGAGCCGGCAAAATTTCCTGCGGCGCTGGCCGGCCACAAGGATCGCGCTGACGCGATTTTCGATTTCTGCTGCGCGATTGTGGATGCCACCGCGCGCTATGCGTGCGCATTCAAGCCGCAGATTGCCTATTTCGCCGCGCATCGCGCGGAAGATCAGCTCGAAGCGTTGATCGCGCATATCCATGCGCATCATCCTGGGCTGCCGGTGATTCTCGATGCCAAGCGCGGCGATATTGGCAGCACCGCGCAGCAATATGCGCGCGAAGCGTTCGAGCGTTACCGCGCGGATGCGGTGACGGTGAACCCCTATATGGGTTTTGATTCGATCGAACCCTGGCTGGAACACGCCGGCAAGGGCGTGATCGTGCTGTGCCGCACATCGAACCCGGGTGGCTCGGACTTGCAGTTTCTTGATACAGCCGGTGGGCGTCCGCTGTATCAGGTGGTGGCGCAGCTGGCCGCGCAGCAATGGAATGCGTCCGGTCAGCTGGGGCTGGTGGTGGGCGCGACGTTCCCGAAGGAAATCGAAATCGTGCGCGGCCTGGTGGGCGACATGCCGCTGCTGATCCCCGGCATTGGCGCGCAGGGCGGCGATGTGGCGGCGACAGTGCACGCAGGGCGCAACGCGGCGGGCGCGGGGATGCTGATCAATTCGTCGCGCGCGATTCTTTATGCAGGAAAGGGCGACGATTACGCGCAGGCCGCAGCGCACGTTGCGCAACAGACGCGCGATGCGATCAATGTGGCGCGTGATGCGACGGTATAATTCTCCGCTTTTCTGAACTCCGAACCCAAAAGTTCTCCAGAGCGCACAGTACAAGCCTGCCAACCCGGTCAGGCTGGTTTTTCCCTCTTCATCATGCAAGAAAAATACACCCCCTCCGAGCTCGAAACCGCAGTCCAGAACGAATGGCGCGATGCCAATGTTTATCACGCGCAGGAGCGCGAAGACCGGCCCAAGTTCTACTGCGTGTCGATGCTGCCGTATCCGTCGGGCAAGCTGCATATGGGCCATGTGCGCAACTACACGATCAACGATGTGATGTATCGCTACCTGCGCATGAACGGCTACAACACGCTGATGCCGATGGGCTGGGATGCGTTCGGGCTGCCGGCTGAAAATGCTGCGATGGCCAATGGCGTGCCGCCTGCGAAGTGGACTGAGGACAATATCGCGTACATGAAAAAGCAGATGCGCGCGATGGGGCTGGCCATCGACTGGTCGCGCGAAATTGCAACCTGCTCGCCGCAATACTATCGATGGAACCAGTGGCTGTTCCTGAAGATGCTCGAGCGCGGCATCGTGTACCAGAAAACGGGCACGGTGAACTGGGATCCGGTGGACCAGACCGTGCTGGCCAACGAGCAGGTGATCGACGGGCGCGGCTGGCGTTCTGGCGCGATCGTCGAGAAGCGCGAAATCCCGATGTATTACCTGCGCATCACGCAGTATGCGGACGAACTGCTGAAAGACCTGGACGATCTGGGCTGGCCCGCGCGCGTGAAAGTCATGCAGCAGAACTGGATTGGCAAGAGCGTGGGCGTGAACTTCGGCTTTCCGTATGAGCTCGATGGCGAAAAGCAGTTGCTGCGCGTGTTCACCACGCGCGCGGACACGATCATGGGCGTCACGTTCTGCGCGATCGCGGCGGAGCATCCGCTGGCTGCGCGCCTGGCGAAGGGCAAACCGGAGCTCCAGGCATTCATCGACGCATGCCGGCAGGGCGGGGTGGCCGAGGCCGATGTGGCGACGATGGAAAAGAAGGGCGTTGGCACCGGCTTTTACGTCACGCACCCATTGACGCAGCGCCCGGTCGAAGTGTGGATTGGCAATTACGTGCTGATGGGCTATGGCGAAGGCGCGGTGATGGGCGTGCCCGCGCACGACGAGCGCGATTTCGCGTTTGCGAAAAAATATGGTTTGCCGATCCGGCAGGTGGTGCAGGCCGAAGGCGAAACGTTTTCGGACGCCGCGTGGCAGGAATGGTATGGCGACAAGGAACGCGCGGTGTGCATAAACAGCGGCCCGTACGATGGGCTGGCCTGTACCGCGGCCGTCGAGCGTATTGCCGCGGATCTGAAAGCCGCGGGCTATGGCCACCGGCAGGTCACATGGCGGCTGCGCGACTGGGGCATCTCGCGCCAGCGTTACTGGGGCACGCCGATTCCGGTGATTCATTGCCCTGCCTGCGGTGATGTGCCCGTGCCGGAAAAAGATTTGCCTGTCGTGCTGCCCGAAGACCTCGTGCCAGATGGCAGCGGCAATCCCCTGGCGAAGTCCGCCGCGTTCGTGAACTGCGTGTGCCCGAAGTGCGGCGCAGCCGCGAAGCGCGAAACCGACACGATGGATACGTTCGTCGATTCGTCCTGGTATTTCTCGCGCTACCCCGCGCACGATGCGCCGACCATGGTCGATGCGCGCACGGATTACTGGATGCCGATGGACCAGTACATCGGTGGCATCGAGCACGCGATTCTGCATTTGCTGTATTCGCGCTTCTGGACGAAGGTGATGCGCGACCTGGGGCTGGTGAAGTTTGGCGAGCCGGCGAAGAACCTGCTCACGCAGGGCATGGTGCTCAACGAAACGTTCTACCGGGAGGACGCATCGGGCAAGAAGACCTGGTATAACCCGACGGACGTCACGGTGGCACATGACGACAAGGGGCGGCCCGTGGGCGCGACATTGAATGCCGATGGGCAGCCCGTCGTGCTCGGCGGCGTCGAGAAAATGTCGAAGTCGAAAAACAATGGCGTTGATCCGCAACTGCTGATCGACCAGTATGGCGCGGATACTGCGCGGCTGTTTACGATGTTTGCCGCGCCGCCCGAGCAGCAGCTCGAATGGTCGGGCGCGGGCGTGGAGGGCGCGAGCCGTTTCCTGCGGCGCGTGTGGGCATTTGGCGCTGCACACGCCGACGCGCTGCGCGCGGGTGCCGCGTCGGATGCGGCGAGTCTGCCTGACCTGATGGAGCCTGAAAAAGCCTTGCGCCGCGAAATTCATGGCGTGCTCAAACAGGCCAGTTTCGATTATCAGCGCTTGCAGTACAACACGGTCGTATCGGCGACGATGAAAATGCTGAACGCGATCGAAGGCGCGAAAGATGTGCGGCCTGCCGTATTGCGCGAAACGTTTGGCGTGCTGCTGCGCGTGCTGTATCCGGTGGTGCCGCACGTGACGTACCGTCTGTGGCAGGCGCTGGGTTATGCCGATGAATGGGGCAGCCTGCTCGATGCGCCGTGGCCGCAGGTGGACGAAGCCGCGCTGGAGCAGGCGGAGATCGCGCTGGTGTTGCAGATCAATGGCAAGGTGCGCGGCGCGTTGACGGTGCCCAAGGGTGCATCGCGCGACGCGATCGAGGCCGCTGCCGTGGCGCATGAGGCGCTGGTGAAGTTCAGCGAAGGCCGGGCGGTGAAGAAGGTCATTGTGGTGCCTGGGCGGCTGGTGAACGTCGTCGTTTAAACTGTGGGCTGTTAACCTGGTATCCGGGAGCGGTTGTGATTCGCAGAGCGTTTTTTTCGATACTGGCATGGATGGGCTGCGCGCTGCTGGTCAGCGCGTGCGGGTTTCATCTGCGGGGCACGCAGGACTATGCGTTCAAGCGCCTGGCGATTGTTGGCGCGCCTGCGCCCGTGGCCGCGCGCCTGACGCGCATCATCGAGGGGGGCAGTGATACGGTGGTCGTCTCCTCTGCGGCGGATGCCGACGCGGTGTTGCATGTGTCTGAGGCGCGTGGCTGGGACACACTGGCGATCGACGTCTACGGCCAGGTCAATGAATATCAGATCAGTTATCGCCTGAACTATTCGCTGAGCACGCCGGACGGCACGGTTCTGCTCGCGCCCAGCCAGATTGCATTGAATCGCGCAATGACCTACAGCGTGCAGTATTCCACGGCCAAGGCCACGGAATCCGACCTGCTTTATGCCGACATGCAGAACGATGCGGTCGATCAGGTCGTGCGCCGGCTGGCCTTCGTGCATACCCTGCATCCGCAGCCAGGCAAGGAAGTGCCGGGCATTGTGCCGCGCGCGCCGCTGCCGCCGCCGCCACTCTGAGCGTCACCCATGCAATTGCGATCTGACGCGCTCGACGCACATCTGGCCAAAGGGCTGGCTGGCCTTTACGTCGTGTATGGCGACGAGCCTTTGCTTGCGCAGGAAGCGTGTGATCGCATTCGCGCCAGCGCGCGTGCCGCGGGTTTTACCGAGCGCGTGGTGTTTACCGTCGAACGTGGCTTTGACTGGAGCGCGCTGCTGGGCAGCAGCCAGTCGATGTCGTTGTTCGGCGAGCGGCAGCTCATCGAGTTGCGCATTCCCACTGGCAAGCCGGGCAAGGAAGGCGCGCAGATGCTCAGGCAGTTCGCGGACGTCGATAATCCCGATATGCTCAGACTGGTTACGTTGCCGCGGCTCGATATGGCCACGCAGAAAAGCGCGTGGTTTACCGCATTGACCAGCGTGGGCGTGGCATTGAAGATCGACACAGTCGAGCGCGCGCAGTTGCCCGGCTGGATTGGCCAGCGGCTGGCGCAGCAGGGGCAGCGCGTTGAGGCGGGCGAAGCCGGGCGGCGGGCATTGCAGTTCATCACGGAGCGCGTTGAAGGCAATCTGCTGGCCGCGCATCAGGAAATCCAGAAGCTTGGCCTGCTGTATCCGCAAGGGGCGCTCACGTTCGATCAGATTCACGATGCCGTGCTGAATGTGGCGCGGTACGATGTGTTCAAGCTTAACGAAGCGATGCTTGCAGGCGATGCCGGGCGGCTTGCGCGGATGCTTGATGGCCTGCGCGGCGAAGGCGAGGCGGCGGTGCTCGTGCTGTGGGCGCTGGTCGAGGAAATTCGCACGCTGCTGCGCATCAAGCGCGGCGCGGCTGCCGGTAAGCCGCTGGCGACGCTGCTGCGCGAGAATCGTGTATGGGGCCCGCGCGAGCGGCTCGTGGGGCCTGCGTTGCAGCGGCTGACCGAAGCGGGGCTGGAGCGCGCATTGTCACTGGCGGCGCGGCTGGACCGGCAGGTCAAAGGGCTGTCCGCGCAGGCGCGTGGCGAATGGCGCAACGTGCTGCCGCCCAACGCCTGGGATGGGCTGTTTGAACTGGCGATGACTGTCGCCGTGCCGCGGCGGGTTCTGTCCACACTGTCCAGATAACGTGCACCTACCTTGATGTTTTGATGAACATGAATATCGACCAGTACATGACCGGGCTTGGGGTGAATGCGCGCACGGCATCGCGCGCGATGGCCCGCGCATCGACGGCGGCGAAGAACGCTGCGCTCGATGCAGTCGCACACGCCATCGAGCGCGATGCGGCGCAGTTGCAGCAGGCCAACGCGCGCGACGTTGCCCGCGCCCGTGAGAAGGGCCACGATGCCGCGTTCATCGACCGCCTGACGTTGTCGGACAAGGCGCTGAAAACGATGGTCGATGGCCTGCGGCAGGTGATGGCCTTGCCTGACCCGATCGGCGAAATCACACATCTGAAATATCGCCCCAGTGGCATTCAGGTGGGCCAGATGCGCGTGCCGCTCGGCGTGATCGGCATCATTTACGAGTCGCGCCCCAATGTGACGATCGACGCTGCCGCGCTGTGCCTGAAAGCGGGCAACGCGGCGATTCTGCGCGGCGGCTCCGAGGCGCTCGAATGCAATACGGCGCTGGCAAAACTGATCGGCGAAGGGCTGGCCGCAGCGGGCTTGCCGCAGCACGCGGTGCAGGTGGTAGAGACGCCGGATCGCGCGGCAGTCGGCAAGCTGGTGACGATGACGGAATATGTGGACGTGATCGTGCCGCGCGGCGGCAAGAGCCTGATCGCGCGATTGATGGCCGAGGCGCGCGTGCCGATGATCAAGCATCTGGACGGTATCTGCCATGTGTTTGTGGACGATCGCGCGGACATCGCGCGCGCATTGAACGTATGCGATAACGCGAAGACGCATCGTTACGGCACCTGCAACACGATGGAAACGTTACTGGTGGCGCGCGGCATTGCCCATCAGATATTGCCGCCGCTGGGCAGGCTGTATCGCAGCAAGGAGGTGGAATTGCGCGTGGATGCCGAGGCCCGCGCGATTCTTGACGCGGCAGGCGTTGGCCCGCTGGTCGATGCCACGGAAGAAGACTGGCGCACCGAATATCTCGCGCCCGTGCTGGCCATCAAGGTGGTGGGCAACCAGCGCGAAGCGATGGCGCATATCAACGAATATGGCTCGCATCACACCGACGCGATCGTCACCGAAGACCACGACCGCGCGATGCGCTTCCTGCGCGAAGTGGATTCGGCCAGCGTGATGGTGAACGCATCCACGCGCTTTGCGGATGGTTTCGAGTTTGGGCTGGGCGCGGAGATCGGCATCTCGAACGACAAACTGCACGCGCGCGGCCCGGTGGGGCTGGAAGGGCTGACTTCGCTGAAATACGTTGTGCTCGGGCATGGGGAAGGGCGGCAATAAGATAAGCGTTGTTAGCAGTACAAGCGCATATCCTGCTGTGGGTTCATCCGTCGGAGGTTATCGTGAACTGGGGTAATACCTATCTGTGGGTCAAGACGTTTCATATCGTATTGATCTCGTCCTGGTTTGCCGGTTTGTTTTATCTGCCGCGCATCTTCGTGAATCTGGCCATGGAAAACGACGCGGCAACAGTCTCGCGCCTGCTGGTGATGGCGCGCAAACTGTTCCGTTTCATGACGCTGATTGCCGTGCCCGCGCTGTTATGCGGCGTATGGTTGTGGCTGGGGGAAAGGATCGGCGTTGGGCAAGGGTGGATACACGCGAAGCTGGTGGTGGTGGCGCTGCTGCTGGCGTATCACTTCAAGTGCGGGTGGCTGCTGAAAACGTTCGAGCGCGGCGAAAACCGGCACACGGACAAATGGTATCGCGTGTTCAATGAATTGCCCGTGATTGCGATGCTGGTGGCAGTGGCGCTGGCGGTGGTCAAGCCGTTTTGATTCCTTGATGCAGTCATCAAAATTAAAATCAATGCTGCTCAAACCGCTCATAACGCCTGTCGCACGCGCGTTCCTCGCAGGTAAGCTCCGTGACCTGCGCGGCGGGTGGCCCGTGGCGCAGCCAGGACAACAGCCGGTCGATCTGGTTGGCCGCGCCCTGCGCGAGCACCTCGACTGAACCATCCTCCAGGTTTGCCACCCAGCCGCGAATGCCCAGCGCATGCGCGCAACGCACGGTGGCATGGCGAAAGCCCACACCCTGCACCACGCCGCGCACGCGCACGTAATATGTTTCGATGCGCGCATCCAGATCGGGACTCTTCATTGTGCACCTCATGCTCCTGATTTCGGATCGGTATTGTAAGATTATCCGCATCACACTTTCATCTTTGACAGGAAAACTTCTCGAATGACTGCTTCTTCCCGCGATCTCGTGCTGGTCACAGGCGCGTCCGGCTTCGTTGGCTCGGCGGTGGCGCGCGTTGCCGTGCAGCAAGGCTTCACGGTGCGCGCGCTGGTGCGCGCAACCAGCCCGCGCACCAATCTTGCGGGGCTGGATGCACAGATCGTCGTGGGCGATATGCGGGATGTCGCGTCGATGCGCGCGGCGCTCTCGGGCGTGCGTTACCTGTTTCATGTGGCCGCCGATTACCGGATCTGGGCGCCTGACCCCACCGAGATCGAGCGCGCGAACCTGGAAGGCGCGCAGGCGACGATGCAGGCCGCGCTCGATGCGGGCGTGGAGCGCATCGTATATACGAGCAGCGTTGCCACACTGAAAGCCACGCCATCGGGCGCATCCACCGATGAAACCGCGCCACTGACTGCCGCCCAGGCGATCGGCGTATACAAACGCAGCAAGGTGCTGGCCGAGCGCGAGGTCGAGCGGATGATCGCGCAGCACGGGCTGCCTGCCGTGATCGTGAATCCATCCACGCCCATCGGCCCGCGCGATGTGAAGCCCACGCCAACGGGGCGTATCATCGTTGAAGCCGCAACGGGGAAAATTCCGGCATTCGTCGATACGGGCCTGAACCTCGTGCATGTGGACGATGTGGCGCAAGGGCATCTGCTGGCGCTGCAACAGGGGCGCATTGGCGAGCGCTATATTCTGGGCGGCGAGAATCTTCCGCTTGAGCAGATGCTCGCAGATATCGCGCATCTGGTGGGCCGCAAGCCGCCCACACTGCGCTTGCCGCGCTGGCCGCTGTACCCCATCGCATGGGGCGCGGAGAGGGTCGCGCGTGTGACGAAACGCGAGCCGTTCGTAACGATAGATGGCCTGAAGATGTCAAAGAACCGGATGTATTTCACGTCGGCGAAAGCCGAACGCGAATTAGGCTATCGTGCGCGGCCTTACCACGAAGGTTTGCGCGATGCGATAAACTGGTTTGGCGAAGCAGGCTATCTGCGCACGGGAAAATAGGGATGCGCCGATGTTGTATCCATGAAGATGATAAATATGCATGATGAATCTGCCCGGGAACACATTGACATGAATTTTCAGCCACAGATTGAAATCGAGCAGCAGATCGACGCACTTGAAACAGGCATCGCGCAGCTGCTTGCGCGCGGCCTGCCTGATGACGACGCGCCCAGCGACGAAGATGGCCCGCCGACGCTGCGCATGAACATTCCGGCGGAAAACGAACTGGCCTTGAGGATCAGGAACCGGAGCATTGTGTTCAATGCCCAGCAGCTCGACCAGCTCATCGACCAGCTGGCCACGGTGCGCTCGTCGATGCACCCGGGGCCTTCCGCCACGGTGCCCTCTGGGTGGAGCTTCGCGGCCACGCGCAATCCGAACGTCGCCGTCAGGAAACAGTCCAACGGCGACCGGCTGCTGGTGCTGCGTCACACCGGCCACGGCTGGGTGCCGTTCATGCTGTCGCCGGAGCGGGTCGTCGAGCTTTATATGCTATTGACGGCGCGGTGAGGCGCTCGTCCCTGGCGCTCATATCCCTGACGTTCATCTCTATATCTGGTAGAACCAGATATTTTGCTGATCCAGCTCGGCAGGGGCCGCAGCGCCCTGGCTGCTTTTGAATTGCAGCTCGGGATTTTTCACGCTGACCCGCATGTTCTCGGGCACCGAGCGGACAATAAAAGCGTTGCCGCCAATCACCGCGCCGCGCCCGATCACCGTATCGCCGCCCAGGATCGACGCGCCGGAATACACGGTGACGTAATCCCTGAGCGTCGGGTGCCGCTTGACGTTTTTCAGGCTCTGCCCGCCGCGGGTGGATAGCGCGCCCAGCGTGACGCCCTGATACAGCGTCACATGCTCGCCAATGGAAGTGGTCTCGCCGATCACGATGCCGGTGCCATGGTCCATAAAGAAGTATTTGCCGATTTCTGCGCCCGGATGAATATCGATGCCCGTCACGCCATGCGCGTATTCGCTCATGATGCGCGGCACCAGCGGCACGGATAGCTGGTATAGCTCATGCGCAATGCGATACACAATGGCGGCATACATGCCTGGGTAGGAAATCACGATCTCCGCCTGGTTGTACGCGGCAGGGTCGCCGCTGTAGGCCGCATCGAGATCGGTTTGCAGATATTCCCGGATGACCGGAATCCTGGCGATGAATTGCAATGCAATCTCCGCTGCCGCGTCGTCTATTTCTGCCTGCGGGCGATCGCGGTAGCGCGCGTCATAACGCAATGCAAAACCCGTTTGCGTGGCCAGCTCACTGGCCACTTCCTCCAGCAGCACGCCAATCCGGTTGCTGGGCGAGCCGCCGTAGCCGCGCGCAAAGTGCGCCGGAAACAGGATTTTCTGCAACCGGCCAATCACGGCGACGATGGCCGCCTTGACGGGCTGCTCAGGCATCTCCTGCTGGTTCTTTCCCAGATCATTGAGAATGGCCTCCGACACCCGTTTGATTTCCGCATCGATTCGTCGCATTGTTTCGCTCCTCCACGTTAGCGAGCCAGTTCCCGCACCGCGCGCGCCAGCGCGTCGATTTCATCGGGCGTGTTGTAAAACGCCAGCGTGGCGCGCACCGTCGCTTCCAGCCCGAAACGCCGCAGAATGGGCTGCGCGCAATGATGCCCGGCGCGCACGGCGATTCCGTGACTGGACAGATGCTTGCCAACCTGTTCAACGCTGCTGCCCTCCAGCACGAAAGACAATACTCCCGCTTTTTCCCTGGCCGTGCCGATGATCCGCAGGCCGTGAATCTGGCTGAGTTCGCGCGTGGCATGTTCCAGCAGCGCCTGTTCGTAGGCATGGATGCCGGGCAGGCCAACGGCGCTCACATAATCGAGCGCCACGCCCAGGCCAATGGCATCGGCGATATTACCGGTGCCTGCTTCAAACCGGTCAGGCGCGGGCTGATAGATCGTGCGCTCGAAGCTCACATCCCGGATCATGTTGCCGCCGCCTTGCCAGGGCCGCGCCTGCGCCAGCGCGTCGGTCTTGCCATAGACCACGCCAATTCCCGTCGGGCCGAATATCTTGTGGCCGGAGAACACGAAAAAGTCCGCGTCCAGTTCGCTGACATTCACGGGCGTATGCGCGACGGACTGCGCGCCATCCACCAGAACCGGCACGCCATGACGATGCGCGATCTGCGTCATTTCATGCACGGGCGCGATGGTGCCCAGCACGTTCGAGACATGCGTGACCGACGCGAATCGCGTGCGCGGGCCAAACAGCCGCTCGTATTCGGTCAGGAGAATCTGGCCCGCGTCATCCACGGGCGCGACCCTGATGATGGCGCCGGTTTCCTGCGCGATCAGCTGCCACGGCACGATATTGGCGTGATGCTCCAGATGCGTCAGGATGATTTCATCGCCCGGCGCGAGCAGCGGTTTCACATAGGCCCAGGCCACGAGGTTGATGCCCTCGGTCGTGCCTCTGACGAATACGATGTTGTCTTTGGAGGGCGCACCCAGGAAACGCGCGGCGGTTTGCCGGGCCGCTTCATAGGCATCGGTGGCGCGGGAGGCCAGTTCGTGCGCGCCACGGTGGATATTGGAGTTTTCGTGCGTGTAGTAATACGACAGGCGTTCGATGACCTGGCGCGGCTTCTGCGTTGTTGCGCCATTGTCGAGCCAGACCAGCGGCTTGCCGCTGACTTTCTCGTTCAGTATCGGAAAATCTGCGCGCCAGCGGTGCGCATCGAAGCTGCCTGCCGCGTCTGCGCCAGCGCTGTTATACGGCGTGAGGATGGGCGCATACGCAGGCGACGCATTCTGGAACTCGGGAAACCAGGGCAGCGCCCATGCTTCCAGCTCCTGTGCGCTGGGCAGGCCGTAGGCGTCAGTGGTAGTCATGGTATTCGCCCACTTCCACATCGTCGAGCACTGCGATTGCGTCATCGGCCAGGATCGCCGCCGAGCAGTACAGCGACAGCAGATAGGATGCCAGCCCCTTGTCGTCGATGCCCCTGAACCGCACGGCCAGGCCGCGCGAGTGTTCGTTCTGCAGGCCCGCCTGATACAGCCCGATCACGCCGCGCCGGGCCTCGCCGGTGCGAACGAGCAGGATGCTGGTTTTGCCGCCCTGGCTTTCCGGGTGTTTCAGGCCATCGACGAACAGTTTGTCGGTGGGCACCAGCGGGATGCCGCGCCACAGGATGAAGACGCCGCCATGAATGCACGCAGTGGCAGGCGGCACGCCGCGCCGCGTGCATTCGCGCGCGAACGCCGCGATGGCGCGCGGGTGCGCCAGAAAGAACGAGGGTTCCTTCCAGACCAGGCTGATCAGCTCGTCCAGATCATCGGGCGTGGGCGCGCTTTTGACCGGCGTGATGCGCTGGCTGTCAGCGACGTTCTTCAGCAGGCCATAGTCATCGTTATGCAGAATCTGGCTTTCCTGGCGCTCCCGCAGGCTCTCGATGGCCAGATGCAGCTGTTCCTTTGTCTGATCGTAGGGCGACGCAAAAACATCCGCGACGGCGGTGTCCACATTGATGATGGAGGCAATCGAATTGAGGATATATTCCCTGGGTTTTTTCTGGTATTCCACAAAACCTGCCGGAATATCGTGGCTCTTTTTTTCCGATGAGCACAACACGTCAAGCGGCGTGTCTCCTTCGACCACGCGGTTCACGCGATAGACGCCCGAGTCCAGACCCTTGAACTCAAGGAAACGGGTTAGCCAGCGCGGCGTGAGCGCGCCGAACTGGGGGCGCGTTTTGGCAACATCAGAGAGTTGATACGCTTGCGCGCCGTTGAGCGCGTTGAGTTGTTTATGGTGGTGATCAGCGGACATGGCGGCTCGCTCCTGTAAGTGTGAAAGGGCAATATACGGGCTGCCGGGCCACGGGCAAAACAATAATTTGTCTTCTGGTTATACGCGGCGCGCATAAGGGCGGTTTTTTGCGCGCCCACCATAAAAAAGCCCGCGAGAGCGGGCTGTGAGGGGAGCATCGAGCGTTATCAGGCGCATTTCAGTGCGTCTGTGTGCATGTCGGTGACGCTCTTGTCGGGCTCCTTGCCGAAGTATCGGCAAGCTTCGATATACTCGTCCACGGACTCATGAAACATGACTTCAAGTTCCTGCATGGATTCCCCATGAAAGCCGACCACATCCCGAATCCCCAGAATAACGCTTCGCCTCGCGGGATGGGTGAGGGCGGTGAATCGATAGGGAAACGCGGTTATATAGAGCAGGGATCAGTGAATTTTTCAGCTGCCTTGGGTATGCGGGCAGGTTTGAAACCTGCTCCTACCGGCGCGACCGGCTTTGCCGCTTTGTTTTTTGCGCTGGCAGCAAGCTGGTAAATGGTCCTTGAATTTCCATTCCCGATCGTTTACGCTCACAGCGAGTCTGAACAAGGAGAGTAGCATGGGTCCATTTGACCGCATTACCCAGCAGCCTGGCATCATGGGCGGCAAGGCGTGCATTCGCGGAATGCGCGTCACGGTTGGCATGGTGGTGGGGCAGGTCAGCGCAGGGCACAGTGTCGATGAAATTCTGGCGGATTTCCCCTGGCTGGAGCGCGAGGACATCACGCAGGCGCTTCGCTATGCGGCATGGCGCGCGGATGAACGCGAGGTCGAGCTGGCGACAGCATGAAAGTGCTGATCGACATGAATCTGTCTGTGCGCTGGGTCGATATACTGGCCGGTGCAGGAATTGAAGCGGCGCACTGGTCAACTGTTGGAGCCAGCAATGCGCCTGACTCGGTGATTATGGCTTACGCCCGCGTGAACGATTGTGTGGTGCTCACTCACGATCTGGACTTCGGCGCAATCCTCGCTGCCACTCATGGAGAAAAGCCGAGCGTGGTGCAGATTCGCGCAGAAGATATCAGTCCTGATGCGATTGGCAAGCAGATTGTTATGGCGTTGCAGCAAATGGCTTCTGACCTGGAAAAGGGTGTGCTGCTCACGGTTGCCCCGAACCGTACACGCTTGCGTTTGCTGCCGCTTCTTTCAAGGCAATAAGCCAGGCGAGCGCGGGTCATCCTTACGCTCTTGCTCTTCGTTTCGCCTTTTCTTTTTGCGCTGGCAGCAGGCTTGTCAGTTTTCCGTACAGTTCAAACAGAAACGCCACGCGCGCGGCGTCGGTCTTGTC
>Ga0209738_10000097_pt1 | contig 19796 bp, 15 predicted proteins | sample TergutNc150P5_FD_187289 | JGI IMG/M metagenome (GOLD analysis project Ga0209738, IMG submission 187289) | Nasutitermes corniger P5 segment gut microbial community from laboratory colony in Florida, USA - Nc150 P5 (SPAdes) (version 2) | ecosystem: Host-associated > Arthropoda: Insects >...
CGGTGTCGCTCATCAACGCGGCGCTGGACGGCCTGCCCGCCGACCTGCGCGTGAGCACACATATCTGTCGCGGCAACTTCAAGTCGACGTACCTGTTCGAGGGGTCGTACGCGCCGGTCGCGCAGTATCTCGGGCGGCTGCGCTACGACACGTTCTTCCTGGAGTACGACGACGCGCGTTCTGGAGACTTCGAGCCGTTGTCGGCGATCTGGAACGGGCGTGAGGACGTGTTCGTCGTGCTCGGCCTGGTGACGTCCAAGTCGGGCGTGCTGGAGAGCCCGGACGCCGTCAAGGCCCGCATCGCCGACGCGGCGACGCTCGTCCCGCTGGCCAACCTGGGCCTGTCCACGCAGTGCGGCTTCTCGTCCACGGAGGAGGGCAACCTGCTCGCCGAGGCTGATCAGTGGGCCAAGCTGGCGCTCATCCGGGGCATCGCCGCGGACGTCTGGGGCTGACGGACGCCGTCGTCGGGAGCCGGGACGTAGGAGTGGCATCGCCCGGGAACTGACCCTTGCGGCGCAACATCCAGATGTGCCGTCGCGCCGCGGATCGGCGCGCTAGGGTGGATTGCGACAACCGCTGGGCCCCGCCCGCCCGGCGCGGCGTTCGATGTGGCACGTTGACCAGGCGAGAAGCGGGAGCCTTTGATGCAGTTCGGCCACTTCGACGATGGGGCCTGCGAGTACGTGGTCACCACGCCCGACACGCCGCTGCCCTGGATCAACTACCTCGGCAGCCAGGACTTCTTCAGCCTGATCAGCCACCGCGGCGGCGGCTACAGCTTCTACCGCGACGCCAAGCTGCGCCGGCTGACGCGGTTCCGCTACCAGTCGATCCCGGCAGACAACGACGGCCGCTACCTGTTCATCAACGACGGCGGCGACGTCTGGACGCCGACGTTCGCGCCCGTGCAGGCCGCCCTCGACGAGTACGAGTGCCGCCACGGCCTGGGCTACTCGCGCATCACGGGCGCGCGCGGGGGAGTGCGGGCGTCGATCACCTACTTCGTCCCGCTCGACGCCGCCTGCGAGGTGCAGCGCGTCCGGCTGACCAACACGTCCGACACCCCTAAAGACCTGACGCTGTTCAGCTACGTCGAGTGGTGCCTGTGGGACGGTCTGGACGACCAGCTGAACCTGCAGCGCAACCTGTCCCTGGCCGAGGTTGAGATCGACGGTTCCACGATCTACCACGTCACCGAGTATCGCGAACGCCGCAACCACTACGCCTTCTACTCGGTCAATGCGCCGATCGAGGGCTACGACACCGACCGCGACACGTTCATCGGTGGTCCCTGGAAGGCCCTGGCCGACGCCGCCGTGCCGCACGCGGGCCGCCCGCAGAACTCCCGCGTCGCCGGGTGGTACCCGATCGCCTCGCACTGCCTGCGCGTCGCGCTGGCCCCGGGGCAGTCGCGCGACCTGGTCTTCGTCCTCGGGTATGCCGAGAACCCGAACGACGCGAAGTGGGCCGCGCCGGGCGTCGTCCGCAAGGACGGTGCGTTGGCCTTGCTGGCCAGGTTCGACACCGCGCAGAAGGCGGACGCCGAGCTGGCGAGGCTGCGCGGGTATTGGGACGACCTGCTGGGGCAGTTCCACCTGGAATCGGCCGACGCGCGCATGAACCGCACGATCAACGTCTGGAACCAGTACCAGTGCATGGTGACGTTCAACCTGTCCCGCTCGGCCAGCTACTTCGAGACGGGCATCGGGCGCGGCATGGGCTTTCGCGACTCGAACCAGGACCTGCTCGGCATGGTGGCCATGGTGCCCGACCGGGCCCGGCAGCGCATTCTTGACCTGGCCGCGACGCAGTTCGGCGACGGCTCGGCCTACCACCAGTACCAGCCGCTGACCAAGCGCGGCAACCACGACCTGGGCTCGGGTTTCAACGACGATCCGCTGTGGCTGATCTGGGGCGTCTGCGCCTACCTGGACGAGACCGGCGATCTGTCGATTCTGGACGAGCAGGTGCCGTTCGACAACGACGAATCCCAAGCCAGGCCCCTGATCGACCACCTGATCGCATCGTGGCGCCACGTGATCGACAATCTCGGGCCAAACAAGCTGCCGCTGATCGGGCGCGCCGACTGGAACGACTGCCTCAACCTCAACGCGTTCACCGACACGCCGGGGGAGAGCTTCCAGACGACCACCAACCGCGAGGGCCGCGTCGCCGAGAGCGTCTTCATTGCGGGCATGTTCACGGCCGTCGGGCCCAGGTTGGCCCGGCTGCTGGACGACCGCGCCCCGGGCTTGGCTGCCGACGTCCGTGCCTCGGTTGCGGCCATGCACCAGGCGATCCACGACCACGGCTGGGACGGCGCGTGGTTCCGGCGGGCGTACGACGCGTTCGGCCAGCCGGTCGGGTCGGCGACCAACGACGAGGGGCAGATCTACATCGAGCCGCAGGGCATGTGCATCATGGGCGGGGCCGGGCTGGACGACGGCCGGGCCCGGGCCGCGCTGGACTCGGTGGCCGAGCGGTTGGCCTGCGAGCACGGCGTTGCGCTGGTCGCACCGCCCTATTCGCGCTACCACCTGGAGCTGGGCGAGATCTCCAGTTACCCGCCGGGCTACAAGGAGAACGGCGGCGTCTTCTGCCACAACAATCCGTGGATCGTCATCGCCGAGGCGATCGCCGGCAGCCCCGATCGTGCCTTCGACTACTTCCGCCGGATCACCCCGGCCTACCGCGAGCCGATCAGCGAGGTCACCATGACCGAGCCGTACGTCTACGCGCAGATGATCGCCGGGCCGGGCGCCGTCCGGTTCGGGCAGGCCAAGAACAGCTGGCTCACCGGCACGGCCGCCTGGGCCTGGCACGCCGCGACGTGCTGGCTGCTCGGCGTGCGTCCCAGCCTGGACGGCCTGGTGATCGCCCCGCGCATGCCGGCGTCTTTCGGCGACTACACCGTGACCAGGCGCTTCCGCGGCGCGACGTACCACATTCGCATCACCGGTTCGGGCCTGGGCACGCACGGACGTCTGCTGGTGGACGGCGTCGCGATCGACGCCGACACCGTCCCCATCGCCCCGGCCGGTGCCATCGTCGATGTCCACTGGACCGCACAGCCCGATCAGAACAAGCCGATCAGAGAGGATCCCACTCATGACCACATTCCCAGCTGACTTCACGTTCGGCGCGGCCACCGCGTCGTACCAGATCGAGGGCGCCGCCACGCAGGACGGCAAGGTGCCCAGCATCTGGGACACGTTCGCACACACGCCGGGCGCCATCGCCGACGGCTCGACCGGCGACGTGGCCTGCGACCACTACCACCGCATGGAATCCGACCTCGACCTGCTGGCCGACCTGGGCGTCGACGCGTACCGCTTCTCGATCGCCTGGCCGCGCATCCAGGCCGGCCCGGGCGCGGGCGTCAACCAGGCGGGCATCGACTTCTACTCCCGGCTGGTGGACGGCCTGCTCGCCCGCGGCATCAAGCCTGCCGTGACGCTGTACCACTGGGATCTGCCGCAGTGGGCGGCCGATCTGGGCGGATGGCTCAACCGCGACACCGCGCAGCGCTTCGCCGAGTACGCGGGGCTCGTGGCGGCCCACCTGGGCGACCGCGTGAGCGAGTGGATGACGATCAACGAGCCGTGGTGTGCGGCGTTCCTCGGCTACGGCAACGGCGAGCACGCCCCCGGCCACAAGAGCATGCGCGAGGCGATCCACGCCGCGCACTTCCTGAACCTGGCCCATGGCCTGGGCGTGCAGGCGCTGCGGGCCGAACTGCCGGCGTCCGCCCGCTGCGGGGTGGTGTGGAACCTGTCGATGCTGTACCCGGCGACCGACGACCCGGTCGATGAGGCGGCCTGCCAGGCGGCGCGCGCGCTGAGCAACGACCTGTTCACCGAGCCGGTGCTGCGTGGACGCTACGATCCGGCGACCGTGCAGGCGGCCGCGCGGTTCACGCAGTTCGACTACGTCGGGGCCGGCGACCTGGCGATCATCCACCAGCCGATCGACTTCGTCGGGCTCAACTACTACATGACCTGGCACCTGCGCGCGAACGGCGACAACCCCGCCGACGCGCAGTTCCTGGGCGGGGACGGCCCCAAGACCGCCATGGGCTGGAACGTCGACCCGCAGGGGCTCACCGATCTGCTGGTGGACGTGCACGCGCGCTACCCCGAGATGGACCTGGTGGTCAGCGAGAACGGTTCGGCGTGGGACGACGTCGTCAGCCCGGACGGGCAGGTGCACGACACCGCCCGCACCGACTACCTGCAGCGCCACCTGGCCGCGGTCGCCGACGCGCTCGGCAAGGGCGTGCCGGTGAAGGGCTACTACGCCTGGTCGCTGCTCGACAACTTCGAGTGGTCGTGGGGGTACACCAAGCGCTTCGGCCTGTACCGCACCGACTACGACACCCAGGCCCGTACGCTGAAGGATTCCGGCCGCTGGTTCCAACAGTTCCTGGCCACCCGTACTTTGTGACGTGGCGCCCCGCGGGCGGGGTTTCGCAGGTGCTTGGTCGAGTGGGACAAATCCGCAGCTAGTCTGCCGAGATGACCTAATTACGTGCGAAAACGGCATCTGACTGGGAGATTGTCCCGCTGACGGTGGCCGACCACGCGGACTATCTGGACCTCCATGACCGGGCATTGCGCGACCATCGGGAGTGGCAACACTGCTACTGCCTCAGCTTCATCGCCACGCCCGCCGAATGGGACATGCTCACCGCGGTGAGCTGCGCCTTGTGTGAGCGTGTCGGCTTCACGCCCGTGGCCGTGAATGGCGGCTTGGCCATCATGCGCCTGGTGCTGATCCCCTAGGGTCCCAGCAGCGCCAAGGGGACGACGGCGATGCCGTCCTTGCGGCGGTAGGCCGTGTCGCCCATGTTCAGCACGACACAGTCGAGCACCTGGCCGGGTGCTTGTTGCTTGAGCCACGTCAGGTGGATGACGTCGTGCGGGCGCACGGCCGTGGACGTTTTGACCTCGAAGGCGACGACGCGTCGATCGGGGCGTTCCACGATGATGTCCACCTCGTGGTCACCGCCCTGGGTGCGCAGGTGGTACGTCCTTGCCCGGCAGCGATCCGCGAGGACGCGGACGGTCTGCACGGCCAACGACTCGAAGAGCGAGCCGAGGAAGGTTTCGTCCCTGCGTGCAGGCCCGTCGCCGCGGATGAGGGACGTTTCGGTCGCTCCGACCAGCGTGGCCGCCAGCGCCGGATCGACGAGGTGATGCTTGGGACCCTGCATGAGGCGGGTCAGGTGTGTTCCACCGGGAAGCCAGGCGGGCAGCGGGTCGAGGATCCACAGGCGCTGCAGCAGGTCGCGGTAGGCCATCGCGGTGTCGCGTGCGGGCTTCGTCTCTTCCCCGGGGGTGGCGGCACGCAGGATGGACGCGTAGGAGGTAGCTGTGCCCGTCGCGGCGCCGTAGGCAGCCAGCCAGCCGCGCAGCGCGACTGGGCGCCGTACGGTACCGCCGAATTCGGGGATGTCGTGTTCCACGATCTGGTCGAGGTAGCTGGCCAGCAGGTGCTCGCGCGCGGCCTGCGGACGCGGACGGATGCCGGGAAATCCGGACGCCAGGATCTCGCGGACGTAGTCGAGCGTGGACAGGTCGGCGGCTCCCGCGATGTCGGGACGGACGTCGCTGAGCAGCCCGGCGAGCGAGACGGTGGGCGTCGCAAGCCCTCGCTCGGGCAGACAGAGGGGGCGCATAAGCAGGCGAACGATGCGTCCAGCGCCCGAGTGCAGACGCGCTGTCGGCGGCGCCGTGGCCGAACCGGCGAGCAAGAACCGTCCGGGCGGTGCGCCATCGTCGACCGCGCGGCGCACCACGTTCCACAGGTCGGGCACCAGTTGCCATTCGTCGATGAACGTTGTCCCGCTGCCTACGGTGGCCAGCGTCGGGTCATTCTCCAGACGTAGCCGTGTCGCAGGCAGGTCCGCGGAAAGGACGGTGTCGGCGCGGCGGGTCGCTGTGGCGGTCTTGCCGACACCCTTGGCGCCATCGAGGGCGACGGCCGGTAGCCCCGCCATCAACTCATCCAGCGTCGCATCCACGAGGCGTGATGTATACCCCATGCTCAAACCATACCATTCCCGGGCCTTGAACTAGTCAATTCCCGGGAGTTGAACTAGTCAATTCCCGAGGTCTGAAGTAGTCCATTCCCGGGGACTTGACCGGTCACTTCTGCCAGGGGGAGGCCCGCCCAGCATCCCGACGGGTGATGCGTCTACGCCGGCCGCATGCCCCCAGATTTTGCGCGCCGCCCGCGCCGTAGAAGCAGATCGACGGCAAGCACGACACGATGACGGGCTTCCAGGCGCGCGTCTCTCAGGATCCGGACGGACGGATCGTGGTCGCGTTCGCCGACACCGGGCCCACGAGTATGGCCGACTGGGCCACTGACGTGATCGGCGCGGCCTCGGTGACGCCGCAGGATGTCGAGGCGCTGCTGCATGCCCGGCGCGTCGTCGCGGCGCACCCGTCGGCGGGCATCCTCATGACGGGGCATTCGCTGGGCGGACGCCTGGCGGCCGAGGCCAGCATCGCGACGGGACATCCGGCCGTGACGCTCAACGCGGCGGGCGTCTGCCTGGCGGCACACCTGTTCGCCAGCGGCGGTGGCCCGCACGACCCGGGCAAGCCCTGGTGGAGGTCGCACGCCATCGTGGTCGCGCAGGTGTCGGCCCAGGCGCTGCTTGACAGAGGCGACATGTCGATCTACGCGGGCCTGCGTGCCGCCACCTGACGGGGCGCGGGTCGTGCACATCGGATCGCCGCTCGGGCTTCCGTCTTGACAGGTGGCATGCCTACGCTGAAGGACATGCCAGATGTGTTCGCCCCACGCAGTCTTGCAGAGGTAGCCGCCTCACCCATGGGCTGGCCCGTGCCCCCGGCGGCGTCGCCGGACGAGGTGCGTCTGCGCGAGTTCCTGGGCTACGCCGACCTGATGCTGTGCGTGTACCTGGGCACCGATCCGGCCCCGCCGTACTGGCAGATCGATGAGGCCGCCGATGCCAGGACGGGGTTCCGGGCCGGGGTCTACCGCGGGCCGCAGGGGCAGATCGTGGTCAGCTTCGGCGGCACGGACATGGCGAGCCGGGCCGACTGGGGCGTCGCCGTGCGGGGCGTGACGGCCGTCACGTCGCAGGATGTCCAGGCCGTCGAGCTGGCCCGGCGCGCGGTGGACGACTACGCGCAGGCGTCCGTCGTCTTCACGGGGCATTCGCTGGGCGGCCGCCTGGCCGCGGAGGCCAGCCTGGCCACGGGCCGTGCGGCGGTGACGCTCAACGCGGCGGGCCTGCCACGGGCCGCGACGCACTTTGCTGGAGATGCGCAGGATCCGCGTGCCCGGGCACGCGTGCTGGCCTACGAGCTGAGCACCGACCCGCTGACCAAGGCGCAGCGGCGTCCCTGGTTGCCCAGCGCCTTCGGCACCCGCGTCCGGCTGCCCGGGGCCAAGGGCACGTCCATGGCGGTGGCGCACAGCATCCAGGCCGCGCAGGCCGCGGCCCAGGCGCTGCTCGACCGGCGCGAGTTTTCGATCTACGCCGGCCTGGACGTCACCGCTGGGTGAAGTACGCCGTGCGCAGCCAGTGCGCGAAGACCGGGTCGAGGATCTGGATCTGACCGCCCTCGACATCGATGATCTCGCGGTTGACCAGGGCGTCGCGGATTCGTCCCACATTTGCCGACGTGCCCAGGTCGTAGGCCCTCAAGGTGGCCTGTGAGCTGAGCGCGGGCTGTCCGTCCAGCACCGCCTGCAGGAAACCCAGCTGGCGCCGGGTCAACGACTCGGCCAGGCCGGTGAAGAGCAGGCCCAGCTGATCGGTCAGGTCGGCCAGCGCGGCGTCCACGAGCTCGGGCCGACAGACCAGCGTCGTGCGCAACCAGGCCTGCTGCGCCAGCTGCTGCACGTAGTAGGGATGGTTGTCGACGGCGGCGGCGAGCGTGCGGCCGAGCTCGGGCGTGATCGACTTGCCCGTGGCGGCGAAGCGGCCGGCGATGAAGTCTCCCCAGGTGGGGTTGGCGATCTTGTCCAGCGCCAGGATGTCGCCGAAGCGGTAGAACGGCTGCTCCGGGTTGGCGAAGATGTCGAGCAGCATGTGGCGCTTGCTGCCGTACAGGCAGTAGCAGACGTGCTGGTGCCGCTGCCAGTGCGCGCGGAGCTTGCGCTGGAACGCCTGCGTGTCGGTGAAACCGGCGATCGCCTGGAACTCATCGATGCACACCACCAGGCGCAGGCCGCGGCTGGCTGCGATGTTCTCGGCCAGGTCGAGGACGTCGTCCGGGTTCTGTTCGGCGGTGTGCCAGTCGAGGTTGAGGCGGATGTCAGGGCCCGGGTCCGCGCTGATCGAGACGCTCGGACGCAGGTGGGACATGAACGTCTGGACGGCATCCACCCATTCGTCCCACTTCGTCAGCGTGGCTTCCAGGACGGCCTGGGCGAGGTGGGCGTAGAAGTCGGCTTCGGTGCGCACGGTGAACAGATCGATCTGGCACAGGTGAATGTCCGACGCGGCGGCGATCAGATCCTGCGAAACGCGTTCGACAAGGGATGATTTGCCCCAGCGGCGGGGCGACACGATGATCGTGTTGGTCAGCTGCGCGAAGTTGGCGTCCAGGCGGGCGCGTTCGGCGTCGCGGTCGGCGAAGCAGTCGCCTTCGGCGATGCGTCCGAACACGAACGGGGGATCTGGCGGGGTCTGTTTGTGTGCCACCATCGCATTGTAACTCACTACTTAGTAAGTTACAGAAGACTAAGTTACCTGAGCCTAAGGTGCCGATCGCCCAGCTGAAGGGGCGGCGTCGGGGGATTTCCGGAGGCGGCTAGCGTTGGCGGTGTTGTCGGCGCAGGAGGAGGAACGGTGGCGACAGGGGGAACGGTGCCCGGTTTCGACGGCACCACGGGCGGCACCGAGCATGGCGGACGGCGCACCCACATCATTCAGATCCTCCGCGATGCCAAGGAGCCGTTGTCGGTGGCCGAGGTGGCCGACATGGTGGGCGTGCACATCAACACGGCTCGTTTCCACCTGGAATCGTTGGTGGACGCGGGCCTGGCCACGCGGGAGGCCGAGGCGCGCCAGGCGCCCGGGCGTCGGCGCATCCTCTACGCGGGCACGCTGCCCAACCAGACGCACGAGCGCGCGCAGGGCTACCGGCTGCTGGCCGGGATCCTGACCACCGCGATCGCGGCGCAGTATCCGGATGTCGGCGCGCAGATGTACCAGATCGGCACCGAATGGGGCCGCTTCCTGGCCGCCGGGACGGCATCCGACGAGATCTTCGATGAAGACGAGATCGCCCGGCGCGTCGTCGACAAGCTCGACGCCCTGTGGTTCGCGCCGCAGCTGTTCCACGACCCGTCCCCGCACCTGCTGCTGCACAACTGCCCGTTCGCTCAGTCGGCGGCGCAGGCGCCGCAGATCGTCTGCACGCTGCATGCGGGCATGGTCAACGGCTCGCTGCAGGAGTTGCACTCCCATCAACGCGTCACCGACCTGTGGCCGCAGGAGCAGCCGCACTGCTGTCGCGCCGATCTGGGATCGGTCGGCGAGCCGGACCAGATGGGGGTCCGGCTACACCTGGCCGAGGCCGCGGATTAGCTCTGGGGTGCGTAGCCGTACGGCGTGGCACCGGGCTGCTGTGGGGGCATCGGCGGCTGCTGCGGCTGCGCGGCCTGGGTGTGGGCCTCGCCGATCGACTGCGGCGTGCCGCCCCGTGCCTCGTCCGCAATCGGACGGACGACGACCGCCGTCCCGTAGGCGCAGACCTCGGAGAACGTCTGCCCGATGTCGCCGGTGTCGAACCGCATGGCGATGATTGCGTTGCCGCCGCGCTGCACGCACATGTCCCACATGCGCTGCATGACCTGGTTGCGCGAGTCATAGACCAGATCGGTGTATTGGCTGACTTCGCCGCCGCCCAGGGCCTTGAATCCAGCGATGAGGTTCTGGCCGATGTTGGCGGAGCGCACGGTCATCCCCATGACCTCACCCAGGACAGCGTCGATCTGGTAGCCGGGGATGCTGTTAGTTGTCACAATAAGCATGACACCACAATACTCAGCAAACCCTGTGCCGTCGGGGTGCGTGACCTCGTCATCGACTGTGGTGGCGCGCAAGCCGCAGCGCGACAGCGCGCGTCGAAGCGGCCCTAGCTGTAGACGTGGGGGGCCAGGGTGCCGACATCGCGCAGGTTGCGGTAGCGCTGCGCGTAGTCGAGGCCGTAGCCGACGACGAATTCGTTGGGGATGTCGAAGCCGATGTAGCGCACCGGCACATCGACCTGCAAGGCATCGGGCTTGCGGAACATGGCCATGATCTCGACTGAGGCCGGGCCGCGGCCACGCAGGTGGTCGAGCAGGTAGTTGAGCGTCAGGCCGGTGTCGATGATGTCCTCGACGATCAGCACGTCACGGTCGCGGATATCGCACGAGAGATCTTTGAGGATGCGCACCACCCCCGAGCTCTTCGTGGCGGCGCCGTAGCTGGAGACGGCCATCCAGTCCATCTGCATGTGCGAGTGCATCGCACGGGCCAGATCGCTCATCGTCATGACCGCGCCGTTGAGCACACCGACGAGCAACGGCTCGCGTCCGGCGTAGTCAGCGTCGATTTGTGTGGCGAGCTCATCCAGTCGTTGGTGGATCTGCTCTTCGGTGAACAGTACGTGGTCAAGGTCCTGGCTCACATCGGCGGCATCCATGCAGCCATCCTACCGAGCGGGACGAAGCCCGACCCAACTGGCGCTGCGGGGCCCGATCTGCATCACTTCCGCGCGATGGCGTGCAGAATGTCCCGTTCCCGGACGACGGTGCCGCCCGGCACGTCCACACCGCGCTGGCCGTGCCAGGCGGTGACCAGATCCAGAACCGCCTGCGTGTGGTCGAAGTCGGGGGCGTCCAGCCCCTGCGCCACCAGCCAGGTGCGCACGACGCGGCCGCGCAACGCGGGGGCCAGGTCGGCCAGCCATGGGGCCGACAGGCCGTCACCGGGCGGGGCGCTCGCCTGCGCCTTCGCCGCCAGCACGTCGAGCAGATCGGCGTCATCCCTGGTCAGGGCGGCGGTGCGGGCCAATGCCTCGGCGACGCCGGGGCCCAGCGCCCGCTCCAGGTCGGGCAGCAGCCGGCGCGCGCGCACGCGCGCGAAGCGCGGATCGGCGTTCATCGGATCGTCCCAGGTCGCGATGTCCCAGTCGGCGCAGGCCTGTGCGGTGGTGGCCCGGCGCAGCCCGAGCAGGGGCCGGGCGAAAAGTGGGACAAACGCGACCCCATCGGGGCCGATCGGGCCGTTTGTGGCCCGATCTCGACCGCTGGGTGCCTGTTTGTCCCATTCCGGGTCGGCCCAGGTGAACGTGGCGGGCATTCCCGCCAGCGACCGGGTGCCCGAACCGCGGGCCAGGCCCAACAGCACGGTCTCGGCCTGGTCATCCAGCGTGTGCCCCAGCAGCACGAGGTCGGCGCCGGGGCCCGCCAGTGCCGCGTAGCGGGCATCGCGAGCCGCCGCCTCCAGGCCGTCGGGGCTGGCGGCATCCACGTGCACGCGCACGGCGGTGGCATCCAGGCCGAGACTGTGCAGCACGGTCACCGCCCGGGCGGCGACGGCATCCGAGCCCGGCTGCAGCCCGTGGTCGACGACCATCGCCGACACGGAACGCAGCGGATCCGGATCGTGCCGGTCACACCAGACCAGTCCGGCCGCCAGCGCCAGCGAGTCGGCCCCGCCGGAGCAGGCCACCCGCACCCGGACGGGGTCATCCGGCAGCACGGCGCGCACCGCGGCGACGACGGCCAGCTGGGCCGGGCTGAGTGCGCGTCTAGCCACCCACGCCCCAGTCCTGCATGCGGTCGATCCAGCGCTGGGGGGCCCGCACCTCGTCCAGCGTCGGCAGGTTGTCGGCGCCGTCCCAGGCCAGGTTGAGCGTGGCCAGGCCGGGGCCGTCGAGCACCGCGCGACAGAAGCGCGCCCCCTCGGCGTACTGGGCCATCTTCGCGTCCAGCCCGAGCAGCCTGCCGATCAGCGCGGCCAGGCCGCCGCGGGCGCGGTGTTCTTCGAACGCCTCCCGGATCGCCGCGACGGTCGGAATCACCTGCGGTCCGACGGCGTCCATCATGACGTCGGCGTAGCCCTCCAGCAGCGACATCGCGGCCATCACCGAGTCGAGTGCGGCCGCGGCGCGAGGTCCGGCGACCGCGGCGAGCATGCCGACGCTGGTCGTGTCGGGGTCATCGCGGCGCGCCGAACGCAGCCGCTGCATGCGATCGCCCAGCTCGGTCCACAGCGGTCCGTTGCCCGCCTCGGCGGCAACCAGATCGGTGATCAGGCTTGTCAGATGCCCGGTTAGCCAGGGGGCAGCCGCAAACTGAGCCCGGTGCGTCTGCTCATGCAGACACACCCAGCACCGGAAATCCGCGGCATCCACGCCGAGCTTGCGCTGCATGCCGACGATGTTGGGCGCCACGAGCAGCAGCCGCGGCTGCTCGGCGAACGGGTCGAATTGTCCCAGGATCCGCCCCGCGAGCACCGCGAGCATGGCGCCCACGGCGGGCCCGGGCGGGGTCACCTCGGACACATCGAGCTGGGGGGTCGCCGCCGCGGCGATGCCGAGCATGCGCTGCATCGTCGAGGCGTTGGCGCGCACGATGCCGGTGCGGTCGACGACCAGCGTCATGTCGTCGCGCGTGGCGGGCAGCTGCGACACGGAGGCGACCAGCGCCGGGACGCGCGCGGCGGCCTCCCGAAGCCCGGCGACCGCCTCGTCCATCTCGGCGCGGCTGACGTCCTTGGTGCCGGGGCCGCACATGCGACACCCGACGGCCGTGGCGGTGCGCCACGGATCGTGCTCGGTCATAGCGGTCAGCCTAGACGATCGACAGGGGCTTGGTTGCCACGACGAGATCGCGGCGGATGGACGAGTCGACGCGGTGGGCCAGGTCGTCCCAGGCGCCGCCGGTCCTGGGCTCCAGGCCGCAGGAGGCCAGCAGGTCGAGCAGATCCGCGCGCGGCAGGCCGAGCGTGTTCCACGACAGCCCGAGCGCTCCACCCGCACGCAGCTGGCCGGCCCACACGGGCAGCGCCTCGTCGAGCAGCTGGGCCGGCGAACGCCCGCCCCCGGCATGCTGGGGACGGTGGACGATGCCGTACGGCGCGTCGGTCACGATCGCGTCGAAGCGACGTTTGCCGAACAGCGTCGCCGAGTCGCGCGTGTCGCCGGTGAACACCGTGAGCTGGGCGGGTCCGTCCGTCCACGTGGCATCGAAGCGATGGCCCAGCAGCCGGTGCTCGCGGCGCACCGGCGTGGTCGCAGCGCTGTGGTGCAGCCGGGCCCGGCGCAGGTAGGTGGTGACGTACGCGGCCATCGCCTCGACGGCGCGCTCGTCGGACTCGACGCCGAAGCCGTCGCAGCCGTTGCGCCAGGCGACCAGCAGCGTCGTCCCGCGCCCGGCGAGCGGGTCGAGCACGGCGCGGCGTCCGGACGCGGGCAGCGGTGCGGTCACGGCGGACAGCGTCAGGTTCATGAGCAACTGCGTGAACTGCTCGTTGGTCTTGCCCGGGTATTTCGGGATGGTGACCAGGTCGTCGGGCAGCGCGAACGCGTCGGGCAGCGCCACGGGCGCCAGCAGGTCGTCGTCGTGGTGCTCGAACAGCGCCAGCGCGCCCGATTGGCGCGCGATGACGATCCGCTGCGCCTCATCCAGCGCGGCGTCCGTTCGCAGGCCCACGTAGTCGACCCCGGCCAGCTGCACCGGACGGGCCTGCCGGACGAAATCTGCCGACAGCGTAAGCTCGGCGACGCCCAGGCGCGGCGCGCAGCCGGCGAAGACGCGGTTGGCCCCGGGGGAGATGAGCAGCAGGTAGTCGGTCACCCGTCTATTCTTCCAGCCGCGGGCATGCGTGGCGGTGTCGAGATGATCCAGCACGGTAGAGTGTGTGCCACCGAGCACCGAAAGGATCAATGATGACCGAAGAGTTCCATAAGGCCGACGTCCCGCCGCGGGCCCAGGTGGTCTTCGATGTGACAATCGAAATCCCGCGTGGCATCAAGAACAAGTACGAGATGGATCACCAGTCGGGGCGCATCCGGCTGGACCGTCCGTTGTTCACCTCGACGCAGTACCCGTACGACTACGGCTACATCGAGGGCACGCTGGGCGAGGACGGCGACCCGCTGGACGCGATGGTGCTCGTCAACGAGCCAACGTTCCCCGGCTGCCTGATCCGCTGCCGGGCGGTGGCGATGTTCCAGATGCAGGACGAGAACGGCGGTGACGACAAGGTGCTGTGCGTGCCGATGTCCGACATCCGGCGCGACTACCTGGACGACATCGACGACCTGCCCGAGTACACGCTGTTGGAGATCGAGCACTTCTTCACCGTCTACAAGGACCTGGAGCCCGGCAAGAGCGTCGAGGGCGCGTCGTGGGTCGGCCGGGAAGAGGCCGAGGCCGAGATCCGTGCCAGCCAGAACCGTGCGCAGGGCACCGATTACGTGCTGCCGAGCATGGGGCGCGGCTCGCGCGGCTAGGCCATGACCGACGTCGTCGTGGTGGGGGCCGGCCTGTTCGGCCTGACGGTCGCCCGCCAGCTGGCTGAGGCGGGCGCGCACGTGCTCGTGCTTGATCGGCGCAACCACATCGGCGGCAACGCGTGGTCGGCGCCCGACCCGTCCACCGGCATCGAGGTGCACCGCTACGGGGCGCACCTGTTCCACACCAGCAACGAGCGCGTGTGGGCGTACGCCAACCGGTTCACGGCGTTCACCGACTACGTGCACCACGTCTACACGGTGCACAAGGGCGTCGTGTACCCGCTTCCGGTCAACCTGGGCACGATCAACCAGTTCTTCGGCACCGCGATGGGGCCGGAACAGGCCCGCGAACTGCTGGCGCAGCAGGCCGCCGAGCTGGGCGAGGCGCGGCCCACGAACTTCGTCGAGAAGGGCATCAGCCTGGTCGGACGGCCGCTGTACGAGGCGTTCTTCCGCGACTACACGGCCAAGCAGTGGCAGACTCCGGCCGAAGATCTGCCGGCCTCGGTCGTCTCGCGGTTGCCCGTGCGGTTCACCTACGACAACCGCTACTTCTCCGACACGCACGAGGGCCTGCCCGCGCAGGGCTACGGCGCGTGGTTCGAGCGGATGGCGGACGACCCGCGCATCGAGATCAGGCTCACGACCGACTTCTTCGACGCGTCCCAGCCCGCGAGCAAGGACGCGGTGGTGGGCCAGGTTCCGGTGGTTTACACCGGCCCGGTCGACCGCTACTTCGGCTTCGAGGCGGGCGAGCTCGGCTGGCGCACGCTCGACCTGGAGCAGCAGGTGCTGCCGGTGGGCGACTTCCAGGGCACGTCGGTCATGAACTACGCGGACCTGGACGTGCCGTGGACGCGCATCCTGGAGTTCCGCCACTTCCATCCCGAGCGGAACTACCCCGATGACGCCACGGTCATCGTGCGCGAGTATTCGCGCGCGGCGACCCGTGATGATGAGCCGTACTACCCGATCGCGACGGCCGGCGACCAGGACAGGCTGGCCGCCTACCAGGATCTCGCTGCGGGCGAACCGCGGGTGTTCTTCGGCGGCCGGCTGGGCAGCTACCGGTACTTCGACATGGACAAGACCATCGCGGCGGCGTTGCACCTCGTGGAGCGTCACTCGTCCGCACTGCTCGGCCGCTGAGCATGGGCGTGCCCACAGCTGAGAATCAGCCCGTCGGGCACGCGTGAGGATGGGCGGGCCTCGTATAGTAGATGCGTTGGACGCGCTGCGGTCTGTCGTGGCGCGCCCGCGTCCGTCCGGACCCATTGTCGGCGCCGCGGACGCCGATGAGGACAACTGAACCCACAACAACTGAACCCACCACAACTGAACACTGTGCCGATTCCTACTCGTAGTTCGGATGTATGCCCATGACAGATCTGGCCGTATCGAGCCCCGCCACGTCCACCACCGCCGATCCGGTCGCTCCGGAGCTGGCGCACATCGAACCCCGCCGGGCCCGCGCGGTGAAATTCCCCGGCGTTCCCGAGGTGATCAACGGCAACGGGGCCGTGTCGTACGTGATGCAGCACGTCTGCGGCGGCGTCATCGGCTACCCGATCACGCCGTCCACGGAGATCTCCGAGACGTTCGAGGCCGCCCGCGCCAACGGGCAGATGAACGTCTGGGGCCGCCATCCGTTCTTCGTCGAGACCGAGGGTGAGCACTCGGCGCAGTCCGGCGCGCTCGGCGCCGCGCTGACCGGCGGCAACTACATCTCGAACGCGTCCAGCGCGCAGGGCATCCTGTACGGCCTGGAGTCGCACTTCGTCACCGTCGGCAAGAAGGTCGGCGGGTTCGTGCTGCAGGTTGCGGCGCGCGTGGTGAGCCGCCACAGCCTGAACGTCATGGCCGGACACGACGACGTGTACGCGCTGCTCGGCGCGGGCTACACGATCCTGTTCGGCGCCAACCCGCAGGAGGCGGCCGATCTGGCCGCGATCAGCTACCGCACGTCGGCGCTGTCGCTGGTGCCGGTCGCCAACGTGATGGACGGCTTCGCCACCAGCCACGTGATGAGCGAGATCCTGCTGCCCGAGCCGGAGCTGCTCAAGGAGTACCTGGGCGACCCGACCAGCCGCATCCCGTGCCCCACGCTGGCGCAGGAGGTGCTGTTCGGCGCGAAGGGACGCGTCTTCCAGCTGAAGGGCTGGTTGCGCCGGCATGCGCGCGACTTGAATCCGGACGACGCCGCGGCGCTGTCCGCGTACCTGGACGCGCAGGCCGACGCCGTCGAGGCGGACGACGCGGGCGCGCTGGTGGACGTCACGCTCGCCCACATCCCGCAGCGGCTGCAGGCTCCGTGGCGCCGCGCCTGGGTGGGCGCGCCCGCCAAGGGCACGCGTCAGCTCGTCCCGGCCCTCATCGACCCGGACAACCCGGGCCTGACCGGCCCCGTCCAGAACCAGCCCGACTTCCAGGCCGGCTCGGCCGACCACCGCACGCACTTCGTGTCCGCGGTGCCGGGCATCGTGCGCCAGGCTATGGCCGAGTACGCCGACCTGACCGGGCGCGTCTACGAGCCGATCCACTGCTACGACACCGACGACGCCGACTACATCATGGTCGGGCTCGGGTCGATCACCGACGACGTCCGCGCGGTTCTGCCCTATCTGCGCGCGCAGGGCATCAAGGCGGGCGTCGTGGCCGTCACGCTGCTGCAGCCGTTCCCGGAGGCCGAGATCGCGGCCGCGCTGGCCGGCGCGAAGACGGTCACGGTGCTGGAGCGTTCGGACGACACCGCGCTGACCAGGCTGGTCACCGATGCGCTGTTCAAGGCGCGCGCCTGCGGCGACCGTCCGGGCAGCTACCCCGGCATGCCGTGCCTGACCAGCACGCCGCAGCTGGTGACCGCGATCTTCGGCCTGGGCGGCCACGAGGTGCAGCCGCGCCACCTGATCGCGGCGTTCCAGAACATGGTGGACGGCGTCCGCAGCCCGCTGGTCTACATCGGCAGCCAGTTCTTCGATCCGAACGCGACCGGCGAGGTCGCGGCCTTGCAGGCCAAGCTGCGCGCGGCCTACCCCGAGACCGAGCTCATGGCGCTGACCACGCAGCCGAACCCGCCGCTGCTGCCGGCGGGCGCGATGCGCATCCGGTTCCATTCGGTGGGTGGTTACGGCACCATCGCGACCGGCAAGCTGCTGACCGACCTGCTGTCGGGCATGCTGGGGCTGCACTCGAAGTCGGCGCCCAAGTACGGCTCGGAGAAGTCGGGCGCGGCGACCAACTACTACATCACGCTGAGCCCGGAGCCGGTGCTGTTCACCAACAACGACCTGGAGGACGTCGAGGTCGTCATGAGCCCCGACCACCGCGTGTTCCGGCACACCAACCCGCTCAAGGGCCTGCAGCGCGGCGGCACGTTCATCCTGCAGTCGTCGCAAACCCCGCTGGAGGTCTGGCGCGAGCTGCCGGCGTACGCCCGCGCGTACATCGTCGAGAACCAGATCCACTTCAGCGTGCTCGACGCGTTCGCGGTGGCCCGCCACGTGGCCCCGACCGCCAACCTGGAGACCCGCATGGCCGGCGTCGCCTTCGTGGGTGCGCTGCTGGCCAGCGTGCCGAGCATCGGCGAGCACGCCGGATCGCCGGAGCGCGTGCGCGAGATGGTGAAGGCCGAGCTGGTCAAGAAGTGGGGCGCCAAGGGCCAGGCGATCGTCGAGTCCAACATGGTCGCGGTCACCGAGGGCATGAACGCGACCGTCCGCATCGACTACACCGCGCCCGAGTTCGCGGACGTGGAGGCCTCGGCCGCGCAGGCGACGCGCACCGTCGCCACCAGTGCGGCGATGTGCCCGGTGGCCACCGAGCCCGCTCCGCAGGGCCTGTTCGACCCGGCCTACTACGAGGATCTGATGGCCCGTCCGTTCCGGGAGGGCACGATCGGCGAGGCGCCGGTCATGCCGGGCATCGGCCTGTTCCTGCCGCCGGGCACCGGCGCGCTCAAGGACAAGGGCCTGTTCCGCCGCAACCGTCCGGTCTTCGACCCGTCCGCCTGCACCGGCTGCATGGAGTGCGCGATCGTGTGCCCCGATTCGGCGATTCCGAACACGGTGCACGAGATCGTCGATCTGCTGCGCATGGGCATCCGCAAGGCCGATGCCACGCCGGCCCAGCGCGAGGCGCTGCTCACAAGTGCGCCCGCTTGGGCGGATGCGACCCGGGCGATCCTGCGCGACGCGTCGTCCACCGGCTTCCCCCAGGCCGCGAAGCAGGCGATCGCGACGGTGTTCGCGGACGACGCGGGGCTGGCCCAGGCTGCGGCGGGTGTCATCCCGGCGCTGGCCGCGTTCCCGGTGGCGACGCCGCGTCCGTTCTTCGCCGCCCGCGAGAAGGCCCAGCCCGGAAGCGGCGGCCTGTACTCGGTGGTCATCGACCCGTGGAAGTGCACGGGCTGCCTGGAGTGCGTGGACGTGTGCGGTCCGCACGCGCTGAGCGCGACCGAGCAGTTGGACGAGGACATGGACGAGATGCAGGTCCGCTTCGAGACGTTGGGCACGCTGCCGAACACGTCCAAGCGCTTCTCGGACACGTCGCAGGGCGACCTGAAGGCCATGCTGCTCGACCACGGCAACTACTACTCGATCACGGGCGGCCACGGCGCCTGCCGCGGCTGCGGCGAGGTCACGGCCACGCACCTGTGGACGTCGCTGTCGCGGGCCGTCGGCGGTGACCGCCGCGCCGCGCACGTGCGCGCGCTGGAGGACGTCATCGACCAGCTGTACGCCAAGCAGTCGACGATCGAGCAGGGCGGCGAGCGCGCCAAGCACATCGCGGGCCTGATCGGCACGCTGGAGCAGCGGCTGTACCTGTACGAGTCGGGCCCGACCGGGCGCGGCCCGGCGCCGACCGTCGTGGTCAACTCGACGGGCTGCTCGTCGGTCTACTCGTCCACGATGCCGGCCACGCAGTTCATCGATCCGTGGGTCAACAGCCTGTTCCAGGATGCGCAACCGTTCGCGATCGGCATCTACGAGGGCCTGGCGTCGCGCGCGGTCGTCGAGGTGCGGGCGCTGCGCGAGGCGGCGCTGGAGCTGGCGGACGATCCGGACGCGGCCACGGCCGTCCCGACGACGCTCAGCTGGCGCGACTTCACCGACGCTGAGCGCGAGGGGCTGCCGACGATCCTGACCGTCTCGGGCGACGGCGCGGCGTACGACATCGGCTTCGGCGCGCTGAGCCGCGTCATGGCCATGGGCACGCCGATCAAGGTGCTCGTGCTCGACACCGGCGGCTACTCGAACACCGGCGGGCAGGCGTCCACCGCGTCGTTCACCGGCCAGG
>Ga0209738_10000098_pt1 | contig 19549 bp, 12 predicted proteins | sample TergutNc150P5_FD_187289 | JGI IMG/M metagenome (GOLD analysis project Ga0209738, IMG submission 187289) | Nasutitermes corniger P5 segment gut microbial community from laboratory colony in Florida, USA - Nc150 P5 (SPAdes) (version 2) | ecosystem: Host-associated > Arthropoda: Insects >...
GCCTCATAGGCGACGTGGGTGCAGTCGATCTGGAGCAGGTACTCGTAGCGGACTCCATCAACCATCAGTTCCAGGGTGAAGTCGCTGAGGCCAACCGAGCAGGCGCCGAAGCTGAACGGGTCGGTGGGGATGCTGTCGTCCCAGGCGCGAACGGACAGTCTGACGGCCCGCGACAGCCACGCCAGCGCATCCACCACGTTCGACTTGCCGGACGCGTTGGGGCCGTAGATGCCGGCCACCGTCACCAGCGACCCGTCCAGGCTGGGTTGCAGCCGGGCTTCAGGACGATCGCGGTCGATCGCGACCATCGAGAGCTCCACGGGGTCCTTGATGGAGCGATGGTTCTCGGCTGTGAACCGAATCAGCATGATGTCAGTCTACATCTGAGATGCTGATAGACATCATGTTTCGTCGTAGATCGACGAATATCAAACTGAATCTGCAATCTGGTGGCGCGTGCAGGATCTGAGTGTGCCGTTCGGCTCCCGGACGACGCGCGTGTGGGACAAGTGCGGGGCCATATGCCGAAAACCGGGCCCACGCGGGCCGTTTTCGACGGCTGGCCCCTCGAAAGTCCCACAATGCCGCGGCGACCCCCGCTCCGACCCCCGGACGGCGGCGCGGACGGCCCGCGCGGCGGCGGTATTCTGGCAAGCGACCACGGTGAAGGGGGGTGGGCATGCGAATTCTGCTGGTGACTCCTGGCAATCAGACGCCGCGCCCGCTGCCCGCGGCGCTGGCGCTGCTGCCGCACGAGGTGGTCGAGGTGAGTGGCGCCGATCGCGCGCTGGCCGATGCGGGCGAATCCCCGGTCGCGGTGGTGGACGGACGCTTCGACCCGGCCGCCGCGCGGACGACCTGCGCGCTGCTCGCCTCGTCCGGACGCTTCGGGGTGCTGCTGCTCGTGCTCGTCGATTCGCTGCCCGTGCTGACGGGCCAGTGGGACATCGATGACGTCATCATCGACAGCGCCGGTGCCGCGGAGTTCGACGCGCGCATCCGGCTGCTGGCGCAGCGCCGCCCGAGCGCCTCGCGCATCACGGCGGGCCCGATCACGGTCGACGAGGTCGCCTACACGGCGACCGTGCGCGGGCGCGCGCTGGATCTGACCTATACGGAGTTCGAGCTGCTCAAGCACCTCGTGCAGCATCCGATGCGCGTATTCTCCAGGGAACAGCTATTATCGGACGTCTGGGGCTACGACTACTACGGCGGCATCCGCACGGTGGACGTGCACGTGCGACGCCTGCGCGCCAAGCTCGGCACCGAGCTGGAGCGCTGCATCGACACCGTCCGCAATGTCGGCTACCGTTTCAATCCCGACCACGACGACACGGCCGACGACGCTGAATGAAGCCTCGACCCGCCCTTGCGCTGCGCTGTCACGCCGGGCCGCGGCAGAATAGGCTGGAGGGAACGCTTCGGGACAGAAGGGAATCGCGATGGACGACGACGTGGCAACACCTGCCGATCAGTCGATGGGCCAATCCGAACCGGGTCAGTGGCCGCAGGGGGACGCCCCGGCCGCTCCGCCGTTCACCATCGACGTGGCGATGTCGGACGCCACGGTCCCGAGTGTCCCGGTGCCGAGCGTCCCCGTGCCGGACGCGCCCGCACCGACCTTCCCGGCTGACGATGTGGACGCCCGTCTGGACGCCCTGCGCAACCTGTGGCCCATCGCGCCGGACGCGCCCATCAACGCGCCCGCACCGGCCCCCGCTGCGCCCATGCCCGCTGCGCCCGCGTTCCCCGATGTGCCGACGTTCGACGAGACCGTGCCGACCGACTTCCCGCCGCCGCCCGCGCCGCCGATGGTCGAGGTGCCGGACGTCGCCGAGCTGGTCGATTTCTCGCTGCTGCCCCCCGTGCCGCCGCCACCGCCGGTGAATCCGCCGCTGACGTTCGAGATCACCGACACGGACACCGCCGGGCCGTCGGCGGTTCCGTTCGCGGACCCGGCGTCGGGCGGTCCCTCGTCCGCCGATGTCGCCGCGCTTCTGGACGCCGCGGTGGCCGCCGCCGGTCCGCTGGTCGCGGTTCCGGTGCCCGATGAACCTACGACGTCTGCTGATGACGGCGATGGCTGGGTGCGCATCGATGCGTCGGCGCAGGCCCCGGCCCCGTTCATCGTGGACGCTGCCGCACCCCAGCTTGACGGGTGGGAGATTGTCCCGCCGGAGTCGGCGGATATCCCGCCCGTGCCGGCGCCGCCGGAGCCGGATGGATGGGAGGTGATCCCGCCCGTCCCCGCGCCACCGCAGGGGTGGGAGGTCGTCCCCCCTGTGCCGGCGCCGCCAGAGCCCGCTCCGGAGCCTGCACCTGAGCTCATGCCGGAGCCCGTGCCGGAGCCGCCGTTCGTGTTCGAGTCGCTGCCGCCCGTGCCGGCGCCGCCGGATCTGGTGTTCCCGGAACCCGTGGTTCCCGAGCCGGAGCCCGAGCCGGAGCCTGAACCGGAGCCGGTTCCCGAACCGGAACCCGAGCCCGAACTTGCTCCGGAGCCCGAGCCCGAGCCGGAACCCGTGGAGCCCGAGCCCGAGCCCGTGGAGCCGGAACCCGAGCCGGAGCCTGCCCCGGAGGACCTGTTGCCTCCCACGATCGACCTGGCCTGGATCAACCCGGGCCCGCCTGCGCCCCCTGCGCCCGAGCCCGCTCCGGAGCCCGAGCCCGAGTTCATCCCCGAGCCCGAGCCGGAACCGGAGCCGGAGCCCGAACCGGAGCCGGAGCCCGAACCCGAACCGGAGCCCGAGCCGGAGCCCGAGCCCGAGCCCGAGATGCCGGCCTGGGAGCCGCAGTACACGGCTCCGGCGGACATGTTCCCGCCGCTTGCCGCCGAGCTGGCTCTGCCCGAACCACCCGAGCCGTCCGAACCTCCCGAGCCGTCCGAACCGCACCTCCTCACCGAGCCGCGGGACGTGATCGACGAGACCGAGCTGGCCCATACCGGGGATGCGGGCTGGGACCTGCCCGGCACGTACGAGCCGATGGCCGACGAGATGGACGAGGACGAGTCGGTCAGCGCCGCGGCCGAGATCACGGAGCTGTCGCAGACGTATTTCGGCGAGGTGCCCGACATGGCCGAGGTGCCCAGCAGCAGCCCGGCGCCGTACGACCCCACGCAGGAGCCCGACCTGCCGACCGATCGCTATGCTGACCGCGAACTGAGCTGGCTGGCGTTCAACAATCGCGTGCTCGATCTGGCCAAGGATTCGTTGCGCGTCCCGTTGCTGGAGCGGGTGCGTTTCCTGGCGATTTTCTCGTCCAACCTGGATGAATTCTTCATGGTGCGCGTCGCCGGCCTGAAGCGCCGCATCGACGTCGAGGTGGCCACGCGCAGCAACACCGGCATGCTGCCGGGCGAGCTGTACGACGCGATCCTGAAGCGCACGCGCCAGCTGGTGGACGACCAGCAGCGCGTCTTCCACGAGATTGTGCGCCCCGAGCTGGACGCGCAGGGCATTCATCTGCTCACCTGGAAGGACCTCACCGAGAAGGAGAAGGTCGAGCTGGGGCAGTTCTTCGAAGACCGCCTGTTCCCCGAGCTGATCCCGCTGACGACCGACCCGTCACACCCGTTCCCGATCATTTCGGGATTGTCGCTGAACATCGGTCTGATCATCCGCGATCCGCGCACCAAGCAGCACCGGTTCGCGCGCGTCAAGGTGCCGTCGGTGCTCGCGCGGTTCAAGGATCTGGGCAATGGCCGGTATATCCCGCTGGAAGAGATCATCCTGCGCAATATCGGGCGGCTGTTCGAGGGTCTGGACGTGCTCGCGTCCTGCGTCTTCCGCGTGACGCGCAACGAGGATATCGAGGTCGAAGAGGACGACGCCGAGAACCTGCTGAAGGCCCTGGAGACGCAGCTGGTCGGACGCCGCTCGGGCCGTCCCACCGTCCGCCTTGAGGTCGAGGACGACGTGGACGAGCGGCTGCTGACGATGCTGATCCGCGCGCTGCACGTGGAGCCGGACGAGGTGTTCCCGATGCGGGCCCCGCTGGATCTGACGGGCCTGTTCCAGCTGGCGGATATCCGTCGCGAAGACCTGAAGTATCCCAATTTCCTGCCCAAGACGCACCCGAATCTGGCCGAGGTCGAGACGGCGAATCCGCAGGACATCTTCGCCGCGATTCAGCGCCGCGATGTCTTGCTGCACCACCCGTACGACTCGTTTGCGACGTCCGTCCAGGAGCTGCTGCGTCAGGCCGCGCTCGACCCGAAGGTGCACACGATCAAGGTGACGCTGTACCGCACGAGCGGGGATTCGCCGATCATCGCGTCGCTCATTCAGGCCGCGATGGCGGGCAAGGCCGTGCTCGCGGTCGTCGAGATCAAGGCGCGGTTCGACGAAGAGGCCAATATCGAGTGGGCCCGCAAGCTGGAAAAGCACGGCGTCCACGTGGTGTACGGCATGGTGGGCCTCAAGACGCACTGCAAGCTGACGCTGGTGGTGCGCGACGAGAGCAACGGCGCCGACAAGCCGGTGATGTATGCGCATATCGGCACGGGCAACTACAACCCGAAGACCGCGCGCCAGTACGAGGACATGGGGCTGTTGACCATGAATCCGATCATCACCGACGACGTCAAGCGGCTGTTCAACCACCTGTCCGGCGGCGGGTACGAGTCGAATTACCGGCGCCTGACCGTCGCGCCGACGGGCGTGCGTTCGGGAATGCTCGCCCGCATCGACCAGGAGATCGCGAACCACCGTGCCGGGCTGCCCGCGCGCATCCGCATCAAGGTCAATTCGATCGTGGACGAGGCCATCATGGACGCCCTGTACCGTGCGTCGCAGGCGGGCGTGCCGGTGCAGATCTGGGTGCGCGGCATCTGCGGTCTGCGGGCCGGCGTGCCGGGGCTGTCCGATTCGATGCAGGTCATCTCGATCCTGGGTCGTTTCCTGGAGCATTCGCGGCTGTACTGGTTCGAGAACGCGGGGCGTCCGGTCGTCGGCATCGGCTCGGCCGACCTGATGCACCGCAACCTCGACCGCCGCGTCGAGGTGATCACGCAGATCACGCGCCCCGAGCACATCGCCGAGATCAACGCGCTGTTCGAGCTGGCCTTCGACCCCAAGTCCGTCCACTGGACGCTGCACGACCTGACCTGGACGCCGTGCACGGTCGACGAGAACGGACGCCCGCTGCGCGACATCCAGGAATACCTGATCGCCCTGACCAACCAGCGCAAGCGCCCGAGCATCGAGTCGTAAGGTCTGCACGGGCGGGCCTCGGGGGGGGGTTCCAGATCGTACAGTCCGGGTTTGCCCGCAGCGGCCGTTGGGGTGACAAGATGGCCCGCACGCTCGGCTGGTCGACGCCTGTGGTTTCTGCGATCTGAAGTGTAGAAGTCCTGCGATTCGTAGTGTAGAAGCCCTGCGAATCGCAGTGTAGATGACCTGCAGGTTGCGCAGTACGACATGAAAACCGCTTGCCAGAATGTGAATTGTGCCGTACAGTCACTACATGCCTGAAGCGTACGAACATCGCCTGCTTGACGACGTCCTCGATGACCTGCTGGCGGAGACCGCAGCGGTCGCGCTGGTGGGTCCCAAAGCCGTCGGCAAGACGGCTACGGCGCAACGGCGTGCCCGCACGGTCTTTCGACTCGACGATGCGCTGTCCCAGGAGGCGTACGCCATCGCAGACCGCCCATTGGCCACCGCACCGGGGCCGATCCTGCTGGACGAGTGGCAGCGCGTCCCGGAAACCTGGGATCAGGTTCGCCGGGCGGTGGACGACGGTGCGCCACCGGGGCGATTTCTGTTGACTGGCAGTGCGGCGCCGGTGGGGGCATCCATCCACTCTGGGGCGGGACGGATCGTCCCGGTGCGCATGCGTCCGTTATCGCTGGCCGAGCGCGGCCTGGCCACCCCCGCGGTGAGTGTGGGTGTGGCCCTGCGTGGCCCGGTGGGCGACGTGACTGGTGCGACCGATCTGACCTTCGCCGACTATGCGCGCGAGATCACGGCGTCCGGCTTCCCCGGGCTGCGTGGCTACTCGGAGCGCACCCGAACAAGACACCTCAGCGCCTATCTCGATAATGTGGTCAACCGCGAGTTTCCCGAACAGGGCCTGGTTGTGCGCCGTCCGGACACCCTGCGCCGTTGGCTGCGCGCGTACGCAGCGGCGACATCCACGAACGCCAGTTACACGGCGATCCTGGACGCGGCGACTCCCGGCGAGGCGGCCAAGCCTGCGGCGTCCACGACGCTCGCATACCGAGACACGCTGTCCAGCCTGTGGTTGCTGGACGATGTGGGCCCCTGGGATCCGACGGGCACCGCGGTGTCACGCATCTCGCAGGCGCCGAAGCACTTCCTGGCCGATCCTGCCCTGGCGGTGTTGCTGCTCGGCCTGGACGAGACGACGCTGCTGGACGGTCCGCTGGAACCAGACTTCGGGCCCAAGTACGGCAGTATCGCGGGGAGGCTGTTCGAAGCACTCATCGCGCTCAGCTTGCAGACATATGCCATGGTGGCCGGCGCGCATCTGAGCTATCTGCGCACCCGTAACGGCGATCACGAGGTCGACTTTCTCATCCAGCGAGGGCAATCGGTCGTGGGCGTTGAGGTGAAGCTCGCGCCGATGGTGACCGATGCGGACGTCCGTCATCTGGTGTGGTTGCGGGGTCAACTCGGCACTCGGCTGCGCGAGAGCATCATCGTGACCACCGGGCCGCACGCGTACCGCCGTCCGGACGGCATCCTTGTTGTCCCGGCTGCGCTGCTGGGGCCGTGACGACTGTCGGCCGCGAACGGTAGTGTCGGAGCATGGCAACGAGGGGGCGTACGGAGGTCGCGGCGCGGGCGGCCGCGCTGAGCCCGGCGCAGGCGGCGGCGGGCTACCGCACCGAGACGTTCCGCGAGCTGAACCGCCCGCTCGTCCAGCTGCTGGGCGGTGAGAACGTCAAGGCGCTGGCCAGCCTCGGCCTGGCGACCGTGGCCGACCTGATGGAGGATCTGCCGCGCCGCTACCTGTCCGGCACGCAGACGACCGACCTGTCCGAGGTGCGCCCCGGCGATGGCGTCGCGGTGGTCGCCCGGGTGCTGGGCGTGCCGCAGGAGCGCGGCTTCGACCCGAAACGCATGCGCCTGGAGGCCGTGCTGACGGACGGCCGCACGCAGCTGCCTGTCACGTTCTTCGGGCAGGATCGTCTGATCGTCTACTGGAAACAGCAGCTGCAGGCTGGCGTCAAGGGCATCTTCGTCGGCAAGATCGGCGTGTTCCGCGACCAGTTGCAGATGTCGCACCCCGATTTCGTGATGCTGGACGAGTTCGGCTCCATCGTCGGGCGCGCCACCAAGACCAAGGTGGCGATGGCCGAGCAGGTGACCCGCTCGGGCCTGGTCGGCATCTACCCGGCATCGAAGAAGCTGCCGACCTGGCAGGTCGCCGACCTGGCCAGCCGGGTGCTCGACCTGCTGGCGGGCCTGGACGATCCGCTTCCGGACGACGTCCGCGCCCGGCACCACCTGATGGGCCTGCTGGAGGCGTACACCGAGATCCACCGCCCGCAGAGCCTGGAGCGCATCGAGCAGGCCGAGCGCCGGCTCAAGTTCGACGAGGCGCTGCGCCTGCAGCTCACGATGGCCTATCGCCGCGCCGACCAGGCGCACCGGCGCGCGCCCTCGATCGCGCCGCGTCCGGACGGCCTGCTCGCCCGCTTCGACGCGCGCCTGCCGTTCACGCTGACGGACGGACAGCGCGAGGTGGGCGCCGAGATCGCCGCAGACATGTCCCAGACGGCGCCGATGCAGCGGCTGCTGCAGGGTGAGGTCGGCTCGGGCAAGACGGTCGTCGCGCTGCGCGCGATGCTGGCCGCGGTCGATGCCGGGCACCAGGGCGTGCTGCTGGCTCCCACCGAGGTGCTGGCCACGCAGCACTATGCGGCAATCACCGAACTGCTAGGGAATTTGGCCGGGGCCGGCACGCTGGGCTCGGCGCCGGGCGCCACCGAGGTCGTGCTGCTGACGGGCTCGGCGACCGCAATCCGGCGCCGCAACACGCTTAACAAGATCGCTAGTAACCAGGCTGGGCTGGTCATCGGCACGCATGCGCTGCTGCAGGCCGGGGTCACCTTCGCCGATCTGGGCCTGGTCGTCGTGGACGAGCAGCACCGCTTCGGCGTCGAGCAGCGGGCGGCGCTGTCGGAGGGGGCATCGGGCCCCGCCGGGACATATCCGCACGTGTTGGTCATGACGGCGACGCCCATCCCGCGCTCGGTGGCCATGACGATCTTCGGCGACCTGGAGGTCTCGACGCTGACCGAGCTGCCCGCCGGGCGCCAGGACGTCCAGACGACCGTCGTGTACGTGCCGCAGCATCCCGCCTGGCTCGACCGTGCCTGGCAGCGCGTGCGTGAGGAGGTCGCGGCGGGCCGGCAGGGCTTCATCGTCGTCCCGCGCATCACCGCGTCCGAGGCAGACGACTTCATCCCGGAGGGCGCCGTCCGCCCCTCGGCCACCGTCGAGGAGCTCTCGGCGGCGCTGCGGGACGGCCCGCTGGCCGGGCTGCGGCTGGAGGTGCTGCACGGGCGCATGTCGGCCGAGGCGAAACGCGACGTGATGGGCCGGTTCGCCGCCGGCGAGCTGGACGTGCTGGTGGCCACGACCGTCGTCGAGGTCGGCGTCGACGTGCCCAACGCCTCGATCATGGTGGTGATGGACGCCGACCGGTTCGGCATCAGCCAGCTGCACCAGCTGCGCGGGCGCATCGGCCGCGGCGAGCATCCGGGCGTGTGCCTGCTGGTGACGTACGTGGACCCGACCACGCCGGCGGCCGCGCGCCTGGCGGCGGTGGCTCGCACGCGCGACGGCTTCGAGCTGGCCGAGGCCGACCTGGAGCAGCGCCGTGAGGGCAACGTGCTGGGCGCCAACCAGTCGGGCGCCCGTTCGACGCTGCGCCTGCTGCGCGCGATCAGCGACGCCGACCTGATCGCCGAGGCCCGTGAAGCGGCGAATGACCTTGTCGCAGCCGATCCGGATCGCTCCAACCCGTACCTGGCCGACATGGTCACCCAGGTCGAGGCCCAGTCCAACGACGAGTGGCTCGACAGGACGTAGGTCTGACGTCTACTGCTTGCTGCCCTTCAGCGACTTGGTGTCCATGGTGCCGTCCTTGTGGTAGACGATGCACGTGAGGGTCTTGTCGCTGGACGACGCGCTCGGCGGCTGGAAGTACTCGACGTCGAGCTTGGACGTGTCGAACGAGCTGCCGATGTAGCCGGCGAACTGCTGCTTGCAGAAGTCTTCGGCGAAGCTCTGGTCGGACGTGGCGCCGTCGGTCGTGGTGGCGAAGACCTCGCCGTTGTGCGAGGTGGTGCACGGCACGACGGGCACCTTGGTCACCGCCGTGGTGCCGAACGAATTGACATCCTTGATGCAGTCACCCGCCCGCAGGTCCGACAACGCCAGGTTTGCCGAGGCGGTGATCTGGCCTGCGGGATCGCGGGGTGAACCGAACATACTGCAGCCGGCGGCGCTGACGAGCAGCCCGGCTACGGCGATCGGTGCGATCACGAAGCGTAGTGCGGATGTGTTCATGCACCGGAGCATACCGGAGACATCTGCGTGGATTTCTATCGCTGGTTCATCCCGGAGCGCACAATGGGACGCATGCTGTCCAGGAGTCTGCGGTGAGCCGCATCATCGCGGGGTCGGCGCGCGGTTTGGCCTTGTCGTCCCCGCGTGGCGACCGCACGCGTCCGACGACCGACCGCACCAAGGAGGCCGTATTCTCGGCGCTGGCGAGTTGGAACGGACGGGGGGACGCCGCGGCGGACGAGCAGCTGGCGGGCCTGGCGTTCCTGGACCTGTTCGCCGGCTCCGGATCGATCGGGCTGGAGGCCGCCAGCCGGGGTGCCGCCCGCGTCGTCCTCGTCGAGAGCCATCCGGCCACCGCGCGGCTGATCACGCGCAACGTCGACGCCGTGCGCCGATCACCCCATGATCGCGATCAGGTGATCGAGGTGATCACCGCGACCGCCGCGGCGTACCTGGCGCGTCCGGCGGCGCCGTTCGACGTGATCTGGGCTGATCCGCCGTACGCGCTTGTCAACGCGGATATCGAGCAGATGGTCACGATGATCGTGATCAACGGCTGGCTGGTGGACGACGGCCTGATCATGATCGAGCGCGCCGCACGCGGCGAGCCGTTCGCCTGGCCGGATGCCCTGCCCGTGCAGTGGGACAAGACCTACGGCGAGACGCAGGTCCGCTACGCGCGTCAGAACCCTTCGGGGTAGTCCGATGTCGTGCGGATGCGCTCGAACGCCGCGTTGTTGAGGAACATGGGCGCGCCGACGGCCTTGGCGAGGTAGTCGTAGATCTGGGCGTCGATGGTGCCGGACGAATCGGTGATCGCGAAGTCGGTGCCGGCGGCCAATGCTTGCGGATTCGGGGCTGCGACCTCGGGGTTGATGTCGTAGAACAGGGCCGTGCGTTCGTCGTCGAACCAAGCCTGATAAGGTCCCTCGCCCTGGCCGCGGATTTCACACCCGGGCATGTCCCGCATCGCCCGTAGCACAACATCCAGCGGAGCCAAGATGTTCAGGAGGCCGCTCATAGAGTTATCCTCTCCAGATAACGTCATCAGGTACCTTTATGACTCCTCCAGTCTAGGGTGATGGACCCGCGATTTCATGAAAGCATGGAGCATGCCAAGCAGCACACAGTGCGATATCGGCGCCGCGCACCAGCCTGTGCGCGCGGTTGTTCCGGGGTCGTTTGACCCCATCACGCGTGGTCATCTCGATCTGATTCGGCGCACGGCCAGCATCTTTGACGAGGTCATCGTGGGGGTGGGGCGCAACACGACCAAGAACTATCTGTTCGACCCGGACGAGCGTCTGGCGCTGGCCCGCAGCGCCCTGGCCGGCGTGTCGGGCGTCCGCGTGGAGCCGATCCCGGCGCTGCTGATCGACTTCTGTGTCGCCCAGGGCGCGCGCGTGATCGTCAAGGGCGTGCGCTTCGGATCCGACTTCGACTACGAGTTGCAGATGTCCCAGCTGAATAACGCGTTGTCGGGCATCGAAACGCTGCTGCTGCCGGGCGGGCGGGAGTACGGCACGGTCAGCTCGACCATGCTGCGCGAGATCGCCCAGGGCGGCGGGGACATCAGCCCGTTCGTCACGCCCGAAGTGAACGCCGCCGTCCTCGCCCGCATGGCCGCACCCAGGTGAGGCACAGATCGGGAAGGTTTCGCGCCGTCTCGACGTTGACGGGAAGGACTCGACGACCGCCCGTGCCGTCCATCCCCGGGGACTAGACTTGGCCACCGTGGGCTGAGTAGCCCAGATGGAACGGGGAACGCACACAGCCTATGGATGACACGCTTCGACTTGGTCTCGATGTCGGTTCGACGACGGTGAAGGCCGTGGTGCTGGACGCCTCCGGCACGATCCGCTTCAGCGACTACCGCCGCCACAACGCCGATGTGCGGGGCGAGCTGCGCCGCCTGCTGCTCGATGTGCTGGACGCCTTCCCGGACGACGTCGTCAAGGTCGCGATGACCGGCAGCGGCGGCCTGGGTGTGGCCCAGCTGATGGGCGTGCCGTTCATCCAGGAGGTCGTGGCGGCCACGCGCGCGATCGAAAAGCGTTGTCCGCAAGCCGATGTGGTCATTGAGCTGGGCGGTGAGGATGCCAAGATCACCTACCTGCACCCGGTGCCCGAGCAGCGGATGAACGGCACGTGCGCCGGCGGCACGGGCGCGTTCATCGACCAGATGGCGACGCTGCTCAAGACCGACGCCGCCGGCCTGAACGAGCTGGCCGGGCGCTACCAGAACCTCTACCCGATCGCGTCGCGCTGCGGCGTGTTCGCCAAGTCGGACATCCAGCCGCTGCTGAACCAGGGCGCGGCGCACGAGGACATCGCGGCGTCCGTCTTCCAGGCCGTCGCCACGCAGACGATCGCGGGCCTGGCCTGCGGGCACCCGATCCGTGGGACGGTCGTCTTCCTGGGCGGGCCGCTGCACTTCCTGTCCCATCTGCGCGACGCGTACGTGCGCGCGCTGGGCGACCATGCGGACGAGTTCATCACCCCCGACGACGGCCAGCTGTACGTCGCGCTCGGCGCGGCCATGCTGGCCAGCGGCCCGGCGCTGTCGCTGCCGCACCTGGCGGCCAACCTGGATTCGACGGCCAGCCTCGGCATGGCGTCCAAGACCATGCGCCCGCTGTTCGCCGACGACGCGGAGCTGGCCGACTTCCACGAGCGCCACGGCGCCGAGGTCGTGCCGCAGGTCGATCTGAGCCAGGCCCAGGGCACGCTGTTCCTGGGCATCGACGCGGGCTCCACGACGATCAAGTCGGTGCTGATGGACGAGGCGGGCAGCATCGTTTTCAGCACATATGGGTCCAATGAGGGCGACCCGATCGCGGCCGCGCTGGGCATCGCGCGCCAGATCCGCGCCACACTGCCGTCCGACGCGATCATCGGACGTGCCTGCGTCACCGGCTACGGCGAGACGCTTGTCCAGGCCGCGCTGCACGCCGACGAGGGCGAGGTCGAGACGATGGCGCACTTCCGGGCCGCCGCGTCGGTCTGCCCGGGCGTGACCAGCGTCATCGACATCGGCGGGCAGGACATGAAGTTCCTGAAGATCCGGGGCGGCGCGGTCGATTCGATCGCCGTCAACGAGGCGTGCTCGTCGGGGTGTGGGTCGTTCCTGCAGACGTTCGCCGCGACGATGAACACCGACGTCGCCACCTTTGCGCACGAGGGCGTCACGTCGCAGGCGCCCGTCGACCTGGGCAGCCGCTGCACTGTCTTTATGAATTCGTCGGTCAAGCAGGCGCAGAAGGAGGGCGCGTCGCTGGCCGACATCTCGGCCGGACTGTCGTACTCAGTCGTGCGCAACGCCCTCTACAAGGTCATCAAGCTGCGCGACGCCGGCCAGCTCGGCGACAAGGTCGTCGTGCAAGGCGGCACCTTCCTGAACGACGCCGTGCTGCGGGCCTTCGAGCTGCTGACTGGTGTCAAGGTCGTCCGTCCCAACATCGCCGGGTTGATGGGGGCGTACGGCGCCGCGCTGACCGCCAGGATGCACTGGACGCCGGGGCAGACGAGCGCCGTGATGACGCGCGACCTGGACGGCTTCGGCGTCGAGTCGACGCAGCGCACCTGCCAGCTGTGCCAGAACCACTGCAAGCTCACGATCACGACGTTCGACGACGGCGTCCGCAATGTGTCCGGCAACCGCTGCGACCGCGGCGCGTCGCTGGAGGCCCGGCCCAAGAAGTCGACCGTCCCGAACCTGTACGACTACAAGTACGCGCGGGTGTTCGGCTACCGACGGCTGACTGACGAGAAGGCGACGCGCGGGGCCATCGGCATTCCGCGCGCGCTGGGCATGTATGAGGATTACCCCTTGTGGTTCACGATTCTCACCAAGCTCGGGTTCAAGGTCATGCTGTCGGGACGCACGTCCCACGCCCTGTTCGAGGCGGGCATGGAGTCGATTCCGGCCGAGAATGTCTGCTATCCGGCCAAGCTGGCGCACGGGCACATCGAGTGGCTCATCGACAAGGGCGTCACGACGATTTTCTTCCCCTGCGTCAACTTCGAGCGCAAGCAGTTTGAGGACGCCGACAACAACTACAACTGCCCGATCGTCGCGTACTACCCGCAGGTCATCGAGAAGAACGTCGACCGGCTGCGCGAGCAGGGCATTCGCTATCTCGACCCGATGGTCAACCTCGACAACCCCGAAAACCTGGCCAAGCGGCTGGTCGAGATCTTCGCCGACTGGCACGTGACGCCCGAGGAGGCCGCCGAGGCCGTCCAGGCCGGCTACGAGGAGCTCGACAGGTTCCACGAGGACGTCCGCGCCGAGGGCGACCGGGCGCTGCAGTACATGGCCGAGAACGGCGTGCGCGGCATCGTGTTGGCCGGGCGTCCGTACCACATCGATCCCGAGATCAACCACGGCATCCCCGAGGCGATCACCAAGCTCGGCATGGTCGTGCTGAGCGAGGATGCGCTGACCAGCGGCATGCGCCACACGCACCTGCAGCGCCCGATCCGCGTGATGGACCAGTGGCCCTACCACACGCGTCTGTACGAGGCCGCCGCCCAGGTGCGCGCGACCGCCGATCTCAACCTCGTCCAGCTCAACAGCTTCGGCTGCGGCGTCGACGCGATCACCACCGACGAGGTGCAGGAGATCCTCGAATCGGCCGGCGACGTCTACACGGTGATCAAGATCGACGAGGTGAGCAACCTCGGCGCGGCGACGATCCGGCTGCGCAGCCTGCTGGCGGCCATGGCAGAGCGCGCCGATGATCACACCGATGATCACACCGATCACGCGCGGGCGCCGTTCCCGATCCGCCACGTCGCGACGCTGGCGCACCCGCAGGCGCAGGAGCGTCCGGATGTGGACGACGTCGACCCGATCCCCATGGTCGAGGTGCCCGATCGCGTGGCGTTTACCGAAGCCATGCGCGAAGACCACACGATCTTCGCGCCGCAGATGGCCCCGATCCACTTCCGCATGCTGGGCCCGATCTTCAACCGGTTCGGCTACCACGTGCGCATCCTGGAGCACGCGTCGACCGAGGACGTCGAGTGCGGCCTCAAGTTCGTCAACAACGACGCCTGCTTCCCGGCGATCATGGTGATCGGCCAGTTGATCAATGCGTTCCTGGACGGCAGTGCGGATCCCGATCATTCGTCCGTGCTGATCACGCAGACCGGCGGCATGTGCCGGGCGACCAACTACGTCGGCATGCTGCGCAAGGGGCTGCGCCAGGCGGGCTTCCCGCAGGTGCCGGTGCTGGCGCTGTCGGTGCAGGGCATCGAGTCGAACCCGGGCTTCTCGCTGACGATCCCGATGCTGCACCAGGCGCTCAAGGCGCTGGTGATCGGCGACACCATCCAGAACGTGCTGCTGCGCGTGCGTCCGTACGAACGCGACGAGGGCAGCGCCAACGCGCTGTACGCCCGCTGGGATCAGATCACCCGCGAATGGTTCGCTAACGACGGCTACTCGCAGACCTGGGGCGGTCAGATCGGCTACCACAAGCTGCTTCGCCGGCTCGTGCGCGAGTTCGACCAGCTGCCGCTGCTCGACATCCCGCGCAAGCCGCGCGTCGGCGTGGTCGGCGAGATCCTGGTCAAGTTCCAGCCCGACGCCAACAACAACGTCGTCGGCGTGCTGGAGGACGAAGGCTGCGAGGCCGTCCTTCCCGGCCTGGCCGGCTTCCTGGAGTACGGCATGGCCCCGGCGCAGTGGCGCCGCGACAACCTGGGCGTCGGCTCGAAGAAGTCCGTGCTGGGCAACCGGGCCGCGATCTGGGCGTTCGAGCGCTACCAGGCCCCGGCCAACGCCGCGCTCAAGGCGTGCAAGGGCAAGTTCACGGTGCCGCAGAGCATCTACACGACCCTGGAGCACGCCACGCCGGTGATCAGCCCCGGGACGGACGCCGGCGAGGGCTGGTTCCTGGTCGGCGAGATGATCGAGCTGATCGAACAGGGCACGCCCAACATCGTCTGCTGCCAGCCGTTCGCCTGCCTGCCCAACCACGTGGTCGGGCGCGGCGTGTTCAAGGAGCTGCGCCGCCTGCACCCGCAGGCCAACATCGTGTCGGTCGATTACGATCCCGGCGCGTCCGAGGTCAACCAGCTCAACCGCATCAAGCTGATGGTCGCCACCGCGCACAAGAACGCGGGCACGACCGCCGGCCTGGCGCCGTGGGACGACGCCGACACCGTGGACGACCTGGCCGCCCGCCCGCTGGTGGACGCCGCGGTGGAGTAGCCACCCCTCACAAGGGCTCTTGTGAGCCAGGTTTCTGCCCGACGGACTACGCTGGATACCAGACGAAACGAGCTGAGGATGAGCATGAGTGATTACACCAGCCTGGACGAGGCCACCGCGGCCGTCCACAATCCGGGGACGACACCCGACCAACTCTTCCTGATTGCCAGCAACCAGCCGACGCTGTGGCTGGATGTGGTGGCGCATCCGAACGCGTACCCCGGCCTGCTCGACTGGCTGCAGATCAAGGGCGACGCGAGCGTGCAGGCCGCCGTGGCGACGCGCCGGGCGCAGATGGCCGCCGGGGGCCCGCCCACGCCGCTGATGCGCGCCGGCGCCAAGCTGCCGCAGTGGGTCATTCCGGTGATCACGGGGCTGTCGGTGATCATCGTCGTCCTGGCTGTGATCATGGCCATGCTGTTGTTTGATCGCAATGATCAGGTCGGCACGGCGACGACGTCCACGCCCGTGGCGTCCGCCAAGCCCGCGACGGCGTCCCAGCCCGCCACCGTCGGCCAGCAGATCAAGCCGCCGAACCTGACCAGCGACGGGGCCGCGATCGTCGCGAACCCGACGGACGCAAACGCGCAGCTGATCCTGGACATCCACGTCGACTACCAGTGCCCGGTGTGCGAGGCGTACGAGAAGTTCTTCGGCAAGACCTTCGACCAGCTGACCAGCTCGGGACAGGTGCTGTTCCGCTACCACATCCGCAGCTTCCTCGACAACAACCTGGGCAACAGCTCGTCGCTGGCGGCGGGCGTCGCGGCGACGTGCGCCGACACCGTCGGCTCGTTCCAGGCGTACAACGACGCCATCTGGGCGCACCAGCCGGCCGAGGGCACGGGCTACACCGACGCCCAGCTGCGCACCGACTTCGCGGCCGACGCGGGCATCACCGGCGACAACCTGACCAAGTTCCAGGCGTGCTACGACCAGTGGCAGACCATGCAGGTCGTGCAGAACATGGAGACGATCAACCTGAACTCCGGCGTCAATGCGACCCCGACGTTCCTGGTCAACGGGAAGAAGGTCGACCTGTCCAAGACGCAGGCCGATCCGGCGGCCGTCCTGGCGACGCTGAAGGCGGCTGCGGGCGTTAAGTGATGCCGGCGGGGTTGGCGCACGCTAGTGTTGTGCTCGGGAAACCGGGGTTCCCGCGAGCACGCACGAGGTGAGGAGCGTCCATGGCGCAGCGTCAGTCAGCCGGTGATTACTTCGCCGCGATCAAGCGGAACGCCCCGGTGGTGCTGTCGGGCATCAAGGAGATGGCCGGCGCGCAGCTGAAGCCGTCGCTGAAGCATCTCGGCATCGGTGCGGGCATGATGGGCGGCGTCGGCGTGTTCGGCATGGCCGTCTTCCGCTTCTTCGCGCTGTCGGTCGCGTTCCTGCTGTCGTTCGCGTTCAACAAGGGCGCCCATCTGAGCCTGCTGCTGTCGCTGTTCCTCGGGTTCCTGGTGGCCGCCTTCGGCGTTGCGCTGTTCGGACTGGCGCTGTTCATCCTGGGCAAGCGGCAGTTCGCGCAGATCAGCGGCCCGACCGACGCGATGGCCGAGCTGTCGTCCACGATGGACGAGGTGTCGCAGGCCGCGACGGCGGGGGCCGACATCGCCAAGGCCGGCCCGCCCCGCCACGCGGGCGACGAGGCCGCCCAGGCGCACAGGCCCGCGGCACACTACGTGGTCGATCCGATCTGGGCCGCCAAGCAGCGGGCCGCACAGCGCGCGGCCGACAAGGCCGCGAAGGCCGCAGCTACAGATTGATGACGAGCCCGGCGGTGGGCTGGGGACGGGTGCGCAGCGCCGTGCTCAGCGCGGTGTGATCGACGGTGGCGCGCCAGCAGCGCAGTTGGTACGGCAGACGCAGCTCGTTGGCGCTGGCGGCGCCGCTGTAGATGGATGCGACATCGTCCAGAAGCTTGGTGCGCACGGCCGTTTCGAGCTGGTCGACGGCGTCCTGGCTGGACACCATGTCGAGCAGCGCCATGCGGGCGGTGGGCACCCAGATGCGGAAGTCGCGCGAGGCCTGGCGGGTGAAGAAGCGGCTCGCCATGAGCGGTGCGATGGCCGACGACTGGTCGTCGCCCTTCATGGCCTCCGGGTCGACCGAGCGCATGAGTGAGATCAGTCGACGCACCCAGGGCACCGAATCGTCCCGAATGAAATAGCTTGTCGCAAGCGTTCCGCCCGGGTGCAGCACGCGGGCGAACTCGGGCATCGCCAGGCCGAGGGACAGCTGCGCGGCCATCTGGTGCACCAGCACCAGCCCGAAGTGGTAGCCGACGAACGGCAGGGACTCGGCGCGTCCGACGACGGGCGTGACGTGCGGTGTGGCGACGAATCTGCGGGCGTGTTCGAGATCCGAGGTCACCGTGACGACGTCTTGTCCCGCGCCGGCGATGAGCCGCGGGACGCCGCCCGACGGGGCAAGCACAAGCGCCTGGCCTTCGCAGTCCGCGGTGAGCCAGGTGAGGGCAGCTTCGGGGAAGTCCACTCGGGGCATGAGGCAACTTTAGCCCCGCGGACGTCCCGAACCGGGGACCACGCGGGCTTACGGCCGTGTGAGGACGACGACGGATCCGTCCCGATCGACGACGACGTACCCCAGCGAGAGCAGGATCTGCTCGCGCTGCGGCACCCAGTAGGTCTGCAGATTGCCCTCGGCGATGCTGTTTTCGTCGAGCAGCACCCAGGACGCCTGCAGGGGCCGGTCGGTCGAGTCGAGCCACGACTGTTTGGCCAGGTAGACGGTGTCGGCGTCGACCAGGTGCGGTGCGGCGTAGGTGTCGGCGATGACGCAGACGCCAGGGGGGATCTGCCGGACGCCCGCGGCCAGGTTGGCGGCGTCGGCCGGCGGGGGCGTCACGGCGAGCAGCGACTTCCACGTGTACGTCAGGGTGATCGTCGTCAGCGACAGCAGCAGGATGGCGGCCAGGTGGGCGACGCCGAGGAAGGGCAGCGTGGCGCGTGGGCTGCGCGGGTGGCGGGGGCGCAGGTGCGTCCAGCCGTCGATCGCCGCCACCGCGCAGATCGCGACCATGGTGGCGTAGTAGTGCGATGTCACGGCCCAGTACGGCGGATAGTCGCTGACAAGGCGCGATGCCAGCGTTGGCAGCAGGATCAGCGCGATCGGCGAGCGCAGGCCGGGGCCGAGGGCCACCACCAGCAGCACGACGACCTGCCACAGCGCCGGTTGGTGCAGCAGCGCCGCAGCGTTGGACGCCAGGCCGCCCGCCTGGCCCGGCACGTTGGCCAGGTAGATGTACTGCCCGTCGGGGTTGAATGCGGGGATGATCACCTTGATCAGCGCGACGAACGTGATCACGCTGGCCGCGCCCATGATCAGCCCCGCCTTGATGTGGTGCCGCGCCAGCAGCAGCAGGGCGATGCCGCCGAGCAGGAAGGTCGAATCCTCCTTGGTGAGCACGAGCAGCACCGAGCAGACGGCGAGGGGCCGCCAGCGTCCGTCCTCGCTCGCCTCGATGGCCAAAATCACTAGTGGAACGGCGAATGCGACCTCGTGGAAGTCGAACGCGGAGGTCGAGACCAGGCCCCAGCTGAGCGCGAAGACGAGCGCCGCGGGGGCCGCCCAGGCCACGCCGAGGCGGCGGCGCGCCAGGCGTCCGACCAGCAGGACGCCCCAGGCCAGCAGCACCGCCTGCGCGATCAGCAGCACCTGGATGTGCGGAAAGAGGCGGTAGAACGGCGCGATCACGGCGATGATCGGCGAGAAATGATCACCCAGGATGTTGAACGGCACCTGCGATTTGAGCGCGATGTCGGGGGCT
>Ga0209738_10000099_pt1 | contig 19528 bp, 15 predicted proteins | sample TergutNc150P5_FD_187289 | JGI IMG/M metagenome (GOLD analysis project Ga0209738, IMG submission 187289) | Nasutitermes corniger P5 segment gut microbial community from laboratory colony in Florida, USA - Nc150 P5 (SPAdes) (version 2) | ecosystem: Host-associated > Arthropoda: Insects >...
GGCAATCCGATATTCTGACATGGGGCGCGCAGGTGCAATATAAGTTTCGTTTCGGACACAATCACTATGATTATCGTTTGGGAAACGAATTAAATTCGAATGCTTGGCTGGGTGTAAAAGTGGATAAATACCTAAGTTTTTCGGGCAGTTTGCAATATCTCAGTTCGGGGAAAATTGACAATGCAAATCCTCCGTTGATGTATCCGGCAATGCCTATGCCAATGCCTATGTTTTCTTCTCCTTATGTCAATTCAAATTACTCCGGCGGAAATCAATTGAATGCCGGTATCGGGTGCAATTTATATATACCCACAGGTATTTTTAAAAACCTTCATTTCGGCGCGGAATATGATCTGCCCGTTTATCGTTATGTAAACGGCATTCAGATGAAGAATACAGGCACCTTTACCGTAGGTGTTCAATATGTAATTGGGAAACTCAGTATGTGATTGAAAAAAAGTAAATAATAATAAAAGCTGTTCAAAAAGTTGTAGAGAGGAAAATGTGTTTAATCCTATTAAAAATACTTTTTGAACAGCTTCCTGTTTATGAATTAATTCATCGTACTGTTATTCAATTAATCGCTCAACAGCAAGATTATCGGGGCTTTCAGCTAATAGTTGCGAAATATGTTTTTTGAATAAAGGATGAAAAAAATCAGGTGCAATTTCCGCTAACGGATATAATGCAAAATTTCTTTTGTGCAAAAGCGGATGTGGTATTTTTAAATTTTCTTCCTCAATTATTGCATTGTTGAAAAATAAAATATCAATATCTATTGCGCGCGCGCCGTATTTTTCTCTCCGAATTCTTCCCAAATTTTTTTCAATGTTCAAAACAGTTGCCAACAATTCCTGCGCGGACAAATCGGTTTCAACTTTCAACGCCAGATTTAAAAAATCAGGTTGATTTTCTACTCCCCAAGCCGCTGTCTTGTATAAGGATGATTGTGCCGATACTTTGCCTACGCGTTTTTCGATTTCGGCAATTGCCTTGCAAAAATTTTCGCGCACATTGCCCAAATTGCCGCCTATCAATAAATATGCTGTATTCATGAATACTGCTCTATTCATCAAAGAATAAATTTTGAAAAATGAATTACAAAAAACCTAAAAATATACATCTGCTTTTAAAAGCAAAAACTTTCCCGCTTTCGCGGGAATAATAATTTTTAGGTAATTAGCTTTACGCTTGCTTTATATTCATTATCCAATCAAAGCCTCATAGGCTGCGGCATCCAGCAGATTATCCAATTCGGCAGGATTTTCTACTTCCATTTTCATCATCCAGCCTTTGTCGAAAGGATTGGTATTAACTAATTCCGGTTGATTCTCCAATTCGGAATTTACTTCCAATACTTTTCCGGCAACAGGCATCAGCAAATCGCTCACTGTTTTTACGGCTTCAACTGTTCCGAAAGCATCTCCTGCCTTCAAGGTGCTATCAACGGTATTGATATCTATATAAACAATATCGCCCAATTCGCTTTGCGCAAAATAAGTGATACCGACCATCGCGTTTTTATCATCAATCATTTTAATCCACTCGTGATCTTTGGTATATTTTAAATTTGAAGGAACTTCCATAAATGAAAATTTATTTTATAAATTATTATTAATATATTATTATTTTAGTTTTATCAAAGCATCTTTAATTCTTGCCCATGCTTTTTCGATATTTTCAATACTGTTGGCAAATGAAAAACGTACACAATTCGGTTCGCCGAAAGCTGCGCCATTCACGGATGATACGTGCGCCGTATTCAGAAGATACATACACAAATCACCGCTGTTTTCGATAGTTATATTGCCATTCGATTTTCCGAAATATGCACTGACATTCGGGAAAATATAAAAAGCACCTTCCGGCTCCGAACACTGTATTCCCGGCACTTCGCTTACCAATTCCAATATCCGTTTTCTACGGCGTGCAAATTCTTTTGTCATTTCCCATGTGGGCGTTAAATCGGTTGTAAGCGCCGTAATGGTTGCGCGTTCCGTGATGGTATTGGGTCCGCTGGTCATTTGTCCTTGTATTTTCTCCATACCTTTCGAAATTTCTACCGGCGCAGCCGTGTAGCCTAAGCGCCAGCCTGTCATCGCAAAGCCTTTACTCAAACCGTTTACCAGCACAATGCGATTACTCAATTCCGTAAATTGAGCAATACTTTCGTGTTTGCCTACATAATTGATGTATTCGTAAATTTCATCGGAAACAATGGCAATGTCCGGATATTTTTTAAATACTTCTACCAATGCTGCCAATTCGTTTTTGCTGTACACCGCGCCGGACGGGTTGCAGGGCGAAGAAAACAAAAACATTTTTGTTTTGGGCGTAATGGCAGCGGCTAACTGCGCAGGCGTAATTTTAAATTTTGCTTCCGGCGCAGTGCGTATTTCCACTACTTTGCCGCGCGCAATTTTTACCAATTCGGAATAAGTAACCCAATAAGGCGTAGGAATAATTACTTCATCGCTATCGTCCACCAAAGCCAGAATAGCATTGGCAAGGCTTTGCTTGGCGCCGGTAGATAAAACAATTTCTTCCGGTTTGTATATAAGATGATTATCTCTTTTCAGTTTAAAACAAACGGCTTCGCGCACATCCGCATATCCTGCAACAGGCGGATAGTGCGACCAATTGTCGTTGATAGCTTTTATTGCCGCATCCTTAATATGTTGCGGCGTATTGAAGTCCGGCTCGCCAAGGCTGAGGTCGATTACATCAATGCCTTGCGCGCGCAATTCGCGACCTAACTTTGCCATTTTGAGTGTTTCCGGTTCGGCAAAACGATTTAAGAGTGAAGAAAGTTGCATAAACAGTTTTTGTATTTCTGCTACAAAGATAATCGGTAATTTGTATTTACAAATTTAATGCTTCCGCCGGATTCCAAAATTTTTCTTCAAAATCTTGCACGACGTTGTTCACAACTTTTATGCCTTCTTTTTTCAACAGTTGTTCCATTTTCTCCGGCGGAGAAAAATGCGCTTTGCCGCTTAGCATACCGTTCCGATTTACTACCCGATGCGCCGGAACGTCTTTACAATTATGCGCGGCATTCATTGCCCAGCCTACCATTCGCGCCGAAGATTTTGTACCGAGATATGCCGCAATAGCGCCGTAAGAAGTTACTCTACCTTTGGGTATTTGCCGCGCTACATCCCATACGTCTTCAAAGAAAGAAGTATGTTTTCCCAATGCAGGAATTTTGTGTTGCAATGTTTTATTTTTTGTCGTCTTCATGTTGCAACACTTCAAAAACATGCTTTTTCAAAATATCGTCTTTTTCCAAAGGCAAATCTTTATTCAGTTTAAACGATAAATAATGAACCTTGTGAAGCCCTGCAATATCAAGGCTTTCGTAAAAAGTTTTGATAGAAAGTTCAGGTGATGCTTGCAGATTTTTATAAACGTTATCATCGTCTTTCACTAATTCCAATCCGTAAATTTCTATCACGGCTTTGGTAAATTTATATAAAACAGGACTATCTGTTTTTACATGCACGATGCCTTCTTTTTGCAGAAACTGTTGATACAAGCGCAAAAAACGCGGCGAGGTTAATCGCTTTTTCCATTTGGCATTCGGCAAATGCGGGTCAGGGAAGGTAAGCCAAATAGCCTCTATTTCATCTTTTGCAAAATATTCATGGATGATTTCTATGGGTGTGCGCAAAAATGCAACATGAGCAAGATGCTCGTCCAGCGCGGTTTTGGCGCCGCGCCAAATTCGGTTGCCTTTTATATCCACGCCAATAAAATTTTTTTGCGGATAAATTTTGCTCAATCCCAAAGTATATTCGCCTTTGCCGCAAGCAAGCTCCAACACAATAGGATGCTTGTTTTTAAAAAAATCATTCCATTTGCCCTGCATGTTTTTAGGATATTCCAATACGTTCGGAAAAGTTTTTATTGCAGCAAAACGTTCCAGCTTTTTTTGTCCCATAGCGCAAAGATAACCGCTATCAGTCTATTCTATTAGACATTGTCTTACAAAGAAACGTAGCGTTCAATCATTGCTTCTTTCTGCGCTACGCGCTAAATCGGTAAAAATTTCGTCAATGTTTTTCGCGTGAAATGTTTTGCGTAGATTTTCCGGTGTATCCAATGAGCGAATTTTTCCGTCCACCATAATGGAAACTCGGTTGCAATATTCCGCTTCGTCCATATAATGTGTGGTTACGAAAACGGTAATACCTTGCTCGCTTGCCTGATAAATCAATTCCCAAAACGTGCGCCGCGCAATAGGATCTACACCGCCGGTAGGCTCATCGAGAAAAACAATTTTTGGATTGTGAAAAGTAGCTACTGCAAACGAAACCTTTTGTTTAATGCCCAGCGGAAGCGAGCTTACCAGCAAATTTTGTTGCGATTGTAAAGATAATTCTTCAATCCAATAATCGGCACGCGCACGAATTGCTTTGTTCGTCATTCCATAGATTCCGCCGAAAAGACGCATATTTTCAAAGACGGTTAAATCGTTGTACAAAGAAAATTTTTGGCTCATGTAGCCGATATTTTTTTTGATTTTTTGCGCTTCTTTGTAAATATCAAATCCTGCCACCAAACCCTTTCCTGACGTGGGTTTCCACAAGCCAATCAACATTTTCATTGCCGTAGTTTTGCCGGCGCCGTTTGCACCGAGAAAACCAAAAATTTCACCTTCCGCCACTTCAAAACTAATATGATCTACGGCTATAAAGTCGCCGAATTGTTTGGTAAGTTTTTCGACAGTGATAACGTTCATCATATTTCCATTTTAAAAAATTTCTTTGTTATAACTTATTGCCCAAATCGTGTAGTTGTTGCAACCATTTATAGCGTTTTTCAGGCGTACTGTCTCTCACCGAAAAAATAGGAAAACGCTGCACTTTCTTAAATCCGCAGGCTATCAATACTTGTTTTTTAAGCACCATTCCGTAATCATGCACGAGAAACGGCACAAAACGAACAATTGCGGGCGCATCCTGCGTATTGATAATCCATGCTGTTTTATTTTTTAACAATCCATTCATATTCGAAATACCCCCTTTGTATTCGTAAGCAAAACCTTTGGCAAACACTTTATCTATAAAGCCTTTCAAGATTGCCGGCATTCCTCCCCACCAAATGGGAAAAACAAAAACCAAATGGTTTGCCCACAATATGGTATCCCGATAAATCTGCATTTTAGGATCGTGTTGCATGTCGCGCCTGCGTTTTGTTTCATTGAAAATAAGAACGGGATTAAAATTCTCCGCGTACAAATCGGTTACTTTTACCTTATGCCCAGCGGCTTGCAGCCCTTTTTTTACACTTTCAAAAGCAGCATAACAAAGTCCTTCTTTGTTGGGATAAGCTAAAATAATATATACTCTTTTATTATTTGTTTTTTTTATATTATTCATAAGGTAGTGATTGATTTTTTTTACTTATCATTTTTCATCAATTCAATAAAACAATCCTCAATGGTAGGCGAAATTTCTTCTATGCATACTTCGCCAAACGTAGTGTTTTCGGGCATTGCATTGTTTTTAAAAGTTACATGCAAGGCATCGCCAAACATGTAGCAAGAGGTTACGTCATCTCGTTTTCGCAAATCTTCCAGCAACTGATAATTATGAGAAGATTTGAAAGTAAACACCTTGTTTTTATTTTGTTTTTCTATTTCTTTCGGTAAATTAATGGAAAGAATTTTTCCGTTTTGCATCAATGCAATGCGCTCGCAAAGGCTTGCCTCGTCCATATATGGCGTAGAAACCATAATGGTCATTCCGTTTTGATGCAGCTTTTGCAGAATTGCCCAAAACTCTTTTCTCGAAACAGGATCAACGCCCGTAGTCGGTTCGTCTAAAAACAATACTTCCGGCTTATGCACCAGCGCGCAACACAACGCCAATTTTTGTTTCATTCCGCCCGAAAGCTTTCCTGCACGGCGCGTTTTAAAAGGTTCTATTTGCTCGTAAATATCTTTGATGGTAGCATAATTTTCTTTTACCGTAGTGCCGAAAATATCCGCGAAAAAATTGAGATTTTCTTCTACGCTCAAATCCTGATAAAGCGAAAACCGACCGGGCATATAACCCACTCTTTCGCGGATTTTGCGCAAATCCTTTATGGTATCATAGCCTGCAACCCTTGCCGTACCTGCATCGGGCATAATGAGCGTTGTCAAAATACGAAACAACGAAGTTTTTCCCGCGCCGTCGGGACCAATTAATCCAAACAATTCGCCCTTATTAATTTCAAAAGAAATATCGTCCAACGCCTTAATGGTGCGGTTTTTCAACTTATATATCTTGCATACATTTTGAACGGAAATTTCTGACATAGAAATTATTTTCACTTTCCAAATTTACTTATTCAATAGCAAGATGACCTAAAAAATTCGGCGCTTTTTGCGGTTTAATGATTAATTAATACTGATAAAACGACCTTGACCTGTTGATTCTCAAATCGCGCAAAATACCCGATTTGGGATTAAGCACAATGCTGAACGATTTGTAATATCCGATGGGCGTAATGTTGATAGCCATTTGCCAGCAATGCATGTCGCGCGTAACAAAGAGCGTCATCATGCCGATTTTACGGCTGAGAACATCGAAATAGAGGCTGCCGCCGGCTTTCCATTTGGGCGAAAGGCTGAAATCGCCGTTGAGATTGAGACTTCCGTTCAATACGTTGTGAAAACCGCTGTAATCGGGATTTACCACGCGGTTAAAGCTCATGGCAAAGGATACCTGTACGTTCCAAGGAATATTGAAATCGACAAATTCGCCGGGGTTACTGCGGATGTAATTCAGCTGTGCTTCCTGCTGGTCGAGCGGCATATCCGAATCGGACGACAGGTTTGCACTGTCGGAAGAATGACTGTCTGCTTTTTTGCTGGAAAACGAAGTGGACAGCGACAAAGAGCCATTGGTAATATGCCCTATTTGTCCTTCCGTCCAAAGCAATTTATTGGTTCGATTTCCATGCGAATCGTAAGCATATTGGTCTATCGACATATTGGAGGTAACACTCAATTTGTTTTTAAATAAAGACGTGCGGAGATTTATGCTTACCGGCGCCCAATTGAGCGAGTCTGCCAGCAAATTGTAACTCGTGTTGATACCCAGCCCGTCAATCAAACTTATTTTTCGGAATCTTTTATCGGGATCGCCCGTAGTATCGCTGTTGTTGGGTACTTTCATTTCAAAGACATTGTCAATTCCGAAATTAACAGAACCGTTTGCGCCATTTCCAAATGCCGGCGACACATTGCCTATACTGTAAACGGAATAATTCATTTGGTAACCTGTTGTATCTATCTGTACATTTCTGTAAGCTCCACTATTCATATTGGGTGTGAAGGTAAAACCAATGGTGGGGCGCACGGTGTGCCGAATGCCGCCGCCGTTTTTAAAATTCACCGTACCGAAAATACTCGTATTGGTAGCTATGCCGAAACTTGCTTGCTCAGCCATATAAAATCCTTTATTGATGGTCGTATCTACTTTCAATCTTACGGGATCCCAATTGAGTAAAGTCTTATTGCCGTACCAATTTGATTGAAAGCTGACGGAAGGCGTAAACAACAAAGGTCCAAGCGCCGGCAAGGTTAAAGAAATAGGGATGGAATGTTGCACGCCCCATTGCAACGTATCCAGCAAACTGTGTATGTTGTTTTTTACCGTATCATAAAAAGAAAGGTTGTCCGAAAAAGTACCGGTGTAGGATATGCCTACGTTGTCGTACCATTTCGATTTAGCCGAATTCTTTTTTTGAAAAGGATAAAGGGTGGTCATGGAAAAGTTGAGGTTGGGCAACTGTAAGTTTATTAAATTGGTATTGCTGTTTTGGTTGGATGTAGCCGATGCGGAAAGATTGTATTTTCCCTGATTCCAATTTTTCGAAAAAGTAATAGAGGACGTTAAGTTGTTATTGAAATTTTGATAAGGATTATTCGGAATATAACTGTTGAATTTCGTACTGCCTGCATCCACGCTTGCCGAAAAGCTGATACCCGGAAGCGCCTTGCTATCCATAGAATGCGACCAATTTAAGTGCATGGTATTGCCCTTTTGATATTCTTGATTGGTAACACCGCTGCTTAGTATTACGCTGTGTTGATAGGAGAAACTGAGATTACCGCGATAATGGTAGCGCTTGTAATATTCGGGACTAAGCGTAACCGTGTATCCGCCGTAAGTGTAAACATTGCCGCGCGCAGTAACATCCCAATTATCATTAATGACTTTGTAATAGCCCAAACCCGTAAGTCCTAAGCCATATCCACTGTTTTGGTCGAACATCGGCGGCAATAGTCCGGAATGCCTGCCGTTTATCAACGGATATATGCCAAACGGAACAATGATGGGCAACGGCACGCCTTCAATTTCGGGAATAGCCGGTCCGGAAACGGCGAGTTTGTTGGTTATCATTTTCAATTTCCACGCATGAAAATCAAAATGCGGCGGATCCAAATTACAAGTCGTAAAACGCGCGTCTTTGATAAAGATAGAATTGCTATCTACTTTTTTAGCAATATTGGCTTGCACATAAATTTCACCTTCATTGTAAAATGTATTTTTCAAAATACCTTTTTGCGACTTCACGTTGAAGTAAGCCGTATCCATAATGGATTTGCTGTCTTTCTGCAAAATAGTAGGTCTGCTGCTGATTTCGTTCGATGTATCTTTGGCGCCGTAAGCCTTTACGATATTGGTATTGCGGTTAAATTCTATTGTGTTTGACGAAATATCGTTATCCGTATTTTTTACATCGGCATCTTTATAAAGATAAAACATATTTTCTTTCGATAAGAAAATTGCCGAATCGGTAGCTTTATAATCCACAATCATCGAAAGCGAATCTTTCGAAAACAAGCTCAAATCGGGCGGTCGCGTATGCTTTTGCATAAAAATATCGACAGGATTTCTATCCTCCACTTTCGACAATACATTAGCCGGAATAGCATTGGCAACAATAGCCGTATCGTGCATTTCGCCGGGCAAAGGCAACGCTTTTATTTTCTCCGTTTGCGCGGAGGCAAAGCAAACCAGCAACAACAGAAAACCTGTGAATGCCGATGTTGCCGCTTTTATCGTAAAAAATTTGCCCATGCTATTTTTAAAATGCCGTTTATTTTGAACCCGCGAAATTATATCCTAAAAGTCAATGCTAATGTGATAAAAAATGTAATTGAAAAAAGATAAGCGTGCAAAAATATTATTTATGGACAAATAGGAAAAATTTAACGGAATATAACCCGACAAAATTTATTTTTGAGTGCCGATATTTCGATGATGAAATAAGCATATTGAAAAGTGATTTTGCATTTTAAAAAGTTATATTAATGAACAAAAAAATATTTTTTACTTCTATATTTTTCTTATTTGCAATATGTGTTGCTCTGCCTGTAACGGCGCAATTCACACATCAAGTAAAAACTATTATTATTGATGCGGGACACGGTTATCCCGACGGCGGCGCGCATGGCGCATACAGCCACGAAGCCGATGTGGCGCTGGCGGTAGCGAAAAATTTAGCTCAAAAATTGCACGATTCTTTACCCCAATGCAAAATATTAATGACGCGCACCGATGCTAATTTGCCCAACGGCATGAGCAATGCTCACGATGCCAACCGCTGGCGTGCAGAATTTGCCAATGAAAATCACGGCGATTTATTTATAAGCATCCATTGCAATGATGCTTCGCCGGTATATCATTCCGAAGTAGTAGGACATAGAAATGTGGTTTATCATACCGGCAGAGGGAAACATCGCAAACGCCGTGTACGGCGCGCGCCTATTTATCATTATTGGACATCGCCCAGCCAAGTAAGAGGCACGGAAACTTATGTGTGGGCAGTAAATAAAAATGATGATAAGCAGCAGTTCATTCAAAGCAATCAAGATAGCGCCGGACTGTATGGTGAAGACCGAGATTCTACACAGGTGGATATGACGCCCGAAGAAAAAATTATGGCATCCATTCGCACGCGAAAATATTTTTCGCGCAGTTTGCAATTGGCAAATCTTGTTGAAGATGAATATACCGATCAAGGGCGCAGCAGCCGCGGCGTAAAGCAGCGCGACGACAAAGGTATTTGGGTGCTGCAAGCTACGGCTATGCCCAGCATTTTGACGGAAATAGGTTTTATCTCCAATCCTGATGATGAAAATTACATGAATAGCGCCAACGGGCAAAACCAAATAGCTTTGGCTATAACACAAGCCGTTTTAACCTACAAAAATTTGGTAGAGTCAGGAAAAGTGCATTAGAGTTCCAAAACAAAAATTATCTTTGCTTGTGAGGCAGATTAAAGTTGAACATTTAATTTGCCGTGATTTTTAATGATGATTATTTCAGCCGACTGATAAACTAAAATAAAAAATTGGGGAATGAAAGTATCGAATGAAACAAAAATCGGCGCGCTAACCATTGTGGCTATTGTGTTTCTGATTTTGGGATTCAATTTCCTGAAAGGGAAAAGTTTGTTCAAAACCGGCTATTTTTTGTATGCCAAATTTCCGCAATTGAACGGATTGGTTGGTTCAAATCCCGTTATTATTAATGGTTTTCAGGCTGGCACGGTTTCCGCTATCAACGCGGATAAGAGTTTAAAAGAAATTGTAGTAGAAATAAAATTATTCAAAAATTACGATATTCCCAAAGGTTCGGTGGCAAGCATCAGCAACAATCCCTTAGGCTCGTCGAGCGTGGTAATAACGCTGGGCAAGGCTGCCGAATTGTTACATTCAAACGATACATTGGCAACCGCAGTTTCTTCCGGCGCGCTGAGCGATGCGGTAAATCAAATAAAACCATTGGTAACCGAAACGCAATCCGTGATGCTGCGCATGGATACTTTGTTGGGAAATATTAATAGTGTATTGGATTCTTCGTCAAGACAAAATTTGCGCGATGTAACCGTAAATCTAAGTTCGGCAACGGCAGGACTTAATCAAACCTTGCTGTTGCTAAACGGCGCACTCGATCCCAAAACGGGCGTATTTTCCGAAACCATTCAAAACTTGAATGATTTTACGAAAAGCCTTGTGGATAACAATCGAAATTTGGATTCTATTGTAGCAAATTTAAAAAACACTTCCGAACACCTTTCCAAAGCAGATATTGCGGGCATTTCGGATAATTTGAAAAAATCTACCGACCATTTAAATCAACTGCTTGCAACCATGCAGTCGCCCGACAAATCATCCGTAGGCGCTTTGATGAACAGCAAAGAAATGTACAACGAACTATTGCATACGGTAAACAGTTTGCATATTTTGTTGGATGATTTAAGAGTTCATCCGAAACGCTATGTAAATGTTTCTATTTTCGGAAAAAAAGATAAAGGCGATTATTTGCAAACGCCGCTTGCAAAAGGTGCCGATACTACGCAAATGCAGTCTCCATCAACATTACAATAAATGATGACGAAGTATAAGTTGCTAATTATAAAATATTTTTTCGGTTCTATTCTTGCCTTTGTATTAACTTTCTTTGGCTCAATAAATCATTTATACGCACAAAAAACAATTACCAATAATAATGTAGATACGGGTAAAAACGGAAAGGATATTGTCATTATTCATGCCGACCGAAAAGGGTATCAAAAATTCAGCGATACTTCCAGCATCACTTATGCGGCGGGCAAAGTAGCCATACGGCAAGGCTCTACGCTTTTTTATTGCGACAGCACAACAATCAATTCTTTTTCGCGTGTAATGGAATCTTTCGGACATGTACACATTATCGACAATGATACCGTCAATATCTATGCCGATTATGCACGTTACGAAAGTTTGGCGCGAAAAGCTTCTTTGTCAAACAATGTAAAACTTTCCGATTCCAAAAACACGCTTACCACCACACATCTCGATTACGACTTGAATACAAAAACCGCCGTGTATAGCGGTAATGGGAAATTAATTAATGGGAAAACCGTATTGACCAGCGTTTCAGGAACTTATTTCGTAGATACAAAAGATGCTACTTTTAATAGCAATGTGGTGCTTACTGATCCGCAATACAACATTAAAACCGATACGCTGCTGTATAATACCGGAACCAAAATTGCCACTTTTGTAGTGCCTACGCACATTACAAGCGGGAAAAATAAAAGTATTCAAACTTCGGACGGGTATTACGATATGCTTAATAAAAAAGCCTATTTCTCAAAACGCCCTATTATAGTGGATAGCAGTTCAACCCTCATTGCCGACGAAGTTGCAGCCGATGACAGCACGGGCTTTGGCGAGGCGCGCGGGAAAGTGGTATATAAAGATACGGCGCAAGATATTGTGGTGCTTTGCGGCAATTTAAAAAGCAATCGCGCTCAATCTTCTTTTTTAGCAACCATTTATCCCGTTGCCGTTATTATAAAAGATAAAAAAGATTCTACCTTCATTGCTGCCGATACGCTGTATTCCGCAAGATATATGGATACGATAAGTTCTATCAAGCAGGATACTGCAAGTTCGACAAAAGATACGCTTATTCACAAATTACCATTTCAAAACGATAGCATTAAAACAAAAATTGCCGATACTTCCATTACAATGCACGATTCCGTATCGACTGCAAAGGCAGATACAGTGCGCGATTATAAAAAAGTAGGAGATATTTTTGTTTGGAAAACAGATACTGCCAAAAAAATTTCTACTCCACCAATTACCAATTCGGAAATAAAAAAGCCTGAGAAAAAGAAAAGAGATATTCTTTCTTTCTTCAAAAGCAAAAGCAATAAGGACAGCGACAGTGCAGCTATTGCGCCGCAAGTGCAAAAGGATACGATTCCAATACCAAACAAAAAAATTTCGGATAGCATCATCAGCGAAACTTCCGGTAAGCAAACGCCCGGAATTATTGATAGTTTGAAAAATAATCCTGCAAAATTAAAACCGGATACTTTAACCAACCAAGCGCAAAAACCCGTAAACATTGACCTTTCGCCGAATACGGACGTGAATAAAAAAGATTCTGTTCAGGAAGAAGATGATAAAAGCCGATTTTTGGAAGGCTATTACCATGTGCGAATTTTCAACGATTCCGTGCAAGCCGTTGGCGATAGTTTGTATTACGATTCGCGAGATTCTTTATTCCAACTATTCCAAAATCCTGTTGTATGGACAAATTCCAACCATCAAATTACGCAAATATCCGGCGATACCATTGATATGTATACGGCAAACAGCAAGCCGAAATATTTAAAAGTTTGGTACAACGCTATATCCATCAGTCAATCCGATACGGCGCACAGAGCCGGTGCGCAAGATTATTACAACCAAATGTCGGGCAGAACCATTGAGAGCTGGTTTACCGCCGGTCAGTTGGATAGCATTGCCGCCACCGGCAATGCCCAAAGTGTTTTTTACATGATAGATGATAACAATAAATACATTGGCGTAAATACGCAAACCTCGCGTATTTTAAACTTTTATTTCGTAGATAAAGAACTGTATAAAATTGCAGGTAGAAAAGAAGTAACCGGTAAAAGTTATCCTATGCGCCAAGTAAATCACGAAGCGCTTCGTCTGAAAGGCTTTAAGTGGCAGGACGACAAACGCCCGAAATCAAAATATGAATTGCTGGAACATTAAACGAATAGTCCGCTAAGAAAAGAAAGTGAGGAAAATTAATTTTCCTTTTTATTGAATTCTTTCATTAAATCTATCAGAGCCTGTACATCGCTCAGCGGCATTGCATTGTACATGGAAACGCGCAGCCCGCCTACGCTTCGATGTCCTTTTACGCCCACCATGCCATGCTGTTTACATTCGTTCAAAAATTTATTTTCCAAATCTTTGTCTTCAATCGTAAATGTAGCATTCATCAAGCTTCTGTCTTCTTTTTCTACCAAAGGTCTAAATATCGGCAAACTATCCAACGCTCCATAAAACAAGGCTGCACGGGCTTTTGCGCGTTTTTCCATTTCTGGCAATCCGCCTTCTTTTTTAATCCAGCGTATAGTGAGTAAAGAAACATACAAGGCAAAAACAGGCAGCGTGTTCAACACCGCGCCGGCTTTTATATGCTCTTGATAATCCAATATCGGAGGGATTTTTCTATCAATTTTTCCCAATATGTTTTTATGGATAACCACTATGGTAACGCCTGCTGCGCCTACGTTTTTTTGCGCTCCGGCATAAATCAAGCTATGTTTTGCAAAATCCAGCGGGTGCGAAAAAATATCACTGCTCATGTCTGCAACCAGCGGCACATCAGCGTTTGGGATGGTATGCCATTGCGTGCCTTCTACCGTATTGTTAGTGGTATAGTGTAAATATTTTGCTTTCGGATTTACTGAAAAATCTTTTTTTATGTACGAGTGATTTTTGTCTTTGGTAGATACCGCTACTTCTACATTGCCGAAATAGCGGGCTTCTTCAATGGCTTTTTTGCCCCAAATACCATTATCGCAATAAGCGGCTGTATCGCCCGCGTCCAGCAGGTTTAGCGGCACTTGCATAAACTGCATAGTGGCGCCTCCTTGCAGAAACAGTACTTCAAAATCATCATTCAATTGCATCAGTTCTTTTACCAAACTTTGCGCTTCATGCAACACATCTAAAATCCATTCGGTACGATGCCCTACTTCCAATATCGAAAGGCCTGTGCCGTTAAAATCAAGCACCGCTTCGCTTGCCTGTTGCAGCACTTCCTGCGGAAGAACAGCGGGACCTGCATTAAAATTATACCTTTTCATTTTTCGGATATTTGAGTTCAAAAATAAGAAGAAAAAATAGAGGTTTAAAAAAACATCTAAAATAGAAATCGTTAAAAAGCCTGCAATGCTCAATTTTGCAGGCTTCTCTTTTAAAAAATCAGCATTAAAAAAAACGACTTAACTTATTTTGCCAATTTTGCCAAGTACAATACAGTACGGATTAATTGACAAGTATAGCTCATTTCGTTATCGTACCATGCGGCAACTTTTACTAATTGTTTATCGCCGGCATTGATGACTTTTGTTTGCGTTGCATCGAACAAAGAACCATATTCTATGCCGATAACATCAGCGCTTACGATAGGATCTTCGTTGTAACCGAAGCTCTCGTTAGCAGCTGCTTTCATTACGGCATTTACTTCGTCTTTGGTAACTTTTTTTGAAACGACTGCAACCAATTCGGTAAGAGAACCGGTGATTACCGGAACGCGCTGTGCGCCGCCGTCCAATTTTCCAGCAATTTCGGGCAATACCAATCCGATAGCCTTTGCTGCATTGGTACTGTTTGGAATGATGCTTTGAGCAGCTGCACGTGCGCGGCGCAAATCGCCTTTTGCGTGCGGTCCATCCAACGTATTTTGGTCATTGGTATATGCGTGAACGGTAGTCATGCTGCCCACTTCGATAGTGAAAGCATCGTTCAATGCTTTTGCCATTGGAGCTAAACAGTTGGTGGTGCAAGATGCGCCGCTGACAACGGTTTCTTTACCCGTCAAAATTTGGTGGTTTACATTGTACACGATGGTTGGTACATCGTTGCCGCCGGCTGCCGACAATACTACTTTTTTAGCGCCTGCTTTAATATGCAATTCAGCTTTGTCTTTGCTGTTGAAATGTCCTGTACACTCAATTACTACTTCTACTTGAAGTTTAGTCCAAGGAAGTAAAGACGGATCTTTTTCTTTATATACAGGTATTTCTTTTCCATCAACAACAATAGCCGTTTCGGTGTTGGTAACTTTGCCTTCAAAACGACCTTGCGCACTGTCGTATTTCAACAAATGAGCAAGCGTTTTAGCATCGGTAAGATCGTTGATAGCGACTACCTCAATATCTTTCATATTGTGGATTTTGCGGAAAGCCAAACGACCAATGCGTCCGAAACCATTGATAGCAATTTTTGTTGTACTCATAATTATTGTTTTTACTTATTGAATAATAATTTTTTTACGCTGTAAAGGTACAATAAACTAAGGTAATGAAAGATTAGCATTACAATAATTTATACTTAAAAACGTTTGCTTTAAACGCGATGAATGAAATAAAAGCCGAACGAAAAATTTGGATAAGCCAAAAACAAAACGTACCTTCGCGCACTCAAATGCCAAACGGAGCGTTGGTCAAGAGGCTAAGACATCTCTCTTTCACGGAGAAAACACGGGTTCGATTCCCGTACGCTCTACAAAGGAAAGGTTTAAAAGTTGCAAATCCGACTTTCATAAAAAATGGAAGTCGGATTTCGTTTTTATATAGGATTTGCAATATTGTTTTCTTTCGATTTTGTATGAAAAATGATAAAGCGGAAAGCATATCACAAATTCAATTTATCCAAAATCGGCGTTGAAATAGCGTGAATGGTTTTGTGCGGCATATCATTTTGCTGCTCAAAAATTTCAATAATATTCTTTTCTTTTTTCAGCCAACAGCCGGGCAAATACAAAGTTTGTTGCGGACCTATCTTCCAATATCTGCCCAGATTATGCCCGTTTACAAAAACAATTCCTTTGCCCCAATTGCTCATATCTAAAAAAGTATCGCCGATTTTTGCAAGCGAAAATTCCCCTTTGTAAATGACCGGATTTCCCTGTGTGTATGAATTGGATTCAATTGATAAATCGGGCGCAGCATTCATCGGCAAGCGATACATTTGCCAATTGCCCGTCATTTTTTCATCATTGATAAATACGGGCGAAATAATGCCTTTTAAATTTTGCGTTATCTCAGCGCCGTAATTTATTCGTCCCATATTTTCCACTAAAATATCCAACGTCGCATTCGCCGGCAAATCAGCATTCAGTGCATATTTATTTGCTTGGCGATTAAGTTCGCCGATTTTTTGTCCGTTTACATAAATCAGCGCATAATCGCGCAAGCCTTTAATGGTAAGCATTCCATGCATTGCTTGCATCATTTTTTTCCGGTACAACACGTATCCGTAACCCTGATTCAAATCTTCAAAACTCATGGGCGTATCGCACACAACGGGTTGAATTTTTTTGATTATACTTTTAAACAAATCAACCGTTTTTGTCAACTTGATTTCGTTAATCGCTATTACCGGCGCGGGTTGCGGCACATCGGGAATGTCGGATACATAATTTTTCATCAGGTTGCGCAATGCCGTAAATTTCGGCGTAGCCCATCCTGCTTCGCTGATAGGCGCATCGTAATCATAGCTGGTTAAATCCGGCTGAATGGGATGCTCTTTGCTGTAATTTGCACCGCTTGTAAAACCAAAATTCGTTCCTCCGAAAATCATGTAAAAGCTAAATGATACGCCGGCTTTCAAATATTTTTCCGTTTGAGTTACGATAGACGATGCGGCAACTTTTACAAATTTTTCTCCCCAATGATCGAGCCAACCCGGATAAAATTCGGAAACCAGATAAGGTCCTTCGCCATGATGATAAAGATTGACCTGTTTTTTCAGTTCGTCCACGTTATCTTCGCCGTTGCCGCAAGGCAGCACGCCTGCTACGCTTCCGCCCGAAAATAAAGAAGTTCCATCCGCCGTAAAAAACGGTACGTCAAAACCGTTTTGTATCAATTCATCTTTTATTACCGAAATGTATTTTTTATGTTGTTCCAACGAAATATCTTTTCGCTGAGCAACATAAGAACCAAATTCGTTTTCTACCTGAACCATGATGATATTGCCGCCGTGCGTGATTTGCAGGTTTTTTACCTGCTTCGCCAATTGATGGATATAGGTATTGCAACTATCCAAAAAAGGTTGGTTGTAAGTGCGTATTTTCAAGTCTTGCACTTTTTGCAACCACCATGGATAACCGCCGAATTCCCATTCGGCACATACATAAGGACCGGGACGAAGTATAACGAACAAACCCACGTCCTGCGCGGTTTTGATGAATTTTGCCAAATCTCTGTCGCCCGAAAAATTCCAAATGCCGGGCGCCGTTTCGTGGAAATTCCAAAACACATAAGTCGTTACCGTGTTCATACCCATTGCCTTTATCATCTGCAAGCGGTTGCGCCAATACTCGTGCGGCACGCGCGAATAGTGCATTTCGCCGGAATGAATTTGAATGGATTTACCATCGTACAAAAACGAACCGTTCTTGATTTCAAATGTATGTTGCTGTGCTATAACGCCTGACATCATAAGGTTTACGCAGAGCAACAATCCTAAAAATTTCTGTTTCACTTGAACAAATTATTTTAGTCAAAGTTAATATCCTTTTGCCGATTGTGCCGCTTGCAAATTCGGATTTCTATCTACCGCTGCTTGCGGATAAGGCAGTTTTACAAAGTTCGGCTGCCATGTTCTTGCTTGCGCCAACGAATTGGTGGGATCGTATATCGAGGTCATTACTTGCGCGGCAATATTCCAGCGCCTGATGTCGAAATACCGTTCGCCTTCTTCGGCTAATTCAATGCGCCGCTCGTTCCTGATTAATTGCCGCAACGCGCTTTGCGAATTATAAACTGTTTGGTCAATATGCGGCATGGATACTCTATCCCGAATTTGATTTAAAGCGTCATAAACTGTTTGGTCGGGACCATTCAATTCATTTTTCGCTTCGGCGTAAGTGAGCAATACTTCCGCATATCGTATTAGCGGAAAGCTTTGCCCGCCGAGATATTCCGGCAAAGAAGCATATGCGGGATCGCATAATTTCCGATAATTATAACCCGTTTGCGAATTATTGGATCCGCCCTTGCCCCACGCGAATGAATAGCCGTCTTGATAAGCATTCCATTCGTTTTTGGTGAAGAAAATAGATGCATAAAAACGCGGATCCCGATTCATAAAATCGTTGAAATAAGCAGGATTGGGCGTATTGGGATAATTGTACAAAGCAGCACGCGTAGCGTTATCCAGCGGCGTATGTATGGAACCATCTCTATTCCAATAAGCATCCAACATGGATTGCGTAGGCGTAAGCGAGCTCCATCCGTTTAAATTAGAAGAAAGGTGTATGGTGTTTTCTGCATTGGTAAAAGATTGATTATACTGATATTGCGGGGATGTCGTGTACATGGCTACGAATATCAATTCCGGATTTGAGGCTTCAAAACTCTTATAATATTGTTCCTGATAACTTCTGAGACCTAAATAAAAATTAACGCTGTCCTGCGTATTGCCGAATGTTACAAATTGCGAATAATTATCCAACAAATCGGTAGCGCTAAGTGTCGTAAGTCTGAATAAAGAATATTTCCCCAGATTCATTACAGCTTGTGCATCGTTAACTGCATCGGCATAATTGCCGTAAATCAGTTCTATTCTGGCTTTCAGCGCTAATGCAGCGCCTTTCGATGTGTGCGATACGTCCGTTGGCGTTACGGGAAGCAGTTGTGCTGCCGTATCTAATTCATGCAATACAAAAGCAATTACATCGCTTTCTTTTGCGGGCGTTAGATTTTCGTCCAATATATCTTGGGTGACGGAAGTTGTAACCAGTGCCACATCACCAAACTGATAAGTTAATAAAAAATATCTGAAAGCTCTCAAAAATCTCACTTCGCCGATATATTCCTGTTTGGTAGCATTGTCCATCTGCACATTACCGATATTATCGAGAAACAGATTACAAAGATAAATAGTGGTATAATTATATCCCGAATATATACCGTTTACTGTTGCGGCAAG
>Ga0209738_10000100_pt1 | contig 19457 bp, 16 predicted proteins | sample TergutNc150P5_FD_187289 | JGI IMG/M metagenome (GOLD analysis project Ga0209738, IMG submission 187289) | Nasutitermes corniger P5 segment gut microbial community from laboratory colony in Florida, USA - Nc150 P5 (SPAdes) (version 2) | ecosystem: Host-associated > Arthropoda: Insects >...
CGATAACCAGTATATCGAGCCGGTGCACCTGCTTGCCGCGCTCGCCGCGCAGCAGGATGGCTCCGCGCGCTCGTTGCTGGCGCGCGCTGGCGTGCAGGTGCAGCCGTTGCAGCGCGCGTTGAACGATGCCATCCTTCGCCTGCCGCAGGTGCAGGGCACCGATGGCAATGTGCAGATCAGCAGCGCGCTGAACGGATTGCTGAACCAGGCCGACAAGGAAGCGCAGAAGCTCAACGATAGTTATATCGCCAGCGAAATGTTCCTGCTCGCCGTGGCCGACGACAAAGGGGACGCCGGGCGCGTGGCGCGCGAGCACGGGCTGACGCGCAAGGCGCTGGAAGCCGCGATCGCAGCCGTGCGCGGCGGCGCGCAGGTGAATAGCCAGGACGCGGAAAGCCAGCGCGAGGCGCTGAAAAAATACACCGTTGATCTGACCGAGCGCGCGCAGATGGGCAAGCTCGACCCCGTGATCGGTCGTGACGATGAAATTCGCCGCTCCATCCAGATTCTGCAACGTCGCACGAAAAACAATCCGGTATTGATCGGCGAGCCTGGCGTGGGCAAAACAGCCATCGTCGAAGGGCTGGCGCAGCGCATCGTGAATGGCGAAGTGCCGGAATCGCTGAAAAACAAGCGCGTCTTGTCACTGGATATGGCGGCCCTGCTCGCGGGCGCGAAATATCGCGGCGAGTTCGAGGAGCGCCTGAAAGCGGTGCTCAACGACATTGCGAAAGAAGAAGGGCGCACGATCCTGTTTATCGACGAAATTCATACGATGGTCGGCGCAGGCAAGGCCGAAGGCGCGATGGATGCGGGCAACATGCTCAAGCCGGCGCTCGCGCGCGGCGAGCTGCACTGCATTGGCGCGACCACGCTCGATGAATATCGCCAGTATCTCGAAAAGGATGCCGCGCTGGAGCGCCGCTTCCAGAAAGTGATCGTCGATGAACCCTCGGTGGAAGCGACGATTGCGATCCTGCGCGGCCTTCAGGAAAAATACGAGCTGCATCATGGCGTGGAGATTACCGATCCGGCGATCGTCGCGGCGGCAGAACTGTCGCATCGCTATATCACCGACCGGTTCCTGCCCGACAAGGCCATCGACCTGATCGACGAAGCCGCATCGAAAATCAAGATGGAAATCGACTCCAAGCCCGAGGAGATGGACCGGCTCGACCGGCGGTTGATCCAGCTGAAGATCGAGCGCGAGGCCGTGAAGAAGGAAAAGGACGAAGCATCGCAAAAGCGCCTGCAACTGATCGAAGAGGAAATCGAGCGGCTGAACCGCGAATATTCCGATCTCGATGAAATCTGGACTGCGGAAAAAGCCGCCGTGCAGGGCAGCGCGCAGCTCAAGGAAGAGATCGACAAAACGCGCGCCGAGATCGTGCGCCTGCAACGCGAAGGCAAGCTCGAAAAGGTCGCTGAATTGCAGTATGGCAAGTTGCCCCAGCTGGAAGCGCAACTCAGGCAGGTCACGCAGGCCGAGGCGAACGAGCAGGACACGGGCGCGAAACCGCGGCTGCTGCGCACGCAGGTGGGCGCCGAAGAAATTGCGGAGGTCGTGTCGCGCGCCACAGGCATTCCTGTGTCCAGGATGATGCAGGGCGAGCGCGAGAAGCTGCTGCATATCGAAGAAAAACTGCACGAGCGCGTGGTGGGCCAGCACGAAGCGATTACCGCCGTGGCCGACGCGATTCGCCGCTCGCGCGCCGGATTGTCCGACCCGAACCGCCCGTATGGCTCGTTCCTGTTCCTCGGCCCGACGGGCGTGGGCAAAACTGAGCTATGCAAGGCGCTCGCAGGGTTTCTGTTTGACTCGGAAGAGCATCTGATCCGCATCGACATGAGCGAGTTCATGGAAAAGCACAGCGTCGCGCGGCTGATCGGCGCGCCGCCAGGCTATGTTGGCTATGAGGAAGGCGGCTATCTGACGGAGGCCGTGCGCCGCAAGCCGTACAGCGTGATTCTGCTCGACGAGATCGAAAAGGCGCATCCCGATGTGTTCAACGTGCTGCTTCAGGTGCTCGACGATGGCCGCATGACCGATGGCCAGGGGCGCACCGTGGATTTCAAGAACACCGTGATCGTGATGACCTCGAACCTTGGTTCGCAGATGATCCAGTCGATGAGCGGCAAGCCGCAGGAAGAGGTGAAGGACGCGGTATGGGAAGAAGTCAAACTGCATTTCCGCCCCGAGTTCCTGAACCGGATCGATGAAGTGGTGGTGTTCCACGCGCTCGATCGCACGCATATCCAGTCGATCGCAAAAATCCAGTTGCAGTTGCTGGGCAGCCGGCTCGCGAAGCTCGATATGCAGCTGGATGTGTCCGACCATGCGCTGGAGCAGATCGGCAAGGTCGGTTACGACCCGCTGTTTGGCGCGCGGCCCCTGAAACGCGCGATCCAGCAGGAAATCGAAAATCCCGTGGCCAGGCTCATCCTTGCGGGCCGCTTTGGCCCGAAGGATGTGATCACCGTGGATGTGAAGGACGGGAAGTTTGTGTTTACGCCAGCATCGACCTGAGCATCCACGCCGTCTTTTCATGCAGCTGCATGCGCTGCGTGAGCAGATCGGAGGTGGCTTCGTCATGCGCGGCCTCGGTGGCCGGGAAGATCGAGCGTGCGGTGCGCACCACGGCTTCCTGGCCTTCGGCGAGCTGGCGAATCATTTCATGGGCATCCGGCACGCCATGCGCTTCGGTAATCGACGACAATTTGCTGAACTCGTGATAGCTGCCTGGCGAGAACACGCCCAGCGCGCGAATGCGCTCGGCGATCAGGTCAACGGCCGTCGCCAGTTCCGTGTACTGCGTCTCGAACATCAGATGCAGCGTGTTGAACATCGGGCCGGTCACATTCCAGTGGAAATTATGGGTTTTCAGATACAGCGTGTAGCTGTCGGCCAGCAGATGCGCCAGACCATCCGCGATCTTTTTGCGATGCTTGTCGTCAATGCCAATGTTTACGTGCTGCGCTGTTGCAATCGATTTCTTTGCCATGCTCTTGTTCCCTCCGTTACGATAAAGACGAACCCGCTGGCCATGCGCCAGACGCTGGCGCAGCCAGCCGCGGGGCAACGCTGCCAGTGTAGCGCAACTTCACTGGCTTAACTCGGCGCGCTGCGCGTTGAGTTTGTCCGCATCCGAATGCAGCTTGTTCAGCGCAGCGATATAGGCCTTGGCCGACGCGGCGATGATGTCAGGATCCGTGCCCACGCCATTCACGATGCGCCCGCCTTTCGACAGACGCACCGTCACCTCGCCCTGCGCCTGCGTGCCCGTGGTGATCGCGTTCACCGAGAACAGCAGCAGTTCCGCGCCGCTGCCCACTTCGCTTTCGATCGCGTTGAACGTGGCATCCACCGGCCCGTTGCCTGCGGCCTGCGCCGTGATCTGCGCGCCGCCCACCGAGAATTCGACACTCGCCTGCGGGCGTTTGCCCGTCACCGACTGCTGCGACAGTGACACGAAGCGGAAATACTCCTGCGCCGGATCCTGCGCCGCTTCCTCGTTGACGATCGCAATGATGTCCTCATCGAAGATATCGACCTTGCGGTCAGCCAGCTCCTTGAAACGGGCAAACGCGCTGTTCAGTTCCTCATCGCTGTCCGGCATGATGTTCAGCTCCTGCAGGCGCTGCCGGAACGCGGTGCGCCCGGACAGTTTGCCAAGCACGATCCGGTTGGCGCTCCAGCCCACGTCTTCCGCGCGCATGATCTCGTAGGTGTCACGCGCCTTCAGCACGCCGTCCTGGTGAATGCCCGATGCATGGGCAAACGCATTCGCGCCCACCACGGCCTTGTTGGGCTGCACCGTAAAGCCGGTGATCTGCGAGACGAGTTTCGACGTGGGCACGATCTGCGTGGTATCGATGCCGAGTTCGAGGCCGAAATAATCCCGGCGCGTTTTCACGGCCATCACGATTTCTTCAAGCGACGTGTTGCCCGCACGCTCGCCCAGCCCGTTGATCGTGCATTCAATCTGGCGCACACCGCCAATCTTCACGCCCGCCAGCGAATTGGCCACCGCCATGCCAAGATCGTTATGGCAGTGCACGGAGAAAATCGCCTTGTCCGAGTTCGGCACGCGCTCGCGCAGCGTTTTGATCAGGCTGCCATACAGCTCCGGCACGCCATAGCCCACGGTATCGGGAATATTGATCGTGGTTGCGCCCTCGGCGATCACCGCTTCGATCACGCGGCACAGGAAATCGATTTCCGAGCGGCTGCCGTCTTCGGTGGAGAACTCCACGTCATCGGTGAAGCTGCGTGCGAAGCGCACGGCGGACTTCGCCTGCTCGAGCACCTGCTCGGGCGCCATGCGCAGTTTTTTCTCCATATGCAACGGCGATGTGGCGATGAACGTGTGAATGCGCGGACGCGCGGCGGGTTTCAGCGCATCGGCGGCGCGCTGGATATCCTTGTGATTCGTGCGCGCCAGCGAACAGATGGCGCTGTCGCGCACCTGTGTCGCAATGGTGTTGATCGCGTCGAAATCGCCGTTCGAGCTGGCCGCGAAGCCCGCTTCAATCACGTCCACGCGCAGCCGTTCGAGCTGTTTGGCAATGCGGAGTTTTTCTTCTTTCGTCATGGACGCGCCGGGCGATTGCTCGCCATCGCGCAACGTTGTATCGAAAATAATGAGCTTGTCAGCCATGCCTGGTCTCCAGAAAGGACTCGTAAAACAACAGGGGAATAAAACGAAACCGTTCAAACGTGAGATTCGCGCCACCGCAGGCGACAACGAACAACGAACGAAGCGACCTGGAGGGCGGAATGGATTAGCGCAGGCGCGCTAGTGCCAGCGCGCATAGCAGCGCACTGGCGGGAAGGCGGAGGAGGGGGAAATTGAAGATTGCCATGGGATTGACTGTAGCGGGATTTAACAGAATGCGCAACAAAAATCCTGGCGCTGTTGCAATCCCGCACGAGTCACTGGTCTGCAGAAGTTGCCCTGGCGCGCACCGGATTGCCGCGCCCGCGCAATACCTGGTACGCCCAGAACACATACCCGGAAAATCCATACAGCACGAACAGGCTGAACAGCGTCAGCGGCGGATAGGACGCAATAAACAGCAGCAGCAGCACGATCAGCAGCGTCACCACGAACGGAATACGGTGGCGCACATTGAATACCTTGCCGCTATAAAACGGCGCGTTCGACACCATCGTCACGCCCGCATAAATCGTCAGCGCAAAGGCCGCCCACGGCAACCAGCCGCCCTTGATCGGCAGATGATTGTTCGTGGCCAGCCACACGAATCCGGCCACCAGCGCCGCGGCGGACGGGCTGGGCAGCCCCTGGAAGAACCGTTTGTCCACCACCGCGATGTTCGTATTGAACCGCGCCAGCCGCAGCGCTGCACCCGCGCAGTAAATAAACGCGGCCATCCATCCCCAGCGGCCCAGATCATGCAGGATGCCTTCGTACATCACGAGCGCAGGAGCCACGCCGAACGACACCATGTCGGACAGGCTGTCGAACTGCTCGCCAAATGCGCTTTGTGTATGCGTCATGCGCGCGACGCGGCCATCCATGCCATCGAGCACCATCGCCACGAAAATGGCGATCGCCGCATGATCGAAATGTCCGTTCATCGCCCGTACGATCGCAAAAAAGCCGCAGAACAGCGCTGCCGTGGTGAACGCATTGGGCAGCAGGTAAATGCTGCGCTTTTTCAGGAACTGACGGCGGGTCATGCGACGGTCTGTGTCACCAATCTTCGCTGGCGCCTTCCGGGCGGACGCGCCATGCCGGAATGCACGCGGCCTGGCGCCCGCGGCCTGGCGTGAACGGCGAAACCTGAAACCATTCATTGGGACGCTCCTTGCACCGCTTCGAGCGGAAGTTCCGCAAGAATCGTGGACGATGCCGACACCTTCTCGCCAATGGCCACCCGTGGCCGGCTGCCCAGCGGCAAATACACATCCACGCGCGAACCAAAACGGATAAACCCGTAACGCTGCCCGCGCGCGAGCCTGTCGTTGGCGCGCGCATAGCAAAGAATCCGGCGCGCGACCAGCCCGGCAATCTGCACGGACGTGACTGTCGCGCCGCTGGCCAGGGTGATCACCAGCGCGTTGCGTTCGTTTTCAAGCGACGCCTTGTCCAGCGACGCATTCAGATACGCGCCAGGAAAATACTGCACGCCGGACACCACGCCATCGACCGGCGCACGCTGCGAGTGCACATTGAACACGTTCATGAACACGCTGATCTTCAGCGCATCACGATTGGCATAAGGGTCATGCGCATTGCCCACGGCCACCACGCGCCCGTCCGCCGGGCACAGAACCGCGTTTTCCTGCTGCGGCACCGGGCGCGCCGGGTCACGGAAAAACTGCACGACGAATATCAGGATCAGCCACAATGGCCAGGCCCAGGCCAGCCCCGCGAAAACCTGCACGCATAACGTCACAATGGCCGCGATGGCGATAAACGGCCAGCCTTCGCGCGCGATGATCGGATGGGGATAATTCATGGTGGCGTCAGACTTTTAAAATTCAAGGTTATAGCATAACAAAAGCCGCCCGCAATGTATGCTGCGCAGGCGGCTTTTCCGAAAAACGCTATGCAGGTCAGTTCTTCGTCTGGTCAACGAGCTTGTTCTTCGCAATCCACGGCATCATCGCGCGCAGTTTTGCGCCGACCTGCTCGATCGGATGCTCAGCCGTCAGGCGACGACGCGACTGCAATGTGGGCGCGCCTGCCTGGTTCTCCAGAATGAAGCTCTTCGCGTAATCGCCCGTCTGGATATCCTTTAACGCGGCCCGCATCGCGCGCTTCGATTCCTCGTTCACCACACGCGGGCCCGTCACGTATTCGCCGTATTCCGCATTGTTCGAGATCGAATAGTTCATGTTGCCGATGCCGCCTTCGTAGATCAGGTCAACAATCAGCTTGAGCTCATGCAGGCATTCGAAATACGCCATCTCCGGCGCATAGCCTGCCTCGACCAGCGTTTCAAAACCGGCCTTTACAAGCTCGACCGTACCGCCGCACAGCACGGCCTGTTCGCCGAACAGGTCGGTTTCGGTTTCTTCGCGGAAGCTCGTTTCGATGATGCCCGCACGGCCACCGCCGTTCGCTGCGGCATAGGACATTGCAATATCGCGCGCGCTGCCGGATTTATCCTGCGCCACCGCGATCAGGTGCGGCACGCCGCCGCCCTGCGTGTAGGTATTGCGCACCGTGTGGCCTGGCGCTTTCGGCGCGATCATGATGACATCCAGATCGGCGCGCGGAATGACCTGCCCATAATGCACATTGAAGCCGTGCGCGAACGCGAGCACGGCATCCTTGCGGATGTTCCCGTGCACCTGCTGCGTGTATACGCTGGCGATCTGCTCATCGGGCAACAGCATCATCACCACGTCCGCGCCCTTCACGGCTTCGGCAACTTCCATGACCTTCAGGCCCGCGCGCTCGGCCTTGCTCCACGATGCGCCGCCGCGACGCAGCCCCACCGTCACATCCACGCCGCTGTCCCGGAGGTTCTGCGCATGTGCGTGGCCCTGCGAGCCATAACCAATGATCGTAACCTTCCTGTTCTTGATCAGCGAAAGGTCGGCGTCCTTGTCATAAAAAACTTTCATGTTCATTCCTCGTTCCTTGGTGAATTCCAGTAATCAATCATTAACCATCAATCATCATCATCGACAGGCGAACGCTACACCTTCATGATGCGCTCGCCACCGCGCCCAATGCCCGAACGGCCTGTGCGCACCGTTTCGAGTATCACCGACGCATCGAGCGCGTCGATGAACGCATCGAGCTTGTCGCTTGCGCCAGTCAGCTCAAACGTGTAGGTTTTGTCAGTCACGTCGATGATGCGGCCACGGAAAATATCCGCCATCCGTTTCATCTCTTCACGCTCCTTGCCCACGGCCCTGACCTTGAGCAGCATCAGTTCGCGCTCGATGTGCGTGCCTTCGGTCAGGTCGATCACTTTCACCACCTCGATCAGGCGGTTCAGATGCTTCGTGATCTGCTCGATCACATCGCTGGAGCCCATCGTGACGATGGTCATGCGCGACAATGAGCGATCTTCGGTTGGCGCGACCGTCAACGTTTCAATGTTGTAGCCGCGCGCGGAAAAAAGGCCCACCACGCGCGACAGCGCGCCAGGGGCATTCTCGATCAAAACAGAAATAATGTGTTTCATGGTGTATGGCGCCCCGCAATTTAGCCTGTGATCTATACCAGGTCGTCTGAGCCCAGCAGCATGTTCGTGATGCCCTTGCCCGCCTGCACCATCGGCCATACGTTCTCGGTCGGGTCAGTCTGGAAATCGAGGAACACCGTGCGCTCCTTGAGCCGCAAGGCTTCCCTGAGCGCACCTTCCACATCGGCGGTTTTGTCGATGCGCAGGCCAACGTGGCCATACGCTTCGGCGAGCTTCACGAAATCGGGCAGCGCGTCCATGTACGAATGCGAATAACGCTTGCTGTATTCAATCTGCTGCCACTGGCGCACCATGCCCAGATAATGATTGTTCAGCGCGATGATTTTCACGGGCGTGTCGTACTGCCGGCAGGTCGATAATTCCTGGATGCACATCTGTATCGATCCTTCGCCGGTGATGCAGACCACATCGTCATCAGGATGCGCCATTTTCACGCCCATCGCGGCAGGCAGGCCGAAGCCCATCGTGCCAAGGCCGCCAGAGTTGATCCAGCGCCGCGGTTTCTCGAACGGGTAATACTGCGCGGCCCACATCTGGTGCTGGCCCACGTCTGAACACACGAACGCGTCGCCCCGCGTGATTTCGTACAGCTTCTCAACCACATACTGCGGCTTGATGATCTCGCTGGCACGATCGAATTGCAGGCAATCCCGCGCGCGCCAGTCTTCAATCTGCTTCCACCAGGCCGCCAGGGCTTCAGCGTCCGGCTTGTGCGTGGCGTGTTGCAATTGTTCGATCAGATCCCTGAGCACTTCCTTCACATCGCCGACGATCGGCACGTCCACTTTCACGCGCTTGCTGATCGACGATGGATCGATATCGATATGGATAATCTTGCGCGGATGCGATGCAAAATCTTCCGGTGAGCCAATCACGCGGTCATCAAAGCGCGTGCCGATGGCGATCAGCACGTCGCAATGCTGCATCGTCATGTTGGCTTCATAGGTGCCGTGCATGCCTGGCATGCCCAGAAATTTCCGGTCGCTTGCGCGATAACCGCCCAGCCCCATCAAGGTGCTGGTCACAGGGTAGCCCAGCAGATCGGCGAACTGGTTCAGCTCAGGCGCGGCATTGGCCAGGATGATGCCGCCGCCGGTATAGATATACGGACGTTTTGCCGACAGCAACAACGAGACGGCCTTGCGCACCTGGCCGGAATGGCCTTTCGTGACCGGATTGTATGAGCGCATCGCCACGCTTTTGACCGGCTCGTATTCGCACAACGCCTTCGATATATCTTTCGGAATATCGATCAACACCGGGCCGGGGCGACCGGTGCGCGCGATGTAAAACGCTTTTTTCACCGTTTCGGCCAGCTCGCGCACATCCTTCACCAGGAAATTGTGTTTCACGCAGGGCCGCGTGATGCCCACCGTATCGCATTCCTGGAACGCGTCCTGACCAATCAGGTCAGTGGGCACCTGGCCGCTGATAATCACAATCGGGCTGGAATCCATATACGCGGTGGCAATGCCCGTCACCGCATTGGTCACGCCCGGGCCGGAGGTGACCAGGCACACGCCCACCCTGCCCGTTGAGCGCGCGTAGGCATCTGCGGCATGCACGGCGGCCTGCTCGTGGCGCACGAGGATATGCTGGATTTTGTCCTGGCGATAAAGCTCGTCGTAAATATAAAGCACCGAGCCGCCTGGGTAGCCCCAGATGAATTCGACGTTCTCGTCGGCCAGCGCTTTCATCAGCACCGTGGCGCCGATGGAGGCTGTGGGAACCGTGGCTGCTGGATGGGTATTTGTGTTTGCGGGGGTGGAAGATGATGCGCTGGGCAGGGTCATGTTCAGCCTTTCAAATTTTCGGCAAAAAATCGATCGGGCGCTCTCTGCCAGGCTCGTGGCCAGGGGTCAAGCGGGACGTCCAGTCAATGCAGCGGCGAAACAGGGAGGAGCAACGACAAACATTGCCATGCTGCAATCGGATACAGGGGATGATAACGAATTGTTTTTGCACAGTCAAATTTGACAGATGCGCCGGCTGCCCGCCTTGACCAGGCTATCCTGCCGGGCCAAAATTTGCTAGCATCCCTATCTGTCTTTGCAACACCACTTTTCCGATGAGATACACCACCACAACCATGGCGTTTGCTTGCGCGGCCCTGTAACAGGATGGCATCAGACAAGGAACTCGCCGATTTTCTGGCCAGCGTCGAAAAACGTGCGTTCAAGCAGACGGTGTATGCCGTGCGTGACGATGACGCAGCGCTTGATATCATGCAGGATGCGATGATCAAGCTCGCCGAAAAATATGCCAACGCGCCCGCTGCTGAACTGCCGCTGCTGTTCCAGCGCATTCTGCAAAACACGATGCGCGATTTTTTCCGCAGGCAGAAAGTGCGTAACACCTGGGTCAGCCTGTTTTCATCATTCACCGGCCCGGACGATGATGAATTCGACCTGCTGGAGGCGCTGGCCCCCGAAAACAGCGCCCTGCGCTCAGAAAGCGGTGAAGAGCAGCTGGAGCGCGAGCAGGTGCGCCAACTGATCGACGATGAGCTTCAGAAGTTACCCGCCCGTCAACGGGAAGCCTTCCTGATGCGTTATTGGGAAGATATGGATGTCGCTGAGACTGCCGCCGCGATGGGCTGCTCTGCGGGCAGCGTGAAAACGCACTGCTCGCGGGCAGTGCATGCGCTGGCGCGTGCGCTCAAGGCAAAAGGAGTTTCGCTATGAGCACCAATCCCGAAATCAACGAACTGGAATTTGCGCAACGCGTGCGGCGTGTGCTCGATGAAAATGCGGCCAGCCTTGCGCCTGCCGTCACGCAGCGCCTGGCGGCAGCGCGGCGCGTTGCCATTGCGCGCAGGAAAGCCGAACCCGTCGCGCAGCAGGTGGCCGCGCCGGCGTTTGCGTTCGCGGGCATGCCTGCGGGCATGGGCATGGAAGGTGGATTCACCGCGCCGCAGCAGCGCCGGTTCAGTCTTGCGCGTTTCGCGCTGGCGTGGCCGCTCGTTGCGCTCGTGGTGGGCCTGATCGCCATCGCAAGCTGGGAAAACTACCAGCGCAGCGAGGAACTGGCGAATATCGACGCCGCCATGCTCAGCGACAAATTGCCCCTGCACGCGTGGCTTGACCACGGTTTCAACGCCTACCTGTCACATGCAGGCTGACCGGGAGCGCCAGTGAACCGACGCGGGCTGTCCATCGTCATCATCAGCGTGATCGCCGCGCTGGTGGCGATCGCGGCTACATGGCCGCGTTTTTACCCTGACAGCGCGCCCCAGGCCACAGTTGTGGCCACAGGAGGGCAGGCACCTGGCGCTGCGCCAGGCAGCAGCAATACCAGCGATAACAGCACGCCTTCACTGATTACCGATCTGACTTCCCTGCTGCACAATGACCACCCTCCGGCATGGTCAAGCCTGACCAACGCCCAGCGCACCGCGCTGGCCCCCTTCGCCACACGGTGGAACACGTTCAGCAGCGCACGCAAACGCCGCTGGCTGCGCATCGCGGCGCGTTATCCGAAAATGTCGCCGCAGGCGCAGCAGCACCTGCACGACCAGATGACCGCGTGGATCAACATGACGCCCGAGCAGCGTCGCATCGCCCGCGAGAACTACCAGATCTCGAAGCAGCTCCCGCCGCAAGCCCGCCAGAACGCATGGGCCAGTTACCAGAAACTGCCTGCCGAGCAGAAAAAGAAGCTCGCGGCCAGCCAGCGCAAGCATCGCCCCACCGTCATCAGCGCCCCGCCAACCAGCGGCGCGCAGGATATCAACCGGCTTGTCGGGCAGGATAGTCATGAGCTGATTCCCATGCCGCTGCCATCATCAACGCCGTTCGTCACATCGGATACCCCTCATCCTGCATCGCAGCCTGCGCCGGATATTCATAAAGGCCCGTAACGCGATCATGGGCATGAAAAATACAACACATACGAGGCGCCATAAATCATGAAAGCTGTCTGCGTTTATTGCGGTTCATTGAGCGGCGCGCATCCGGTTTATGCCGAAGCTGCGCAGGCGTTGGGGCGCGCGCTTGTTGATGCGGGTCTTGCGCTGGTCTATGGCGGCGGCAGGGTGGGTCTGATGCGCGTGATTGCCGACGAAGTGCTTGCGCGCGGTGGCCGTGCCATTGGCGTGATTCCCGAGCTGCTGATGGAAAAGGAAGTGGGCCATGCTGGCCTCACGGAGTTGCATATCGTCGCGGACATGCATCAACGCAAAAAAATGATGGCCGATCTGTCCGATGCGTTTGTTGCGATGCCAGGCGGCATTGGCACGCTCGAAGAGCTGTTCGAGGTTTATACCTGGACGCAGCTGGGCTATCACTGCAAACCCGTTGCGCTACTGAACGTTCATGGCTTTTACGACCCATTGCTGGCGATGTTGCGCCATACGGTCGATGCGGGTTTTCTGCGCGAATCGCATCATGACATGCTGCTGGTTGAAACCCGCCCTGATGCGCTGGTTGACCGCCTGCAACGTCATGCGCCAGACACCCAGGACGCGCAGTACCAATGGGCGCAAATGCGCGCCACCGTGTGACGGGCATTCAATCCGCACGGTTGCGCATCCAGTCGGCGGTATTGGCAAACGACTGCATCAGGCGCTCGCGCAGCGGTTCGCAGAACTGCACTTCCTGCATCGCGCGCGCCATGCACTGCACCCACTGGTCGCGCTCCTTCGTGGCAATCGCAAAGGGCAGATGCCGCGCGCGCAACCGCGGCTCGCCAATGCGCTGCGCGTAATAATCCGGCCCGCCCATCCAGCCGCACAGAAACCAGAACAGTTTGTCACGCGAACCCTCGAGCGACGGCGGATGCATCGCGCGAAGCCCGGCAAACTGTGCGTCGCCCTCCATCAGGTCGTAGAAACGATCGACCAGCTCACGCACACGCGCCTCGCCGCCCGCCAGTGCAAAAACAGTCTGTTCGGTCATACAGGCAACCTCAAATACCAATACAATGCAGAAGGTAAAAACGGTCTGCATCGTAGCGCATTTCATCAACAGGAGTTCTTCAGATGGCCAGCACAAAAGCCCCCGCAACCCGCTCACGCAACAGCAAAACCGCCGCTGCGCCGCGCCGCCCGACCCGCAGCGAGGCGGAAGACGCCGTGCGCGTGCTGCTGCGCTGGGCGGGCGATGACCCATCGCGCGAGGGGCTGATCGACACGCCCGCGCGCGTGGCGCGCGCTTACGAGGAGTTTTTCTCGGGCTACCAGATCGACCCGCAGGAAATCCTGTCACGCACGTTCTCAGAGGTGGATGGCTACGATGAAATGATCGTGCTCAAGGATATCCGCTTCGAGAGTTATTGCGAACACCATATGGTGCCGATCATCGGGCGCGCGCATGTCGCGTATCTTCCGAAGCGCCGCGTGGTGGGCATTTCCAAGCTCGCGCGGCTGGTGGATGCGTTCGCCAGGCGCTTGCAGATCCAGGAAAAGATGACCGTGCAGATCGCCGATACGCTCAACGATATTCTGCAACCGCGCGGCGTGGGCGTGATCCTGGAAGCGTCGCACCAGTGCATGTCCACGCGCGGCGTGCACAAGGCGGGGGTGGCGATGGTCACGTCGCGCATGCTGGGCGCGTTCCGCAACGACCCGTCCACGCGCCGCGAATTCCTGGCCATTGTGGGCAATCCGGCGAGAATGGAACTGTCCAATACGTGACTTATGACTTATGACTTATAACGCCTTTGCGCCATCGGCCATCGTTTCGCGCAGTGCGCGCAGCACGGGTGCGCTGTCCGGGCGCACATCGCGCCAGAGGTAAAACGACTCGGCAGCCTGTTCCACCAGCATGCCCAGACCATCCGCCACACGCGCGCCCAGTGAAGCCGCGTGGCGCATAAACACCGTGGGCTGCGCGCCATACATCATGTCGTAGGCCAGGGTAGTTGGCCCGAACGCGCGCTCATCGCATTCGGGCAACGCCGCCGATAAACTGCCTGCCGTTGCATTCACGATCACGTCGTAAGGGCGCGGCTGCACACAGGCCGGGCCGCCGCCCGTTAATTCACAATGCGCGTTGCGCGCGGCATCGGCAAACTGCGCGACGAGCGCATCCGCTTTTTGCGCCGTGCGATTGACGATCGTCAGCGCCGCCGGAGCGCACAGCAGCAGCGGCAATACGACACCCCGCGCTGCGCCGCCCGCGCCGAGCAACAGGATGCGCTTGCCATGCAATGACACGCCCAGGTTCGTTTCGATATCGCGCACCAGCCCGATGCCATCCGTGTTATCGCCCAGCAGACTGCCATCCTGTTCAACACGCAGCGTGTTGACCGCGCCCGCAGCCGCTGCGCGTGCCGATAATGTGCCGGCCAACGCGTGCGCTTCGAGCTTGAACGGCACGGTGACATTCAGCCCGCGCCCGCCTTCGTTAATGAACTGGCGCACCTGTGCGGCGAACCCATCGAGCGGCGCCAGCAAACGGCCGTATTCAATGCGCTCTCCGGTCTGCTGTGCAAACCGTGCATGAATGAATGGCGACCTGCTGTGCTCGACCGGATTGCCGATCACGGCGTAGCGGTCCGCTGGCGCGTTCATTGTGCGGGCTCCATCGCGGGGCGTTCAGCGGATTCTGCGGGTTCGGCGGGTTCAGCGGCTTCCTCAGCCTTCTCTGCTTCGTCGGACTCGTCATCCCCATCTGCGGCATCTGCTGCGGCTTCGTTAAGCACATGCAACAATCGCACGGACGCCTCGATCGTCAGTTCGTCGATCGCCATGACTTCCAGCATCACGCGCGCGCCCCGCGCATGAACGCCAAGCGCCGGCACATGCAGCAGCAGCGGAATGGCTTCGAGCCGCACGAGGTCATCCCGGATCACGCTCGCCACCACTTCGCGGCAATGCTCCTGCTGCAACCAGCGCAGGCACCAGAAATATTCCATGCGCCGCTGGTAATCGGCATAGGCCGTATAGGTTTCATCGAAGCCCTGCACCACCGCGTATAAATCCGCGTCCTTCGGCTTGAAGGGCGCAACGAGCTTCGCGGCCACGCCGTGCTGCACGCACGCCAGCAGTTGCCACTGGTTGACCAGATCGACATAGCGCCGCAATGGCGATGTGCTCCAGGCATATTGCGTCACGCCCAGCCCCTCGTGCGGCGCAGCGGTGGTTTGCATGCGCGTGCGCTTCGGCCCGCCTGGCATGCCAAACGCGCGCTGCGAACGGTAAATGCCCGGCACGCCGCAATCGTGCAGTAACGCGCCCCAGGTTGAGTTGGCCAGAATCGCCAGCTCCGCGACGATCAGATCGAGCGGCGAATCGCGGCGGCGCGGCGTGATCGTCACGTGTTCGCCGTCCACATAAAAATTGAAATCGGTATTGCGCTGCACTTCGCGCCTCAACCCATAACCCGCGCGCGCCTGCTGGCGCTTCTCGAACAGCGCACGTGCGAATGGCCACAACGTGGCAATGTCTTCCTTGTGCGGATAGTCGCCCACGCCGGCTGTGAGCGTGGCCTCAGTCACGAGTTCGTCCAGCGTGTTGCTGCGCAGGTTGTGCGCGATGAACACGCGCTCGGCGCGCGTTTCGGTGGCAACGATCTCCTGGGTCTCGCGGTTCACGATCAGGTACAGCGACAGCGCAGGGCGCAGCCCGCCTTCCTTCAGGGTGAACGCATCGACAAACTCATCGGGCAGCATGGTGATCTTGTCGCCAGGCATATAGACGGTGGACAGCCGCGTGCGCGCAATCATGTCCACTGCATCGCCGCGCGTGATGCCCAGTGACGGCGCAGCAATATGAATGCCGATGCGCGCGCGGCCATCGGCCAGATATTGCACGGAGAACGCGTCGTCGATTTCGGTGGTCGTCACATCGTCGATCGAAAATGCCTGCACATCCGCCTCAGGCAAATCGTCCGGCAACGCGCCGACTTCGACATGCGGAAAACCCGTGCCATGCGGAAAATATTCCGCCAGAAAGCGCGCCTCATGCAGTGCGCGTGGCGACGCAATGCCGCCGCAATCGAGCATCAGTTTGGGCATCGACACGCCGCGCGCTGCCGCTGCGTTTTCGAGCGCGCGATATTCAATCGTGTTTTTATCAGGCTTCGTCAATAACGCAATGGCGCGGCCATTGAACGCCGCGGGCAAACGCCCGGCCTTCAGTTCTTCTTCATACTGCGCCTGCACCTGCGCCTGCTGGCGCTTGCGCTCCAGCGCCGCTAACGCCATCTTCAGCTGTTCTTCGGGCGCGCGCTGATACTGGCCGCGCCCCTTGCGCCGGAAATAGACCGGCGCGCCGTGCAGCCGCAGCGCCAGCGCGGCGCGCTCCACCGGGCCACTGTGTTCGCCGAAATAATCCGCAGCCAGCGCCGTGAACATAAACTCTTCGGGAGGCGCGCATTCCCACAGGAAATCGAGATCGATCTCCTGTGCAGCGGCATCGGCCTGCTGCATCAGCGCAGCAGCAGCAGGTTCATCGAACTCGATGAGCACATCCTTCGCGCGCACCTTCGCGCGCCGCCCCCCAGGCAATTCAACCTGAAAAGCCTCACCCTGGCGCGACAACACGTTACCCGCCTTGAAACTGCCCGATTCCTCAAAAAAAACGTTCACGCAAAATCCCGCTCATCCAGTGTGTTCATCGTTTATCCATTCATTCATTGATGTGATGACTTCACGCGCATGACTTCGCGCGCGCAGACAGCGCATCCAGCAATTTCTGGTGCACACCGCCAAACCCGCCATTGCTCATCACCAGCACCTGGTCGCCAGGCCGCGCTGCCGCCACCACGGCCTGCACCAGCGCATCAAGGTCGTGAAACGCGCGCGCCTTGTCGCCCAGCGGCGCAAGCGCCGCGCCCAGATCCCAGCCCAGCGCGTCCTTGCCTTGCTGCGCGCCGTAACCAAATACCAGCTCCGCATCCGCAAGACTTTCCGGCAGGCGCGCCTTCATCACGCCGAGCTTCATCGTGTTCGAGCGCGGCTCCAGCACCGCGAGAATGCGCGTATGCCCCGCATGCCCACTGCCCTGCCCCAGACGCGCACGCAGGCCGGCAATCGTCGTCTGGATGGCGGTGGGATGATGCGCGAAGTCGTCATACACCGTCACGCCATCCACGCTGCCGCGCACTTCCATGCGGCGCTTCACGTTGCGGAACGTCGCCAGCGCCTGCGCTGCCTGCGCAGGCGGCACACCCGCATGGCGCGCGGCGGCCAGCGCGGCCAGCGCGTTTTGCCGGTTATGCTCGCCCTGAATCTGCCAGTTCACCACGCCTGCGCGCAGGCCCTTGTGATACACGGCGAATTGTTCATCCATCAATACTTCGTCTTCAGCAGGCAACGCCTGCCAGCCGCCTTCCACGCCAAAGCGCTCCACCTCGCTCCAGCAGCCGCGCGCCAGCACGCGCTCGAGCGCATCCGAGCGCCCGTTCGTGATGATGCGGCCCGTGCGGGGAATCGTGCGCACCAGGTGATGGAACTGCGTTTCAATGGCGGCGAGATCAGGAAAAATATCCGCGTGATCGTATTCGAGATTGTTCAGAATGGCGGTGCGCGGACGGTAATGCACGAACTTCGAGCGTTTGTCGAAAAACGCCGTATCGTATTCGTCCGCTTCGATCACAAAAAAATCCGATTCGGTCAGCCGTGCGGACACGCCAAAATCCAGCGGCACACCGCCGATCAGAAAGCCTGGGTTCAGGCCCGCCTGCTCAAGCAACCACGCCAGCATCGACGATGTGGTGGTCTTGCCATGCGTGCCCGCCACGGCCAATACCCATTTATGCGCCAGCACATGCTCGCCCAGCCATTGCGGGCCGGATACATAGGGCAGCCCGCGATCGAGAATCTCTTCCATCAGCGGATTGCCGCGCGAGACCACGTTGCCGATCACGAACAGGTCGGGCTTGAGCGCGATCTGCTGCGCGCCATAACCTTCGGTCAGATGGATGCCCTGCGCACCCAGTTGCGTGCTCATTGGCGGATAGACGTTCGCGTCGCACCCCGTGACGGTATGGCCCGCGCTGCGCGCGAGCACCGCCAGACCGCCCATGAACGTGCCGCAGATGCCGAGAATGTGAATATGCATAAACCTGTCGCGCAGCGCGCACGGAAAATAAAAATTAAAAACAAAAAGGCAAGGACTATCGGGCTATCACGACGCCGACGATCTGAGCGCCGCAGGACGACACAGCCATTCGCGGCCCTTGAGCATCAGGTTCCAGTAAATCGCCGGAATGATGTCCTCTTTCAGGAACCATGCAAGCCGCGTTGGGCGCGTGCCGTCGAGCAACCACGTCGGGAACGTCGGAGCGAGTTTGCCGCCATAGGTAAACTCGGCCAGCACGATCTTGCCGCGCTCGACGGTCAGCGGGCATGCGCCATAGCCATCGTACTGCGCACACAGCGCGCGCTGCTCCAGCAGCGCAGCCACGTTGGCCGCGACAACGGGCGCCTGCTTGCGTGCGGCGGCGGCGGTTTTCGCATTCGTCGTGCCTGCCACATCCCCCAGCGCGAACACATTCGCATAGCGTGGATGGCGCAACGTGGCCGGATCCACCTCCACCCAGCCGCCTGCGCCGGCCAGCGGGCTAGCGCTTACAGCATCCACGGGTTTCTGCGGCGGCGTCACGTGCAGCATATCGAACGTGCGTGTCTGCCGCGTCATGCTGCCATCGGCAGCCGTCACGGCAAAGGTCGCGGTATGCGCTGGCCCGTCAACGGCCACCAGCGCCGAGTGAAAGCACAGGTTGGCGCGATAGCGCTGCACATATTCCATCAGCGCCGGAATATATTCCTGCACGCCAAACAGGGTATCGCCTGCGTTGTGAAATTCGATAGCGATATCGTTCAGGCACCCCATGTCGCGCCAGTGGCTGGCCGACAGATACATCGCCTTTTGCGGCGCGCCGGCGCATTTGATCGGCAGCGGGGGTTGCGTAAACAGCGCCGTGCCGCGCTTTAACGCGCGCACGAGTTGCCAGGTGTACGGCGCAGTGTGGTAATCGTAATTCGATGTGACGCCGTTTCTGCCAAGCGTGTCACGCAGGCCCACGATCGCGTCCCAGTCGAGCTTCACGCCCGCGGCCACCACCAGCATCTGGTAACGCACGAGGCGGCCATCGGTGAGCAGGACTTCATCGTTGTCCGGGTTGAACTGCGCCGCTGCGGCGCGCAGCCATTTCACGTGCGCGCCGCGCGGAATCAGGTCAAGCGTCGCGCGGCGTGTCTGTTCCTGCCTGAACACGCCGCTGCCCACGAACGTCCAGCCCGGCTGATAGTCATGCGTGGCTGACGGCTCGACGATGATGACCGACGTATCGGGCCGACGTTTAAGCAGGCTCGCCGCTGTGGCG
>Ga0209738_10000101_pt1 | contig 19310 bp, 19 predicted proteins | sample TergutNc150P5_FD_187289 | JGI IMG/M metagenome (GOLD analysis project Ga0209738, IMG submission 187289) | Nasutitermes corniger P5 segment gut microbial community from laboratory colony in Florida, USA - Nc150 P5 (SPAdes) (version 2) | ecosystem: Host-associated > Arthropoda: Insects >...
CGACGATGCTCCCGCGCTGTGCGCCATGCTGCGCGACAACCCGATGGCAGGGCCTGTCACGCTGGGGCTGGAACGCGCGCCGGACTACTTTGCCGCGGCACGTTTATTCGGCCAAGACACCAGCATCATTGCCGAAACCGCCGCAGGCGATCCAGTCTGCATGTATGGCTGTGGTCTGTGGGATAGCTACCTCAACGGTGCGCCCCGGCGCTGCGCCTATCTGCATGGCTTGCGCGTCAATGCCGCCTACCGCCACCAGCTGCGCTGGCTGCGCGACGGCTTTGCCTGCATCCCGCGCCTGGTTCCGCACTTTGCGCAAGCGCACGGTTGCTTTACCAGTGTGGCCAGCGATAACAGCACTGCCCGGCGGCTGCTCGAAGCCGGCGTGAAGGGCATGCCGCATTACCAGCCGCAAGGCGAAATAGTGACGCTGTTACTGCCCACGCGCCAGGGGCGCTGCCGTGGTCTGCGCTGCGCGCGCCACGATCTTCTGTTGCGGCGCGCGCGGCAAGCGGACGTGCCTGCATTGCTGGCCTTGCACCGGCGCTATGCAGCGCGTTGGCAGTTCGCGCCCTGTCTTGACGCACACTGGTTGCTGAACCTGACACCAGCGCACAGTTTGGCGCTGGATGACTTCTGGCTCATGGAACAGGATGGCGCACTGCGTTTTTTCGCCGCGCTGTGGGACCAGCGCCATTGCAAACAAACGGTAGTGCGCGACTACAGCGGCGCGCTGGCCCGGCTGCGCCCGCTGTACAACCTGTGGGCGCAGGCCGCAGGACGCGTGCCGCTGCCCGCTGTCGGCGCGCGTGTGGAGCATGTATTCATCGCCTTCGCGGTTTTCGATGGAACGCCTGAACTCATGCTGCGCTGCATCGGCGAGCTGCTGGCGCACGCGGCGCGGATGCAGGCCTCCTCGGCAGCGCTCGGGCTGTCGGCGCAGCATCCCTTGCTGGATGCCGTGCGGCAACGCTTTCATGCGCAGCATTACCGCACCTGCATCGAAACTGTAAGCTGGCCCGGCGAGGATGCAGCCGCGCTGGACGGGCGGCCCGTGCAACCGGAGGTAGCGCTGCTGTGAAACGACTGCGTTGATTTATTCACATCACAAAAATTTTCTGGCTTTCTCACCACTCACCATGTCCATACAAAACACGCGTTATCCCATTCCCGTCACGCTTAATCTGCTGATATTTGCTGGCGCTTTCTGTGGGTGCCTGGCATTACTGTGGTGCGCTTCGCATCTGGCCCTGGGCTGGAAGCTACTGGCCGCTGCCTGTTTTGCCGTCGTGAATAATACGATGTTCACGTTGATGCATGAAGCCATTCACGGTGTGCTGCTGCCCAATGCCGCCGCCAATACATTGCTGGGACTGGTATGTGGCGCGTTCGTGCCTGTGCCGCTAACGGCTTACCATTATGGCCACATGCAGCATCACATCAGGAATCGCACCGATGTGGAATTGTTTGATTACTATCTTCCCACGGATAGCCGGTTCCGAAAAAACGTCTGGCTGTATCTGGGCAATCTGTCAGGCGGATTCTGGACGTTGATGATGCTGGGAACGCTGCTCTATCTGTTTTTCCCCTGGTTTTTCCGTTCTCCCAGGCGCGCGCAGGAAGCAGAAAGTTTCGGTATTGGCGCAGGAGTGGGTGATATCGCGCAACTTCCGTTGCTGAAAACCTGGCTGCAGTGCCTGTTCGTCGTGCTTGTGCAGGCGGCGATCATTTTCCTGCTTGATCTTTCGCTAGCGGGCTGGTTACTGTGCTATGGCGCGTTTGCGCTGCACTGGTCAGCGCTGCAATATGCCCATCATGCCTGGAGTGTGCGCGATGTAAAAACCGGCGCCTGGAATTTGCGTGTATTCGCGCCCGTTCGCTGGCTGTCGCTCAATTACCATTATCATCTGGCGCATCATACCCATCCTGATGTTCCGTGGATTTATCTGGGAGAATTTGTGCATCAGGATGAAACCCGCCCGAGTTTTCTCAAAAATTATCTCGCGTTATGGAAGGGCGTGCGGCCAGCGCCACTCATGGGCAAGGATATGTCATAAACGCCCACCCACCCCAGGTGCTACACTCCAAAATCAATATATTTCGGCGCAAACCAGGAGCTTCCCCGATGATCGATCTCGTCTCTATTGCCCAGGCGCGTTACACGGCCAAGGCTTATGACCCGGCGCGCAAGATTCCCGCACCGCTGATCGCGCAGTTGCGCACGCTGTTGCGCCTGACGCCTTCATCGGTCAACTCGCAGCCGTGGCATTTTGTCGTCGCTTCCACGGATGCCGGCAGGAAGCGCATCGCGCAGGCCACGCATGGCCCGTATGCATATAACGCGCCCAAGGTGCTTAACGCTTCGCATGTGTTCGTGCTGTGCACGCGGCACACGCTGACCGACGCGCATCTTGAGGCCATCATCCAGCAGGAAGCGCGCGATGGCCGCTACCCTGGCCCGCAGGACCAGCAGGCGCGGCGCGAATCATTGCTGGGCTATGCCAATGCGCATCGTTACACGCACCGCGATGCGCAAACCTGGATGGAAAAGCAGACCTACATCGCGCTGGGCACCTTGCTGCTGGGCGCAGCCGCGCTGGATCTGGATGCCACGCCCATTGAAGGGTTCGACAATGCCGTGCTTGACCGCGAACTGGCGCTGCCCGAACAGGGCTTCACAGGCACCGTCATCGTGCCGGTGGGCTACCACGGCGCGAATGATTTCAATGCCGCGCTGCCCAAGTCACGCTTCCCGGAACCGGAACTGTTTACCGACATCTAGACAAAAATCGTTTTTTTACTACTTTTTTACTACTTCGTACGCTTCCTGAAATAAGCGTACTTGAACCCCATCGCCCATAGCATCCCGAAATACAGCACGCCAAATGCCGCCAGCCATGCGCCAAGCAGCAGCAGGCGGATCAACGGATGGTGCCGCAGCGCAATCCAGTCATAGTGCAGCGAGCACCAGTGCATCACGCCCGCCAGCACCAGGCACGCGCTGACCAGCTGCACAAAGAAAAGCGTCCAGCCCGGCGAAGGCTTGTAAATGCCGCGCCGGCGCAGCCCGATAAACAGCAGCAGCGCATTCATGCACGCGCCCAGCCCCACCGAGAGCGTCAGCCCCGCGTGCGCGAAAATGGGCACGAACACGGAGTTGCTGGCCTGCGTAATCACCAGCACGGTCACGCCGATAATCACCGGCGTCTTGATATCCTGCCGCGCATAAAAACCCGGTGCCAGAATCTTCACCATAATCAGCCCGACCAGGCCCACGCCATATGCGGAAAGCGCCTGCCCAACCTTGTGCACGGCCAGCGCGCTGAAATGACCATAATGAAACAGCGCCGCCGTCAAGGGTTCGGAGAAAAAGAACAATGCCACTGCGCTGGGCGTGGCCAGCAGGAATGTCACGCGCAGGCCCCAGTCGAGCAATGCGGAATACTCGTGCGGATCGCTGTCCGCATGCGCCTTCGAAAGGCTCGGCAACAGGATCGTGCCCAGCGCCACGCCCAGCAGCGCGGTGGGAAACTCCATCAGGCGGTCCGCATAATTGATCCACGACACCGCGCCCGTGCCCAGACGTGACGCAAGATTGGTATTGATAATCAGGCTGATCTGCGCCGCCGACACGGCAAACATCGCGGGCAGCATTTTCATCAGCACGCGCTTCACGCCGCGATGCGCCAGCGCCTTGAACGGATCCAGCCCGATGCGCGGCATCATGTCAACGCGTTTTAACCCGGGCAACTGCACCAGGAATTGCAGGATGCCGCCCACGATCACGGCCCACGCAAGCGCATACACTGGCTGCTTCATATGCGGCGCGAAACACACCGCAGCCACGATGAATGACAGGTTCAGCAGCACCGGCGCGAAAGCGGGCAACGAAAACTGCCGGTACGTATTGAGCACGCCCGAGGCCAGCGACGTCAGCGAAATGAAGATGATGTACGGGAACATGATGCGCGTCATCGACACCGCGAGCGGATAGGCGTGACCATCGCCCTTGAGGCCCGAGGCCACCACAAACACCACTGCCGACGCGCCCGCAATGCCCAGCAATGACAGAATGGCCAGCGCCCAGGCCAGCACGGTGGAGGTGGCATCGACCAGCGCGCGCGTGGCTTCGTGGCCTTTCTGTTCCCGGAATTCCGCCAGAATCGGCACGAACGCCTGCGAGAATGCGCCTTCTGCCGAAATGCGGCGCAGCAGGTTCGGGATGCGGAACGCAACGTAAAACGCATCGGTGTACTGGCTCGCGCCGAACGCGCGCGCGATCAGCGTTTCACGAGCCAGACCGGTAATACGCGACAGCAACGTAAAACCACTGACGGTCAACAAGGCTTTAAACAGATTCATGGGGCGCGATTATACCGGTGGCTTGCCCTTATGCAGAAATTTTTGTTATAATTTGCGGCTTTCGTATTTCAGAATTCAGAAGCAGTTCAGAATCGGCACCACAGGACAAGGAACGAAGGAACCGTCATGGCTAACACCGCACAAGCGCGCAAGCGCGCCCGTCAGGCCGCGAAGGCCAATTCGCACAACTCGGCGCTGCGCTCGAAATTCCGCACCGCCATCAAGGCTGTGCGCCACGCGATCGCCACGGGCGACAAGGCGAAGGCTGCCGAGGTCTTCAAGGCATCGGCCAAAACGCTGGACATCATCGCCGACAAGAAGATCGTGCACCAGAACAAGGCCGCTCGCCACAAGAGCCGCCTGTCCGCTGCGATCAAGGCGCTGGCCTGAGGCATTCCGTCGGGTTGCGGCCACATGCGCGCAACCCGGGCTGAAACCACCGGCAGCAAATGATGTGGATGTAAAAAAACCCGCGCGAGCGGGTTTTTGCGTTTGTTTGTTTCTGCTTATTTCTGTTTCGGATCAGCGGGAGCTGGCCCGGGCGGTTCAAGATTCAGTTCGCAGGCCTGCGTGACGATCAGATCGTTATCCCGCGCGAAATTCATCACGAAGTTGAACGCCATCGGTTCGATATCGTGCAGGCGCGAGTCCAGGATCACGCATTTGAGATCGCCGATCATCGTGGGGCGCACATAAAGCGAATATTGCAGATGCGAATTTGGCCCTTTTGTGCCCCGGCTTTTCGGGCCATAGCAGGCCATGACACCCGCAAGGCGTTCTGACCAGTCACTGGGCCGGAACTTTCGTCCGCTGCTGGTGATGCCCTGGATGAAATATTCCGTGGGTGAGGTGTCGGCCATCAGAAAGATTGCTGTATGCGTGGAAACCTTGAGATTATAACGCAGCGCGCTTCCTGTGCGGCATATGATGGGCAGCGCGCCCCTCGTCAAACCGTCAAAAATCCTTTATGCTGTGCACCTTGCCGCACCCTTTGCTGGTCAACAAAATGAATACCGTTTTTACCTCATGACCTCTCTTTCCATTCGACACTATCTGCAATTCAGGGACTTTTCGCTCGATGACTATGATTACCTGTTCGAGCGCGCGCGCATCCTGAAGCGCAAGTTCAAAAACTACGAAACGCATCACCCGCTGCATGACCGCACGCTGGCGATGATTTTCGAGAAGAATTCCACGCGCACGCGCCTGTCATTCGAGGCGGGCATTTTCCAGCTCGGCGGCCACGCTGTCTTCATGAACACGCGCGACACGCAGCTGGGCCGCGGCGAGCCGATCGAGGACGCCGCGCAGGTGATCTCGCGCATGGTGGATATCATCATGATCCGCACGTTCGGCCAGGATATCCTGCAACGCTTCGCCGCGAATTCGCGCGTGCCGGTGATCAACGGGCTGACCAACGAATATCACCCATGCCAGGTGCTGGCCGATATCTTCACGTATTACGAACATCGCGGGCCGCTGCGTGGCAAGGTCGTCACGTGGATTGGCGACGCGAACAACATGCTGTATACCTGGATCGAGGCCGCGCAGATTCTCGGCTTCCAGCTGCGGCTGTCCACGCCGCCAGGCTATGCGCTGGACCCGGCGCTGGTGCCGCCTGACAGCGCGCCGTTCTTCACGTCGTTCGCCAATCCGCGCGAAGCGTGCGAGGGTGCGGATCTGGTGACCACCGACGTGTGGACCAGCATGGGCTTCGAGGCCGAAAATGACGCGCGCAAACAGGCCTTCGCTGACTGGCGCGTGGATGCCGCGATGATGGCGCGCGCGCAACCCGATGCGCTTTTCATGCACTGCCTGCCTGCGCATCGCGGCGAGGAAGTCAGCGCGGATGTGATCGACGGGCCGCAGAGCGTTGTGTGGGACGAAGCGGAAAACCGCCTGCATGTGCAGAAGGCGCTGATGGAATTCCTGCTGCTCGGCAAGCTCGATCACTGATTACTGATTACTGATTACTGATTACTGATTACTGGTTTCTTGTTTCTCTGAACTTCATGGACTTCATCATGAGTGATATCAAAAAAGTAGTGCTGGCCTATTCCGGTGGTCTTGACACCTCCGTGATCCTGAAATGGCTACAGGACAATTACGACGCGGAAGTCGTCACGTTTACCGCCGACATCGGCCAGGGCGAGGAACTGGAGCCCGCGCGCAAAAAGGCGCTGCAACTGGGCATCAAGCAGGAAAACATTTTCATCGACGATCTGCGCGAGGAATTCGTGCGCGATTTCGTGTTCCCGATGTTCCGCGCGAATGCGTTGTATGAGGGCGAGTATCTGCTCGGCACATCGATTGCGCGCCCGCTGATCGCCAAACGCCAGATCGAGATTGCGCGGCAGACAGGCGCGCAGGCCGTATCGCATGGCGCCACCGGCAAGGGCAACGACCAGGTGCGTTTCGAGCTGGGCTATTACGCGCTGGAGCCTGGCATCAAGGTGATCGCGCCGTGGCGCGAATGGGATCTGCTCTCGCGCGAGAAACTGCTGGCGTATGCCGAGAGTGCGGGCATTCCGATCGACATGAAGCATCGCCAGGGCGGCGCGCCGTATTCGATGGACGCGAACATGCTGCATATCTCGTTCGAAGGCCGCCATCTGGAAGATCCGAAGGCTGAGGCCGAAGCCGAGATGTGGCGCTGGACCGTTGCGCCGGAAAAAGCGCCTGACACGCCCGAATATGTGGAGATCGAATATGAACACGGCGACCCGGTGGCCATCAACGGCAAGCGCCTGTCGCCCGCCGGCGTGCTGACCGAACTGAACCGCCTGGGCAGCAAGCACGGCATTGGCCGCCTGGATCTGGTTGAAAACCGTTATGTGGGCATGAAGTCGCGCGGCTGCTATGAAACGCCGGGAGGCACGATCATGCTCAAGGCGCACCGCGGTATCGAGTCCATCACGCTGGACCGCGAAGTGGCGCATCTGAAGGACGATCTGCTCGCGCGTTATGCCGCGCTGATCTATAACGGTTACTGGTGGAGCCCCGAGCGGCGCGCATTGCAGGTGCTGATCGACCATACGCAGCAGAAGGTCAACGGCTGGGTGCGCGTGAAATTGTACAAGGGCAGTGTGTCAGTGGTTGCGCGTGACTCAAAGGACACGCTGTTCGACCAGACGATTGCCACGTTCGATGATGATGGCGGCGCCTACAATCAGGCCGACGCTGGCGGCTTTATCAAGCTGAACGCGCTGCGCATGAGGATTGCGGAGAACGCACGGCGCAAGCGTCAAGGGTAAATTACCCCTGGTGCGGCGATATGGATTAAAGAATTAAGGGATTAAATCCATATCGCAATCGTCAGCATCAGCAGCAGGATCATCCACAGGATCACCGCGCGCCACACCAGCCCAACGGCCAGTTGCAGGGTGCGCGGCGTGCAGTCATCGCCCACGGGAATCGTGGCGCTGCTGGCGTCATGCGCCAGCGTTTCCACAGCCTCCACGCTGGAGGGTTCCGCCAGCGGCCCGGCCAGCTGCGCGCCCAGCGCGCCACTGCCCGCGGCCAGCAGCACGCCTTCGTTGGCGTCTGGCCACTGGTTCGCGTGGTTGCGCCATGCATACAGCGCATCCTCGAAATTGCCTACGATCGCAAACCCCAGCGCCGTCAACCGCACGGGAATCCAGTCGATCAGATAGAACGCATATTGCGCGAAGCCCGGGAATGCGCCAGGACGCGCGCCGTGCGCGCTGGGCTCATCCTCTTCCTGCGCCCAGCCGCGCGCAAGATATTCGGCGATGCGATACAGCACCGCGCCCGCTGGCCCAATGGGCACAAGAAACCAGAAGAACACGCCAAACACATGCCGGTGCGACGCAACCACCGCATGAATCAGCGTGTGCCGCACGATTTCGCTGGTGGGCATGTCTGTGGTGTCGATGCCGATCCACTCGTGCAGGATTTCACGCGCGCGCGGCACATCGTTATCGTTCAGTGCGAAATGGATATCGGTGAAATAATGGCTGAACTGGCGAAAGCCCAGGGTGAAATAAACCACCACCACATTCCACAGAAACGCCAGCACGATATTCACGTGGTACAGCGCGTAATACACCAGCGCCACGGCCAGCGTCCACGGCAGCACGACGAACAGCCAGGACATCAGCCCATGCTTGCGCGTGCCCGCGTCGAACCCCTGCGCGACGGATTGCACATGCGTGCGCAACAGCAATGCCACGGGATTATCCGTTGGCAATGCGCGCAACTGTTCGATCACGAGGGCTAGCAGTACGGAGAAGAATGTCATGCTATAACGATAGCACAGCGGCAGCGCAGGCTGCTTTCATGCGCTCAGGAAACGGTACAGGTTGCGCAGGATGCCCGCCGTCGCGCCCCAGATAAAATAACCTCCTGCGCGCTCACACGATGCCTGCGCACCGACTGGATATGGCATCGCAAAAAACCGGCGCTCCACACCTTTTGCGCGAAACACGCGCACCTGATGATGCGCGGGATCCATCAGAAACGCGAGCGGCACTTCAAAAATCCCGGCCACCTCCAGCGCATTCGCCTTCACGCTGAACGGCTCATGAACCAGCGCCACCACGGGCGTGATGCGAAAGCCGGTGCTGGTCACGTAATCGGGCAATGTGCCCAGCACTTCGGCGCGCCCGGGCATCAACCCGGTTTCCTCGCGCGCCTCGCGCAGCGCTGTTGCCACGGCATCGGCGTCGTCTGGCTCCGAGCGTCCGCCCGGAAAGCTGATCTGTCCGGCATGATGATGCAGATGCTCGGCGCGACGCGTGAACAGCACAGCAGGCCCGGCGCTGCGCTGCGCCAGCGCGATCAGCACGGCGGCGGGCTGCGGCGCGTGGCCTGCGGCTATCAGCGGTTCGCGTGCCTCGGGCGTCCAGGCCAGCGTGCGCCGCTGCGCGAAGCGCGCGCGCAATCCGGCGGCGCTCAGCCGTTCGGTGGGCACAGGGAGCAAGCCCGCGCTGGCCGGTTCGATGGGCCAGCGCTCAGGATCCATGATCGTGCGAGTCAATCGTGTCCAGCTCCGTGATAAAAAAAAAGCACCCCGAAGGGTGCTTTCGTTGCTGCGGTTACGCTTGCGCCGTATCGGCCTGGCGATCTTTGGTCACCAGCTTTTCCTTGATGCGGGCAGCCTTGCCGGAACGCTCGCGCAGGTAATACAGCTTCGCGCGACGCACGTCGCCGCGACGCTTCACGACGATGCTCGCCAGGATCGGCGAATACGTCTGGAACGTCCGCTCCACGCCTTCGCCCGACGAAATCTTGCGCACGATGAACGATGAATTCAGGCCGCGGTTGCGCTTTGCAATCACCACGCCTTCATACGCCTGAACGCGCTTGCGGTTGCCTTCCACCACATTCACGTTCACGACCACCGTGTCACCCGGCCCGAAATCGGGGATGGTTCTCTCGCCCAGCGCGCGCTGGATCTCTTCCTGCTCAAGTTTTGCAATCAGGTTCATTACTGACTCCATAAGCCATCTTGCCAGCGTTCGCGCCTGCGTCATGCGTCATGCGTCATGTCCTGCTGACGATTGACGATGAACGCCCGGCCCCGGCAGAGGATGGGTTCACCACTGGCGCGATTCACGCATGAAGCCGCGCCGCCTTGTCGCCTTGCCTGCGATCGTCAGGAAATCAGGAAGATATCCTGGCAGACTCGCCTGCAAGACTTGCAAGCCATGCTTCATCAGCACGGCTTAACATCTGGTGGCTCCTGGCCCGCTCGATCAGATCGGGCCGCTTGCGCCACGTATTGCGCAACGCCTCGCGGCGTCGCCACTGCTCAATCTGCGCATGATGGCCGCCCAGCAGCACATCGGGCACGCGCATCCCTTCGTATTCCTCGGGGCGCGTGTAATGCGGACAATCGAGCAGCCCATCAACAAAACTGTCCTGCGCGGCAGACTGCTCGTCGTGCAGCACGCCGGGCAGCTGGCGCACGATGGCATCCATCAGCGCCATCGCAGGCAATTCGCCGCCCGACAATACAAAATCGCCCAGGCTCACTTCTTCATCCACACAGCGCTCAACGAGCCGCTGGTCGATGGCCTCGTAACGCCCGCACAGCACGATCAGGCCTGGCTGCGCGGCAAAGGACATCACCCGCTCGTGCGTCAGTGGTGCACCCTGCGGCGACATCATCACCACGCGCTGCGCGCTGGCCTCGATGCCCTGCTGCGCCTGCGCGGCCCTGGCTGCGCCGATCGCATCTTCCAGTGGCCGGGCCAGCATCACCATGCCTGGGCCGCCGCCATAGGGCCGATCGTCGATCGTGCGGTAATTGTCCGTGGTGAAATCGCGTGGATTCCACAACCGCAAATCGTAACGCTGCTGTTTCGCGGCGCGGCTCGTGATGCCCCAGTCGGTCAGCGCGCGAAACATGCCGGGAAAGAGCGTCACCACATCGAACTGCATCGCTTTCTCCCGGTTATCCATCCTGTTGCAGGTGGCAGGCTTCAGGTTTCAGTAATCGGGCTGCCAGTCCACGATGATGCGCTGGTTGGCCTGATCCACTGCCTTCACATAGGCATCCACAAACGGAATCAACCGCTCGCGGGCCGCAGGCTCGCCACGCTCGCCAACACGCAGCACCGAATGCGCGCCATTGTCGATCATCCCGGCCACCTGGCCCAGCGGCACGCCCGCTTCGTTGACGACTTCCAGGCCGATCAAATCAACCCAGTAAAACTCGTCATTGCCCAGCACCGGAAAATCAGCGCGGCTCAGATAAACGTGCGCGCCGCGCAACTGCAATGCGGCATCACGGTCAGCAGCGCCTGCCACCTGGGCGACGACACCCTCGCCATGCGCGCGCGCAGCCACACATTCCACTGGCCAGCGCTCACGCCCCTGGGCCAGCCACCAGCGTTTTGCCGATAACAGCGCGTTGCCGCTGCTGTGCTGCGCATAGGGCGCAACCTTGACCCAGCCTTTCAGGCCATACGCATCGACGATCGCGCCGACTTCGACGGCATCATCCGGCCAGCTTTCCGGCGCGATGGACGACACGGGGAATAACTACGACTACGGATTGCGTCGTTTACGCCGCTGTGGCAGCGGTCTGCGCCTGCTTCACGAGGCGCTCGACTGTCGGCGAGAGTTGCGCGCCCACGCCTTGCCAGTACGTCACGCGATCCTGCGCGATGCGCAGCGTTTCGCCTTTCGTCGCCACCGGATTGTAGAAACCGACGCGCTCGATAAAACGGCCATCGCGGCGATTACGCGAATCGGTCGCCACGATATTGTAAAACGGGCGCTTCTTCGAGCCGCCGCGCGACAGACGGATGATGACCATGCTGAAAATTCCTTACCTGGACTGGGTTTGAATGACTAAAACATACGATTATAGCCTAAAACTCATGGTTCATGGCCAGCGCTATGCCAGCTGCTGCACCAGTTCAGGCACCACGCTAAACAAATCGCCCACCAGCCCGTAATCGGCCACGCCAAAAATGGGCGCTTCGGGATCCTTGTTGATCGCCACGATCACCTTCGAGTCCTTCATGCCCGCCAGATGCTGGATCGCGCCGGAAATGCCCACCGCGATATACAGCTGCGGCGCAACGATCTTGCCCGTCTGGCCCACCTGGTAATCGTTGGGCACAAAGCCTGAGTCCACCGCCGCGCGCGATGCGCCCAATGCCGCGCCGAGCTTGTCGGCCAGCGGTTCCAGCACTTTCGTGTAGTTCTCGGCGCTGCCCAGCCCGCGGCCACCCGACACAATGATCTTCGCGCTGGTCAGCTCGGGGCGATCGAGCTTCGTGACTTCGTTACTGACGAATTGCGACAGGCCTGAATCCGGCGCGGCGTCGATTTTTTCGATGGGTGCGTTGCCGCCTTCGGCAGCGGCGGCGTCAAAGGCCGTGGTGCGCACGGTAATCACCTTGACCGGATCGCGCGACTGCACTGTCGCCATTGCGTTGCCTGCATAGATCGGGCGCTCGAACGTATCCGCATCGATCACCGCCGTGATATCGCTGATCTGCGCCACATCCAGCTTCGCGGCGATGCGCGGCGCGACGTTCTTGCCGCCGGGCGTGGATGCCACAAGAATATGCGTGTAGTTTTTTGCGATGCCCAGCACCGTGGCTTCGGCATTTTCCGCCAGGCCCTCGGCCAGCTGCGGCGCGTCGGCCAGCAGGACCTTCGCCACGCCGGCGACTTTCGCTGCGGCCTGCGCCGCGCCCTGCGCGCCTGCGCCCATCACCAGCAGATGCACCTCACCGCCGATCTTCTGCGCGGCGGCCACGGTGTTCAGCGTTGCGGCCTTCAGCGCGGCGTTATCGTGCTCTGCGATTACCAGTATCGTCATTTTTTTCTCCTCCGTCACAGCACTTTCGCTTCGGTTTTCAGTTTTTCCACCAGCGTTTGCACGTCCGGCACCAGCACGCCTGCCGAACGCTTCGGCGGCTCCGCAACCTTCAGGGTTTTCAGCCGTGGCGTCACGTCCACGCCAAGGTCTTCGGGCTTCACGGTTTCCAGCGGCTTTTTCTTCGCCTTCATGATATTGGGCAGGGTGACATAACGCGGCTCGTTCAGGCGCAGGTCGGTAGTCACCACGGCGGGCAGCGTCAGCGCCAGCGTTTGCGCGCCGCCATCCACTTCACGCGTGACGGTGGCGCGGCCATCGGCCACAGTGAGCTTCGACGCGAAAGTGGCCTGTGGCAGGTTCGCCAGCGCGGCGAGCATCTGGCCGGTCTGGTTCGCGTCATCATCGATGGCCTGCTTGCCGAGTATCACCAGCTGCGGCTGTTCACGGTCCACCACGGCCTTGAGCAGTTTCGCCACGGCCAGCGGCTGCAATTCCTCGTTCGTTTCGATCAGGATCGCGCGGTCCGCGCCAATGGCCAGGGCTGTGCGCAAGGTTTCCTGCGCCTGCGCCACGCCGGCTGACACCGCCACGATTTCCGTGGCCACGCCCGCTTCCTTCAGGCGCACCGCTTCTTCCACCGCGATTTCATCGAACGGGTTCATCGACATTTTCACGTTTGCGATATCCACGCCTGTGCCGTCCGCCTTCACACGAACCTTCACGTTATAGTCCACCACGCGTTTCACTGGCACCAGAATTTTCATGCGTTCACTCCAGAACAGAACGATTGATGATTAATGATTGATGATTGCGTTGAGCCGCTGATGATACCAGCATGCCCCCATATTCACCGATGGCTCAATCGCCGCACGGCCCAGTCTCCCAGGGACTGCGCCAGCTGCACGAACACGATCAGCACAATGACCACCACCAGCATGACCTCGGAATCAAACCGCTGGTAGCCATAATTGATGCCCAGCTCGCCCAGGCCGCCGCCGCCAATCGCGCCCGCCATCGCCGAGTAGCCCACCAGCGACACAAACGTGATCGTCAACCCCGCAACAATGCCAGGCCAGGCCTCGGGCAGCAATATCCTGAACACGATCTGCTGCGTGGTGGCGCCCATCGCCTGCGCGGCTTCGATCAGCCCGGTATCGACTTCGCGCAATGCCGTTTCCACCAGCCGCGCGATAAACGGCGCGGCGGCAATCGCCAGAGGCACAATGGCTGCCGCGGTGCCAATGGAGGTGCCCACCACCCATTGCGTGAGCGGAATCACCGCGACGAGCAGAATGATGAACGGCAATGACCGCACCGCATTCACGATCAGACCCATCACGCGGTTCACTGCGGGGCTGGGCAGCACGCCCTGGCGGTCTGTCAGATAAAGCAATACGCCCAGCGGCAACCCGACCGCCGCGCCCACCACGCCGGAGATGCCCACCATCACCAGCGTTTCCCAGAAGGATTGCGCAAGCACGGCCACGGATGCGGCAAAACCCAGATCACTGAACATAAGAAATTTCCTCCACCACCACGCCCTGCCCTCGCACCCATTGCACCGCCTGCACCACTTTCACGGGATCGCCGTTGACCAGCACGGCCAGCGAGCCGAAGGCCTGGCCCTGGATCTCGTCGATCTGCCCATGCAGGATGCTGAAGTCCAGCTCGAAGCGGCGTATCGTTTCCGACAATACCGGCTGCCCCACGCCCGTGCCCGAAAACGCAAACCGGAACAGATGGCCGTTTTCCGCGCGCAGTTTTTCAGCCACGCGCGCGCGCAGGGCCGGCGGCAGCTCCTGCGCGATCACTTCGCCCAACAGCGCGCGCGTGACTTCGTGCTGCGGCTGCATGAACACATCGAGCACACGGCCCGTTTCCACCACGCGGCCCGCGTCGAGCACCGCCACGCGATCGCACACCTGCTTGATGACTTCCATCTGGTGCGTAATCATCACGATCGTCAGGCCCAGCTCGCGGTTGATGCGCCGCAGCAGCTCCAGAATCGCGCGGGTCGTTTCAGGGTCCAGCGCGGAGGTGGCTTCATCCGAGAGCAGCACTTTCGGGCGGCTGGCCAGCGCGCGCGCAATGCCCACGCGCTGCTTCTGCCCGCCGCTGATCTGCGCCGGATAACGATCCTGCTGCGCGCTTAAGCCCACCAGTTCCAGCAGGGGCAGCACCGTGTCACGGATCTGCGCGCGCTTCATGCCCATGAGTTCCAGCGGCAACGCCACATTGCCAAACACCGTGCGCGAACTCAGCAGGTTGAAATGCTGGAAGATCATGCCGATTTCGCGGCGCGCCTGCCGCAACGCGCGCGCGCGCAATGCGATGAGCGTGCGGCCATCGACGATCACCTCGCCTTCGGTGGGCACGGTCAGCAGGTTGATGGCGCGCACCAGCGTGCTCTTGCCCGCGCCGCTGCGCCCGATAATGCCAAATACTTCCCCTGCCTCGATGGTCAGGTTCACCTGGTGCAGCGCGTCGATCCAGCCGCGCGGGCTGGCAAAACGCTGCGACACATTACGCAGTTCAATCATCACAATTCAATCTTTACCATCAATCTTTACCATTACGACTTCACAATCCTTCACTGTTATCACGTTACCACAGCCCGGTGGTGCACGGCGGTTATACTGCGTGCCTGCGTCTGCATTCCATTCGTTTGACTGCATCATCCTGTTTTTCCGTTCCCGACCTTTCCTGCGCGGTTTTTCTTTCCATGATGCCTTCATTTTTTTCTTTTATTTCTTTTATTTCTTTTATTTTCCGCCGCCGGTATTTGACCGTGTTTGCGCTGGCAGGATGCGCTGCCCTGGCGGGATGCGTGACCGGATATGACGCGGCGAACAACGCGCCAGGCTCTCTGGCGCAGCCCGTGGCCGCCGCGCCTGAGCCACAGCCCGCGCCCCAGGCCACGCCTGGCCCGCAGCCCGAATCGGGCCGGATTCCCGTGCGGCGCGAGGAGGCTGCGTTTATCGACGAAATGGTCACGCAGTATCACTTTGACCGCGCGCCGCTCGAAGCCCTGCTGGCGGGCGCGCAATATTCGGATCGGGCCGTGCGGCTCGTGGCTGCATCATCGCCCAGGCCAGGCGGCGGGCATTCCAGGAAGAACTGGCGCGCGCAGCGGGCGCGCTTTATCGAACCCGTGCGCATCAATGCGGGCGTGCGCTTCTGGCAGCGCAACCAGCCGGCATTGCAGCGCGCGTTCCGTCAAACTGGCGTGCCGCCCGCCGTCATCGCGGGCATTCTCGGCACGGAAACGATTTACGGGCGCGACACGGGAAGTTTTCCGGTGCTGGATGTGCTGACCACGCTGGCGTTCGATTACCCCGATGTGCCCAACCGCGATCAACGCATTCCGATTTTCCGCGACAACCTGCGGGACTTCCTGCTGTGGACGCGCGACGCGAAAATCGACCCCACCACGGTGGAAGGCTCCTACACCGGCGCGATCGGCATTCCGCAGTTTCTGCCCGGCAGCATCCTGCAATACGGCGTGGATGGGGATGGCGACCAGCGCGTTGACCTGCGCACCAGCATGGCGGACGCCATTGGCAGCGTGGCCAATTATCTGAAAGGCCAGGGCTGGGAACCTGGCCGCCCGGTGATATGGCATATCGCCAGCGATGCCACCAGCCAGCGCGTGGCCGCAGCCAACGCCACGGGCCAGGCCGATCTGCACCTGACCCTGGGGGAACTGGCCAGCCAGGGCCTGAAGCTGGCCGAACCAGGCGTGGATATGGCCGCTGAAGCCAATACGCCCGTGACGATCGTCGATCTGCCCACGCCTGGCCAGCCGACCCGGTATCTGCTCGGTCTGAAGAATTTTTATGCGATCACCCGCTACAATCACAGCTTTTTCTACGCGATGACCGTCTATGAGCTTGGGCAGCAGGTGCAGGCGCAGGCGGGTCCTCTGGCAACTGGTAGCGACACTGATAACGATAACGACAACGATAACGATAACGATAGCGATACAGAGACGACGGACGATGCGGGCACGCAATAACGAATGGCAGGCATGATGGAAAAGGAAAAGGAAGCAACAGCGCGCATCAGGATCAACAAACTGCTCGAAGCCGCAGGCTGGCGTTTTTTCGCAGATGCCAGCGGCCCGGCCAATATCCGGCTTGAAACCACACTCGTCAAGGATGCTGAAAGGAAGCAGCGTGGCTTTGCCGATTTCCTGCTGCAGGACGAAAAAGGCTTCCCGCTGGTCGTGCTCGAAGCGAAGTCTGCAGACAAAAACCCGTTGTCCGGCAAGGAACAGGCACGTGCTTACGCCCGCTCGGAAAACTGCCGGTTCGTGATTCTGTCCAACAGCCATCTGCATTACTTCTGGGACATCGACCGCGGCAATCCTTACCCGATCACCACCTTCCCTTCGCAGGATTCCGTGCAGGGCTATAAAAAGAAAGAGGCCCCCGACCCCGCGCGGCTCATCGATGAACCCGTGCATGACGATTATGTGGCGCTCACGCAGTACCCGGATTACGCCGCCGATGCGGCATGGCAAAACCCCGCCGAGCGCGCGCAGTTCATCGCCACCCGCCGCCTGCGCTTTCTGCGCGATTACCAGAAGCGGGCCGTGACCTCCATCCAGCAGGCCGTCAAGCGCGGCCATGACCGCTTCCTGCTGGAAATGGCCACCGGCACGGGCAAGACACTGACTGCCGCAGCCATCATCAAACTGTTCCTGCACACAGGCAATGCGCAGCGCGTGCTTTTCCTGGTGGACCGGCTCGAGCTGGAAGACCAGGCGCTGAAAGCGTTCAAGGAAACCCTGGCCAACGATTACACCGCAGTGATCTACAAGGAAAACCGCGATGACTGGCAGCACGCCGAGATTGTGGTCAGCACGGTGCAATCCCTGCTGTTCAACAACAAATACCAGCGGCTTTTTTCGCCGACCGATTTCGACCTGGTGATCTCCGACGAAGCGCACCGCTCCATCGGCGGCAACGCGCGCGCCGTGTTCAATTACTTCATCGGCTACAAGCTCGGCCTGACCGCCACGCCGCGCGACTATCTGAAAAACTACACGCACAGCGAGACCGATACCTCCACGCACGACCCGCGCGAACTTGAGCGCCGTATCCTGCGCGATACCTACCGCACCTTCGGCTGCGAGGACAGCCAGCCGACCTTCCGCTATTCATTGCTCGATGGCGTGCGCGATGGCTATCTGGTGAACCCGTTCGTGATCGATGCGCGCAGCGAAGTCACCACGCAGCTGCTGTCGGATAAAGGGTTTACCGTCGATTTTGGTGAAGGCGAAAGCCAAACCTTCCGGCAGCGCGATTTCGAGAAAAAGTTTTTCTCGCAGGCCACCAACGAACTTTTCTGCGCCACCTTTCTGAAACACGCACTGCGCGACCCCATCAGCGGCGAGATCGGCAAGTCCATCGTGTTCGCCGTCAGCCAGAACCATGCGGCCAGCCTGGCGCAGATATTCAACGAGATGGCGCACCAGATGTTCAAGGATAAATACCATTCCGACTTCGCGGTGCAGGTCACGTCGCAGATTGCCGATGCGCAGCAGATGACGATCAACTTCACGAACAATAATCTGCTGGGCCGCTCGGATTTTCTGGAAGGCTATCAAACCAGCCGCGCGCGTATCTGCATCACCGTGGGCATGATGACCACGGGCTACGATTGCCCCGACCTCCTGAACCTCGGGCTGTTCCGCCCCATCTTCTCGCCCACCGATTTTATCCAGATCAAGGGGCGCGGCACGCGCAGGCACGATTTTTGCACGGAGGTCATCGACCGGCAGCTCAAGGAACAGATCGGGCAAGCGCAAAAAACGCAGTTCAGGCTCTTTGACTTCTTCGCCACCTGCGAATTCTTCGAGAAGAAATTCAACTACGACCAGGTGCTCCAGTTGCCCCGGGTCTCCGATGGGCAAAACAAGGGCGGAACGGGTGTTGACGCTTCGGGCAAATACATGGAAAGGTATGAGCATATCGGCCCGGACGAGATGGAAACGATCGTTGAACAACAGGTCGGCCTGGAGGGCATGCGCATCGACCGCGAGTACTTCGCGCGTTTTGAAACCTGCGTGCGTGAACACGCGTTTGTCAAGGAGTGCGTGGACGCGGGCCGCTGGGATCAGGTGATCGACTATGTGAACAAGAAAGTGTTCAACCAGCCCAACGACTTTTACTCGCTGGAAAAACTGCGCCGCGCCAGCGGTGTGGATCGCCGCATCACGCTGCGTGAAATCCTGGAAAAAATCTTCGGCCTCATCAAGGAATTCAAGTCGAAGGACAAGGTGCTGGAAGAAGAGTTCGATAAATTCGTGACCGACTACAAGCCGGCCTCCGATGAAGAGGCCCGCGCCATGCCCGCCATCAGGAATTATTTCAAGGCCTATGCCAGCAGCAACGATATACGCGACATTATCGCCAATGGCGAATTCACCCGGCTAACGACTCACCCCGGGTTTTCGCTGGACGACTACAAGGCCGTGCCAGCAGAGTATCGCAAACACATTCCTGAATATATCAACGACTACGTTTCACTGAACCAGTTCGCCGTTTGACCACCATGCTTGATACCGAAACCAAACGCCGCATCAACACTGCGCGCGACATTCTTGTGGGCAAGGTGCCCGATCCGAAAGCGCAGGTCGAGC
>Ga0209738_10000102_pt1 | contig 19298 bp, 16 predicted proteins | sample TergutNc150P5_FD_187289 | JGI IMG/M metagenome (GOLD analysis project Ga0209738, IMG submission 187289) | Nasutitermes corniger P5 segment gut microbial community from laboratory colony in Florida, USA - Nc150 P5 (SPAdes) (version 2) | ecosystem: Host-associated > Arthropoda: Insects >...
CTCTAAAATTACTGCGCTGACCATGATTCAATTCCTCAATTTTTTCTTCTTCCATCGAAATCTCAACCTTATCAAAACTAATATCTCCTAAATGCACAATAGGTTAATAGTAATTCTGTTTTGTTGATATTCGGCAATTGAAAGAAGTTTATTCTTTCCTCAACAATTCTCGGGTATAAATACCTGATGGCTTTAAGTCGTCATTTGCCCAGCCGCCGGTGGAAGGCGCTGCTTTTTTAATCATAGAGCAGGTTTCTTCTTCCCTATCGGATATTGACCATACCACCCAAGAAATTTTGCGTTGGTCTGCCCAATGAATCCATTTGTGCCATTCCGTTGTATCTATTGCGCCACCGCCGGAAGCTTCCATACCGCCCGATTCGGAAATAAAAACAGGCAATCCTTTGGCAAGCGCGCTATCGCTGCGCCGGCGCAGCTCTTCGCGATGCGTACCTGCATAAAAATGTACCGTGTACATAATATTTTTGTAGCCTGTAATCGGATCGGCAGCAGGTAAATTAATATCTTGATCCCAATGCGGGCAGCCTACCAGAATCACATTTTTCTTGTCATATTTGCGAATAAGGGCGATTAATTTTTCCGAATAATTTTTTACATCCGTCCAAGATGAGTAAACAGGTTCATTGAATAATTCGTAAATAATATTGGGATAACGATGATACTTCTTGGCAATGATGGTGAAAAATTGCATAGCCGAATCGAGATTGATGTGGTGCAAATGCCAATCTACCATTACATAAATGCCGCTTTTGATAGCGCCATCGATAATGTTTTCCGCATCGGTTACCGCTGTTTTCGGATCGTCTATGTAACCGTCTTTCGGTTCTACGCCAATAGCTGCACGAACCACTGTTGCATGCCAATCTTTTGCCAGCCATTCTACCGCTTGCGCATTGTAAAATCTTGGCCAGAAGCAATGCCAACCAAAACTTACGCCATGCAATGCCACCGGTTGCTTGTTTTGACTAACGAGTTGCGTTCCATCAACGCTTAAAAAACCATATCTTGCCACCGGTGTAGCAACTGTTTGCGCTTTTACGCCGAATGCGGAAGAACATAATAATAAAATGAAAAGCCTTTTCATTTTTATAAAGTTAATGTTCATTATTGAGCTGCACTCCATGCCTCCAACACTTGCTCTGTGTGGTTTTTAGTATCCGGTTTATCAATAATGCGGTGAATGATGCCTTTTTCATCAATCAAAAAAGTGGTGCGCACAATACCAAGGAAGGAACGTCCCATAAACTTTTTTTGCTGCCACACGCCGTATTTATTGATAATTTCTTTGTCTTCATCGGCAATGAGCGGGAAGGGTAAGGAAAATTTTTCTTCAAAATTTTTGTGGCTTTTCACGCTGTCGGCGCTTACACCTACGATTTGAAATCCTTTTTTAAGTAACGCGGAATAGTTATCGCGCAAATTGCATGCTTCAGCCGTGCAACCGGGTGTATTGTCTTTGGGATAAAAATACAATACTAATTTTTTGCCTTTAAAATCTTTGAGTGCAATTACATTGCCGTTTTGATCAACGCCTTTAAAATCGGGCGCTTTGTCGCCGATTTTCAATATCATTTCAGCCATAATAGGTAAATTTTATCACTCAAAAATAAACAATATTCGGTTAAGAGAAATCATATTATTAGTCCCTAACTTTTTTACAAGATACGCAATAAAACAAGCTGCTTATTACGCAAAATTATAAAACAGTTAGGGACTAATAGCGCTTTAAAAAGCTTCTTTCTACTCTTGTCCTTTCTTGAATTCTTTTTCAATTTCCAAACGGCGAACTTTCATAGTTGCAGTGCGGAGAATATCATCGAATTCACGAATTATCGGTTTGTTGAGGTGAGGAAGGTCGGCAACGGCTTTCCACCATGCATCCCAATCCATTTCACGGCGCGGAGCCAATGCAATGATGGGTTGCGGAAGTGCATTTTTGTCGCGGACAATAACCACTTCCGATAGAAAATCGAGCGTATCCAACAGCAAATCTTCGATTGCCAAGTTGCTATCAATATTTTTAATTTGATCCACTTGACGGTCTTTTAACCAAAGTTCTCCGTTATCATCCATCATTCCGTAATCGCCGGTATCCCACCATTCGCCATATACGTTTTCTTTGAATCGTGCATCTTCTTTATAGTAAGTAAGTGCGCGTCCTTTCGACATAAATTGAATATGCCCGTCTGTATTGGGCGGCAGTACATTTCCCTTAGCGTCCGTAATGCGCGCTTTGGTTAAATCGCCAAGCCCAACGCCCATATTCCGTGCATTGTCATGCGGAATGGTTTCGAGCGTATGCGCTTTGTATATTGATGGACCGCATTCGCTTTGTCCAAGTACTTGTAAAAAGATTGGACTTTTCTCTTTTGAAGCAGACAAAAAGGTTGCTATCGTTTGATTATTAATTGCATCAAACGTAGAATGATAAAGACGAATGCTTGCAAACACTTCTGGATGTTGTTTTGCAATAAAGCTCCATTGTATAAAATTGTTCGGATGCGTTTCTAAGGCAATCGGCGGATATTGTTTCAGCATATTCAACACATGAGCGTTTTTCGCATTTGCCATTGGCATAAGCGGATAACCCATTGCCATCATTGACGATACGCCGATATTGAAGCGAGAATGCACCGGCGAGATGTGAAAAGCTACAAGTTCCTTTTCAGGAAAAGTAAATATTGTTCTATGCCATAATGTGCGCCAACCCATAGAATTGGCAGAGTGGCAAATCAATTTCGGAATACCCGTAGTGCCGGATGTATGCGTCATGTAAGCAATTTGGTCTTTCGGCAATTCGGTTTGCGGTACCTTTTTTTCCGGTTGCAACAAAAGATTCCGAACCGAAATTTGTTTTGATTTTGAACTGTTGCTTATATCGGCAACGCGACCTTCCGTTTCTTCATCAAACAGAATATACGGATCTTCCAATCGGTCTGCAAAAACTTCCATTGTAGATGACGGGAAATGGTAAGAAATCATCACCGGAACGGCGCCTAAGTACGAAGCTGCAACAGCTAATAAATAGGTATCGAATTTTTGACTTTTATAAATGATGATTTTATCACCGGCAGATACGCCCAATTGCGCCAATTGATAAGCGCGACGAACAATGGCTTCGTGACTCGTTTTGTAAGTACTTTTATATCCGAGTTCAGGAAAAGCAGGTAATATCTCATCATGAATGAGCGGAACATCGGGTGTTGCAAGTGCAGCATCTCTGTAATTAGAATACAGATTTAACGGTTGAAAAACTTCATAATTATTATCTGAAAACATAACTTATGTAATTTAAGTGAATGAATAAGAATATCGCGCACAAAGGTAATGTATTTCTCATGACAGTTCTATGACAAACGTCAATCCCTTGACTGATATTTGTCATGGAATTGTCAAGATTATGTTTTAAGCGAAAAAATTATTCTGCAATTTGATAAATCTCTTTCAAATTTCTACCCAAACCGTCAAAATCCAAACCATAACCTACTACAAATTTGCCGGGAATAGAAAAGCATACATAATCGGGTTTTATTGGATAAACAGCAGCATCGGGCTTGTGCAGCAGCGCGGCAATTTTTAGCGATTTGGGCTGCGAATGTTGCAGCTGCGGTAAAAAAGCATTTAAAGTTTTTCCGGTATCTACAATATCTTCAATAATGATGATGTGGCGCTCATGCACATCCCTATCCAAACCAATTGCCGTAATAACCTGTCCGGTAGATTGCGTGCCTTTGTACGAAGCTAATTTGATGAATGCTATTTCGGCTTCCATATTCAACTCTCTGAACAAATCGGCGGCAAACATAAACGAACCGTTCAAAATAGCGATAAATAGCGGTTTTAAGCCCTTATAATCGTTTTCAATTTGCTTGGCAACGGTTTGTATTCTTTCCTTAATTTCTATTTCGGAAATATAGGGAACAAATTTTTTATCGTGGATAGTTATCATTTTGCTTTCAGTTATTTATTGTCCGTTTTTCTACCTTCTTTGTTTTTCAGAACCATATCGGAATAAATTTCCAAATTATACATCTTGATAATACGTATTAAATTTTGCGGATAATCTTTTTCTATTGCATATCCGTCTTTTTGCAAACCATGCGCCCAAGCTTTGTAATCGGTTGGTTTTAATTTAAATAAATTGGTATAGTAAGGTCTGTTTTTCAAAAAGTCGGAATGGTCGCGGTACGAATCTTCGGGCGTAGCATATACGCGAAAGCATTCTTGGCGCTCGTCGTCATCGTGATATACCTTTGCTCCCGTCCATTCGTTTTTGCATTTAATACCGAAATGATTATTCGATTTTTTTGCCAATTCGCTTTCTCCGCAGCCCGATTCTAAAATGCCTTGCGCCAGCGTAATGGCTGCCGGCACGCCGGTGCGAACCATTTCTACCATCGCAATATTTTTGTATTTGTTGATGTAGTTATTCACCTTATTTACATAGTTGTTCATTCTATTGCTTGCTTGCGCAAACGTTGATATAGCGAACGTTGCAAGCGATATGAATAATAAAATTACTTTTTGCATGAGTTATATTTTTGCAGTGTTTATATACACTAAGTATGAATTATTTTTTTAATCAATAATAAACCGTCTCTTACCGTCAGCAATACTTGTTCCGTTCTTTTGTCGTTGGCAACGTGCCTGTTGAATGCTTCTATTGCCAATGCATTTTTACCTTTACTGTTTTCTTCCAACACCTTTCCGTGAAACAATACATTGTCGGCAATGATGATTCCTCCATCGTTTAGCTGCGGTAATACCAATTCGTAATAATGGATATAATTTATTTTGTCCGCATCTATAAAAACCAAATCCCATTTATATTGCAAGGTAGGAATAATTTCCGGTGCATTTCCGATATGCAAATGTATTTTATTTTTGAAGATACTTTTGTCAAAATTTTGTTGTGAAATTTGCGCATCATTTTCGCGCAATTCTATGGTGTGCAATGCCCCGTTGGGTTGCAAACCTTCTGCCAAGCAAAGCGCGCTGTAACCGGTAAATGTGCCTATTTCCAAAACATATTTCGGACAAATAATTTTGCTTAATAACGATAAAAATCTTCCTTGCACCTGCCCGCTCAGCATGTGCGGCTGCGCGTGCAAATCGTACGTTTCGCGATTGATTTCCCGCAACAATTCATTTTCAGGAGAACTGATTTGCTCGCTGTATTTTTCGGCTAAGGGATTAATGAGTTCCATAGTTCAAAATAAAATAGTTAATTCGGATCAATGGTAATTCTTTGATTGATATTGGAATTTCGTTTTTCCCGAAGATATTTTTTGTACGTGTATTGAATGTAATTTCCTAATTGATTATCGTCCATTTGTTGCAGTTGCGTATAGCTCGGACAATATTTCAGCATATAATCGTCTCTTTCTTTATCCTGCAATCCGGTAATTTTTTCCACCAATTCTTTGGTAAATCTGTGATTAACGTATCGGTCTTGTTCTGCCTGCACAGCAAATTTTTGATATACTTGCATTCGCCGGTTGTAACCAAAGCGAAATACATTTATAATTTCATCCAAACCTATCCCAATTCCGCCGTTAGAACTTGTGCCAACGCTGTTGCCGAGCGCTTTCCAGCCGGTAGTCGTGTTGAAAATAGTCGCATAATCTTTTCTAAAATTGAGCGAATCTTGCAGGTAATCTCGGCTATGCACCACCACCGTAGGCAATTCGTGCGGAAGATGATAAGATTGAGGTAAATATACCCGCACTTCAAAATTGTTGATGTTGGTAATGGTATCGGCGGAAAACTTTACCGTATTTTTACCGAGAAACCGAAACCAAATCGAATCGTTTTTGTCTTGAATGGTTATTTTGTATGCGCCGATGCTATCGGTAAAACTGATGTTTCCCGAGTTGGACAATACTTCTACATCGGGTACGGGCGTGCGGTAATTGCTGCCATATACAAAGCCCCGCACCGTTTTGTTTTGGGCAGAAACCTGCGCTATTGCTATTATCGGCAAAAAAATAAGGATGAATATTTTACATGATAATCTCAAAGTGCGCTTGATATTTTGGCAATATTACAATTCGTTTTCGGATTAAGGAATTAAGAATTTGGTAAACAAATTGCTTTTTGGAATTGACAAATTCCAAAGACAGAACAAATATAGTAACGAAAAAATAGTTTATTGCACGGCTATATATATTGCAGGGAAGCTATTATTTATAGTAGATACTGTTTCCGGGAGCAAGCATAACCATTTTCCCATTTTTCCAATATACGGGAACAGAAGAACCAAAAACATTCGAGTTTTGAAGATAGCCAGCTACATATACATCATTGCCGGAAACGGCGATGCTTGTTGCATATGATGTATATACACTATTATTATTGCTAAGCATAATTTGCTGCCCGTTTTTCCAATAGACAGCGGTGTCGGCGTTTATAGAACCGCTTACATATACATCGTTACCGGAAACGGCAATTCCTGTTGCATATGGCACATAGGCATTTTGCGCAAGCGTAACCATCTTTCCGTTTTTCCAATAGATGGCGGCAGTGGAATACCCAGTCCCATTCGGATTTGTAAGAAAACCGCTTGCATATACATCGTTACCGGAAACGGCAATTCCTGTTGCATATGGCACATAGGCATTTTGCGCAAGCGTAACCATCTTTCCATTTTTCCAATATACAGCGCCGACGCCGTTTGTAGAACCACCGCTTACATATACATCGCTGTCAGAGACAACAATTCCCGTTACATCAGCATTTTTTGCAAGCACAACCTGTTGTCCGTTTTTCCAGTAAACGGCATCCGTATTTTGCGAATATGGAGTTGAAGTACTGTCCATATCATTGTCGCTACATATACATTTACATTCTGGTTTGTTTGAAAATTTCGTTCCGAATAACTGCTGCTTTTCGAGCAAGCGGTAAATAAAGCGGAAATAGCTATTACCACATAAATGCTCGCAAATATTTGCTTTTTCATTTTAAAAAAATCACAATTTTTTGCAGGATAGAAAAATGTTTTCAAGTTACAAAAAAATTATAATTTTTTTGGCAGTGCATACAAGCGCTATGTCCAATAAAAAATCATCTACCCAAATAAACCATTAATATTTGAATATCGGTGGGATTAATACCGCTTATTCTGCCAGCTTGCCCAATGGTTCCGGGTTTTATTTTGGTCAGTTTTTGCCTTGCTTCATTTCCCAAAGCGCTGAGTTTGTTATAATCAAAGTTTTCCGGAATCAGCAGGTTTTCCATACTGCTTGCTTTTTGGGCAATTTCTTCTTCTTTTTCAATATATCGCTGATATTTTACTTGAATTTCAGCTTGTTCAATATTTAATTTATTGTAAACACTTAATGCTTCCTTTATTTTCGGAATATTTTTTATCAGTTCCGTTACATAAATATCCGGTCTCAACAACAGTTTTGCCGCTTTTTGTTTTTCCGTTATCGGCGCTGAATTTACCTTTTCCAGATAGCTGTTTACTTCTTCAGGCTCTAATGCTATTTCATTTAAATTTTCAATGATGGCGGCTACTTTTTCTTTTTTATCTTTTACTGCTAAAAATTGTTCTTCTTTTGCTAAACCCAAATGGTAACTTAATTCGGTTAATCTCAGGTCGGCATTATCTTGCCGCAACAATGTTCTAAATTCGGCTCGGCTGGTAAACATTCGGTAAGGTTCTTCCGTTCCTTTATTGATTAAATCGTCAATCAATACGCCAATGTATGCCTCATTTCTTTTTAAAATAAAAGGTTCTTTTTCGTGCATGTTTTGGTGTGCATTAATGCCTGCCATTAATCCCTGACAGGCTGCTTCTTCGTAACCGGTGGTTCCATTGATTTGTCCGGCAAAGAATAAATTTTTGATGAGTTTTGTTTCCAAATTTGCTTTTAATTGTGTCGGCGGAAAATAATCGTACTCAATTGCATAACCCGGACGAAATAATTTTATATTTTCAAATCCGGATATTTTTTTCAAAGCCTTATATTGTACATCTTCCGGTAAAGAGGTAGAAAATCCGTTTATATAAGTTTCTACCGTTTTAAAACCTTCCGGCTCTACAAAAAGTTGATGTCTTTCTCTATCGGCAAAGCGGTTTATTTTATCTTCAATGCTGGGGCAATATCTGGGACCAACACCCTTAATTCTACCGGCAAACATAGGACTGCGGTCAAAGCCTGTCTTTAATATTTCGTGTACTTGTGGATTGGTGTAAGTAATATGACAAGGTATTTGTTGCTCGGGACGAATCTTATGTATGTTCTGATAAGAAAAGCCGATAATCTCTTTGTCGCCGGACTGAATTTCCATTTTGGAATAATCCAAACTTCTGGCATCCGCGCGAGGCGGCGTACCGGTTTTAAGGCGGCGACTTTCAAATCCGTATTCGATTAATTGCTCGGTAATGCTGGTAGCTGCTTTTTCGGCAATTCTTCCGCCTTTCATTTGCTTTTCGCCGATGTGTATGATACCGTTTAAAAACGTTCCGCAAGTGAGGATAACAGACTTTGCTTGTATTTCGTGCCCCAGACCGGTTTTTACGCCGCAAGCTTTATTGTTTTTTATAAAAACGGATTGAACGGTATCTTGATAAAAATCCAGATTATCGGTATGTTCCAACATTTCGCGCCAAGTAAGGGAAAACAACATTCTGTCGTTTTGTGTACGCGGACTCCACATAGCCGGACCTTTTCCTTTATTCAGCATACGAAACTGTACCATACTTTTGTCCGACACAATGCCGCTGTAACCGCCCATAGCATCTATTTCCCGCACAATTTGTCCTTTGGCAATGCCGCCCATAGCCGGATTGCAACTCATTTGGGCAATTGTATTCATATTCATGGTAATTAGCAATACTTTGTTGCCCAAATTAGCTGCTGCCGCCGCCGCTTCACAGCCCGCATGTCCTGCACCTACTACTATTATATCATATTCTTGAAATTGAGGCATACCGTTTTCAATTATTGGACAAAGGTACACTGCTTTTCAATTTGACAATTCTACTAAAAGATAAAGAAAGCAATAGTTACTGTTTCACGTGGAACATCCTACGCGAATATAAAATCAAAGTTTACTTTTTGTTTCACGTGAAACATTTTTTGATTTTACTATTCTTATTCTTTCTCAAAAAGCGCTAAATATTTATCTTCCATTTTTCGCATAAGGATGGTTTCGGCAGTTGATTTGTCTTTGTATCCGCATAGGTGTAATGCACCATGAAAAATTACACGCCGTATTTCTTTATAATACGGCTCATTGAATTGTGCAGCATTATCTTTTACTCTGTCCATGCTGATGTAAATTTCCGCTTCCGTTTCGCCGGTATCGCTCAGTTCAAAAGTGATAATATCGGTATAATAATCGTGCTGCAAATAGGTTTTATTGATGTTTAAAAGATATTCATCCGAACAAAAAATATAATCAATTCGATGTAAAGACTTTCTTTCTTTCTTAAAAATATTTTCTATAAATGCTTGAATTTTTCTTTTTTCGGGCATATTTAATTGCCTGTCTGCATAATGAAAAAATACATTGCTCATAGGTATTTTGTTGTTTGAATGTCAAAATTCGTAAATTAATTCTTATTGAAAGATAAAGAAATTAAAAACAATTAATTTTGCAGAAAAGAATAATGAATTTTTATGAAGAGACTATCGGAATTGGGCGTAGGTAAAACGGCAGTAATTAAGGAATTTGAGAACAACGAAATTTTTATCAAGCTGATGGAAATGGGTTGCATTCCGGGCGAGAGAATTAAAGTGGAACAGATTGCGCCGTTGGGCGATCCTATTTCTATTTCGGTAGTTGGTTATAATTTGAGCTTGCGAAAAACCGAAGCACAATATATTCTTGTAGAGGAAGTTTAATTTTCAACCATTTAATCAATGAAGATAGGTCTGTATTTTGGTTCTTTCAATCCCATTCATGTCGGGCATTTAATCATTGCCGAACATGTTGTGTATCATACGCAGATGCAGCAAGTTTGGCTGGTGGTTTCGCCGCAAAACCCCTTAAAAAAATCCGCTACGCTTTTGAATGAGTATGACCGTTTAAATTTGGTAAACTTAGCTATTAAAGGCAATGAAAAATTACATGCGACGGATGTGGAATTTAGATTACCTAAACCTTCTTATACTATTACCACGCTTGCTTATTTGGAAGAAAAATATCCTCAACATGAATTTTTTGTGATATTAGGCTCGGATAGTTTTCTGAATTTAAAAAATTGGAAGAATTATAATGCATTGATTAAAAACTATTCTTTTTTGGTTTATCAAAGACCGGGATTTTTGGTAGATAAAACTAAAATTACGGACACTATTCGCTATGAATTATTAAATGCTCCGTTGCTGGATATTTCTTCCAGCTTTATTCGCCAACAGGTGAAGGAGAAAAAATCTATCCGCTATCTTGTGCCGGAAGCCGTGCTTAATGAAATTGAAAATAACAGGTATTATACTAATGATTTGAAAGTTTGAGTTTGTATATTTACCCTTCTTAAAATTCTATTTTTTGACATGGAAGAACTTATTGCGATTTATTTTAATAACTTTTCTACTTTACGCTAAAATAGATAATACTTAAATATATTATTAAATTTCGTAAATTATATGATTATATCAATATTTCCCTCAAAAAAGAAATAGTTTTCTGTGGAAGTGATAAATATTTTTTATTCATATTCGTTTAGTGAAAAATTAAGTCGTAAACGTTTTTTTATATATACGGAATGAAACAAAATTTCTCTTTTTAAAAATAGATATGATGAGCAAAATGCTTATAAACACTGCATTTTGCAAAATATGAAAAAGTATTTTTGCAAAATAAATGATACATAAATTTTGCTTTTTATAACCCTAATTTATCTATTATCACACATTGCTAACAGAGGATTGATTTAAGGAAAACAAAAAATATCTTGAAAAAAATGATTTTGTTAGGAATTTTTTTCTATTTTTGCCACGAAGTATCAATATTTATAATGTTATAAAAAGATGAGTAAATGACAAAAAAAGTACTATTGTTGTTCTTTGTTTTTAGTTTTCTGTTTAGCGGCATTTTGCTGGCGCAAACAATTACAATAACAGGAACTGTAACGAATGAAAAAGGAGAACCTATACCGGGTACTTCTATTAAAGTAAAAGGTAATTCAAGAGGCTGGATTGCAAATGATAACGGGAAATTTTCCCTTTCCACAGAAATTGGTAAAACTTTAGAGGTAGTTGCCATTGGTTATATGGAGAAACATGTTGTAGTAGAAAATGCCCAACCATTGAATATTGTACTTGAAATGCAAGATACTTCAAGTTTAACTGAAGTGGTCGTTACCGCTTTTGGTATTAAAAAAGATAATAGGTCATTAGGATATACTACTCAAACAGTTGGAGGAGGTGAATTGACACAAGCCTCCAACAGCAGTTTTGCCGGTGCCTTACAAGGAAAAGCCGCAGGCGTTGAAATCGCTCCTTCGAGCGGTATGCCGGGTGCATCTACTACAATGACGATCAGAGGTGCTCGTTCTTTTACCGGCAATAACAGTCCATTATACGTAGTAGATGGTATGCCTATATCGTCCACCGCAGATATGTCTGTTGGCGGATATGGCACTGGTGGCTCTGATTATGCAGACCGTAGTGTGGATATAGATCCCAACGATATTGCTTCCATTACTATTTTGAATGGACAAACCGCAGCAGCATTATACGGTATCAACGCCTCCAACGGTGCTATCGTCATTACGACCAAAAGCGGTAGCGCTGCGGGTGGTAGAGCACGAATAAGTTTTTCTACCAATGCAAGCCTTGAAAATCTTTCCCGCCACCCGAAATTGCAAACCGAATATGCACAGGGAGTCGCGGATGCTTATGCTTATAATTCTTCTATGTCTTGGGGTCCCAAAATTAGCGAATTACCTAATGATCCTACCTATGGAGGCAATAATAATGGACATCCGGGACAATATTATGTACCTCAGCGAGCGAGTGCAGGATTAAACCCTTGGGCTACGCCGAGAGCTTATGATAATGTGGATGCATTCTTTAATACAGGAAAAACCTTTAATAATTATTTAAATATTTCCAACGGTAATGAGAAGAGTTCTTATTCTTTATCGTTGGGCAGCGTCAACCAGTTGGGTATTGTGCCGCATACTGGTATGAACAAATATACGGCTAATTTAGGCGCTCAAACCACGCTTTCCAAACATTTTAAAGCAGGTTTTAGCGGGCATTTTGTAAATGAAGATATTACCAAAGCGCCTACCGGCAGTAATGGTATTACGGCTACTATATATCCTGCTCCTCCCAGCTACGATTTAAAAGGCATTCCCGACCATGTAGCGGGGGATATTTATAGCCCTGTAAATTATCGTCCCTCTGTTTATACCAATCCGTTTTGGACGATGGAACGCGATTTGTTTGAAGAAAAAACCAATCGGTTTTACGGCAACGGCTATGTTACCTACTCTACCAAGTTTTCTTCCAACACAAGTTTGGATGTAAAATATCAAGGAGGCGTGGACGCTTATACCACCAATTACACGGATATGTATGATTACGGGGATCCGTCAACCATTGATGGTAGCGTTACGCAAACTACGCTTACCAATTCTACTTTTAATTCGTTGTTGACGGCAGATTTTAAGTGGGATATTACCCCCGATTTAAATTTCGATGCCTTAGTGGGTAACGAATACATAGCAAGCAGTCAAATTTACAGACAGCAAAGTGGACAATCTTTTGCTTTTGCCGGTTGGGATAACATACAGAATGCAACATCTATACTTCCTCCGGTGGAATACTTATATAGGAATAGAAATATCGGAACTTTTGCCAATGTTTCTTTATCATGGTTAAGAATGCTGTATTTGAGTCTAACGGGTAGATATGACGTGGTATCTATGATGCCTCCGGGGCATACCGGTTTCTTTTATCCCTCCGCTTCCTTAGGTTTTGTATTTACGGAATTGGGCGGACTTAAAGATAATACCGTATTAAATTATGGTAAACTCCGGTTTTCGTATGCGGAAGTAGGACAAGCAGGGCAATACTATACGCCATCCTATACTCCCGCCGGATTTCAATATGGTGGCGGATTTTATGCCTTCACACCGGTTTCATATCCTGTTGCCGGGCAGAATGCATATGTTCCCTCACCAACTTTGTATAATCCTGATTTAGTACCGCAAAATACCAAGAATCTTGAAGCGGGTATAGATTTGGGTTTCTTTAAGGATTTAATACAGTTGACTTACACTTTTTCGAGACAAAATATAGATAATCAAATTTTTCAGGTTCCGTTGTCAGGCTCTACCGGATATGGGCAATTAATGACAAATGCAGGGCAGGTTCATACCAATTCTCATGAACTCAGCCTTACGGTAAATGCCATTCGCCAAAAAGATTGGACATGGTCTATCGGCGCCAACTTTACCAGAATTCGCAATTATGTAGATGCCTTGGCTCCGGGCGTAGAAAACTTATTTTTAGGCGGTTACACTACGCCGTTTGTGTGTGCGGTTCCCGGCTATCAGTTTCCGGTTATTTATGGAACAAGCTACACGAGGGATGCACAGGGAAAAATAGTTGTGGATGATGACGGGGTTCCGATACCCGGCGCTCCCGGCGTTATCGGAAATTGTGCTCCTAACTTTCTTTTAGGCGCTAATACCAGCCTACGCTACAAAATGTTTACTTTAAGTGCAGTAATTGACTGGAAATCGGGCGGGCAGATGTATGGCGGAACTTCCGGTTTGCTGGACTATTATGGCGTAAGCAAAGCCAGTGCTGAAGCAAGAGATAGAAATTCCATTATTGTTCCTAACGCCGTACATGAAGACGGTACGCCTAATACAACAGCTATAACTGGATATAGCAATATACAAAATTATTATTCGCTAATGAATCTCAGTGTTGATGAATCGAGTGTTGTAAATGCTTCTTTCGTGAAATTAAGAGAACTGGTAATTGCAGCACAAATCATACAAAAGAAAAACTTTGGATTGAGTGTGAATGTATTTGTACGTAATCTTTTATTGTGGACTAATTCACCGCAATTGGATCCGGAATCCAGCCAGGGAAATGGCGCAAACTCAAATATGGCGGGTGTTTATGAACGTTTTTCTCTACCGCAAACCAGAAGCATGGGCTTGGGCGTGAATATTAATCTCTAATTAAAAAAAATTATTGAAAATGAATAAAATAAAAATATTTTTTAGTATCATCGGTGTAGGAGCAATATTGGCGTCCTGTTCAAAATCGGCTTTGGAGAACGTGAATGCGAATGTGAATAACACCGCAAATGCTCCTGCAAAGTTTATTCTTACGGATGCAATGACTGCTACGGCATTTAACGTAGTGGGTGGAGACGCCAACACTTATGCCTCCATCTACAATGAATATGAAGGCGGCAGTTATGAACAAATGTATCAGGCAGAAATAAGAAGCGGAGGTCCTACCATCTCCACTACCTATAATAATCTTTGGAATTCGATATATTCAAATATTAAAGATTTAAAAATCGCTGTTGCTAAAACATCGCCGGGCGGAGAGGAAGCGGGGAATGATGTTACCGGCGGTATTGCGCGGGTGCTGCTGGCGTACAATATAGGCGTATTAACCGATTTGTTCGGCGATGCTCCGTACAGCCAAGTGGGCGTATTAACTGCCAGCGGAACTCCGGAATATATGGAACCGGCGCCGGATAAGCAAAAAGATTTGTATGCCGAGATAAATACCTTGCTGGATTCCGCTATTATTTTATTGCAGGGTTCGGATAATGCTTCCACAGGCGGTATCGGCTCTCAGGATATTATTTACGGAGGTGATGCTTCTTTATGGACAAAAGCCGCTTACGGTTTAAAAGCACGGTATTTAATGCACACCTTGAATATATCTACCGATCCAACAACTGATTTGAAGAATATTATTTCTTATGCAGATTCATCGTTTGCCGGTGCTTCGGAAGAATTTGCTTTTAAACAGTATAATGCCTCTAATGCCTATAACCCATTGGATGCTTTTACGGAATCTCGTTATGGAGACTTAGGTATTAGTCAAAGTTTAGCAACAAAGTTTCAGCAGCTAAATGATCCAAGAGGTAATATAGTTTTCAGTACATGGGATCCTGTACTTCTTTCTGATACTGATGCAGTAGCACAAGGCATTCCTAACGGAAATCCGCAACAAGGACAAATGAGTTATCCTTTTTCTATTGTAGATTTTGCCAATACGGCGCCTACGGAATTATTGAGTTATCACGAAGTATTGTTTTTAAAAGCTGAAGCATTGGTACGTTTGGGACAAACTGATGAAGCGTTATCTGTTTTGCAAACAGCCGTTGAGGATGCTTTTGTAGATTTAAATAATGCTGTACAAATTGCAATTCCTAATTTAATATCTAATTGGTTTGGCGAATTTCCAAATGTACCTACACTATCTGCAGCAGATGCGGATAATTATTTTACCAATTATGTAGTTACTCGCTTTAATGCCAATCCGTTAAAGGAAGTAATGTTGCAAAAGTATTTGGCTTTTTACGGTGCAGCCGGCGAAGCGGTTGAAGCGTATAACGATTATAGAAGGTTGTTGGCTATGGGAGAGAATTCTTTCACGGGTACATCTCTCGTTCCTCTTGCTAATCCGTTGAATGGACAAAATAAATATCCGTATCGGTTTTGCTATGGTACGTCTGATGTTACTGGCAATTCCACTATAAAAGCAGCTTATGGGGATGGTACTTACGTATATAAACATACAGATGCTGATGTTTGGTGGTATTATCCGGGAGGAAGCAACTAAAATATAACGCATTATTATCATTAAAGAGACTGCTCAAAAGTATAGAGCAGTCTCTTTTTATTTTTGGTAAACAGTCTATTTAGAAATGTGAAAATGACAGAAACCACTAACTGTACTATATTTGCCTAACAAATTAAATTTACAGTAAAAATGAAAGAATATTTCAATCATAAAAGGAAATGCGGACAAGATGCAAGTGCTGCACTTATCAGAAAAGTCTTTTTTATAACCATTACTATTGCAATTGTTGTAATGAACTGTTCAGCAAATATTTTTGCACAGGAAAATAAAGTACATCCTATTTTCATGTTAGGCGCCAATGATCCGAAAGGAGAAGGGAAAGGAATTTTTCCCGGCAGAGTAGTATGGTGCCATGCGCCCGGCACTGCCACATGGGATGGAACCGACGGTAATTGGTTTGACGACCGTTGGAATAATCAAGAAAACTGCGATTGGTTGGTGCGAAAATCGTTAATCGAATTGACGGGAAAAACCGATGAAGCATCGGCGTGGAAAGCATTGTTTACTTATTTTAATCGAGCACATCATAAAATAGGCGGTTATAAAGCCGGTGAAAAAATTGCTATCAAAATAAATCAAAACAATACTTATTCTCACGCTAATTCCGAAGAAATAAATATCTCGCCTGATTTGATTTTGGCAGTTTTGCGAAGCTTGACAAATAAAGGTAAAGTCCCTCAAAATAGGATTACCGTTGCCGATCCGAGCAGATACATCACCGATGATATTTTTATGAAATGTTCCAAAGAATTTCCTAAGGTAATATACATGGATAACAGCGGCGGCGACGGGCGCACCAAAGCTACTTATGTAAAAAAAGCCATTCACTACTCTTCTCCCAACGGCAATTTAGCGCAAGGTATTGCAACGCCTTTTGTAGAAGCCGATTACGTTATTAATATGGCTATTCTGAAAGGGCATGTGGGACAGGGCGTTACCTTGTGTGCTAAAAATTGGTATGGCGCAACCGACATTAATGCCGACTGGCATAAAAATTTTCATAACAATTTTGACCAATCGGAAAACGGGAAATCAAAATATGTAACTTTTGTTGATTTTATCGGGCATAAAGATTTGGGTGGAAAAACCATGCTTTACCTGATTGACGGACTATACGGTTCAGGAATGGTGAATGGAAAACCTTCCGGGAAATGGAATATGCCGCCTTTCAATGGTGATTGGCCTAATTCGCTTTTCGCTTCTCAGGACCCGATTGCTATTGATGCCGTAGGGCTTGATTTTGTTTCAACGGAATTTCCCAATGCGCCTGATATGAATTATGCCGACGGCTATATGCTGGAAGCAGCAACTATTCCAAATCCTCCTTCGGGCACGAAATATGCTCCTTCAGGGCAGGTTTTAACGCATAGCTTGGGCGTAGTGGAACATTGGAACAATGCTACCGATAAGCAATACAGCCGCAATTTAGGTAAAAACAAAGGCATTGAGTTGGTGAGAGTAGAGAAATAAAATATCCTTACATAATAAAGAAATAGGTCGGTAATACCGACCTATTTTATTTTGGAACTAATCTAATAGTTTTTTAATCATCCTGATTTGGTACTACTACCAAAAATATCATTCTAAAATTGGAGGCAATTTGGTATCCACCTGCATCAGCAATTTCTATCGGCAGCACATAGTTGTGGTTACCGAATAATGATTTACCATCGGCATCTTTTGCGCCCATTTTAAAATTGATATTGAACGAACCTACACTCAATACACCTGCATTGGGAATCGTTACACTCATTCCATTAGGAAAAGCATACAGGCTATCCGGCATCAGTGTTAATTGCCCTAATGGAATTGGATTTCCGGCGGGATCGGTATAACCATTCAGCGTATTTACATAGGTTACCACCGTTACCGAATCAAGAGAATCGAGACCGGCAAAAGCCGTACTATCATTATACAAGTTAAACATTTGTTGATTATAGTTGTACATTCCCTGAAAAACAGCATTCGTATCCGCCACTGCCATCGTAAAAGTTACATTACCCACATGGTTTGCAGCGGATAAATGCACGGCAATGGATGTATCTACCCATTCGGAACCGGTGTCGAGCGCATAAGCCGTCAAACTATCATCGGCATTTGAGAGATTGCTTAAATTAATATCCGCCAAAGGCGTAGGATTACTAAAATCCGTGTATAAACTATTGGTTTTTAAGCAGCCGGTTAACATTAGCGTTGCAACCAATATGCCAACTATTCTATCGTATTTAAAAACTCTTTTCATTACTTATTAATTTTAATATTTAATTTTTTATTATTTTACCCCTTTGTTTTTATGGGTAAAATAAACATTGCTATCCATAATTACGGCATCCAAAATATTTTTGATTGCGCAGTAATATTTCCTTGTGCATTTACATTTGCCGCATTTGTTGTATATTCATAATACGGATACATAAAACGATATGGAATGTTGGATAAATGTCCGCTTGCAATGCTCAATGGTATATTGCTTGGATAGCCTGTTCTGCGATAATCGTCATATGCACGGAGAATATCAATGGAGTTCATTGCCGCCCATTTCTGAGTAATAATTTGCTGAATAGCAGGCATTGCACCCCAAACTACATTCGGCTCGGCAAGGTAACTATTTACAGAGTCCGCCATGCCTGTATATTGGAATGAAGCCGTAATAGCATCTGTATAAGCAGTTTGTGCATCACCCGAAAGCCAGCCGCGTGCAATAGCTTCTGCCTTGTCAAACAAAGCTTCGGCAGCCGTCAGTATCGGCGCAGGAGCTATGGGATTTAAAATTTTGTTTATATCTGCCGTAGTGGTACCCAATGGCGAACCCATTACATTTACCGAAGCGCCAAATACATTGGCAGCAAATAGTCCTCCGGGTATGGTATCGTAAAAGAACGAAAGGCGCGGATCGTTATTGCTTTGATAAACGTTTAATGCATAGGCATTTAAACTGTGCATCTTGTACAAATCCGACGAAATGCCCGGCGTAGTGTACCATGCGCCGTATAAAGGATTGGTTTTGCCGGACGTATTTTGATATGGCGGATTTACCAGCGCGTCATCGCCTATACCCATAAATGTAGCCGATTTTAATTCTGCAATTTCTTTGTTCAGAAAAGCAATTTTTGTAGATGATACATTGGATTTGGTCAATACTTGAGACTGATTAAGCAATAATCTCAATTTCAATGAATTGGCAAACTTTATCCATTGCGTAGGATTAGTGCCGTATATAATATCCGCAGCATCGTCAGCCGGAAGAAGATTTTCAGTTGTGGAAGGATCTTGAAGTAGACTAACAGCGCTATCTATCAAGACTACACAGGAATCGTACACATCCGATGCGTTGTCGTACTTAGGCGTCAAATTGCCGTTGTTCAACATAGCATCGCTATATGGCACGTTATTATAGCAATCTACCAAACAACTGAAATCATACGCCATCATTATGTTGGCAACAGCCGTATAAAAAGGCAAATTTTCCTG
>Ga0209738_10000103_pt1 | contig 19096 bp, 11 predicted proteins | sample TergutNc150P5_FD_187289 | JGI IMG/M metagenome (GOLD analysis project Ga0209738, IMG submission 187289) | Nasutitermes corniger P5 segment gut microbial community from laboratory colony in Florida, USA - Nc150 P5 (SPAdes) (version 2) | ecosystem: Host-associated > Arthropoda: Insects >...
CGCCTACCGAAACAAGCACATTCATATTGGGAATACCTTTGCGCAAGCTATGCCAGCCGCTCACGCCGAAAAAACTCATGCCGACCATAAAAACAGGAATGGTGCATACCAGCTGAAACCATGGATTCATCAATATCTCAGCGTGTACAAACATGTGCAGCCAAAGCGCTACGGTAAATATCAAGCAGAAAATAAATCGTTGAAAATCGTTTTTAAATATCGGTCGTTTTGCAGCAATATTTTCGGCGGTAATATTGCTTACCACATGATAGCCCAAATGTTCAATATCGGTTGCGATGGTCTGCAAATCGGGCATTGCCGGCTTTTCGAACGAAACGTCGCCACCGATAAAATTTACCGAAACCTTTTGCGCACCTTTTTCTTTCAACAGCTTTTCAATCGTCAAAGCACAATTGGTACACGACATTCCTTCCACTTTCCAATCTATCATTTCAGCCATGCTTATACCTTAATTATTTTGAATAAATTAATTTATAATTTACCTATTGTGCATTTGAAATTTTTTCATTCGTCCTACTGAACTTGTTTCAGCATCCGGCAAAGAGATTCCGAAACAAGTTCGGAATGACGGCGGCGAAAAGCTGAAAGTACAATTGTATTTTGTACGAAATACAACCGACATTCGGCAATGTTTATCCACCGAATGCCTATGCCTAACAGCATTCAATACACATTTCCTAAACGCACATCAAGTTTATAATTTAAAAAATCTTCTGTTTTCCTGCAACCTTGTGCAAAATAAACAGCATCATCGGTTACAAAGGTACGGCAGGCGATATTTGCGATGTTTTATTTTACCTTTTATTTATAATTTTCGGATATTTGCCTTTATGCAAATTGAATTTACCATTGACGATATAAAAACCACCGTAGAAAAAATTTGGAAGCAATATTCCGACCGAAAAATTTGGGCATTTTGCGCGCCGATGGGCGCCGGTAAAACCACGTTTATCAAAGCGCTGTGCAACGGTGTGTTGCAATCGAGTAACGTGGTTACAAGCCCTACGTTTACCATTATTAATGAGTACCAAAGCAAGATTGCGGGAAAGATTTTTCATATGGATTGGTATCGTTTAAACAATGAAGAAGAAGCCGTCAATGCCGGCGTGGAAGATACGTTGCAAAGCGGCAATTTGTGTTTGATAGAATGGTGCGAACGCGCGCCCTTGCTGCTTCCAGATGATACGCTGTATTTGAATATCGCAATTTTGTCCGAAACAAAACGAAAAGTTTGGGAAGGAAAAAGATAGAAAATTTGTCATGCTGAACTTGTTTCAACATCTGTTTTTTGGAGATCCCGAAACAAGTTCGGGATGACGGCACAAAGAAAGTTTGGGAAGGAAAAAGATAGAAAAATTCGTCATGCTGAATTTATTTCAACATCTCAATTTAAAGAGATCCCGAAACAAGTTCGGGATGACGGTTGATAACCTCCTTATCTTGGTTTCCGCAGAAGCCTACGATTATTAAAAAGCCCTATGCTTTCGCATAAGGCTTTTTTAAAATTAAAAAAATGAAAATTTTACTGTTTTGTTACCGTATAGGTATTTGCCAAGAAATTGACATCTATCAAGTACGTGCCGTTTGAGGTAGGACCCGGCGTATTTGAACCCGGAACAGTGCCATCAGCAAGGAGTGCGCCTCCGGTAGCGCTTGCGCCTCCATATTTGTGTGTCCAATCTCCATTTACAGGTAAGAACAAATAAGTACCACTTGAAGCTAATGGTATAGTAATTTGGTACTCGCCATTGCTTACTTGTGTAAATTGTTGCGAAGGAACCGGTACCGGATTATCCCAACCGCCTGCCGTAGCGTCGCCTACAATATACAGATTTGCCGGAATAGAACTTGTGGTAATCGGCTTAACTGTATAAGTACCATGCAAAAAGTCCACAACGATGTCGTACAGTCCGCTTGTAGCAGGACCCGGCGTATTTGAACCCGGCACGGCATTACCAACCAATATTGTGCCGCTTCCGGCTGTACTGCCGCCATATTTCTGATCCCAGCTTCCGTTTACTGGTAAGAACAAGAAGGTTCCACCTCCTGTTAATGGCAATACCATTTCAAATATCTGCCCCCATTGGTCAATTTGAGTGAATTTTTGCGAAGGAACCGGTACCGGATTATCCCAACCACCGGGTGTAGCATCACCAACAATATACAAACTATCTGGCGGCGTAATGACCGGTATTGGTTTAGCAGAATAAGGAGTATCTATCTGTAACGTTAATACCGGAGAATATCGATAAACGCTAAGTGGTGCGCTGTTTTGACTTCGCGTAGCTATAGCACATTGAATACGCGCATATACGGTAGCCGGTTCGCCCACAGGCAATCCAAAATCGGTCAGTATCAATGAATTAAATTGTGCCACTGTATAAGATGTAGAGGTAGTAGCGCTCGTAAAAGATTGGGTAACAAGGTGCGCGCTATCTTTAAACGTAGAATCAGGACACAATTGCATAGTGTATGCTACCCCTACTTGAACGCCGAAATCGGAAGGCGACCAGCTGAATGTAACAGCCGTATTGGATGAATCGGCTATTGAGAATTGCAAGTTTGTAGAGCTTGCCGTAAAACCGGGTTGCGTGCCGGCAGTGGCAGTGGGCATTCCCCCGTCTTTTTTACAAGAGGCGAAAGCCAATGCGAAGAGTATCGCTATACAGCCTATCCATTTTTTATTTATTTTCCAAATCATAATTTTTATTTTTTAAGCCCCCTTACTCCCCCAAAGGGGGAATTTTAGAAGCGATGATAAAGAACTTTTTTATTTATTTTTCCTCAAATCCCTCCTTCGGAGGGTTGGGGAGGCTTAGTATCCCGGATTTTGTTGCAAATTGCTATTTACGCTTATATCCGAAGAAGGAAGCGGATACAAATTATAGTGACTATCCACACTTGAACCGCCTTGTACGCCGCCTTTCCAATCCCAAATATAAGCGGAAGTGGTAAATTGTCCATAGCGGATTAAATCGGTTCTCCTAAATCCTTCCGTATATAATTCGCGGGCGCGTTCGTCCAAAATAAACTGCAAGTTTAAATCGCCGGAACCAATGGCAGAAGCATTGGAGCGAGTTCTAAGCGCATTGATGTAGCTCAACGCCGTAGTTTGGCTACCGCCCTGTCCGCCGCGCAACACCGCTTCGGCATAAATCAAATACATCTCTGCCAAACGGAACAGCGGAAAATCAATAGAGCAAAACTCTCCGCCACCACCCGGAACCGGCGAACCGTCCGAATTTACATTCCTCCATTTAGTCGTTTCTATGCCTTGGTCAAATACGCCCGGATTAACGATGAGATAAGGATTGGGAACGCCATTTTCTTGAGCCATAGAATTTGTAGCTGTACTGATAGAAAGCAAAGCAGCTCTTGCATCGGTAGAAGTGGTAATATCTGAGCCGAATTTTTGCGGGAATTGCTGCCTAGCACGGTCGCCTGCCCAACTGGTATTAATGCCGAATGCACCGGCTGACCAACCCGGCGTGTTACCGCCTACCATAGCGTTTACCAAATAAGTTGTACCGCCATAGTTTTGCGCATTATTAGCATCATAGGGAATCGGAAAAATCACTTCCTGATTGTTTATATTATTGTCCGCCAAAAACAGGTTTTTATATTGGGGCATCAGAGAATAGCCGACATTAATTACACTATCGGCATAGGTAATGGCATCCGTCCAGCGCGGTGTACCGGTATATACCTGCGCGTTCAAGTACATTCTTGCCAGTAAAGCCCAAGCGCCGGCACGGTCAATACGACCATATTCATTGGTACGCGGTGCTGCTAATTGCGGCGCAATTGCTTTCAATTCGCTTTCAATCCAGTTGAACAACGAATCGCGCTTGATTTGCGGCGGCATAAAATTGGTACCGATAGGACTGTTATCATTGATAAACGGCGGATTTCCGAACAAATCCATTAATGCCCAATATTGAAAAGCACGCACCCACCTTGCTTCTGCGCGATACGTTTGTAACGTATCCAATTGCGCCTGTGTAAAAGAAGAAGGCGGATTTGCCGTATTCTGCAAAAATTGAGTAGCAATGGTAATTATAAACATACTACGGTCGTATCCAATTAAACACCATTGATTGCTCGATGACCATGACATATAGTTTAAATCCGAGATACCAGCATCTCCCCATACGCACATAGATTCGTCGGTAGGCAACTCTTCCAAACACCAAAAGGAACGTAAAAAATCGGAACCACCGGCATCCATTTGTCCCAAATCGGAGTTACTATTACCTGTACTGCTGGTAAGCGCATATGAACCATATACTTTTGCCAGCGCCTGTTTAATGGTAACCATATTGCCGTAAACGCTGTCGGCTGTAACCGTATGGTCTGGTTTTTGGTCTAATTGCTTGTTGCAAGAACCAAAGCTCAGCAACAAGCCGACTGCCATTGCAATAATAAAAAACTTATTTTTCATTTTATAATAAAGTATTTAAATTAAAAATTAAAATTAATGCCCAACGTATAAGTGCGTGGAACCGGATAAATCTGGTTATCAATACCATAGCTCGGGTAGCCGGTAGTGCTACCGGTTGTATTGTAAGACAAATCCGGGGTTATGCCTGTATATTTAGTAATAGTAAATACATTTTGTACATTGGCGCTTACGGTCAAATTGGTTTTCTTCGCTTTATCCAAACTGCCGATGTTGTACGAAACGCTGATATTATCCATTTTCAGGAAAGAGGCATTTTCTACATAATAGTCGGAATATAACTGCTCTGTAAGAAAGCCCGTTTTCAATACGCTGGTATTGGCATTTGCCAAATACTGATTGATAGCCAAATTGCCTACCACGCCCATAGTGGAGGCTTTGTTGTTATATGCATACTGCCCTACATTAGCGCGCAATACGGTACCGAACGTCCACCTATCCACTCTTACGCTGGTACTGAAACCAAATGTCCAAGCAGGGAATGGGGAATGATACAAATATTTATCAGCATCATTGACAATGCCGTCGCCGTTTCTGTCCACATAAGCGCCCTCAATGGGTTTGCCGTTTTGGTCATACACTTGTTGCAATACATAATACGAGAAAGGTGCAGCTCCCACTTTCAACGCTTGAATGGTGGAGCTTGTACCGCCTGCAATGCCGCCTACCAGTATGGTTGTCGTATCGCTTCCTGTCAATTTAGTAATAACATTTTTGTTGTATGCGGCGTTGAAATTAATATCCCATTCTACATGTTTCGTCTGAACGGGTATGAAGTTCAAATTTATTTCTAAACCTTTACTGGTCATATCGCCTACATTAGCACTCGGCAGGGTGTTGGAATAGTTGCTGCCCATCGGTACAAATACGCTTTGCACCAATAGGTTTTTGGTATGCTTGTCGTACCAGTCAATAGAACCGGAAATCCTATCGTGTAGGAAACCGAAATCAAGACCGAAATCAGGCGAAGTAGTGGTTTCCCATGTTAAACCTGCATTATAGGTAGAAGGCGCATACATGTAGTACCACTGGTTACCCATTTGGTACAAGGTTTGTGCACTAGTACCTATATAATATCCAGAATAATAACCGTAATTGCCGATACCGCCCTGATTAGCCGTAGTACCATAGCTTAAACGTAGTTTTAAGGTAGAAACTACATTAGAATTCTTTAAGAAATTTTCCTTAGCAATATTCCATGCAAAGGATGCTGCGCCAAAGCCTACCCAACGATGTGCAGGCGCTAATTTAGAAGAACCGTCATCACGATAAGACAACGTCAATACATACTTTTCGTTATAAGTATATATCAAACGACCAATATAGGAAACTAATGTATTTCTATTTAAATCGGTAGCAAATGTGGGTACGGTACCGGGAATGGTATCTCCATACCAATCGCGCGACGGATAATTGTATTGCGTATTTGACCAGCTGTAAAAAGCGTACATGCCCATCGCATTGATATGACTTTTAATAGACGGAATATCCTTATCGTAACTAATGGTATATTCGGCAAAATAATTTTTATCTTTACTACTATAAATGTTATTTGTTCCTCTCATATTAGGATAACTTGAATTAAAACCTGACCGCGCATTGGTATCAATCAAAGTATAGCCATTGGTTTCGTCAGCATCAAAACCGAAGTTTGCCATTACATGCAATTCGGGCAAGAAATGCAGACTGTAATCTAATCTCAAATTACCGCTACCGCGATTATAATTACTATGATCGTTTCTTTGCATCAACTGTGCTACCGGATTGTAAGCTGCATTGCTGTTTGGGGAATTCGGATTGGTCATCCATTGATAATATCCACCGAAGTAAGTATTGTTGGAATCATACACAGCTTGCGTAGGGTCGAATGTAATAGCACCGCCTATGGCACCCCAATCGGGATTGCGGTGTCCGGTTAAACTTCCGTTCAAATTCAATTCCACCTTCAAGTGGTTTTGGAAAAACGAAGGCGTCAAACTGATAGCGCCGGTACCGCGTTTCATGTTATCTGTTCTTAAAATACCGTCTTGGTCTAAAAAGCCGAAAGAAGCATGAAAAGGCAACCATTTGCCGATAGCTCCTGAAACGCTCAAATTACTGTTACTCATCGGAGCGGTTTGGTAAACTTGCTTTTGCCAATTGGTATTGGCAGTGCCTAACAAATTTTGATAGCTGGTAAACAAGCCTCCCGGATTTTCATTTACCAAATCCTTATATTGTGTTGTATTTAATACCGGCATATACTTTGCCACTGTTTGTTCGGCAAATTGCGTATTGAAGTCGAATTTAATTCCGCCCGCTCTACCTTTTTTGGTGGTAATGAGAATAACGCCGTTGGTACCCTGCGAACCGTAGATAGCCGTAGAAGCGGCATCTTTCAACACCGTTACCGAAGCAATATCGTCCGGATTCACATACTGCCCATAAGGGATACCATCCACCACTACCAAAGGACCCGTATTTCCACTTAATGTAGATATACCGCGGATAACAATATTGCCACTGGTACCGGGCGAACCACCACCCGGCGTAATCATAACGCCAGCTGTTTTGCCCTGTATTGCTTGGTCAAAGCTGGTAATAGCACCTGTCTGGAAATCTTTGGCACTGACAGTAGCCACCGAACCGGAAACATCCTGCTTGCGCACAGCGCCGTAACCGATGACAACCACATCGCCCAAATCGTTGGCGCTATCGGGGTAAAGCGTAACATTAATGTCCCTATCCCCCCCACGTACTAACATGTGTATATTTTGAGACGAATAACCGATATAAGAGAAGGATAATATACTCGCAGTATCCGGAACGGTGAGCGAATAAGAACCGGAAGGCGAAGTAAACGTGCCAATTTTGGTACCCGGCACCGTAACCGAAACGCCGGACAACGGCACATTGTGCTGGCTGCTATATACAACGCCCTGCACCGTGCGCTGCGCCGCAACATAATTGCCTATCAGCAAAAAAGCTGCGCCTACCGCCAAAGAGATAAATCGCTTGCATTTCATAAAAAGATAATTTTAATTTAAAAAATTGTACGAAAATCGTTTTTCGGGAACGTTCCCAGCCCAATTTTCAAACCGCAAGGTAGCGAGTTAATTGATTTTAACCAAATATTTTTTATGATTGTTCCCAATAATTTACTTTCGTAATTTTTCAATTTCCTAATTTTAAAGACGCTGCCAACCGAATGAAGTTTAACAGAAATACTCCTGCCGTTTTCGGTAGAAATATTATCCGTTTTTTACCTTTGCTTACAGTAACCGACTTTTAAATTTAAAAATAAATGAATTCCTCCATCTACACCGTACTCTTATTGATTGCTTCCAACACTTTTATGACGCTTGCATGGTACGGGCATTTGCGCTTAAATGACTTTACATGGTTTCGCTCCTTGCCGCTGATAGTGGTTATTTTGTGTTGCTGGGCGGTTGCTTTTTTTGAATATTGCTGTCAAGTACCTGCCAACAGAATCGGTTACAAAGGCGACGGCGGACCATTTTCTCTGATACAATTAAAAGTAATTCAAGAAGTTGTCAGTTTGAGCGTTTTTGTAATTGTTACTACGCTGCTTTTTCGCACGGAAACTTTTCGTTGGAATCATATTGTATCCTTTATCCTGATTGTGTGCGCCGTGTATTTTGCAGTAAAAAAATAGGATAATCAGTCTTCGTCTATAAATTAAGAATAGGATTTGCGCCACCACTTTTTATTTTTTACTTTTGACCTTTTGTAAATTTTTATTTTACATAATATGATTGAATATTCTCGTTTTGTTTTAAATAACGGGTTGCGTGTGCTGGTGCATGAAGACGACGCCACGCCGATGGCTGCCGTAAACATTATGTACGATGTGGGCGCTCGCGATGAAAATCCCAAGCAAACGGGCTTTGCGCATTTGTTTGAGCATCTGATGTTCGGCGGAAGCATTCATATTGAAAATTATGACGAGCCGCTGCAACGCGCCGGCGGCGAGAATAATGCTTATACCACGAACGATTTGACCAACTATTATTGTTCGCTTCCTGCCGAAAATATCGAAACGGCTTTTTGGTTGGAGAGCGATAGAATGCTGAGCCTTGCTTTCAGCAAAAAAAGTTTGGATGTGCAACGCAAGGTGGTGTGCGAAGAATTTAAGGAACACTATATTAATAAGCCTTACGGCGATGTATGGCAAAAGCTGCGCGAAATGGCTTATACCGTGCATCCTTATCGCTGGATGACGATTGGCAAAGAACTTAGCCATATAGAAAATGCGCAGTTGGAGGATGTAAAAAAATTTTTCTTTAAGCATTATACGCCGTGCAATGCCATATTGGTAGTTGCCGGCAATGTAAAAACGGAACAAATAAAACGCCTTGCGGAGAAATGGTTTGAGCCGATTCCGGCAGGTGAAAAATACAAAAGAAATTTACCCAAAGAACCTGAACAAACCAAAGCAAGAGAAACCGAAGTTTATGCCAAAGTGCCGGTGGACGCGCTATACAAGGCTTGGCATATGGGCGGAAGATTGGATGAAAGTTATTATCCGATTGATTTATTAACGGATATTTTGGGCAATGGGCAATCGTCTCGATTGTATCAAAGTCTGGTGAAAGAGCAACAGTTATTTTCATCCGTTTCTTGTTATCACTTGGGAAGTATTGATGCCGGATTGGTGGTTGTGGATGGGAAATTGGTAAAAGGCATAATAATGCAAGATGCCGAAACCGCCGTAGATAAAGAAATTGAGCGATTATTAACTGAAAATATTTCGGAAAAAGAATTGCAAAAAGTAATTAATAAAACCGAAAGCCTAATGGCGTTTGAAGATATGAGCATTCTCAATCGCGCCAACAGTTTGGCATTTTACGAGCTGCTGGGCAATGCCGATTTGATGAATCAGGAATTGGAAAAATATCAAGCGGTGCGTTTACAAGAAGTGGCGCATTATGCCAAAGAAGTCTTCAAACCCGCTAACAGCAACACATTGCGGTATTTCGCAGAAAAGTAATGAAGTAATAAGTTGTACGTATTAAGTTATAAAAAAGCAATTCTCCGCCATTTCAATTAAAACAAAATACAGCGATTTTCGCATTTGCAGAAATGACAAGAAGAGAAAAGAAATCATCAATCAAAATTCATAAATCACAAATTAAAAGATGTTAGACAGAACCATAGCGCCGCCGATTATTGACCCAATTGATTTTGATATAAAATTGAAACCTTGCACTCAATTTTCACTTGACAATAAAGTTCCCGTATATGCCGTCAATGCAGGCGCGGAGGAGCTTGTAAGCGTTGAATGGCTGTTTTATGCCGGCAATAACTTTGAGCAACGGAATATGATTGCGGCTTCGGTCAACTATTTATTGAAGAACGGAACGGCAACAAAATCGGCATTTGAAATCAACGAAGCATTTGATTTTTACGGCGCTTATGTAAACACGGCTTGCTACAACGAAACGGCGTCCATTGTTTTAACTTGTTTGTCCAAGCATTTGCCGCAATTGTTGCCATTGGTGAGAGAATTGATTACCGAAAGTATTTTTCCTGAAAACGAAATGGCGATTTACCAGCAGAATCAAAAGCAAAGGCTGGCGATTAATTTGAAAAAAAATGAGTTTGTTGCCGGACGATTAATTGATGCTGCGCTGTTCGGTGCGCAACATCCTTACGGCAAATACACGACTGTAAAGGATTTGGACGCTTTGACGCGCGATGCTTTGATTGATTTTTACAAACAGTTTTATACAAACGGTACTTGCTTTATTTTCATTGCCGGCAAATTGCCTGCCGATATTGACCGGCAACTAAACCGCTATTTCGGCGATTTACCTTTTTCAGGACATTCGCCTGTTACCAAAAAATTGACCGGTTTTTTGCATCCTGCAAAAGAAAAAATTCAAACAGTCGTCAATGACGAAAAAAGCGTACAGGCGGCCATTCGCATAGCCCGTCCGTTTCCGAATCGCCATTCATCCGATTGGCAAAAAATGCAAGTGTTGAATACGGTTTTGGGCGGTTATTTCGGTTCGCATTTGATGAGTAATATTCGCGAAGACAAAGGCTATACCTACGGTATATACAGTTTTTTGGAAAACCGCATTCAGGAAAGCGCACTCGTAATTTCTACGGAAGCAGGCAAAAATGTTTGCGAAGCGACCGTTGTTGAAGTGTGGAATGAAGCAAAAAAATTGCGCGAACAACCTATTGAAAAAGAAGAATTGCAATTGGTACGCAATTACATGATGGGTAGTATTCTCAGCAGTTTGGACGGCGCGTTCCAAATTATCAATCGGTGGAAATCGTATGTGTTGAACGAATTGGACGAACAATTTTTTTACGATAGCATGCAAACCATCAAAACCGTTACAGCAGAGGAATTACGCGTATTGGCGAATAAATATTTATTGGAAGAAGATTTTTATCAGTTGACGGTTTCTTAATTTAAATTACAATTCATATTTTTGAATTCGTAATTAATTATTTGTGCCCGAAAATAAACATGCATTTAAAAGAATTCCGTTTCTGCCTTTGCTGATAGCGCTGGCTGCGGGTATTGTCGTCCAAAATTATTTTCCATTTTCTTTAAAGACTATTGTTATTGCTGCAAGCGTTGCAGTAGTTCTTTATGCAATCATTTTTTTGTTGCCTCATCATGTGCAATTTCAATTGCGATACATTCGCGGATGCTTGCTGTTATTGGTTTTGGCGCTATTAGGTTGCATACGGTTTTACAGTAATGATGTAGTCAATGATAAATTTTTTATCGGCAATTTACCGCAACCGCAAGCCTACCTTGTCCATATCAAAGAGCCGCTTTCGCCCAAACCGAAATCGTGGAAAACAGTGGTATCCATTGAAAAAATTTTGGAAAACGGAAAATGGCAATCGGCGCAAGGTACCGTATTTCTCTATATTCGCAAGGATAGTTTGCTTCCGAATATTCAACCCGGAAACCAATTAATTTTTTCAAAACCATTGCAACCAATCCGAAATACAGGTAATCCGGGCGAATTTGATTATGCTGCTTATTGTCATCGGAACGGAATTTATTATCAACTGTTTTTGAACAAGGAAGATTTTGCTTTGCTTCCCGAAAAGCATATCGGTTTTTTGCGCCAAGCGCTGAATAATACGCGCGAGTGGATTATTAAAAAAATTGATGAAAATATTACGAGCCGCGAAGAAGCATCTGTTGCAAAAGCCTTGCTGATAGGCTATCGCAACGATATGGATAAAGATACTTTGCAGTCTTTTGTAAATGCAGGAGTGGTGCATATTATAGCGATGGGCGGAATGCATTTGATAATGCTTGCCGGTATTTTTATTTGGCTGTTGGCGCCCGTCAAGCGTTTTCGCAATGGCAACAGTATTCATGCGCTGTTGATTATCGCTATTGTATGGTTGTTTACGTTTATTGCCGGAGCCATACCGTCCGTAGTGCGCGCGGCTATTATGCTTACTGTGTATTCGTTTGCCGGCGTATTGCGGCGCAAATATCTGGTGTATAATGCGCTTGCTTTTTCTGCATTTATATTGCTGGTCATTAATCCGAATACCTTGTGGGACGCGGGTTTCCTGCTATCTTATTCCGCCGTTCTCAGCATTGCATTTTTCTATAAAATGATTTTAAATCAAGCAAAATTTGAAAATAAAATAATCAAATATTTATGGGAAATTGTCGTCATGACGCTATCCGTACAAATATTGAGTTTACCATTTGTATTGATTTTCTTTCATCAATTTCCGGTATGGTCATTGCTCGCAAACGTAATAGCCGTGCCGCTTTCATTCGTTATACTGTATGCAACGGTAGTGATGATTATGCTTGCGCCCATTCCGTTTTTGTCTTTGCTTGTCGGCAAATTTACCACGGCTGTTATTTGGCTGCTCGACTGCATCATACAGTTTGTAGATAAGTTGCCGCTTAAAATTATTGATGGCATCAATATTACTACAATACAAGCAGGGCTTGTATTAGCGGCTATTTTTGCTATTTACTTTTTTATAAAAACAAAAGATAAAATAGCCATGATAATTGCTGCTGCTTGTTTGCTATGCTGCGTAACTATTGGTGTTACACAATATTTTGAAAGAGCAAATCAAGAAAAAATAATCGTGTACAATATTCCGAGACATACGGTGATGGATTTTGTGAAAGGAACGTCCTGCGTATCTTTCAGCGATACATTGTTCAGCGATGTTTCCGATGATTATCGAAATACATTGAAGCCTGCACGTGATTTTTTACAGGTAAAAATGCAGGATAGTTTGTCGGAATTAAAAGCATCCTTTCCGAAGTTTCAATTAAACAAAAAATCAATTTTTATGTTGAATAATGAAACAATAAATTCAATAAATTTTACCGATAAAATAGATGCTTTCATTCTCTCAAACGGTGTGTACATCAGCTTTTCACAAATGAAAGCGCATTTTCCGAATGTCGTTTATGTATTTGATAATACCAATAAACTTTGGAAAATTGCTCAGTGGAAAAAAGCTTGCGATAGCTTACATTTGCACTATTATTCCATTCAAGAGCAAGGTGCTTTTGTACTGAATGTCAAAAATTAATCCCTATTTTTTTATGCAAAAAAAAATCTCGTCAGCGCTCGTTTCCGTTTTTTATAAAGATGGTTTGGAGCCATTAATTAAAACGTTAGCCGCACAAAATGTTACGATTTATTCCACCGGCGGTACACAAAAATTTATCGAAGGTTTAGGTATAAAGTGTGTTCCTGTCGAAAGTCTTACGAGCTATCCTTCTATTCTGGGCGGACGGGTTAAAACCCTGCATCCATCAGTGTTTGGCGGCATTCTCGGCAGGCGCGATAATGCGCAGGATTTGCAGGAAATGACGCAATATCATATTCCTGAAATTGATTTGGTGATTGTAGATTTATATCCTTTTGAAGAAACTTTGCAGCAAACAACGGAGGAGAAATTAATCATTGAAAAAATAGATGTTGGCGGTCCGTCCATGATTCGCGCAGCAGCAAAGAATTTCAAAGATGTAGTGGTAATTGCCGACAAAAATGATTATGCCGTTTTGGAAGAAATATTAAAATCTCAAAACGGAACGACTACGCTTGAACAGCGCAAATCCTTTGCCGGTAAGGCTTTTGAAGTCGCAATGAATTACGATATTGCAATCAGTAATTATTTTAATGAAGCTGTTTTTCATCCGCTGAAAAATAAAAGTATCATGCGTTACGGCGAAAACCCGCATCAGCAGGGAAGTTTTTACGGCGATTTGAATGAAGTATTTACAAAGCTGAATGGAAAAGAATTGTCGTACAACAATTTGGTAGATGCAGACGGCGCTGTTCAGTTGATAAATGAATTTGCGAATGAAAAAGATGCGGTGTTTGCTATTTTTAAGCATAGTAATGTTTGCGGCATCTCTATTCGTAAAACGTTGAAAGCGGCATGGGATGCGGCTTTGGCAGGCGATCCTGAAAGCGCTTTCGGCGGCGTTATTATTACCAATAAAAATATTGATAAAGAAACAGCAGAAGCTATTAATTCCATTTTCTTTGAAGTGCTGATTGCGCCTGCATTTGACGAAGATGCTTTACAAATATTAAAGACGAAAAAAAATCGCATTCTTTTACAAATCAAAAATCAAAAATCAAAAATCAAAAATCAATATAAATCCGTTCTCAACGGCACTTTGGTGCAAAATACGGATGAGGGAAATTTTACGGAATGGGAGGAAGTCGGCGGTCGCGCTACTACCGAAGAAGAACGCAAAGAATTGACTTTTGCTAATTTGGTGTGCAAGCATTTAAAAAGCAATGCCATTGCTTTAATAAAAGATATGCAATTGGTAGGCAAGGGTTGCGGGCAAACCAGCCGTGTAGATGCTTTGCGCCATGCTATTGAAAAAGCAAAGCAATTTAATTTTGATTTAAAGGGTGCAGTATTGGCGTCCGATGCATTTTTCCCGTTTAATGATTGTGTGCAAATAGCCCATGCAGCGGGCATTTCGGCGTTTATCCAACCCGGAGGTTCTATTCGCGATAAGGACAGTATTCAATATTGCGTAGAAAATAATTTGGCAATGGTGATGACAAAAATGCGCCATTTCAGGCATTAATATGAATGAATAGATATTGCGCTTCTGTTCCGTATTTTTCAGTAGGGTATAAGATGCATGTATCATTAAAACAAAAATTCCCGCTTTGCGGGAATTTTTAATAATATATTCATTTTCACTAATTGTCCAATCACATGGTTCCTTCGACGGCGCCGTTGGCGAGCCATTTTTTTATCTGTTCTGTTGTAATAGAGCGAGGACGTTCTATTTGCAAACCCATAGCTCTACTCCAACAAGCCGTAGCTAACACGCCCAATGCACGCGATACAGCGAATAAAACGGTATAAAATTCAAACTCCTTCATTCCGTAATGTACCAGCAACGCGCCGCTATGCGCATCTACATTGGGATACGGATTTTTTACTTTTCCCAGCGAACCTAATATTTCCGGTACTACGGCATATGTATTCCATACCGTGTTTACAATCGGATCGTCGGGCATATGTGCTTTTGCAAATTGCATTTGCGCCGTAAAACGCGGGTCGGTAATGCGCAACACACCATGCCCGTAACCCGGAATTACTTTTCCGGCAGCCAGCGTATCTTTTGCATATTGAGCAATTTGTTCTTTGGTTGGTAAATCGGTTTTTAATTTATCCAACATTTCAAAAATCCATTTAATTACTTCCTGATTTGCCAAACCGTGTAAAGGTCCTGCCAAACCATTCATTCCGGCTGCATAACTTAAATATAAATCGGCGAGCGCGGAATTTACCAAGTGTACGGTATGCGCCGATACATTGCCTACTTCATGGTCGGCATGAATAGTCATATACAAACGCATCATTTCTACAAATCCCGGATCGGAATAACCTAATAACTTGGCAAAATTGGCAGCCCAATCCAAACTTTTATCACCATCAAAATGCTTACCATTCCTGTATTTGCGATTATACACATAGGCTGCAACGTAGGGAACGCGCGCTATGATATTGAGTGCATCTTCATAAGTAGAATCCCAATAATCTTTTTTGGCAAGTCCTTTATTATACGCTTGCGCAAAAATACTTTCGGTTTGCATAGCCATCATACCCGTTACGAATTGCGTCATCGGATGAGCTGAAACCGGCAATGCATCAATGGCTTTGAATACATGGTCGGGTACATGGCGGCGTTCGACAAACATTTTGGAAACGGTTTTTACATCCTCATCTGTCGGCATTTCACCTATCAACATCAGATAAAAAAGCCCTTCCGGTAAAGGCTCTACGCCACCGGCGGCTTTGGGCAATTTTTCCTGTAATTCGGGAATGGAATATCCGCGGAATCGAATGCCTTCATTCGGATCAAGTAAACTTAATTCTCCTATCATGCTTGGAATGCCGTGCATACCTTCAAATACCTGCGAAATAGTAACTTCTTCAATAGGTACTTTGCCGTATTCTTTAATCAATGCTCTAAGATCTGCTGCTGTGGCTAATGCTTTTCTGTGGAATTTACTTTTTATATCGCTCATTTTATCCAAACTTTTTTAGATGATGTTTTGTTTACTATATCCTCACAAATATAGCAATAATACTTGTACTAAGATTTGTTTGATACAAAATATTACAGACAATTATCAAAAATTTTTGGAGATTTTATATTAAACCAAATCGCCTTATTTAGGCGCTTTGCGGTATAAATAGCAGGCAACGATGGTAAAAATAATATCCGGCAACCAAGATGCAAGCGCCGGAGAAAAATTTCCTTTGGTGGAAAAAACAGTAGAAAATTTATCCATCATAATAAAAGTTGCAGCCAATACAAAGCCTATTGCCAAATGCGCGCCGCTGCCGCCACGCACCTTTCGGCTGGCAATAATAGCGCCAATCATGGTCAAAATAAGTACCGAAACGGGTGTTGTAAACCGATGATAAAATTCTATTTTGAATGTATTTACGCCTTCGCCGCCGCGCAAATTTTCGCGCTGAATTCTACGCATCAATTGAGGTGTAGTTAATTTTACTTCGGCATAATCATCGTTACTCAAATCGGAAGGATCGAATTTAAAATACATTTTTTTCTGAGGATAATATGCAATTTTTTCTACGCCGTTTTTTGCAAATGTACGTTCCACCACGTTTTGCAGCAACCAACTGCCGCCGTGCGCCGTATCCCAGCGAATAGATGCCGAATGCAAATTATAGCTAATGCCATTCGCATTTTTTCCGTTAGGCAATCGGTACATAAAAAAGGGTCCTCCGGTTTTGTTTACCGCATCAAAATTGCGAATACCGTTGTACGTAATCGAATCGGTTTTAAAATACAGCATCGGCGCATGAGCCGTCAGTTTGTCGTAAGCGGAATTACCGCTTACATACACTTCTTCAAAAAAAGTACGTTTTACTTCCGCCGGCGGTACAATAAATGATGCCGCAACAGCCAGCAATAAACAAAGTCCAAGTCCCGTGAAAAAAAACGGACGAAGAAAACGATTGTAACTTATACCGCTTGCCAGAATAGCAATAATTTCGCTACGTCCAGCCATTTTTGACGTAAAAAAAATAACGGCAATAAATACAAATAACGGGAACAGCAAAGCAATGATATGCGGAATAAACGATAAATAATAATCCTTGAAAATTTGCCATGCCGTCCATCCGCTTTTTACAAAATCATCCGTCTTTTCGCCAATATCAATGACAACCGAAATAACGGTAAACAGAAAGATTGCAAAGAAAAAAGTGGTTATAAAATTTCGAACAATATAGAGGTCAATCTTCTTCATAAAAACCGGCACAAAGTAAACGGATTAATTTGAAAATGGCGTAAATACACGCCGCTACGAAAAATACTACCCAATACAGAAATATTTAATCCTCGCTTATTGTCGGAACTTGTTGTATGGAATCATTGTACGGCGGCACGCCTTCGCTTATTTCGGTAGGCGTATGTTCTTCTTCTTCAAACGGACGCTTGCCGATTAATGTTTCCACATCGCTCTTAAACAGCACTTCTTTTTCCAATAAAGCTTTTGCCAATTTCTCAACTTCGGTTTTCTTATCTGTCAGCAAATTCAATGTACGCTGATATGCGGCTTCAATCAATTTACGCACTTCTTCGTCAATTAATTTTCCGGTTTCTTCGCTGAAAGGTTTGGTAAAAGCATTTTCTTGTTGCGGATCGTAATAACTGATGTTGCCGATTTTATCGTTCATTCCGTAAACGGTAATCATGGAATAAGCGGTGCGTGTAACTTGCTGCAAATCGTTAGAAGCTCCGGTAGAAATTTTATCGAAGAAAATATGCTCCGATGCCCGCCCGCCCAGCGTCATACATATTTGATCCATCAATTGGTCGGTATTGTACAGATATTGTTCTTTCGGCGTGTATTGCGCGTAGCCCAAAGCAGCCGTGCCGCGCGGCACAATGGTAACTTTGAGCAATGGATAAGCATGTTCCAAGAACCATCCGCAAATAGCATGTCCCGCTTCGTGGTAAGCAATGATTTGCTTTTCGTGCGGCGCAATAATTTTGTTTTTCTTTTCCAAACCGCCGATAACACGGTCTATGGCATCATCAAAATCCGTCATATCCACTGCTTCTTTTCCTTTTCGTGCGGCAATTAGCGCCGCTTCGTTGCATACGTTGGCAATATCTGCGCCGGCAAATCCGGGCGTTTGTTCTGCCAATTTGTGCGTATCCAACGTTTGAGAAACTTTAATGGGTTTTAAATGCACCTTAAAAATATCTTCTCTGCCTTTTAAATCGGGCAAATCAATGGAAATTTGCCTGTCAAAGCGTCCCGGACGCAACAGTGCGCTGTCTAACACATCGGGACGATTGGTTGCCGCCAATATGATAATGCCCGTATCGCCGCCGAAGCCGTCCATTTCAACCAATAATTGGTTCAGTGTATTTTCGCGTTCGTCATTCGTCATAATGGCATTCTTTCCGCGTGCGCGACCAATGGCATCTATTTCATCAATAAATATGACGCAAGGCGCTTTTTCTCTTGCTTGCTTAAACAAATCGCGTACACGGCTAGCACCCACGCCTACAAACATTTCTACAAAATCGGAACCCGACATACTGAAAAACGGTACTTGCGCTTCGCCCGCCATTGCTTTTGCCAATAAGGTTTTACCCGTTCCGGGAGGACCAACCAGCAAAGCTCCTTTTGGAATTTTTCCGCCGAGGCTGGTATATTTTTTCGGATTTTTTAAAAAATCTACAATCTCCATTACCTCTACTTTTGCTTCGTCAAGACCGGCGACATCTTTAAAGGTAATGTTCATTTTTGTATCCTTGTCAAACAACTGTGCTCTGGACTTTCCCACACTGAAAATACCGCCTCCGCCAATGCCGCCTCCGCCTACTTTGCGGAACATAATGAAATAAACAAAAGCCATTCCTACTAAAATGACCAATGTGGCAAAAAGATTACTGTTGAACCAATTGCTATCGCTTACCACTTGCGTATCGGGCGCTGCAATGGTAGGATGTACTTGCTCGAAGGCTTCTAATCTTTTTTCAAATTCTTTTAAATCTACTACGCGAAATTGGAATAAAGGCGCATTGGTATAGTTTGCCAGATTGATAGGCGTGCTGCT
>Ga0209738_10000104_pt1 | contig 19086 bp, 16 predicted proteins | sample TergutNc150P5_FD_187289 | JGI IMG/M metagenome (GOLD analysis project Ga0209738, IMG submission 187289) | Nasutitermes corniger P5 segment gut microbial community from laboratory colony in Florida, USA - Nc150 P5 (SPAdes) (version 2) | ecosystem: Host-associated > Arthropoda: Insects >...
TGCCGTTCTGTACGAAGGACACGGTGACGGGTGCGGTCATGCTGGTGAAGGTGGCCTCGGTGAACCCGGCAGCGGGTGGTTTCTGCGCGCATCCGGTCAATCCGAGGCCCGCGATCAGCAACGCGCAGGCCGGTGTCAGCAGTCGTCTCATGGCAGCGGCACCACGAACCGGGTGTCTGTGGGGTCGCTGGCCGCAGAATCACCGATGTCTCGAACTGCACTAGAGATTTCGGTGTCGGCCAACCACTGTTTTCCGCCCTGCGAGTTGTAGCCGAATGCCCAGCCTGACTCTGCGGACGCAAGTGGCCCTGCGAACTGACGGCACGGATCGGCAGTCCCTGAACTGAGGTTGGCCGGATTGCTATCGCTTGGGTTGTCATTCCTCGGAATTGGTTGGGTGGGGTCTGGGCTGTGGAGATTCGCATCGGCTTGATTCCAGGCGTAGATCGAGTTGGCCACGGTGAGCGACGTCACTGCGTCGCCGATCAGCTCCTGCATGCCGACCGCAGACTCGTTCATGGCTGGCAATTCCAGGCAGCTGACGATCTGGTTCGCAACGTCACTGTTGCCGGACATCCCCGCCCAGGTCGATAAGGCCTGCGACAGGGGGTCGATCGCGTTGTCACACCACGTTTGCAGTTCGGCGGTCGTCTTCCCTGAGGCGGGGTCTGTGCCGGACCGCAAGCTGTTCTCGTAGGCGACTTTGTATCCGCCCGCATCCATTCCGGTGTAGGCGGCTATCTGCTGCACACTGGCTGCGCCGAACAGCGCGGACACGAACGTCGGGTCGGTGTCGTACTGCTGCGGCGGGCCGATCACCTCATCGGTCGCATTCGTGGAGTTGGTGGCCTTGCGCAGCCAATTCTTGCAGTCGCCCACGGCCGGTCACCCCTCAGATCGCCCCGGTGACTGACGGACGAGCCACCAACCGTTTACCTTAGAACGATCCTTGCGTATGCACAAGACCCCGCCCGGCGGGTGCCGGACGGGGCCTTTGTGGTCTCAGAGTCACTTGATCTTCATGGAACCGGTCTCGTTGAAGCGCTGGTGGAAGCTCAGGCACTGGGTGAGATCGTGCGGCGTCTGCATGGCCTTGCTGACGCGCTCGGCCTGGGCCACGTAGTCGAGCAGGATGTCCTTGTAGTCCGGGTGCGCGCACTTCTCGATGATCACGCGCGAGCGCTGACGCGGTGCCAGGCCACGCAGATCGGCCAGGCCCTGCTCGGTGATGATCACGGACACGTCATGCTCGGTGTGATCATGGTGCGAGACCATGGGCACGATCGCCGAGATGTCGCCGTTCTTGGCGATGGACGGCGACACGAAGCACGAGATGGACGCGTTGCGCGTGAAGTCGCCCGACCCGCCGATGCCGTTCATCATGCGCGTACCGCAGATGTGCGTGGAGTTGACGTTGCCGTAGATGTCGGCCTCGATCATGCCGTTGCAGCTGATCACGCCGAGTCGCCTGATCACCTCGGGGTTGTTCGAGATGTCCTGCGGCCGCAGCACCATCTTCCCGCGGTACTTCGCGGCATTGTTGTTGATGTGCTCGGCGGCGTCCGGGCTCAGGGAGAAGGACGTCGCGGAGGCCACGTCCACCTTGCCGGCGTCGATCAGCGAAATCATGCCGTCCTGGATCACCTCGGTGTAGCTGGTCATGTGCTCGAAGTCGCTCTCCAGCAGGCCTTCGAGCACCGCGTTGGCGATGTTGCCGACGCCCGACTGCAGCGGGAACAGGTTCTTCGGCAGGCGTCCGGCCTTGATCTCGGTCGTGAAGAAGTCGATCAGGTGCCCGGCGATCGCACGCGAATCGTCGTCCAGCGGCTTGAACGGGCTGTTGCGGTCGGCCGCGTCGGTCATGACGATGCCGACGATCTTGTCGAAGTCGACCTTCAGCGTCTTCTGGCCGATCAGGTCGCCGGCGGCGGTGATCGGGATCGGCTGGCGGTTCGGCGGCATGGCCTCGGTGCCGTAATAGACGTCGTGCAGGCCGAACAGATCCTCGGTCTGCCACTGGTTGACTTCGAGGACGATCTTGTCGGCCCGCTCCAGGTAGGTGCGGTTGAGGCCGACCGACGAGCTCGGGATCAGCTCGCCCTCCGCGGTGATGCCCGCGACCTCGATGACCGCCCAGTCGAGCTTGCCGAAGAACCCGTACGCAATCTGGTTGTGCAGGTGCGACAGGTGGATGTCCGAGTAGTACGTGGTGCCGTCGTTGATCTTGCCGCGCAGCACCGGGTCGCCCTGGTACGGTGTGCGGAACTTCAGGCCATCCACCCCGGCCAGCTCGCCGTCGAGCTCGGGTGCGGTGGATGCGCCGGTGAACAGCGACACCATGAACTGCTCGCCGCGCTCATGCGCGGCCTTGATCTGCGCCGCCAGTGCCACCGGGAAAGCCTTCGGATAGCCGGCCCCGGTGAAACCGGACACACCAATCTTGTCGCCATCCTTGACCATCTTGACGATTGTTTCGATGTCCGTCACTTTTGTCAGGAACTTTTCGTTGGCGATGCGCCCTGCCATTGTCTGTCTCCTTTGGCCTGTGTGGGGACGCGCCGTACGTCCCGCTCAACGCGTGCCGCGTTGGTTGGCATTCAGCCTACCGGCTGCGGGCGGCGCTGGGGTGCGCAGCGCGTGGGACAAACCTCCCTCGGCTGTGAGCGGACACCGCCGTGTCCGGTATGAGACCGCGCCGGACGGTGGCCCTTTTGTCCCGCTAGCCTGGCGGTATGCCTCGGTTCGAGCCCTTTTGTGCCTGGCGGTACGCGCCGGGCACCGACCTGGATGCGGTGATCGCGCCGCCGTACGACGTGCTGAGCGACGCCGACGCGGACGCGCTGCGTGCCCGCGATCCGCACAACATCGTGTGGGTGGACGTGCCAGTGGGCGGGGCCGAACGCTACGACCGCGCCGCCGCGACGCTGCGGGGCTGGATGGGCGCCGGCGTGCTCGCGCGGGACGTCCGTCCCAGCTTCACGATCTACCGCATGCGGTTCACCGACGCCGCGGGCGTGCCCCGCGACATCGCGGGCGTGCTCGGCGCGCTGGAGGTCGTGGACGAAGGCGCGGGCGGCGTGCTGCCCCACGAGCGCACGACGCCGAAGGCGTCCACCGACCGGCTCGACCTGACCCGCGCGACCGGGACGAACATGTCCCCCGTGTGGGGGTTATCCCTTGCCGGCGGGCTGACGGACGTGCTGCGCGCCCCCGGGGAGCTGGTGGGGCGGGTCGTCGTGGACGGCGTCGAGCACCGCGTCGAGCGGGTGGACGATCCGGCCCGCCTGGCCGCCATCACCGCGTGCATCGGCGCCGACGATGTGCTGATCGCCGACGGCCACCATCGCTACGGCGTGGCGCGGCAGTACCGCGACCAGGTGCGCGCGGCGACCGGACGGCGCGACACCGCGGCCGAGACGACGCTGGCGTTCGTCAACGAGCTGGTGGCCGATCAGCTGTCGATCGAGGCGATCCACCGGCTGTACCGGGGCATCGGGGCGGACGAGCTGCGGGCCGTTTTGTCCCAGAGTTTCGATCTGGAGCCGCTGGAGGCTCCGGTGGGCCAGGCCGTTTTGTCCCAGATGGTCGAGCGGGGCCGTCTGGTGCTGCTGGGCCCGGACGGCGCCACCTGGCTCGTCCCCAAGCCCGGCGCGTTCGACGGCGTCCGCGCGCTGGACGGCGCGTGGCTGGAGCACGCGCTGGCGGGAACCGCGGCGCAGGTGAGCTACCAGCACGGCCTGGACCCGATGCTGGATGCCGTGGAGTCTGGAGAATTCACGGCAGGCGTGCTGATCCGTCCGACGTCCATCGCCGAGATCCTGCGCACCGCGCGCGAGCACCTGCTCATGCCGCCCAAATCGACGTTCTTCACGCCCAAGCTGCGCACCGGCTTCGTCCTGCGCAAGGTGGACGACATCCGGGCGTAGTCACGCGCGCGTCGCAACGACGACGGTGTAGCGGGGGTCCTGGGCGACCAGGCGGGTCGGCCCGACGAGGTGGGACAAACGCGACTTCCAGGGCAGGTGCGAGTTGAAGACGGCCCACAGCTGCCCGCCGGGGCGCAGCACGCGTGCCGCGTCGGCGAACATAGCGAGCGTCGCGGACGAATCCTTGGCCGTGCCGCGGTGGAACGGCGGGTTGGTGACGATGGCGTCCAGGCTGTTGGGCGCGACGCCGTCCAGCCCGTCGGCCCAGGTGGCCCGGACCTCGACGCCGGCGGACGCCGCGGTGCGCATGGTGGCATCGATGCTTGTCAGCAGCACATCGATGGCCTGGACGCCGCCCGAAGGCTGGTCGGGGCGGCGGGCCAGCAGCGCGGCCAGGATGCCCGAACCGCTGCCGAAGTCGAGCACGTCGCCGCGCGGGACATCGCCCAGGAACCGGATGAGCGCGCGGGTCCCCTGGTCGAGGCGTCCACCGGCGAAGGTGACGCCGTGCGCCCACACGTCCAGGTCGAGATCGTCCAGGTGGCGCATCTGCGGCCAGCGCAGCCGGGCGGGACGAATCGGCCCCTCGCCGACCAGCGCGCGCAGCTTCCCCACGCCCCGGCTGGCGTGCACGGCGGCGAAGTGCTTGGCCAGCACCTGGTTCATGGATCGGGACATATCCGCATCGCGTCCGATGACGACCATGCGGGCCTGGTCGCTGCCGCGCGCGGCGGTGGCCTCGGCGGCCTCGTCCAGCGCGGCCAGCGAGCGTGGCAGGGCGAGCCAGACGAGGTCGGCGTCGGTGAGCACGTGGTCGATCCGGTCGGTGCGGACGCCGCGCGGCAGCTGGGCGGCGTCGCGCAGGTCGTCGCAGGCGGCCTGCACCTGGTCGGCGACCGTCCAGGCCGGGCCGGTGAGCGCTGGTGCGCCGATGACCGCGAGCCGGCGCACGCGGGTGGGCGAGTTGGTCAGCGCCAGCGTCCAGGACGCCGCAGAGGCAGAGGTCATGGCTTCACAGTATCCACGCAGGTGTAACCGTCCAGCGCGGCCCAGGCCTGCCGCAGTCGGGCCAGGCTTGGCTGGCCGGGCGCCGACGCCTGTGCCACCGTGGCGAACGTGGCGCACGAGCCGAACTCGTGACCGATCAGCCGGGTGATCACGCCGTGATCACCCATGGCCATGGTGATCATGGGCTTGGTTGCGGCGGCTGCGCAGGTGGCCGTGGCGTGCAACAGCGCGGCCGCATCGGCGGGGCTGGAGGCCAGCACGGCAAGCTTGGCGATTGCGGCCGGCGTGGATTCGGCGCCCTGCAGCAGCGCGACCATCGTCGCCTCGTCGGGGGTGCCGTGCGGAAAGTGGCACGAGGCGATCACGGGCACGGCCGCCGCGCGCATCAGCCCCTCGGCCAGAGGGTGCCGCAGCTCGACATCGATGGCGTCGGCGCTGTCGCCGATGGAGGTCACCGCGGCCGCGTAGGCGTCGGCATCCCCGGCGAAGAACCCGCCCTCGGCCGCCGACCGCACGGTGACGATCACCGGGCGTGCCACGATCCGTCTGATCGTGCCGGCCGTCTGCTGCACGGCATCGGCGCTTGTCAAGCCGTCGAAACAGTCGGCTCGCCACTCGACCAGGTCGGCGTCGGTCGCCGCGATCAGGTCGGCCTCGTGCGCGATCGCCGCCAGATCGCGCCCCATGATCGGCACGATCACCCGCGGTGTGCGAGGTGACAGCACCACACCCCCGATGTCCACGCTCATGGCATCCAGGCTAGTCCGCGGCCAGCCGAACTGAGCGGGCACGGCGCTGCGGCACCTGTGCGAGGCCATCCTGGAGTGTCCCGTCGACCTGGTCAGCGACGGCGCGGCTTGCCCGCGCCGACGTCCATGCGATGCCGCGCCCCACGTCGGCGATGACGTCGGCCAGGTCCTGCGGCCGATCGGCGTCCAGGTGCGCCTGCTCCTGCGCGGCCCAGTCGCGCCACCAGGAATCGACGTCGCCGTCGCGGGCGGCGGCGGCTCGGCGGCGTCCGGGCTCGTCGCGGCACACCCAGATGCTCACGCCCGCCAGCGCCGCCGAGGCGGGCGTGATCGCGCCGCATCCCTCGATGATCAGCGGTGATCGGGGGTCGATCGGCACCCACTCGGCGAGGCGTTCGGCCGTCCAGTCGTAGCGGCGATAGCCCGGCGCTTCCCCGCAGATCATGCCGGGGACGAGGGACGATGCCGCGGCCAGGCCGTGCCAGCCGGGGTAGCAGTCGTCCAGGCTGACGAGCGTGGCGCGGGGCTCGCCGCATCCGAGGCGGCCGGCAAGCTCGCGGGCCAGCGTCGTCTTGCCGGATCCGGAGCGGCCGTCGATCAGCACCACGGCGCGATCGCGCGATCGCGCGAGATCGACGAGCCGATCACGGTCCAGCGGCGCGATCACGCCGACATCGCAGGGCCCCGTCATGACGGCGGTCCGAACCAGATGAACCAGAAGGTGCCGGCCCAGACGGCGGCTACGAGGCTGGCGGTGCAGACCAGCAGCGTCACCACGAGACCGACCGCGTCGGCCGGGCCGAGGTCGGACGGCCGCGCCCAGGTGCGGTGTCGGGCGGCCTGCGCCGTGAAGCCGCGCACCTCCATGGCGGTGGCCAGCGTGCTGCCGCGCCGGATGGCGGCGACCAGCAGCGCGAAGGCCATGGTGGCGTAGCGGCGCAGGGCACCGTCCTCGCCCAGGCCGCGGGCGCGGCGGGCCAGCCCGAGCATGCGCCAGTCGGCGGCGAACAGGCCGAGCATCCGCACCCCGGCCAGTGTTCCCAGTACGAAACGAGCAGGTAGGTGCAGCCGTTGGGCCAGCCCGTCTGCCATCAATGTCGGATCGACACGGGCCAGCAGCACCTGGGCGGCCAGCGCCAGCGCGAGCACGCGCACGAAGACGGCCAGGGCCATGAGCAGCGACTGGTGGCTGATGGTGATCCACCACCACTGCGCATACACCGGCCCGCCGGGTCGCCCGTACAGCGCCATGCTCAGGCTCGCGATCACGCCGACGATCAGCACGGGGATCAGGCCACGCAACATGCGGGTCAGCCCGGCGCCGGTGGCCGCGAAGATCACGAATTCGAGCGCGAACAGGCACAGCGAGCTGACCCAATCGAGCGTGATCAGCACGGGCGCGGCCAGCAACCCCGCGCAGACCAGGCGCATCACGGGGTTCATCCGGTCCAGTGGCGCGATCATGCGCGCGCCCCCGATCCGATCACGTGATCATCCAGATCGATCACGTGTTCACCCAGCACGCGCCGGAACTCGGCGTCGTGTGTGACACTGATCACCGTGCCGCCCCCGTCGACGAGCCGGCGCACCAACCGCACCAGATCGAGCCACGTGACGCGGTCTTGGCCGAAGGTCGGCTCGTCCATGATGACGACCGACGGGCTGGTCGCCAGCACCGTTCCCACGGAGAGCCGTCGCTGCTGGCCCCCTGACAAGGTGAAGGGGTTCGCGTCGGCCATGTCGTCCAGGTGCAGCAGCTCCAGCAATTCGCCGATGCGCTCCGTGATGCGTTCCGCAGGCCAGCGCAGCGCGCGCAGCCCGACGGCGAGCTCGTCGCGCACCGATGCGGTGACGAACTGGTGCTCCGGTTGCTGGAAGACGGTGCCCAGACGCGTGATCATCTGCCGCGACGTCCAGGCGCCCGGCTGCTCGACGCCGCCCGTCGCCCCGCGGCACGCCCGCCGCTGTCGCCGGTTCGCAGGAGCCGGCGCGAGCCAGGGCGCGGCGGTCACGTCGCCCGCCAGCGGCCCCAGCAGCCCGGCCAGCGTCAGCGCGAGCGCCGACTTGCCGACGCCGTTGTGCCCGACGATCACCGTGCTCACCCCGCGCGGGATGTTCAGGGTGAGGTGTTCGACCACCGGTCGCCCGGGCACGTAGCCGACCGAGAGATCCCGGGTGCGCAGCGCCCACCCATCGTCGCGGCCGGGGGCCAGCGCCCGCGGCGCCAGCGGCGTCGGCACGCCGGGCACCCAGACGCCCGCCCCGAGCAGCTCGTCCCGGCGCGCGGCGAACACATCGTCCGGGGCGCCGTCGGCGAGCACCCCGCCCGGGGCGCCGTCGGCGAACACCCCGCCCGAGGCGCCCAGCACCACCACCCGGTCGATCAGCCCGAGCCACGGCTCGATGCGGTGCTCCACCAGCACGAGCGTCGTGCGGCGGTCGGCGACGACGTCCGCGACCGCGTCGCGCACCTCCAGCAGCCCGGCCGGATCCAGATTCGCGGTCGGCTCGTCGAGCAGCAGCACCCGCGGCCCCTCGTGGCCGTCCGGAATGGGACAAACTCGTGCCCAGACGTCGTCAACGTCCCGATTCGGGCCATCCGTGCCGGCTGGCTGCGCGATTGTCCCATTTTCCGCGTCGCCGGGCGCCGCTCCGCGCATGGCCAGCGCTCCGGCCAGCACGAGGCGCTGCTGCTCCCCGCCCGACAGGGCCTGGGTCGCCCGGTCGAGCCCCACGCGCAGCCCCACGGCGCCCAGCGCCGCCCGCACCCGCGGCCAGATGAGCTCGCGCGGCACGCCGAGATTCTCGCAGCCGAAGGCGACGTCGTCACCGACGCGCTCCAGCACGATCTGCGACGACGGGTCCTGCCGCACCAGGCCGATCTGCCCGACGCGGCGCGTGGGGTGCTGCCCGTCCACCAGCAGCTGCCCGGCTTGCGTGCCCTCGTCGGCGCCGCCGAGCACGCCGGCCAGCGCCAGCAGCAGCGTCGACTTCCCGGCCCCGCTCGGCCCCAGCAGCAGCACGCGCTCCCCGGCCTCGATGTCCAGGTCGACGCCGCGGACGGCCCAGGCCGTCCGTCCGGCATACCGCCAGCCCCACCCGCTCGCCGCGATCAGGCTCATGGCCTACGTCCGTCCGGACGCGAAACGGCCCAGCACCCCGGTGCGCGCCAACCCCCGGGCCAGCGCCCATGCGACGACCCCCGCCAGCACCGCGCCCGAGACGACGTCGCACACCAGATACACGGTGTTGAACCCGGCGCCCTTGGCCATGTTGCCCGTCACCAGCTCGCTGGCCCAGCTGGTCACCCCGGCCAGCGCGCCCGCGAACACCGCGAACGGCAGCTCGAAACGGCGGTACGCGAACACCAGCAGCGCGATCTCGGCGCCCAGGCCCTGGGCCAGCCCGAACCACAGCGTGCTGATGCCCCACTGGTTGCCGAACATGGTCGACACGATCGCGGCGACCAGTTCGACGAACAGCGCCGCCCCCGGACGTCGGATGATCAGCCCGCCCAGCGGCCCGCCCAGCAGCCACAGGCCGTTGGCCACGCCGCCCAGCCCGGGCGTCAGCGCGTTCATCGCGTCGTACCACGCGTAGCCGATGCCGTTCCAGGCCCAGAAGATCAGTCCACAGGCCACGCCGAGCACGGCGGCGACCACGATGTCGACCACGCGCCAGCCGCGGCGGGCCGGTGCGGGTGTGGTGAGGTCGTCCATATCCCGTCCCTTCGCGCTGGCCGGTGTCGGCCAGTCGCTGTTCGACCGGGTGAGTCCTCCCTGCGCTGGCATGATCCAGATCAGGTTCGACGGTCGAAGGTTCGCGCCTTCCTCTCAGCCCGGCATCCCGGACTCCCGTGTCATCCCCAGTATACGAGGACGTCGCCCGCCCGTGCCGTTTCTGCTCTGAGCGGTCGATGCGCGCGCATCGCACGACACGTTGGGTGCGCTGGCATAGTGTGGAGGGCGGCATGCGGAGCCAGCCGGGTGCCGACCATCACGGAAGCGGGGGGACGACGGTGTCGGATGGCCAGTTCATGGGGGAACCGCCTATCGACGATGCGCCTGCGGGCGGTGCGCCGCGGCGCCAACAGACCACCCACCAGAGCGAGGCCGCTCCGGCAGCCCCGGCCGGACGTGCGTCGGGGGACGATGACGCTTTGACAACGCTCTTCGGTACGGATGGCTACGGGGACGAGCCGCCGTCCACGCCCACACAGCCACCGAAGCGCCGCCGCCGCTGGATCCCGATCCTGATCGCACTGGTCGTCATCGCGCTCGGCATCACGACGTGGGCCGTGGCCCGTCCGGGCCCGGCGGCCGCGCCGACGCCGACGCCGACCCCGTCCCGCACCCCGACCCCGACGCCCACGCCCACCCCGACGCCGACCCCCACGCCCACGCCCGCGCCGGTCTGGGCGCTGACGGGCGTGCCGATGACCGGCCCCGGCCGTCCCGTGCTGGCCATCAAGATCGAAAACTCCGTGGACGCGCGCCCCCAGCTCGGCCTGGACAGCGCCGACGTCGTCTACGAAGAGGTCGTCGAGGGCGGCATCACCCGCTTCATCGCGCTGTTCCAGTCGACGCTGCCGACGCAGGTCGAGCCGGTGCGCTCGATCCGTCCGATGGACGCGCCGCTGCTCCAGCCGCTGCACTGCGCGCTGGTGTTCTCCGGCGGCCAGGCGCCCTTCATCCAGGACGCGGCGAACGCCGGCCTGCAGCTGATCTACCAGGATCGCGGCGATCCGGGCTTCGCGCGCGACCGCAAGCGCTACGCCCCCCACAACGTCATCGGCGACATCGCGACGTTCTACAGCCAGATCGACGCGTCGCATGCGGCCACGCCCGCGCCCATGTTCAACTGGCCCGCGCAGGGGCAGACCAGCACCGCGGCGACGTCCGGCACCCCGACCGCGCAGCTGAACCTGAAGCTGTCGAGCAGCAGCACCCCGCACTGGACGTGGGACGCCGCCTCCGGCACCTGGCTGCGCTTCGAGGGCAGCAAGAAGGCCGTCGTCACCAGCGGCAAGCAGCTCAGCGCGGTCAACGTCGTGGCGCTGTCCGTGAACGTCTACAACACGCAGTACACCGACCCGGCGCACAACCCCGTGCCCGAGACGCAGATCGTCGGCAGCGGCACCGGCATCGTCGCCAGCGGCGGCAAGTACGTGCCCGTGAAGTGGTCGAAGGCCTCCGCGGGCGAACAGATCAAGCTGACCGACGACTCCGGCAAGCCCGTCACCCTCGCCCCGGGAAACACCTGGGTTGAACTCGTCCCCACCACCGGCAGCATCCAGCCCAGCTAGGCACGACGCCAGCGGCGTTGCAGCCCACCTCGCGAGCTCGGGGGGCCTGGGGGGCCATGATAAGCTCTTCTTTCATGGGTGAACGGCACTTGGGCGACGACGCGCCGCTGGACGACACCGGTGCAGCGGCTAAGATGCCTGCCGAAAGCCCGGTTGACGACGGTGTTTCCGGCACGGAACCCCTGGATGACGATGCCACGATCAAGCGTCCGGCTTCGCGCAGGGCTGCTCCCGAGGATGAACCTGTGGTCGAGCCTGATCCGGACGCGACGGTCGTCGTGCCGCGGCCTCGGCGCGCCCAGCGGGCGATGACGGACGAGCAGGGGCCCGGCGACGCTGCGACCCCGGGCCTGGCGGCCGATGCGGCCGCCGCGGGCCTGAGCCCGGCGCTGCAGCGGCTGGCCGGTGCCGATGCGTCCGGCTCGACGGCCGCAGACGTCCCACAGGCCGAAATACCGTCCGACAAGCCCGGGAAGGGCCCGAAGCGTCCGCACGGCAAGCACTGGAAGGCCAAGGTCGTCCTCATCATCGTGCTCTGCGTCGCCCTGGTGACGGCCGGCTTGGTGGCGCTGTTCTACAACAAGCTCAACAACCGCATCGACCGGGCCAGCGTCGATGGCATGTTGCCCAACAACCGTCCCCCGGTCGTGGCCAGCGCCGTCCAGCAGCATTCGGTGGGTGACCCGTTCGCCGGGCAGGCGCAGAACATCCTGGTCATCGGCTCGGACTCGCGCGCGGGCGCCAACTCGTCCGTCTCCAACGACACCGACGACGGCCAGCGCTCCGACACGACGTTCATCCTGCACGTCTCGGCCGACCGCACCCGGGTGCAGGTGGTGTCGATCCCGCGGGACACGCTGATCACGATCCCGCAGTGCGTGTACCCGGACGGCACGCTGATCCCGCAGGCCGGCTACACCCGCCAGAAGTTCAACTCGGCGTTCGCGTACGCGTCCTCGGGCAGCAAGGGAACGCTGGCCTCGGGCGTGGCCTGCACCATCCGTGCGGTCGAGGCGATGAGCAACGTGTCCATCGATCACTACGTCGTCATCGACTTCGCCGGGTTCGCGCAGATCGTCAGCGCCATCGGCGGCGTCCAGCTGTACCTGTGGTGCGCGGTGAAGTCGCCCGACGCCAACAACCTGAGCCTGCCCGCCGGCCTGGTCACGCTGGATGGCGACACCGCCACCAACTACGCCCGTGCCCGCAAGGGCCAGGGGCTGGGCGATGGGTCCGACCTGATGCGCATCCAGCGCCAGCAGGCGCTGTTCGACGCGGTCGCCAAGAAGGTCATGGGTATGAACCTGCTGACCAACATCGACACCCTGTACAACTTCCTCGGCTCGGTGGCCGACGCGGTGACGACCGACCCCCATATGGGCAGCATCGCCGACATGGCCGGCTTCGCGTACTCGCTGCGCAACTTCTCGACGAGCGACCTGACGTTCACGACGATCCCGATCCAAGACGCCGGCGACGGCGCCAACGTGGTGCTGGTGCCGAACGCCGACGCGCCCATCTGGACGGCGCTGGCGACCGATACGCCGATTCCCGGGCAGACGCCCTCTCCGTCCACCGGTGCACAAACAAGCGGCGCAGCGACGCCGACCTCAACGGGGACTGCTACTGTGGCATCGAGCAGCGGCTCTGGCAGCGGCGGCTCAACGGGCCCGTCCATTCCGCCCGGTGTGGTCACCGCTCCGCGGGGGCAGTGCTGAGCGGTCGTCATCGTTAGGCAGGAGCAATGCCGCACACCCTCCGTCCGTCCGTCCTCGCTTTGGCATGCCTGCTCACCGCCAGCCTGGCGCTGTCCGGGTGTTCCGTGCTGGCCAAAGTGCCGCTGACCCCGACGGCCTCGGTGTCGTCCAGCGCGGTGACGCCGCCGGTGAGCGTGACGTCGCCGTCCGGCACCGGGACGTCCGACTTCCCGCTGCCCACGCCCACGAAGCTGTACACGGACTTCCCGTCGCCCGACCGCCAGATCGGGCCGGTTCCGGACGTCAAGGTGCCCGGCGAGGTCGCCGCACCCGGCAACGGCATCGCGGGCTATCTGGCCCAGAAGGTCACGTGGACGGACTGCCCGAGCACCGGCCAGGGCACCGACAACGAGGGCAAGTCGCTGCCGACGCAGTGCGCGTCCGTCCTCGCGCCGCTGGACTGGCACAACCCCGACGCCCAGGCGATCACGCTGAAGATGAAGCGCCTGCCGGCCACCAAGACCCCGGCGCTGGGCGACCTGTTCATCAACCCGGGCGGGCCGGGCGGCTCGGCGCAGGACTACGTGACGCAGTTCGACACCAAGGGCCTGGAGCAGTACAACATCGTGGGCGTCGATCCGCGCGGATCGGGGGAGTCGACGCCGGTCAAGTGCGGCACCGCCGACCAGACGCTGGCGTACTACGACCTCGACTGGTCGCCCGAGACGCAGGCCGAGCGCGACGCGCTGCTGGCCGGGGTCAAGACGTTCGCGCAGCAGTGCCGCCAGGGGTCGGGTGCGCTGCTCGACCACATCAGCACGATCGAGGCGGTCTACGACTTCGAGATGATCCGCCGACTGCTCGGCGATTCGTCGTTCAACTACCTGGGCACCAGCTACGGCACGTTCATCGGCGCGGTGTACGCGCAGCTGTACCCCGAGCACGCGGGGCACATGGTGCTCGACGCGGCCGTCAACATCACCGACAACGAGTCGGTGTCGCAGTCGGCCGGCTTCGAGCTGGCGCTGCACAAGTTCGCGCAGTGGTGCGCGGCCGACTCCGAGTGCAAGGGGTATCTGGGCAGCTCAGAGAGCGAGGTGATCAACGCGATCGTCGACATCCTCGTCAAGCTGGACGGCAACCCGATCAAGGTCGGCGACCGCGTGCTCACGCAGTCGCAGGCGATCAACGGCATCGCGCTGTACATGTACCTGGGCACGCAGGGTTACCACAGCCTGGAGTACTCGCTGGCGTACGTGCTGCGCCAGGGCAACGGGCAGTACCTGCTGGCCGCGGCCGATGCGCTGGAGGGTCGCCAAGACGATGGGACGTACGGCTCGCTGGCGCTCAGCTTCCCGGCGATCGCATGCCTGGACGCGGGTGACAAGGGCATTCAGGACGCCTGGAACCAGTGGACGAAGGACGAGCAGGCGTCGCCCATCTTCGGCAAGTACATGGGCCCCGGGCTGATCTGTACCGTCTGGACGACCAAGCCCGCCCCCCAGATCGACTTCACCGGCGCGGGCGCCCCGCCCCTGGTCGTCATCGGCGGCACCGGCGACAATGCGACGCCGTACCAGTACGCGCAGTGGATGGCACAGCAGCTGCCGTCGGCCGTGCTGGTCACGCGCAACGGCGTGGGCCACGGCTCCTACGGCGAGGGCAACACCTGCATCGACAACGCGGTGACCGGATTCCTCGTCCAGGGCACCGTGCCGGCCAAGGGCTTGACCTGCTGAGGGCCGACGCGCACCTGTCGGTAGACAGGGACGGGCGCAACAGCGCCTCCGTCCTGGCTAACCGGCCATCGTCTGCTGAATGAGCTCCTTGGCGTGTGCGATGGTCGACTCGTCCGGGATCATGACGTAGAGCTTCTGGCCCGAATAGCTGTAGGTGTACGCCGAGCCGTCCGAACCGGTGACGCTGTACGAGGTGATGCTCCACGACACCGGCGAGCTCAGCTGCTGCTTGACCAGCGCGGCCATGGTGTCGGACGTCATCGAGGTCTGCATGGCGTTCTGCACCGTGTCGAGGATCGACGTGTAGCGCAGCAGCATGCTCGGCTGGCTCATCTTCTGGATGAGCGCCTCGATGACGGCCTGCTGGTCGATGCCGCGGCCGCGGTCACCGCCGGGCACGTTGTGGCGGTCGCGGGCGAACGCGAGCGCCTGGTCGCCGTTCAACTGGTTCATGCCCTGGGTGATGACCAGCGGCTTGCCGTCTGCGCTGGTGGTGAAGGCGTACGGCGAGTTGACGTCGACGCCGCCGACCGCGTTGACCACGTCGACCAGCGACGAGAAGTTGATGCGCAGCCAGTCGTTGATGGTGATGCCGTACAGGTCCTGCATCGTGTCGACCGACATGTCGATGCCGTAGATGCCCGAGTGCGTCAGCTTGTCCTTGAGGCCGGTCGTGCCGTGCAGCTGCACGTAGAAGTCGCGCGGGGTGTTGATCAGCGCGATCTTGCCGGTCTTCGGGTTGACGACCATCAGCTGGTTGACGTCGCTGCGCGAGACCGTGTCGATGGGCCCGGCCACGTCGATGCCGCTGATGTACAGGATGAACGGCGCCTGCGGATCGGCCGGCGTGGCACTCGCGGTCGGGGACGGCTGCGGGCCGGTGACGTCCAGCGTGAACGTGGCGATGATCTTGACGCTGGCGTAGAAGGTCGGGTCGTTCTCCTGGTACAGCTGCATGTAGGTGTCCTGGATGAACGCGCTGGAGATGTCTTTGCTAGTCAGCGCCGTGGCGAGCGATGTCGGGTCGTCGTACGCCTTGTAGCTGACCGAGACGAGTTCGGCGACCTTCTTCTCGGCGGCGACGGCGTTGGGGTCGGTCGTCAGCTCGCCCATCGTCGTGTTGGCCAGCTGCGTCACGTCGGACGGGCCGCTGGTCGGGCCGATGATGTCGTAGCGGACGGTGCTCTGGTTGGTCGCCTGGATGTTGGTGGTGAAGCGGCCGACGTCGTCGCTGACCTTCGTGAGGCCCACGTTCGCGATCATGGCGAGCACCGCCAGGATCGTCAGCACCGTGAAGCGCACCTTGCGCGCGGGCAGGGGGCTGCGGATCAGGAACGTCCCGATCAGGCCGCACACCACGACGTCCAGACCGATCACCACGGCCAGCGCCCAGTCGGGCAGCATGTCGAGGTGGATCAGGCTCACGACCCCCACGACCACGCACACGGCCAGCGCCGCCGTGATGATGATCTGGGCGATGGGGCGGGGACGGGTCGGTTGGGCCTGGCCGGGGTCTTGGACGGGCGATTCGTCCGTCGTGGGGGCGTCGTCATCGGGTGCGTCATCGGCCGTGCGTTTCGCCATGGTCCGTCCTTCCGTGGGGTGTATGTATTGTCTCACACGGGCCTGAGGCGACCGGGGCCGCTGAGGCGGGCGCCGTACACTGGCCGTGTGCCAACATTTGCTGCCGTCGTGCTGATCGTCGTGGCCGGCCTGATCGCGCTGGCCGGGTTGTGGATCGCCGTCAGCGTCATCGTGCGGCAGCGGTCCACCAGCATGCGGATGCGCACCGTGGCCGACGCCGACTCACCGCAATGACAAGGAGAATCATGCACTTCGAGATTCGCGACGACGTCAACGAGGCGCTGCTGGGCACCGCGTGGCTGCTGGGCACGTGGGTCGGCAACGGGCATGGCAACTGGCCCGACGTCGGCGACTTCGAGTTCGGGCAGCGCATCGACTTCTCGACCAACGGCGGGCCGTTCCTGCACTACGTCAGCCAGTGCTGGACGCTCGGGCCCGACGGCCAACCGGATCAGCCGCTGACGATGGAGGACGGCTTCTGGCGTCCCGGCGCCGAGGGCGAGCTGGAGATCGTGACGACGCATCCGGAGGGGTTCGTCGAGGTGTGGGCCGGGCACATCAAGGGCGCGCGCATCGACGTGACCACCGATCTGGTGGCGCGCACGCGCACGGCCGAGCCGTCGGTGTCGGGTGGGCAGCGGCTGTACGGCAACGTCGAGGGCGACCTGTTGTACGCGTGGGACCGCGCGGCCGAGGGCGTGCCGCTGCAGCCGTACATGTGGGCGCGGCTGCGCAAGCAGGAGCCGGACGCGTCGTGACGCCGGGCGTGGTGCTGGTGCCGGACGGCCCGGATGCGGGGCTGGTCTGGCACTGCGGCGCCCCGCTGCGCGAACAGCGCCGGATGTCCGGCGGCGCGGGGGTGTTGTGGCTCGCCAACCGCGAGGTGTTGGAGTTCGACGTTCCCCGCTGGGAGCTTGAGGGGGTGCCCGGGCTGCGGCTGAGCCGCGATGGCCTGTGGGCGCACGCCGACCCCGGCTGGGGGCAGGCGCTGGTGCCACGGCTGCGCGCGTCGCTGGGGCTGGGCGTGTGGCGTCGGCGCGACCTGACGGTCGTCTGGCGCGGCGCGCGGCTGCCGGACCCAACCGATGCGGTCGCCAGCAACCTCTCGCCGGTGCCCGATGGCGTCGAGTGGATCGTCGAGGCATCCGATATGGGACAAACGTGCACCCAGACGTCCGGATCGGCGCCTGTGGGCGGTTCTGGTGCCGCTGGCTGCGAGTTTGTCCCACTTTCTCCGGGCGACGTGCTGCTGCCCGAGGTGGCCGCGCCGGTGGGCATGTGGGCGTACGAGGCGCTGCGCATCGCCCAGGGCGTGCCCCGGGTGGGGATGGATGTGCCCCTGACCCCCGGCGCGTGGGTCGAATCGGGCGGATTCGATGCGGCCGGCTTGTCGCGCCTGCTGCTGGAGGCCGACGACCTGCCGCCGGTGGGTGCGCCCATCACGGCCGGTGGCGCCGTCGTAGGCCGCGTCGGCTCGTCGGCGCAGCACTACACGTGGGGCCCGGTGGCGCTGGCCCTGTTGGAGCCTGGGCTCCCGCCCGACACCCCCCTGCGCATCGGCCCCGGCGTGGCCGCCACGGTCTGGGTGTAGACATCTGCTGAACACGCGCATGTTCCGGCGCCGCGGTGACTACTGTGAAGTCAGACACGCGAGGAGGCGCCATGGGCGAGGGGCATACCGACGGGTTCCGCCCGCCGCAGGGCTGGGATGGCCCGGCTCCGACGGGGCAACCGGCCGCACGTCCGTCCCAGCCGGGGTGGCGCGAGGCGTCCGCCGCTGCCGTCGCGGCCCATGCCGCCGCCGCGCCAGGCGGCCAGCCTGTCCCGCATGAGTCCGGCGATGCCGATCCCGGCGATCACCCGGAGCAGATCCGCCACCTGCGCGTGGCATTGGGCCTGGTCAGCGCGTTGCTGGTGCTGGCGGTCGTGGCGTTGGCGCTGTCGCGCGTGCCGGCGCCCGTCCCAGCGCCGGTGACGCAGACCGTGACCGTGACCCCGGCTCCCCAGACCGCGACCGTCACGGAGACACAGACACCCGTCGGCGTTATCGGTAACTCCGTATCGGGAATCAGGTTTGGGACATTCTTGATCCCGGCAGGGCAAGCGATGGGCGGGTTCGCCTTGACGGGAGACGAGTCGGCGGATATTGGCTTTGCCTCGGGCATCTACGTGTTCATTGGCGCGACACAGGACGTGACCTCGGCCACCATGGCGGCAGCGACGACTGCGGCCAACAACTGGGCGCTGTCCAATGATGTGACTCTCGACGACAACTCGTGGGTCGCGCGCACCTCAGCTCTTGGCTACCAGGCATGGTGCGTGTCGGGGACCACGACCACGGAGCCGCTGAATGCCGATGTGGGGACGGGCTGCTACTACGCCAACGACGCGGGTGGCAGCTACATCTGGGCATGGGCGCCCAAGGACATGTCGGCCGCCACGATGCAGATGCTGCTCGACAGCTACGCGCCCGCCAGCTGAAGGAGGCCTCATGGGCGACGGTCGTGCGGACGGGTTCCGCCCTCCGGCACAGCCGGAGCCCGCGCGGCCCGCGCCGCCGGAGCCGAGCTGGCGGGAGGCGGACGCCGCCGCGGCACACGTCTGGCAGGGCGCACCGACACCACCGACACCACCGACGCCGCCGGTCCCCGAGCCGGATACCCGCGACGATGCCGTCGCCTCGCGTGATCAGAGCGCCACGGTACGCCGCCTGCGCACGGCGTTGATCGCCGTCAGCGTGGTCCTGGCGCTGATGGTGGCGCTGACCATCATGCGCCTGGTGGAGCTGCCGGCGCTGAACGCCCGCATCCAGGAGATCCAGAACAGTCGGCCCACGGTCACTGCGACGGTGCCCGTCCCGAGGGACGCCCCGGGCGTCTCGGGCACCATCCTGACGGGCTATACCTTCGGGACGGTGCCGCTGCCGTCCGACCTGCTGGCGCGCGGATATGTCTCCAGCAACTCCGCCGACTGGGCCTCGCTCAGCTCGAAGGGCACGGTCGTCATCGTGGGCCTGCAGACGGTCAAGGCGGCGCGCGCGGTCGGCGGCGGGGACGCGGGCGCGTCCGCGCAGGGCTG
>Ga0209738_10000105_pt1 | contig 19009 bp, 20 predicted proteins | sample TergutNc150P5_FD_187289 | JGI IMG/M metagenome (GOLD analysis project Ga0209738, IMG submission 187289) | Nasutitermes corniger P5 segment gut microbial community from laboratory colony in Florida, USA - Nc150 P5 (SPAdes) (version 2) | ecosystem: Host-associated > Arthropoda: Insects >...
AGGCTGCGGCAGCCGCAACGTCGGGTGCGCCGGGCGCGCCGGGTACGGCTGCGGTCGTCACGCCGGACTACTGGCCCCAGGCATGCCAGCATTTGGCGCGGCGCGACCGGGTCATGCGTCGGCTCATCCCCAAATTCGGCAGCGCCTGTCTGCAATCGCGCGGCGACCCGTTCGTGACGCTGGCGCGCTCCGTCGTCGGCCAGCAAATTTCCGTCAAGGCCGCGCAATCGGTATGGGAGCGCTTCGAGCGGCTGACCAAGCGCATGACGCCCGCCGCGGTGCTGCGCCTGAAGACCGAAGACATGCGCACGGCGGGCCTGTCGGCGCGCAAAGTTGAATATCTGGTCGATCTGGCGCTGCACTTTGACGGCGGCGCGGTCACGCCGGCGGCCTGGCATGACATGGACGACGAGGCCATCGTCGCCGAGCTGGTGGCCATCCGCGGGATCGGCCGCTGGACGGCGGAAATGTTCCTCATGTTCCACCTGCTGCGGCCCGACGTGCTGCCGCTGGATGACGCGGGGCTACTCAAGGGCATCAGCCAGCACTACTTTTCCGGCGAGCCGGTCAGCCGCAGCGAAGCGCGCGACCTGGCCGTGGCCTGGTCGCCATGGCGCAGCGTGGCGACGTGGTACCTGTGGCGCTCGCTCGACTCCGAGCCGGTGGCGTATTGAGCGCGTTCGTCCTGCCGCCAGCTTCCGGGCTATGCGTTATGGGCTGGGCGGCTGGCAAGTGGGTTGCGGCACGACCGGGCAGTGCTGGGCGACATCGGCTTTAAGGCCGCCGCCCACCACGCGGTATTGGTTGGCGCAGGCGGCAGCGGCGTTGAAGCGCGCCCATTGTCCCGCGCAACTGTCGTCTTGCAGCGGTTGGGGCGGTACGGCAATTTGGGACGCGGCGGCTTGCGGCGCGGCGGCAGGCTGCTTTAGATAGTCGCGGTATTTCTGCATCTGCGCGTCGGCTTGGGCTTTTTGTTCCGGCGTGCTGTTTTGCACGGGGGTGATTTGGGTCGTCTTCTCCGCCGCGTCGGGCGGCAGCGCGTCGCCGTAGTGCACCCGGCCATGCGCATCGACCCAGCGGTTGATGATGAGCGGCGGCGGCGGCGGGGGTGACAGCGGTTTGGGCGCAGAGGCGGCTGAGGCCGGTGTGGCCTGCATGGCCTGCATGGCCGGCATGACCTGTTGCGCCCAGGCGCTGGACAGACTGACAGACAGCAGGGCAAGCGCGGTGACGGCGTGGATGGCGATGCGCATGGAGTATCTCCTCGACTTCCCGTGACAATATAGTCCAACTGGGCGGTGCGCTGGTGCGTCGTGCGCGTTGTCCGAGAAAATACCTTTACTTTTTCATGCTGCGTATCTTTGGCTTGATAGGCTTGTTGTCGGCTTTGCTGGTTGGGGCGTGGCTCGTCAAGCGTGAGTTGACGGCCGGGCCGGTGTCTTCGCCCGCGCTGACCCAAATTACGCCCAGTCTGCCGCCGCCGATGCAGCCGAGCGCTTCGGCGTCCGTGCCGCTCACGGCCCAGGAGCACGCGTCACAAATTGAGCAACAAGTGCGGCAGACTATGCAGAATGCCGCGCAGCAATCGTTGCAAAGGCTGCCCGACGATGCCCAGTAAAGCGGACGATCTGACCGTTACCGACGATGCGCACGGCGTCCGGCTGGCGCTGGCCGAGGCGCGCGCGGCTATGGAGGCGGGCGAGGTGCCGGTGGGGGCGGTGCTGGCCGATGCGCGCGGCCGCATCATCGCCACGGGGCGCAATGCTTGCGTAGCCGCGCATGACCCGACGGCGCACGCCGAAATCCGGGCGCTGCGCGCGGCGGCGCGGCGCGCGGGCAATTACCGGCTCGAGGGCGGCACGCTCTACGTCACGTTGGAACCGTGCGCCATGTGCGCGGGGGCGATCCTGCACGCGCGCGTGCGGCGGGTGGTGTATGGCGCGCATGACCCCAAGGCGGGCGCGGCGGGGTCGGTGGTGGACCTGTTGCACGATGCGCGCCTGAACCATCAAACCTCGGTTACGCCGGGCGTACTGGCCGATGAATGCGGCGCGTTGTTGCGCGATTTTTTCCGCCCGCGTCGCGTTAATTCCTGTCCGCTGCGCGAGGACGCCTTACGCACACCGGAGGCGTTTTTTGCGCCGTTCGTTGCCGCGCCCGAACTGTCGCCGGTGTGGCCGTGGCCGCCCCATTACGTGACCGATCTTCCCGCGCTGGCGGGGTTGCGGCTGCACTATGTCGATACCGGCCCGCGCGATGCGCCGGCGTGGCTGCTGCTGCACGGCGAGGCGGCATGGAGTTGGCAGTTCCGGCATTTGATAGCGCCGCTGGCCGCCGCCGGGCAGCGCGTGGTGGCGCCCGACCTGATCGGCTTTGGCCGCAGCGACAAACCCAAGCGCGAGGATGCGCACCGCTGGGATGGGCACCGGCAGGCGTTGCATGAACTGATCACGCGGCTTGATTTGCGCCAGGTTGTGTTGGCCGGGCAAGGTTTGGGTGCGCGGCTTGCGCAAACTTTGCCTTTGTCCGCGCCGCCGTATGGACTGGCGCGTTATCGCGGCTTGCTGATGATCAGCGCGCTGGCCGGTGATGTTTCCGGCGGGGCGCGCGATAAAGATTGCCTGACCGACCCCGCTTACACCGCGCCTTTCCCTGACGCCGGTTACCGCGCCGCCTTGCGCGCCGTACCGCGTTTATGGCGCGAAAGTGAGAGCTTGGTGGATGCCGCGCAAGCGTTCTGGCGCGATGCGCCGTCGCCGCAAGGCATGCCGCCGGTGCAAACCGCAACAGCCGATCTTGAGTCCCCCGAATCCGCGCGCATCCTGGCCGAACGTGCACTGCACCATTTCACCCCCGCCTCGTAAAGTTTGACATGAAGGCATCTCTTCAGCCCCCCGCGTCGCCCGCGCGTATCGAGCGTTTCGACCGTCTTGATGTTCTGCGCGGCTTGGCGCTGGTGTGGATGACGGCGTATCACTTCTCCTTCGACCTCAACTGGTTCGGCTTGATCCGGCAGGACTTCTACAACGACCCCGTATGGATCGCGCAACGCAGCGCGATCCTGAGCCTGTTCCTGATCTCTGCCGGTATGGGACAGGGCATTGCGCACGCGCAAGGTTTGCGTTGGCCGCGTTTTTGGTGGCGCTGGGCGCGCATCGCGCTGGCCGCTGTACTGGTTTCTATCGGATCGTGGCTGACTTTTCCCAAAAGCTGGATCAGTTTCGGCGTGCTGCATGGCATGGCGCTAATGCTGCCGCTGACGCGCGGGTTGCTGGGCACGCGCATGGCGCGCCGGCCGTGGGCGCTGGCCTTGCTGGGCGTGCTGCTGATTGCTGCCTGGCCGCTGGGTTGCGCGTGGCTGGTGCAGTCGGGTATGCCCGACTTGGCCGCTTGGCTGGACAGCCGCTGGCTCTACGGTATCGGCTGGATTACACATAAGCCGCGCACCGAAGATTACGTTCCCCTATTGCCATGGTGGGGCGTGATGCTGTTGGGCACGGCGCTGGCGCTGCGTTTGCTGCGTGGGCCGTACGCCCGTGCGCTGCTGACCGGACCCGTGCCCAGGCCCCTGCGCGGACTGGCGGTATTGGGCCGCTGGAGCTTGCTTTATTACCTAGTGCACCAGCCCCTATTGATCGGTGCACTGGAGGTGTGGCATTGGTTGCACTGAGCAAGCCTGTGCCCAAGTCTTCCGGGGCGTCATCGCTGGCGATCCCAATTTATTATCTTGACTCATGAGCCGTCACACAATGCTCGCGCGGGTTTTACCCGCTTTGATGTTCATGGCCCTGTCGGCGGGGGGCGCCGCGCAAGCGCAAATGCAAGCGCAAATGCAAGCGCAAACGCAAACGCAAACGCAAACGCAAACGCAAACGTGTTCGTCCGTCTCGCCTACGGATGCGGCGCGCGCGTTCTATCAAAAACACTATGGGTTCATTTATGAGGGCGCCGGTTCCCCGCCGCTGTCACCGCAGTTGCGGCGGCTTATTGCGGCCAACATCAAACAGAGCATCGACGCGGGTGAAATCGGAGCCATCGACTGGGATTTCTGGACCGATGCGCAAGACGGTCAAGCCTCGCACACAGCAAAAGCCTTTTTGATTCGCAAGCACAAGTCAAAGGCGGTTGTTCGCCTTCGCTATTCGTTTTTGCTGTCGCCAGACGCACAGCCGCAACCGGAAATCACCGACGTTTACCTTCTGCGCAATGCTTCGGGTTGCTGGCTCGTCGATGACTTGGTTCACGACACGAAGTCTTTGCGGCGGCTCCTTGAACAAGGCGCAAAAGAAAGTGCGCAGTAATGCCGGTCAGTTGACGACAGGAAATTGAATGGTGAGGCGGGGCTTGCTCCGCCGGGGCAGTGCCCATGTTGCAAGCCATGGACATCCATTCTGGGGCGCAGCCTCTACGCCTTGGGCAGGGTGACCCCGGTTTGCCCTTGGTATTTGCCGCCGCGGTCTTTGTAGCTGGTCTCGCACACGTCGTCCGGGTCGCTCTCGAAGAACAGCACCTGCGCACAGCCTTCTCCCGCGTAGATGCGCGCGGGCAGCGGCGTGGTGTTGGAAAACTCCAGCGTTACGTAGCCTTCCCATTCCGGTTCGAAGGGCGTGACGTTGACGATGATGCCGCAGCGCGCGTAGGTCGATTTGCCCAAGCAGATGGTCAGTACGTTGCGCGGGATGCGGAAATACTCCACCGTGCGCGCCAGCGCGAAGCTGTTGGGCGGAATGATGCACACGTCGCCGTGAAAGTCCACGAAGCTCTTTTCGTCGAAGCACTTGGGGTCCACCACGGTGGAGTGGAGGTTGGTGAAGATCTTGAATTCCGGCGCGCAGCGGATGTCGTAGCCGTAGCTGCTGGTGCCGTAGCTGACGATCTTGCGGCCCTGCACCTCGCGCACCTGTCCTGGCTCGAACGGCTCGATCATGCCGTACTCGCGCGCCATGCGGCGGATCCATTTGTCGCTTTTGATGCTCATAGGGGTGTCTTTCGAAAGGCCAGGCATTCTAGGATTGGTCAAGGATAGCGTTAACGCAGCCGTACCGGGCCACAGTGGACAATTGAGGGTTTACCGCGTTTTCTTTTGGCTTTCCGCTGTCTCATTTCATGCATCCTGGTATTTTGTTCATGCGTGCCATCGCGCCGTTGCCGCTTCCCGTTCTGCGTGCCATGGGTTGGTTGCTGGGGTACTTGGTGTACCTCATTGCGCGGCAACGCCGCCGCGTGGCGCGGATCAATCTTCGGTTGTGCTTTCCGGAACTCAACGAACGCCAGCGCCGCGTCTTGGCGCGCCGCAACTGCGTGCGCTTTACGCAGGCATTTCTCGACCGCGGCTGGCTCTGGCATGCCGACCCGGCAGTGGTGCGGCGGCGTTTGCAACTGACAGGCGCCATTGAAGACCTGACGCGTCCCGGCCCAGTACTGATCTTCGCGCCGCATTTTTACGGCATGGACGCGGGCGGCAGCGCCATCATGATGTATGTGCCGCGCGCCGGCAGCACGCTCTATGCGCCGCAGCGCAACCCGGCGCTCGATGCTTGGTTGCTCGCCGGACGCACGCGCTTTGGCGACATCAAGCCCATTGCCCGCTCCGAAGGCCCCAAAGCCGTGGTGCGCGCGCTGCGCGAGGGGCGCATGCTGTATCTGCTGCCGGACATGGACTTGGGGCAACGCGATTCGGTCTTCGTGCCGTTCTTCGGCACGGACGCCGCCACCGTGCCGTCGCTGTCGCGCTTTGCCCGGCTCGGTCACGCGCGCGTCGTGCCGGTGGTCACGCGCATGACGCGCGACGGTTACGAGGCGCACGTGCATCCCGCATGGACGGACTATCCCAGCGACGACACGGTGGCTGACACCGCACGCATGAACCGCGAGTTGGAAGGCTACATTCGCGCCATGCCCGATCAGTACTACTGGGTGCACAAACGCTTTAAAACACGCCCCGACGGAGAGGCGGGCTTTTATGGGGGAGTTCGCACCTGATTGCCGGCGCACCGATGGTCTGGAAGGTATGGGAGCGGTTGCGATGACGCCTTATGGGTGGCATACCCTGTTTGAAGCGGCGGCCTACATGGCGGGCTTTCGCTTGTTTTTGGTTTTGCGCAAGCGTGACGCGGCATCCCCGCTGATCCATAGCGAGAGCGCTTTGGTGATCGCGGTGGGTGCGATTGTGGGCGCCGCACTGGGGGCCAAGCTGGCCTGGATGCTGTACGACCCGGCCTATGCCTTCACCCATTTTCCGGACTGGCGGCACCTGCTGGCGGGCAAATCCATCATTGGCGCGCTGCTGGGCGGCCTGCTGGGCGTGGAGCTGGTCAAGCGCGCACTGGGGGTGCGCGGTTCCACGGGCGATACCTTTGCCTTGCCGCTGATGCTGGGTATGGGAATAGGCCGGATCGGGTGCTTTCTGGCCGGTATGACCGACGAAACCTACGGCAATCCCACCCGGTTGCCTTGGGGCGTGGATTTCGGCGATGGCATACCGCGCCATCCCACACAAATCTACGAGCAGATTTTTCTGGCCTTGTGGGCCATGCTGTTGATCAGGCGCGGCCCGTATCTGACACGGCCCGGCGACCGCTTCCGCGCTTTCATGATCGGTTATCTGTTGTATCGCTTGTGCATCGAGTGGATACGCCCGATTCCCATGTGGTACCTGGGCCTTTTCTCCGGCCTGCAATTGCTGTGCATCGCCGGGCTGCTTTATTACCATCGGGACATTCCACGGCTGGCCAGGAGTTTATTTTGGGCGCGAAGGTAAGACCTTATCTGTACTACGACAGTGCCGTATCGGTCTGCGGTACGTGCTTGCGCCGGGTGCAGGCGCGTATCGTCATCAGGGATGGCGCGGTGTTCATGGATAAATGGTGCCCGCAGCACGGCGCGCAGCACGTGCTGATCGCCGACGATGCCGACTACTACCGGCGCTGCCGCGAGGTCTTCATCAAGCCGCCGGAAATGCCGCTGCGCTTCAACACCGAGCGGCGCTGGGGCTGCCCCTACGACTGCGGCCTGTGCCCGGACCACATGCAGCACAGTTGCCTGACGCTGGTCGAAGTCACCGACCATTGCAATCTGCGCTGTCCGGTCTGCTATGCCGACTCCGGCCCGCAGCACAAAGGGTTCCGCGATCTGGCGGTCATCGAGCGCATGTTCGACGCCATCGTTGCCAATGAAGGCGAGCCTGACGTGGTGCAAATCTCCGGCGGCGAGCCGACGCTGCACCCGCAATTTTTTGACATTCTGGACGCCGCCAAACGCCGCCCCATCAAGCACCTGATGGTCAACACCAATGGTCTGCGCATCGCGCAGGAACCGGGCTTTGCCGAACGCCTGGCCGCTTACATGCCCGGCTTCGAGGTCTATTTGCAATTCGATTCGTTGCGCGACGAAGTCAATCAGGCGCTGCGCGGGGCCAAGTTGGCCGACACGCGCCTGCGCGTGCTCGAATTGCTCAACCGCCTGGGCATTTCCACCACGCTGGTGGTGACCGTCAAAAAAGGTCTTAACGACGGTGAGCTGGGCGGCATCATCGACTTTGCCCTAACGCAACCGTGCGTGCGCGGCGTCACCTTCCAGCCGATCCAGCGCGCCGGGCGTACCGAGGGCTACGACCCGGCGCGGGACCGCCTCACGCTCACCGAGGTGCGGCGGCGCATTCTGGAGCAAACCGCGCTGTTCCGTGCCGAAGACATCATTCCCGTGCCGTGCCATCCCGACAGTTTGGCGATGGCTTACGCGCTCAAGGCGGAGGGCAAACTGACCCCACTCACCGGCTTGGTGCCGCCGCAAGTGCTGATCGAAGGCGGGCGCAACAGCATCGTGCTGGAAAAAGACGAAGGGCTGCGCGACGCGGTCTTCAAGCTCTTTGCCACCAACCACTCGCCGCAATCGCAGGCGTGCTCGCTGGGTGATCTGCTGTGCTGCCTGCCGCATGTGCGGGCACCACAAGGGCTGGATTACCGCAATGTATTTCGTGTGCTGATCATGGCCTTCATCGACGCGGAAAGTTTCGACTTGCGCTCGGTGCGCAAAAGCTGTGTGCACATTGCGCAACCCGATGGCCGTATCGTGCCCTTCGATACCTACAACCTGTTTCAGCGCGGTGACCGCGCGCGGCATTTGGAACGGTTGCGGCGCTTGGCGCAAGCCGAGGCAGCGCCGCTGGACGAGAGCGCTTTTTGACGGACAAGAACGATCCGCCGCCATCGCCTGCGGACGAATCTGTGCCTGAACCTGCGCGCGGCGCATCCGGAGACGCGCGCTATGCACCGCCGATCACGCCGCTGCTGATGGAACAACTCGCCTCAGGCCAGGGGTCGATATGGGCAGGCTTGGGTGCGAGCTGGGGCGTTTCCGTGCTTTGGTTTGTGGCGTGGTTGGTGTTGATTGTGCTGAGGCTGGGGTGGCTGGGTGGTGTGGGCGCGATCGTCGTCGGTTTTGGTGGTTTGATAGCGTGCAACGCGGTGCTGCTGCTGAGCACCAGAAAACGCACCCGCCTGGGCGTACTGCTGGGCATGCTCAGCACGTTTGCGATCGCACTGTTGCTGTTTTCTCTCTGCGGCGGCCTGGGGTAATGCGTTTGCGGGGGCGCGGACAGATCATGCGATGAAGATATAAAAATGCGAGCCACGGCCTACCGCGCCGGATGAGGGAGCTTTTTGATGGACAAGAACGATCCGCCGCTATCACCTCCGGGCAAATCTGTGCCTGCACCTGCGCGCGGCACATCCGGAGACCCGCGCTACGAGCCGCCAATTACGCCGCTGCAGATGGAACAACTCGCCTCAGATCAGGGGTCGATATGGGCAGGCTTGGGTGCGAGTTGGGGTGTCTTCGTGCTTTGGTTTGTGGTGTGGGTAGTGATTGTGCAGAGTCGGGGGTTGGGTGGCGTGGGCAGATTGATCGTCGGTTTTGGCGGTTTGATAGCGTGCAATGCGGTGCTGCTACTGACCACCAAAAACGAACCCGTTGGGGTGTGTTGCTGGGCATACTCAGCATGTTTGCGGTCGCACTGTTGCTGTTTTCTCTCTGTGGCGGCCTAGGATAAATATATACTTCATATATCTACGAAGACAGGGGAAAGGTATTCCCATGCAAGCAAGCGCCAAACTCTTTGCCTGTGGCGGCAGCCAGGCTGTCCGGCTACCCGCCGAATTCCGCTTTTCGGGGACGGAGGTCTTCATCCGCCGCGATACCAAGACCGGCCATGTCGTGCTCTCGCCCAAACCGGCGTCGTGGCAGGATTTTTTTGACTTGGCCGACCACGCCGGCATTCCCGCCGACTTCATGGATGAGCGGCAGGACGTGCCCGCGTCGGAACGGGATTTGTTTTGAGCCTCCGCTACATGCTGGACACCAACACGGCCAGCTACGTCATCAAGGGACATCCGCCCGAGGTGCGTCAGCGGTTGGCGGCGTTGCCGATGAACGGCATCGTCATGTCCGCCGTCACGCAAGCCGAGCTGTGGTACGGCTTGGCCCGCAAGGGCTATCCCGCCAAGATTGCGCGCGTTGTCCGCGAACTGGCGTTGCGTATGCCTGCGCTGCCGTGGGATAGCCAGGCCGCCCAGGCATACGGCGATTTGCGCGCCGTATGCACGGAACGCGGCATCGCGCTCGGGGCGCTGGACATGATGATTGCGGCCCATGCCATTGCGGCCAAGGCTGTCCTCGTGACGCACGACAAGACGTTTGGCCATATCCCCGGTGGGATGCTGGCGCTCGAAGATTGGGTAGCCCCCAGGTCATGACCGATGAACGCGGGCTGCGAAACGAAAACGGCCCGGAAGGTCTCCGGGCCGTTTTGAGGGGGCTGTGCGCCGGGGCGCTCGACGTTTAGCGCCTCCGGCCAAGCCGCGGCGCGTCAGGCCAACACACCCGCCGCTTCCTGCATCCGGTCGCTGACCTGGCCCAGATGGGTCAGGGTGTCGCCCCAGGTGGTTTCCATCTGGGTGAGCCGCCGGAAGTAGTGGCTGCCGGCGTATTCGTCGGTAACGCCGATGCCGCCGTGCAGTTGTACGCCGTTCTGTCCCACGAAACGCAGCGCTTGGCCCAGTTGCACTTTGGCGCGCGAGATGGCTTGGCGGCGTTCGGCTTCGGGCTGGCCGAGTTTGAGAGTGGCGTAGTAGCTCATGCTGCGCGCCAGTTCGAGTTGCATCTTCATGTCGGCGACGCGGTGCCGCAGTGCCTGAAAGGTGGCGATGGTTACGCCGAACTGCTTGCGCTGGTTCATGTACTCGATGGTCATGGACAGGAACTTATCCATCGCGCCCGTGCCTTCGGCGCACAAGGCGGCAATGCCCACGTCCACGGCCCAGTTGAGCGCCGCCAGCCCGTCCGTTGTGACGAGCGCGGCGGGAGCGTTGGTGAGTTTGACGTCGGCGGCGCGCGCATCGTCCCAGGTCGCGTAGCCCCACGCGCCCGCGCCTTGCGCGTTGCGTTCAACCAGGAACAGCGCCAGCTTGCCGTCGAGTTGCGCCGGCACCAGCCACGCTGCCGCACAGTCGCCCGCGGGCACGAGGTTTTTGACGCCGGTCACGGTGTAACCGGCGCCGGTCTTTTGTGCCGCGGCTTCGCACACGTCCAGGCGGTAGCGTGCCTTGCGTTCCTGATGCGCGAGCACCACCAGTGCTTGGCCGCCGGCTATTTTGGGCAGCCAGGCTTGCTTGAGCGCATCGGGGGCGTAGCGCGACAGCGTAGCGCTGGCCAGCAGCGTTTGCGCCAGCGGCTCAAGCACGATGCCGCGCCCAAGTTCTTCCATTGCCACCATGGCATCGACCGGGCCTAGGCCCAGGCCGCCGTACTGCTCGTCGATCAACAGGCCGGTCAGCCCCAAGCCGGCCAGCTCGCCGTAGGCTTGGCGGTCAAAGCCGCCTGCCGCGGCGATCTTGCGCCGACGCTCAAAGTCATAACCTTTCCCCACCCAGCGTTGCACGGCCTCGCGCAGTTGTTGCTGGTCTTGCGTGAAATCGAAATCCATTTTCGTTGCTCCTCTGTTGTCTTTAGCCCAGCACGGTTTGCGCGACGATGTTGCGCTGGACCTCGTTGGAGCCGCCGTAGATGGTGGTCTTGCGGTAATTGAAAAAGCTGCCCGCTAGCGTGGCATTGTCCAGTTCGCCGCCCGGAAAGGCGGGCAGCCCCAGCGCCAACGCGGCTTGGTCGCCCTGCCAGCCCGCCGCCATGGCGTCATAGATCTGGGGCATGGCATACGGGCCGGCGGCCAGCATCATCAGTTCGGTGTAGCGTTGCTGGATTTCGCTGCCTTTGATTTTGAGCAGGCCGGCCAAATCCAGCGGATTGCGCCCGCCCTTGACGGCGGAGAGCACGCGCAGCACCAGCATTTCCAGCGCCACGACGTCGACTTCCAACAGCGCGATTTGGTCACGAAAGCGCTGGTCGTTCCATACACCCTCGGTTTTGGCAATGCGCTTGAGATGTTCGAGTTCGCGCTTGGCGCGGTTGACGTCGGCGATGTTGGTGCGCTCGTGACTGAGCAGGAGCTTGGCGTAAGTCCAGCCCTTGTTTTCCTCGCCGACCAGGTTTTCAGCCGGGACTTCGACGTTGTCGAAGAACACGTCGTTGACTTCGCATTCACCGTCCAACAACTTGATGGGCCGCACCGTGACGCCGGGCGACTTCATATCGAGCAGCAGAAACGAAATGCCCGTTTGCGGCTTGCCTTCGGTACTGGTGCGCACCAGGTTGAACATCCACTCGCCGTATTGGCCCAAGGTGGTCCAAGTCTTCTGGCCGTTGACGATGTACTTGTCACCCTTGCGCTCGGCGCGCGTGCGCAGCGAGGCCAAGTCTGACCCTGAACCCGGCTCACTGTAGCCCTGGCTCCACCACACCTCGCCGCTGGCAATGCCGGGCAGAAAGCGCTGCTGCTGCGCCTTGTTGCCGTAGGCCATGATGACCGGCGCGACCATTACCGGCCCGAACGGCACGATGCGCGGCGCACCGGCCAGCGCGCATTCTTCCTCGAACAAATGCTTTTGCACCGGCGTCCAGCCCGGCCCTCCGAACTCTTTGGGCCAGCCGTAACCCAGCCAGCCTTTCTTGCCCAATATCTTGGCCCAGCTTTGCATGTCGTCGCGCGTTAGGCGCTGGGCATGCAGGACCTTGCGGGAGAGTTCGGGCGGCAGGTTGTTCTTGACCCAGCCGCGGACCTCGTCGCGGAATTTCAATTCTTCAGGGGTAAATGCTAAATCCATAGTGATACGGTCTCCTCGGGTAGTCAAAAATTCTGGCATGGGCCGCGCAATCTTGTCAGTCTCGTCTGCGTCAGCTACCGGCAGGATGCGCCGCCGATTCGCGCGTGCGGCAAAGCGCATGAGGCGCGCCGCGCAACGGCGCCGTGACGGCCGCGCCGACCTTGGCACGATTGTGGGATTTGTGCGCGAAGCAATGAAGCGTTCACGCAAAGACAATGCTATAAAAGACATAGCATCGGCGTGTGCGCATAAAATTAACCCCTCAAAACATGGCTTGTCAGGGCCTGTGCCAGGGCCTATGTCAGGGCCTGTTCATGGCCTTTTCCCATGTGATGACACCCCCCTTTCAGAGGAGAATCACGACGTGCCGTCAACTACCGCGACTGATCCGGCCTATTTCCACAAGGTCATTGATTGTCAATGGGCATGTCCCGCGCACACTCCCGTTCCCGAATACATTCGATTGATTGCCGAGCGCCGTTTCGCGGACGCTTACTTGATCAACTGGGTGTCCAACGTATTCCCCGGCATTTTGGGCCGCACGTGCGATCGTCCGTGTGAGCCTGCCTGCCGTCGCGGACGGGTGGAGCAGGCCAATGCAGCGCATCCTGAACCGGTGGCTATCTGCCGGTTGAAGCGTGTGGCGGCTGACCATAAAGGCGATGTGGCGGCGCGGCTGCCGGGCCTGGTCGGTAACGGCAGCCGCCCCGGCGCGGGCAAGCGCGTGGCTTGCGTAGGCGCGGGCCCGGCGTCGCTGACGGTGGCGCGCGATCTGGCGCCGCTGGGCTATGAAGTGACGGTGTTCGACGGCGAGGCCAAGGCCGGCGGGTTCATGCGCTCGCAAATTCCGCGTTTCCGTTTGCCCGAGCATGTGGTCGACGAGGAGGTCGGGTATGCGTTGGCGCTGGGGGCGCAATTCAAAGGCGGCCAGCGCATCGATTCGCTGAAGAAGCTGCTGGCCCAAGGCTATGACGCGGTGTTCGTCGGTTCCGGCGCGCCGCGCGGGCGCGATCTGGATATACCCGGTCGGCGCGAGGCCGCGGCGCATATCCACATCGGCATTGATTGGCTGGCCGCGGTGTCGTTCGGGCATGTCAGCAGCATCGGCAAACGCGTCATCGTATTGGGCGGCGGCAATACCGCAATGGACTGCTGCCGTTCATCCCGGCGGATGGGCGGCGAAGACGTGAAGGTCATCGTGCGCTCAGGGTTTGCCGAGATGAAGGCCTCGCCCTGGGAGAAAGAAGACGCGCAGCACGAAGGCATCCCCATCATCAACATGCACGTTCCGAAAAGCTTCGTGCACGAAAACGGGCGGCTGACGGGCATGACCTTTCAAATCGTGCGCGCCCAATACGATGCGCAAGGGCGGCGCGAGTTGATACCCACGGGTGAACCGGATCCGTTTTTTGCCTGCGACGACGTGATCGTTGCGGTCGGGCAGGAAAATGCTTTCGAGTGGATCGAGCGTGATCTGGGCATCGGGTTCGATCGCCACGGTTTGCCGCAGTTGGGCGCGGGTACCTTCCAGTCCGGGCTGCCGCAAGTCTTTTTTGGCGGCGACGCGGCCTACGGCCCCAAGAACATCATTACCGCCGTGGCGCACGGGCACGAAGCGGCGGTGTCGATCGATTTGTTTCTCAGCGGCAAAAATGTGGCTGACCGGCCCGCGCCCAAGACGAATCTGGTGTCGCAGAAGATGGGTATCCACGAATGGAGCTACGACCAGGTTCCCTCTAACGACGAACGCCACAAGGTGCCCTGGGCCAAGGCCGAGCAGGCGCTGGCCAGTATCAAGGTGGAAGTGGAGCTGGGGTTCGATGCCAAAACTGCGCTGCAAGAAGCCGAGCGTTGTCTGAACTGCGACGTGCAGACGGTGTTCAACGCCTCGTTGTGTATCGAATGCGACGGCTGCGTGGATATCTGCCCGATGGATTGCATCACCATCACCACGGCGGACGGGCCAGGTGAGATCAACCAGCGGCTGCATGCACCGGTCTTGCATAAGGGGCAGCAGGCCTTGATGGTCTCGCCGCCGCTGCGCACAGGCCGGGTATTGGTTAAGGATGAGGATGTCTGCCTGCACTGCGGTTTATGCGCTGAACGCTGTCCGACCGGCGCTTGGGACATGCAAAAGTTTCAGTTGCGCACCGCCAAGGCCGGTGGCGCGGCCTGCCAGGCCAAGCAAGAGGAGGTACTCGCATGAAACCGATTGAGGCTGTCAACGACTTCGTGGTCAAGTTCGCCAACACCAATGGCTCCGGCTCGGCCAGCGCCAACGAATTGTTCGCCAAGTCGGTGATGCGCATGGGGGTGCCCGTCAGCGCGCGCAACATCTTTCCCAGCAATATTCAGGGGCTGCCCACTTGGTATGAGGTACGTGTGAGCGGGCCGGGTTATCTGGGGCGACGCGGCGGCGTGGACATGATGGTGGCTATGAACCCGCAGACTTGGGCCAGCGATGTGGCCGAGATCGAGCCGGGAGGCTACTTGCTCTATGACAGCACGCGTCCGCGGCCGCCCTCGGATTTCCGCGAGGACATCACGGTTATCGGCTTGCCGTTGACCGATATTTGCAACGCGACCTATACCGATGCGCGCCAGCGCCAGTTGTTCAAGAACGTCATGTATCTCGGCGCGCTCTCGGCGTTGCTGGGCATGGACAGCGAGGCGACCACGCAATTGCTCCAGGAGCAGTTTCAGGGCAAGGAAAAACTCATTGCTGCCAACGTGCAGGCGTTTACCTTGGGGCGAGACTCGGTGCGTGAGCACTTTCCGCACCCGCTGCCGATCCGGGTGCAGCGCACCGACGCCATCGGGGATCGCATCTTCATCGACGGTAACGATGCCGCAGGATTGGGTGCGGTCTATGGCGGCGCTACCGTGTGTGCCTGGTATCCCATCACGCCTTCGACCTCGGTGGTGGAGTCGTTCATACGCTATTGCGCCCGCTTCCGTGTAGATGCGCAAGGGCGTCATAACTACGCCATCGTGCAGTGCGAGGATGAGTTGGCATCCATCGGCATGGTGGTTGGTGCGGGCTGGAACGGTTCACGCGCATTCACGGCCACATCGGGGCCGGGGATTTCGCTGATGACCGAATTCCTTGGCTTGGCCTACTTTGCCGAAATTCCGGTCACCGTCATCAACGTGCAACGCGGCGGTCCGTCCACGGGCATGCCCACGCGCACGCAACAGTCCGATTTACTCGCTTGCGCCTACGCTTCGCACGGCGATACCAAGCACGTGCTGCTGTTGCCCGAGGATCCGCGCGAGTGTTTCGAACACGCTGCCAACGCGCTTGATCTGGCTGAGCGCTTGCAAACTCCGGTGTTTGTGATGTCCGATCTGGACATCGGCATGAACCAGTGGCTGTGCGAGCCTTTGCAATGGGACGCCGGGCGCGATTACGACCGCGGCAAAGTCATGACCGCGCATGATTTGGAGCAGCGCGAATTTGCCCGCTACAAGGACGTCGACGGTGATGGCATTCCTTGGCGTACCCTGCCTGGAACGCATCCCACCTTGGGCAGTTATTTCACCCGCGGCACCACGCGCAACGCCCAAGCCCTTTATTCCGAGCGCGGCCCGGACTACGTCTACAACGTCGAGCGGTTGCTCAAAAAGTTTTCCACCGCCGCGCGGTTGGTGCCGCAGCCCGTGGTGCGCAAGGCTAAACAAAGCACACCGTTGGGCGTGATCTATTTCGGCTCTACCAGCGCTGCCATGGGCGAGGCGCTGGATGTACTGGACGCGCAGGGCACTCATCTGGATGCGTTGCGGCTGCGCGCTTTCCCGTTCCCTGACAGTGTGCGCGAGTTCATTGACGCGCACGAAAAAACTTTCGTGGTTGAGCAAAATCGTGACGGACAAATGCGCACGCTGCTCATCAACGAATTGGAAATCAACCCCGAGCGCTTGGTGCGCGTGCTGCACTTTGACGGCACGCCGATCACCGCGCGTTTCATCGTTCAGGCCATTACCGAGCGCGTTCACGGCAAGGCGCTTGCTGGCGCCCAGGAGTCGTAATCATGACCTACATCGCCAAACCTCGGCTGCACCATCCTTCGCTGGAAAAAAACAAAGTCGGCTATACGCGGCGCGATTACGAGGGCAAAGTCTCCACGCTGTGCGCGGGTTGCGGGCACGACTCCATTTCAGCCTCCATCATCCAGGCGTGCTGGGAGATGGATATCGAGCCGCATCGTGTCGCCAAGCTATCGGGCATCGGTTGTTCGTCGAAAACGCCGGACTACTTTTTGGGGGCGAGCCACGGCTTCAACACCGTGCATGGCCGTATGCCCAGTGTGCTCACCGGTGCCAACCTGGCCAACCGGGACCTGTTGTATCTGGGCGTATCGGGTGACGGTGATTCGGCCTCGATCGGCCTAGGGCAGTTCGCGCACGCCATGCGCCGCAATGTCAACATGGTCTATATCGTCGAAAACAACGGCGTTTACGGCCTGACCAAAGGGCAGTTCTCCGCCACTGCCGACAAGGGCAGCAAAAGTAAACGCGGCGTGGTTAATTCCGATAGTCCGGTCGATCTGGTCGGCCTGGCTATGCAGTTGGGCGCGAGCTTCGTGGCGCGCAGCTTCTCGGGCGACAAGGCACAGTTGGTGCCGTTGATCAAGGCCGCGATGAACCACGGCGGCGCGGCTTTGATCGACGTTATCAGCCCTTGTGTGACCTTCAACAACCACGCAGGTTCTACCCGCAGCTACGAGTGGGTGCGCGAGCATGACGAACCCGTCAGCCGGATAGATTTCATCGGCCAGCGCAGCGAGATCACGGTCAGCTTCGCGCCCGGCGAGGTTGTGGATGTCACACAGCACGACGGCAGCGTGCTGCGCTTGCGCAAGCTCCACGAGGACTACGATCCTACCAATCGCATAGCTGCCATGACTTACATGCAGGCACGCGCCGCTGAGGGCGAACTGGTGACCGGACTGCTTTACGTCGACGCAGCGGCAGACGACTTGCATGCTGCACAGCACACCAGCATGCGCCCGCTCAACAGCTTGGGCAAGGCTGATCTGTGCCCCGGCACGGCGGCGCTTGAGCGCCTGAACGCTGAATTTCGCTGATCGGTATTTTGTCTCTTGGGTCTGTGCACTCGCGCGCCGACCCATCCGCTACACCGTATCGCTGCTCTCCTAGATGCCGCGCGCGACGGAGGTAATGTCGGCGCGGATGGGTGTCAAGGCTGCGCGGATATGGGCCAAGGCGTGTCGTGGGGCGGCTTGCCCGCACATAAAGATGTCCAGCGCGGCATAGCCGTGTTCGGGCCAGGTGTGAAGGGTGATATGCGATTCGCATAGGAGCACGACCCCCGTGACGCCTTGCGAGCCGCCGAAATGGTGGAAATGCGCGCCGAGCACATGGGCATGAGCGGCGCGGGCGGCTTCGATGAGCAGAGCGCGCAGACCGTCGGCGTCACGCAGCAAAAAAGGCTCGATGCCGTGCAGATCGGCCAGGACATGCCGGCCCAGCGGCGACGTATGTTGTTGTGCTGACGTGCCGTGGGAAACGGGCGCCTCGAACAGCTGGGTTTGCTTCATTTGTGCGCTCCGTTGGACCAATACCCGGCCCGTCCTGACGACCCGCCGCCCCAACTGCTCGATTGGATCGCGCTGTGATTGATGTCAGTGATGACGATCACAATGACAATGGCATACAGGATGTAGAGCAGGCGTTCCATGGTGAAGCGTGGCTTTTAATCTTTGGGGAACAGGGATCGCACCCAAATTGGCAGCCAGAGAGCCGCCGCGCCGAGGATCAGCAGCAGAAAGCGGCTGTCTTCCATGGCATCGGCGTTGAAAAACAGCATGGCGATGCAGGCGAAGAACGCAGTACTTTTCAGGCTGTCTTTGTCCGTTTTGGTTTTCTTGTCCGTGTCTGCGGCCAACAACTCGGGCAGATCGAACCATTTCGCCACTTGGGCGGCTTGCACGCGTTGGGAAGCCGACCAACCCAGTTCGGCAGCGGCCATTTCGCGCGTGAGTTTTTTCCTGTTCGTGCCGAAATCCGTGATGTAGGTAACGTCGCCCACTTGCACGCGCCAATTGAATGCGCCCAGCGCCACTTTGACCTTGGCGCCGTAATCATTCAGTCTGGTGTAACGCTTGCTGTTGAGTGCATAGCACGTGCTGGAGACGCGCAATGGCCAGCGGTCGCAGACGTGAACGCGGTCCCAGCCGTCGTCGCTTTCCACCAACCAGAGAAAGCCTTGTTGCGGGCTGTACAGCAGGTATTCGAACCATTGTGAGCGTTCGGTGGAACTCGATCCGCTGTCTCGCGACATGGTAAGACCGACCTCGATTTCGGCACATTGCAACAGCCCGATCAGCGTATAGAGCGTCCCATCAATGTTGGCCTTGGCGCCCAGAGCAAGCGTGGTTTTGAGTGCGGCGACCTGTTTGTGTTTGGCAATGACTTCGGCCGTGTCGCCCGAACAATCCACCTGCGAACGGCAAGATGGGCAGACCACCTGGGTGGCAACCGCCGCCGCGAAGGAGACGGACGCGCCGCAATGGGGACACGCCAGCGACTTGATGGCCCCTACGTAGTTACCGGCGCTGCTTTCGATGAGGTGTTCGGCACGCAACGAGGCGCGTTGCATGTCGTTCAGAGAATAGGCCGTGCCCTGATAGACCACGGGAAGGGGCGCGTCCGAATAGTCGAGCGTCAGGAAGTCGCCCTGCGCGCGAAAGTCCGCCACGATAGCTTCATAGCCGTGCTCGCCGATGGCGAAGGGCAGTTCGCCCTGGCCCGTAACGGCACGGCAGCGGCGG
>Ga0209738_10000106_pt1 | contig 19001 bp, 20 predicted proteins | sample TergutNc150P5_FD_187289 | JGI IMG/M metagenome (GOLD analysis project Ga0209738, IMG submission 187289) | Nasutitermes corniger P5 segment gut microbial community from laboratory colony in Florida, USA - Nc150 P5 (SPAdes) (version 2) | ecosystem: Host-associated > Arthropoda: Insects >...
ATTCGGGGAGAAACGTATCACTTCGAACTGGTTGCCAATGAATCGGCTGCCGGCATCACGCGCGTGGCGCTCAAGCATCACATTCCGATCGCCAACGCCATACTCACCACCGAAAATCTGGCGCAAGCCATTGCGCGACAGACCGAAAAGGGACGCGACGCCGCGCGCGTGGCCATCGAAATGGCACTGCTCACCAAACAACTGACATGGCTGTAACCCAAGCGCCCGCCCCTTCCTCACCCAGTCCTGACCGCACCGTGCCGTCCACAGGCACGCGCGGCAAGACCTCGAAAAAATCGCCCCGTTCGCGCGCGCGTGAATTTGCCCTACAAGGGCTTTATCAATACCTGGTAGGCGGCAACGACGTCGCCGCCATTGACACCTTCACGCGCAATTTGCAAGGCTTCAACAAAGCAAACTCTTTGTTTTACGACACGCTGCTGCGCGGTTGCATCCAAGCGCACAGCGAACTCGACGCCCTCATCGCGCCATTGCTCGACCGGCCTTTGGCGCAAATATCGCCCATTGAGCGCGGCTGCATGTGGCTGGGCGCCTATGAACTGGCGCATTGTCCGGACGTGCCCTGGCGGGTCGCACTCAACGAAAGCATTGAGCTGACCAAGGATTTCGGCGGTGCCGACGGCCACAAATACGTCAATGCCGTACTCAGCGGCGTCGCAGAAAAAACCCGTGCCGCGGAAATTGCCGCCGACCGGGGACACCACTCATAAACGCCATGCGACTTTCCGCGCGCGCCCAGCGTATTGAGCCGTTTTACGTCATGGAGATGGCCAAGACTGCGGCATCTTTGGCCCGCGCGGCAGAAAGCACCGGCAAGCCGATGCTCTATCTGAACATAGGCGAACCGGACTTCACCGCGCCGCCGCTGGTGCAAGAAGCCGCTATCCGCGCCATCCGTGACGGACGCACGCAGTACACCCAGGCCACCGGACTGCCGGAACTGCGTGAGCGCATCAGCGGCTGGTACCGCTCGCGCTTCGGTCTGGACGTGCCCGCGCGCCGCATCATGGTTACGGCGGGCGCGTCGGCGGCGCTGCACCTGGCCTGTCTGGCCCTGCTCGACGCCGGCGACGAAGTGCTGATGCCCGACCCGTGCTACGCCTGCAACCGCCAGTTCATCAGCGCCGCCGAAGGCCGCGCGGTGCTGATCCCGGCGACGGCCGCCGAGCGGTTTCAATTGAGCGCCGCCAAGGTCAGTCAAGCTTGGGGCGAGCACACGCGCGGCGTGCTGCTGGCCTCGCCCTCCAACCCGACGGGCACATCGATCCACCCCGATGAATTACGCCGCATCCTGGCCGTGGTGGCCGCGCGCGAGGGCATCGCCATCATCGACGAAATTTATCTGGGCCTGAGCTTCGAGGCCGCTTACGGGCAATCGGCGCTGGCCATCAACGACCAAATCATCAGCATCAACAGCTTCAGCAAATACTTCAGCATGACCGGCTGGCGTCTGGGTTGGATGGTGGTGCCCGAACCGCTGGTAGCGCCGATCGAGCAACTGGCGCAGCATCTGTTCATTTGCCCAAGCACCATCTCGCAATACGCGGCGCTGGCCTGTTTCGAAGCCGAAAGCCTGGCCGAATACGAGCGCCGCCGCGGTCAATTCAAAGCGCGGCGCGACTGGTTCGTGCCGCAACTCAACGCGCTGGGGCTGACGGTGCCGGTCATGCCCGACGGCGCGTTCTACGCCTGGGCCGACTGCGGCGCGGCCTGTCAGCGGCTGTTCACCGGGCGCTCTGAATATAATAGCGGGAACCCAGCCGGTAGCTGGGATTTTGCCCTTGCGGCGATGAAGAACGCCCATCTGACGATTACCCCCGGACGCGATTTCGGCCATGCCGATACCGCACATTACGTGCGCTTTTCCACCGCCAGTTCCATGGCGCATCTGCATGCCGCCGTCGAGCGGCTGCGTGATTGGCTGCAAGGCTGACGGGCGGATTCAATGGCGTTTGAACTGCCGATTCAGGTTTTTTGGGAAGATACCGATGCGGGCGGCATCGTCTATCACGCCAATTACCTGCGCTTCTTCGAACGCGCCCGCACCAGTTGGCTGCGCTCACTGGGCATTGGTCAACAAAGTCTGCGCCAACGCACTGGTGGTATGTTCGTGGTTTGCGGCTGCACGCTCCAGTACCTGCGTCCGGCGCGCATCGATGATGAACTCATCGCCAGCGCGACGCTCCAAGCACTAGGTCGTGTGCAACTGACCCTGGCACAACAGGTGCGGCGGCGTAACCCCGACGGATCTTGCGACACGTTGTGTGAAGCTACAGTACGCTTGGGTTGGGTTGATGCCACTACGCTGCGTCCAGCCCGGATGCCTCAAAATCTAATTGAAAAATTGCGCTCATGAACCAAGACCTTTCGATCATCCAACTCGTACTGCATGCCAGCACGGTGGTGCAACTGGTAGTGCTGCTCCTGCTGATCGTCTCGATCACCAGTTGGGCTGCCATCTTCCGCAAACTGCGCGCTTTCGGCGTCGTGCGCGAACTCAATGACGAGTTCGAGCACAACTTCTGGTCGGGCAACAGCCTAAACGACCTCTACGCCTCGGCTGCACAAAACACCGACCACACCGGGCCGATGGAACGCATCTTCGCCAGCGGCATGCGGGAATATCAAAAACTGCGCGAACGCCGCATTGCCGATCCGGCCGCGTTGCTCGACGGCGCGCGCCGCGCCATGCGCGCGAGCTTCCAGCGCGAAACCGACACGGCCGAGTCGTACCTGTCGTTTCTCGCCTCGGTAGGCTCCATCAGTCCCTACGTCGGCCTGTTCGGCACCGTATGGGGCATCATGCACGCCTTCACCGGGCTGGCCGGTTTGCAGCAAGTCACGCTCGCCACCGTGGCGCCGGGCATTGCCGAATCTCTGGTCACCACCGCCATCGGCCTGTTCGCGGCCATTCCGGCCGTGGTCGCCTACAACCGCTTCGCGCGCGACATCGACCGCTTGGCCATCAAGCTGGAGACCTTCATTGAGGAGTTCTCCAACATCCTGCAACGCAACCTGGGTGTGCAACCCCCCCGCCCTGCTGCCCAAGCCGGGTATTGAACCAAGGAGCCACCCTGCCATGCCTGCCGTCGTGCACCGCGGCCGATCACGCCGCACCATCAACGAAATCAACATGGTGCCATTCATCGATGTGATGTTGGTGCTGCTCATCATCTTCATGGTGACCGCCACCGTCATGACGCCCAGCGCCATCAACGTACCCAGCGCCGGCCAAGCCAGCCGCGTCCCCGACGATTACATCACCGTGGCCGTGGACGCACAGGGCAAACTCAGCAGCAACAGCGGCAAGGGCACCCCATTACAGGATGCCACCGATAACGCGGAGTTGGCCACCCAAATCAAGCGCACGTTGCAAACGCAGCCTGCCATACCGGTGCTGATCGTCGCCGACAAGAACCTGCCGTATCAGCAGGTCATTACCGTCATGGGCAAACTGCACGACGCAGGCGTACAACGCATCGCCCTGTCCGTCAAGCAATAAAGCCCGCCGCGCGGTTCCGACCGCGGCAAAACCCAACCTGTCATGAACGACGATATCGTCACTCTGCGTACTAGTTTCGACCCACCCCCGCCCCGTGGACTGGGGTGGTCTTTCCTGCTGGCGCTGCTGGCACACGTGCTGCTGATTGCTGCAATCGCCTGGGGTCTGCGCTGGAAGAAGGATGCGCAAGACCAGGCTGTCTCAGCCGAATTGTGGAACGCCACCGCCCAAACAGCCGCGCCCCAAGCACCGCCGCCGCCGCCTCCACCGCCCCCTGCGCCCGAACCTAAGCCGCAACCCAAGCCCGTGCCACCGCCGCCGCCGCAGGTCGACGACGATACGGCACAACGTGAAGCCGATCTGGCGTTGGCGCAGAAAAAACGCCAGGAAGCTGCTGCCCGCAAAGCGGAACAAGACCGTTTACGCCAGCAGCAGCAAGCCGCGGCACAAGCCAAGGCCGATCAACAAGCCGCTCTAGCCAAGGCAGATGCGGCCAAGAAAGCGGCAGAAAAAGCCTCCGCCGCCAAAGCAGCCCAGGAACAGAAAATCGCAGACCAAAAAGCTGCTGCACAAAAGGCCGCGGCCGCCGCCAAAGCCGATGCCATCAACCGCCAGAACCAACTGGCCCGCCTGAGCGCGCTGGCCAGCGCCGATGACCAAACGACAAGTACGGCCAATACCGCCGTCAGCGGCCCCGGCGGCAAAACGCCCGGCGGCAGAGCCAGCCGCGACGCCGGACCTTCGGCGGGTTATGCCAGCAGGGTACGCGCCCGGGTCTTTCCGAATATCACGTATCCCGATTTGAGCAGTATCAATGGCAACCCGGATGCGGAAGTGCAAGTAACTGCCCAGCCTGACGGTACCATCATTAACCGGCGCCTGATCAAGTCCAGCGGTATTCCTTCGTGGGACCAAGCCGTTCTGCGCGCCATCGACAAGACCCAAACCCTGCCGCGCGACGTAGACGGGCGCGTACCCAGCCCGATCATCATCGAGTTCACGCCGCATTGATTGAGCCGTCCGGCTCAAAGCCAAGCCCAAACGGCAAAGGCAGGCCAGCCGGCCCGCTGTTTGCCGCGCGCGGTGTCGATGATGGATGAACGTTTGACGCCGGGGCGGCGGCTTGCGTCCGGCATCACCCCCCGTAGCCGAAGCTGCGCACGCGCGCGGCGTCGTCGGCCCAGCCTGATCGCACTTTGACCCATAGCTGCAAAAACACCTTGGCGCCGAGCAGCTTCTCCAGCTCCTGCCGCGCCTCGGTACCGATGCGTTTGATGCGCTCGCCGCCATCGCCGATCACCATCGCCTTGTGACCATCGCGCTCGACGATGACGGTCGCTTCAATGCGGATGAAGCGCCCGTACTGCGGGCTGGGTTCTTCCTCGAAACGATCGATCACCACAGTGGAGGTGTAGGGCAGTTCGTCGCCGGTCAGCCGGAACAGCTTTTCCCGCACCACCTCGCCGGCAAGAAATTTTTCGCTGCGGTCGGTCAGTTCATCTTCGTCATACCACCAAGGCTGATCGGGCAAGTAGCGTTCGCAAATCGACAGCAGCCGCTCCACGTCGCGCGGATTCTTGGCGGACATGGGAACGTATTCGGCGAACGGGTAGCGCGCTTGCATCTCGCGCAGCCACGGCACGATGGCGGCGCGACGCGGTACGGCATCGAGCTTGTTGGCCACCAGAATAGTTGTCGTGCCGGGTTTGAGCAACGCCAGCGCCTTGGCGTCATCCGGGACAAAACGGCCCGCCTCCACCACGAACAACGCCAGATCCACGCCGTCGATGGCGCCCAGCACGGTTTTGTTGAGCGTCTGATTGAGCGCCGAGGTATGGCGCGTCTGGAAACCCGGCGTGTCCACGAACACGAATTGCGCGCCGCCGCCGTGCCCGTCGGGCCGCGTGCGGATGCCGGTGATGCGGTGGCGCGTGGTTTGCGCCTTGCGCGAGGTGATGCTGATCTTCTGCCCGACCAGCGCGTTGAGCAGCGTCGATTTGCCCACGTTGGGGCGGCCCATGATGGCAATCTGGCCGCAGCGTTGCCCCGCCGATTGTTCCGGCGGCGTACCGGATGAAACCGGATGGGAAGTATCCTGGGTCGAATCCGAATCCGTCATGCGACTTGTTCCAGTTGCGCCAACAGCGCGGCGGCGGCGCTTTGCTCGGCGGCGCGGCGCGATGCGCCCTGTCCGCGCGCTTGCCGGTCCAACGCCGCGACCGTGCAGCACACCTCGAACGTCTGCTGGTGCTCCGCGCCGGTAACGGCCGCCACCTCATAGCGCGGCAGCGCCATATGACGGCCTTGCAGCCATTCCTGCAAGGCGGTTTTAGCATCCTTGGCCGCAGCGGCCAGCCCGGGCGTAATGGCAACCCCCTCCAGCAGCCGCTCGACCAGCGCCTGCGCGGCGGCAAAACCACCATCGAGATAAACCGCGCCGATCACCGCTTCCAGCGCGTCGGCCAGAATGGATGCGCGCTGACGCCCGCCCGCACGGCGTTCGCCCTCGCCCAGCCGCAGCGCGCCGGGCAAATCCAGCCGCAGCGCCAGGCCGTGCAGCGACCCCTCGCACACCAATTGCGCGCGTACGCGCGAAAGGTCGCCTTCGGGGCACCCCCGCAGGGCCTCAAACAAACGGTGTGACACAGCCAGGCTGAGCACTGAATCACCGAGAAACTCCAACCGTTCGTTGTGCGTAGCGGAAAAGCTGCGATGCGTCAGCGCGCGCGCCAGTAACTGCTCGTCATGGAAACGATAGTGCAGGCGCTCCTGCAAATCATGCAGCGGATCGGCGGCGTCCACCCTGGCCGTCCGCACCCAACGGTCATTCATTGCCTGGAGTAGAATCCGATGATCCGTGGTATTTAATAACTAAATATACAGGACCGACCAGCGGAATTTCCTTGTCATAGGCAAAGGAAACTTTCAGGTTATTGTTCGCACCCTGCGTTATATCAAGATCCTTGCCGGCAATGGCGTTGATGTAGCCGACCTCGGCATAATGGTCGAACGTGCTGCGCGCGGCATCAGGAGTGGCTTCGTTTGCTGCCATTTTAACGCCTTTGAGACATCCCATATACTCGGTTACCGAAGGGACCACTTTCGCTCCGAGAAGGACGACGGCAGCGATGACAATAGCCCAGAGCAAAAGGCCGATCAACGTCAACCCTCGTTGCAGGCGGGACCGCGAAAAGTAATAAGCAGTTTTGAACATCATTTTATCCCACAATAAAATTCTGACTAAAGTACGCCATCTTTATTTAAAAGAGCCAATGCGTTTCAAATTACCAAAATTCATCCACACGAAAAAAGCCCGCCCGACTATATTCGTAGCCGGCACAAACCCCCAATAACGAGAATCATCCGAATTGTCACGGTTATCGCCCATTACAAAATAATGGCCCGCCGGCACTTTACAGGTTACACCCTCGACGGTGTAATTACATTGATTCCGGTACTGAAAATTATCCTCAATCCCACTGATATATGAGGGCTGCGCGTCATTGATAATGATGTCGTGCCGCACGCTGCCGAGTTGTTCCTCGAACTGCTTGTAGAACGCCGATGTCGAGTCATCGAAGAATGCGGGTTCAGGCGTATTCACCACCGGCTGACCATTGATCGTCAGATGCTTATTGAAATAAGCCACCTCGTCGCCAGGCAGACCGACTACACGCTTGATGAAGTCTTCCTTGGGATTGAGCGGGTAGTGAAATACGATGACATCGCCGCGCGCGACGGGTTTACCTGCTGTCAGGTGTGTGCCTATCAACGGAAGCCTGAGGCCATAGGTAAATTTGTTGACCAATACCAAGTCGCCGATCCGCAAGGTCGGGATCATGGAACCGGAAGGAATGCGAAACGGCTCGAACGCGAACGAGCGCAGCAAAAACACCAACAAGATCACCGGGAACAACCCAGCCGTCCAGTCCAACCACCACGGTTGGGCCAGCACCTTGCCGACCTCCTGCGTTTGCAACGCCCCCTCGTCGGGCGCGATACCGCGCGCTGTCAGTTCCGCGCGGCGATGTTCCTGCGCCTCGGTCATAGCCCGCGCTGCCGCGCGCCGCTGGGACGCGAAGTAAAACCGCTCGCTCAGCCAATAAACGAACGTAACCAACGTGGCGGTCAGCAACAGCGCGGGCATGCTCCCTTCCAAAAAGCCAAAAAACCACGCCAAGCAGTAAATGGCGAAACACGCCAGTATCAGGCCCGTGAGGACGGGCATTGCTTTCTTAATCATTGTGCGGATCTACTCTCTTTCTGAATCAATTGTGAGCCTATTCTTCTACCTGCAGGATGGCCAGGAACGCTTCCTGGGGAACTTCCACGGTACCGATCTGTTTCATGCGTTTCTTGCCTGCTTTCTGCTTTTCCAAGAGTTTTTTCTTGCGGGTCACATCGCCGCCGTAGCATTTTGCCAGCACGTTCTTGCGCATGGCTTTGACGGTTTCGCGCGCGATGATGTGCGCGCCGATGGCCGCCTGAATCGCCACGTCGAACATCTGCCGCTCGATGATTTCGCGCATCTTGGCGACCACCGCGCGGCCCCGCGTCTGCGCCTGGCTGCGGTGCACGATGATCGACAGCGCGTCGATGCGCTCGCCGTTCAGGAGGATATCCACCTTCACCACATCCGAGGCGCGGTATTCCTTGAATTCATAGTCCATGCTGGCATAGCCGCGGCTGACGCTCTTGAGCCGGTCGAAGAAATCGAGCACGATCTCGCCCAACGGCAGTTCATACGTCAGCATCACCTGGCGGCCGTGGTAGGCCATGTTGACCTGCACGCCGCGCTTCTGGTTGGCCAGCGTCATTACCGGACCGACGTATTCCTGCGGCATGTACAGGTGCACCATGACGATCGGCTCGCGGATTTCCTGAATCTCCCCGGCATCGGGCATCTTCGACGGGTTTTCGACCATGATCACCTCGCCGTTGCCCTTGACGACTTGATAGACCACGCTGGGCGCGGTGGTGATGAGGGCCTGGTCGAATTGGCGCTCCAGCCGCTCCTGCACGATCTCCATGTGCAGCAGGCCGAGAAACCCGCAGCGGAAGCCAAAGCCCAGCGCCTGCGAAACTTCCGGCTCGTATTGCAGCGAGGCGTCGTTGAGTTTGAGCTTTTCCAGCGCGTCGCGCAAACTGTCGTACTGGTTGGCCTCGGTCGGATACAGGCCCGCGAATACCTGCGGCTGCACGGCTTTGAAGCCCGGCAGCGCCTGACTGGCTGGCCCCAGGTTGTTGGGCAGTTTTTTCTCCAGCGTCAGGGTATCGCCCACCCGCGCGGCGGTCAGCTCCTTGATGCCGGCGATGACGTAACCCACCTCGCCCGCTTCCAGACTATCGCGCGGCTGGTTGGCGGGCGTAAAGACGCCCAACTGCCCCGCTTCATACGCCGCGCCGGTCGCCATCAGCCGAATGCGCTCCCCTTTGGCCAGCCGCCCATCGACCACGCGCGTCAGCATCACCACGCCCATATAGGCATCGAACCAGCTATCAATAATCATGGCGCGCAGCGGCGCGTCGAGCTTGCCGCGCGGCGGCGGCACCTTGGCGACGATGGCTTCCAGAATCTCGTCGACGCCTTCGCCGGTCTTGGCCGAACACGGAATGGCGCCGCTGGCGTCGATGCCGATCACGTCTTCGATCTCAAACCGGGCGCGTTCCGGATCGGCCTGCGGCAAATCCATTTTGTTCAAAACCGGCAGCACCTCGACACCCAACTCAAGCGCGGTATAGCAGTTGGCTACCGTCTGCGCTTCCACGCCCTGACTGGCATCGACGACCAGCAGCGCGCCTTCGCAAGCCGACAGCGAACGGCTGACCTCGTAGCTGAAGTCCACGTGGCCGGGCGTATCGATCAGGTTCAGGTTGTAGCGCCGCCCGTCTTTCGCCGTGTATTGCAGCGCCGCGGTTTGCGCCTTGATGGTAATGCCGCGCTCGCGCTCGATATCCATCGAGTCGAGCACCTGCGCTTCCATCTCGCGTTCGGGCAAGCCGCCGCAACGCTGGATCAGCCGGTCGGCCAGCGTCGATTTACCGTGGTCGATGTGGGCGATGATCGAAAAATTGCGGATGTGATCCATTGCAGAAGATGATGTAGCGGACCTGACAAAGAATGCGCGCGGTACAAGCCGTAATGCATGAAAAAAGGGCGCGCCAAGGAGAAGCGCGCCCTTGAACCAACGATCTATGGCAACTGCGATGGTTGGACTGCCATTTTAGGCAAAAACCACCGCTTTCCCGCCCGGCACGTACCCGGCTGCGCAACGCCCAAAACCGGAAACAGCCCCGTCGCCGAAAAGTTATGCACAGATTGTCAAGAGGTTTTCAAACCGCTCCTCAGCGCGTCGGCCAGACCAGTACAAATTGCACCATATCATTGCGTTGCACCAGCATATTGAGTGCCTTGCCAGGGGCCGACGACAAATACTTATTCACAACCGAACTGAATTCCTTGGTGGTATTGATGTCGGTGTTGTCGACCGCCAAGATGACGTCGCCCGCGCGCAACCCAGCCCGCGCCGCTGCCCCGGTAGCAGCGTCGATGCGCACACCGCGCGGCATGCCCTGATCGCGCCGCTGACCGCTGCCACTCAGGTCACTTACCATCAACCCGAGTTGTTGCACCACCTGATTTTTGCTCGACGCCCCGTCCGAACCTTTTTGTGCGGACGATAGGCCGCCGGCAACCTGGTCGCCGTCCACCTCGGCAACGACCAACGTCAGTTCAAGCGTTTGTCCGCGCCGAAATACCGTCAAACCAGCGCGCGTACCAGGCTTGGTGTCGCCCACCAAACGAGGCAGATCGCTCGCCATATCGATGACCTTGCCATTAAAGCGCGTGATGACGTCGCCCGGTTCCACCCCCGCGCGGGCGGCCGGCGAATTGGACTCGACTTGCTGCACCAGCGCACCTTGGGACTTGCCCAACCCTATGGACTCGGCTACCTCGCGCGAGACCTGGGCGATGCGCACGCCGATGCGGCCGCGCGTCACATGGCCGGTGGCGCGCAACTGATCGCTCACGCGGATTGCTTCGTCGATCGGAATGGCAAACGAAATGCCCATGAACCCGCCCGAACGCGAATAGATTTGGCTGTTGATGCCCACCACTTCGCCGCGCATGTTGATCAGCGGCCCACCGGAGTTGCCCGGATTGACCGCCACATCGGTCTGGATGAGAGGCAGGTAATCTCCCGTATCGCGTTGCTTGGCGCTGACGATGCCGGCAGTGACGGTGTTATCCAGCCCAAAAGGCGAACCGATCGCCATCACCCACTCACCCACCCGCAGCTTGCTCACGTCGCCGATACGCGAAACGGGCAAATTCTTGGCATCGATCTTGATTACCGCCACATCGGAGCGCTTGTCGCTGCCGATGACCTTGGCTTTGAACTCGCGCTTGTCGGTCAGCGTCACCGTCACGTCGTCGGCACCGGCGATCACGTGCGCATTGGTCATGATGTAACCGTCGGACGTGAGGATAAAACCCGACCCCTCGCCCCTGGGCACTTCCGGCCCCCGCGCCTGCGGCGAGCGCCTTTGCTGACGCGGCGCCTGCCCGGGAACATTGGGCATCGGTATACCAAAAAAGCGGCGCAGAAACTCCTGCATTTGCTGATCGGTCCCGCTCCCGCTGCTGCTGTCGTCACCGCCCCCATCATCGCTGGCGCGCGCGCTGGTGCGAATATTGACCACCGTAGGCCCGACCTGTTCGACCAAATCGGCAAAGTCCGGCAAGCCACGCACCACCACCGACGGCGGCGGTATGACAGCCCCAGATACCGGCGCGGCAGGCGCGCCGCCGGGCGTAGCCGCCCAGCTTTGCGCCGTAATCGACACAATCACGGCTGCCGTCAACAGGTGCTGCCGATGCATCTTGAATGACATGAGTTTGACCATGATGGGCTTCCTTTAGCGAGCATTCAGCCCCGCACGAATAGGGATAAAAATGCGGATCGAAGAAGTAGATCGGACCAACGGTTGCAAAGTATAAAAAAATCCCGGTTTTTTGTGCGAACGACAGCCAGCGTGTTACAGCCGCCGTGACACGCTGGCGATGAAGCGTTTGAGGGTTTGCGGCGGCACCTCACCGACCGCGGCCACCCAACTCGTGCCGTCGACACGGCGCGCCAGCAAATGCGTGGCCCCTTGCGCCCAGTCCTGCTCGTCCGTGCGTCCGGCATGTTGTGCCGGATCGTAGGGTTCGATGAACACCGACACCGCCGCCAACCCGTCGGAGAACACGCACTGTATCGAACTGGCCGTCGCAGCAGTTGCGGCCTTATTCTGAGCCGCAACGGCTCCCGACGAAGCCGAGGCGGCGGCATCGGGCGCAACCTTACCCTTCTGCGCTTGACTTTGCGCCTGGGCGTCAGGCCCCGGCTGCGACTGGCGATAGCAATTCTGGAGCGCAAAACCCGGCACGGGCTGCCCGGATGCGTCACCGATCTGCCAGCCTTCGGCGCGCGCGGTGGTCGGCACGTGCGTCACGCGCTCGATACGCCAACCGCGCCGCTGGTGCATCTCATGCAACAGCGCGGCGGCATTGAGCGGCGCATCGAACGCCAGATCGAAAAACGCCGCCTGTTCCAACACACGTCCGTGTTCGTCGAGCGTTTGCAGCCGGACCACTACCCCGCTGTTCCGCTCACTCCATACGCGGTAGCTGTAGCGCAAATTGTCACGCGGCACCAACTGCACCACGTCGGTCATGAAGCCAGCCACGCGCTCCTGCCCCATCGGGCGTACCTCGTAGTAATCGGCAAGCGAGGCGCCCTGCCCCGCCTTGAGCAGGTTGGGAAAGCCCACGCCGTCGAACGTGTCGTCACGCTCGATGCGCGCTACGTGCTGCTTGTTCCAAAAGGTCTTGACCTGCTCACCGCCGTTCCGGTCGATGGCGCGGTAGGTCGAACGCGGCGCGCCCGAAAGCGCATCCACGCGCTCGATTTGTAAATCACCTTGGTTGACATGCCAGATGCGCGAGCTGGCCAGCAATCCCGGCGCCGACCAAACAGCGTAAGTGCCCGTGTACGCATGCGTACGCCCCGCCTGCCGTAACCGTGCCAGCCATTGGTTGACGCTGTATGCCGGCCCGGCGCCCGCCGTTGCGGTACCGGACGCTGCCTGCACCGGCATGGGCTGCGACTTGCCGGGCCCTGGTCCGAACGACGCGCCGGGAACAGCCTTGCCTTGCGCCCACGCCGACGTGCCCGCGAGGCACCCGACGGCCAGAACCAGCGATGACAAGGCAAAATTTACCAACGCTTGCCTACCCTCCGCCCGCCCCGGCACAGGCACTGCGCAAGCATGCCGCGTGCCTGACAAACGAGCCGGCGATACAGCAGGCAAGGAACGACAAAAGACTTTGGTTTGACGCCGAACACGGCGCAGCACGGAGGATCGCAAACAATCTCTAAGCATGGACTCGATCAACGCGCTGGTTCCTGAACGAAAGTAGCGTTACGCAAAAAGGCCGATGGTCTGCCGAACGCCGTCATCTGACGGTGCTCGGCCAGTAGACGGTCGAGTTGCGGATCGCGCAACATCGCCGGGCTGCCGTCCTCCTCATCATCAACCACCGCCAGTTGCGCACCAGCCTGCGGTTCAGCCGACGAATAACCTGCCGCCGATCCGGTGGCAGCCGCTTGCGACATCTGCGCGGGCTGCACGATGGCGCCAGCCGATGCCAATTGCTGGCCCTGCCGACCCGGCGACGGAATACCGACCCCGCCGCCCCACAGGTTCCAACCGATGGCGACCACGGCCACTACCGATACGAAACCGGACACCATCTTCCAGCGGAACACGCCGTCATTGGCGGCTTCACGCTGCGGCATGGGCAACGCTGGAGGTTCGGGCGTCAGCGTTGCCGGCGCTTCCTGCAGGGCTGCACGAACGCGCGTGAGCAACCCCGGGTCCGAATGCACGGCCAGTTCCGATGCACGCAGCGCATCGCCGATCTGGCAATACATCTGCCAGCGCGCTTGCCCATCGGGCTGCGCTGCGGCTGCCAAGGCAGCTTCGATCTCGGAGCCAGAAAGCGCGCCATCCATCAGCGCGGAGATCAACACAGCGGATTCAGCAGGATCGTCGCCTGTTTGACCAGGCTCAGCTTGATAGTTCATGTCGTCTCTCCATGCCTGTTAATCTCTTACCAGCGCTTACCCGTCTGATGCGACAGCAGCGGTTTAACACGCACCGAAATGGCTTCGCGTGCACGAAAAATGCGAGAACGAACAGTGCCAATCGGACAATTCATGACCTTGGCAATCTCCTCGTAGCTCAGCCCCTCGATTTCCCGCAACGTGACGGCCTGCCGTAAATCGTCGGGCAGTGTGTCCAGTGCGGACTGAACGGCTTGGGCAATTTCTCGCGCGGCCAGTTCACTCTCGGGTGTTGAATAGGTAGTTAGTTCCGTCTCGTGGCCGGAAGTTTCCTCATCATCGCCATCGGTTTGCAAGGCCGTTTCGGTCAGGACACGTTCGCGCTTCAAACCCAGCAGCGCTTTTTTGGCGGTATTGACGGCGATGCGATAGAGCCAGGTATAGAACTGCGCCTCTCCCCGATACTGCGTCAACGCTCGCCAAGCGGAGATGAAGGTCTCCTGCGCAAGGTCGGGAACCAGATCGACATCGCGCACCATGCGCGCAATCAAACGCTCGATGCGTCGCTGATATTTGATGACCAGTAACTCATAAGCACGCATGTCCCCACCCTGCGCGCGTTCGACCAACAGCGCATCGGGCATGTCGGCGCGCGTCGGATCAGACAGCATGTTTTTTATCGTCACAGCAAGCAATCTCTCATGCCCGCGCATCCCAATAGGAAGCCGGCGCATACAACGCACAACGCAACCCGTGCCAGCGCGCCGGATCGGCGGCGCGTCCGACCCACAACCAAAGCGTGCGCCGATTGGCGCGTGCGTTTGTGCGCGCGCGCAACAAAAGCCAGTGCTGACCATCACAGCGGATATCGGGCTGCGCGATGGCCGCCGTCACGCCGTCTTTTTCCAGCAGCCACTCGGCCCCGTTCCAGATCAGCGTACCAAGCATTGCTCTGGGCACTTCAACGAGCATACGCGCGCGCCAGAAACACCACGTCCGCCATACTCCGACCAGTGATGCCAGCAACGCCACGCCCAGCGCCAGGCGATGAGAACGTGCCGGCGCGTACAACGCCAGCCCCAGCAGAACCGGCATGAGCGCGAGCACCCACACTCCCACCAGCATCCAGGCCAATGACGCACTGCGCTTAACGGGAAAACGTACCGGCGGTGGACGATCCATGCCCCTCCTCGGCAGCGGTGGGGGCCGTCGTGATGCTCAAATCCGCCGGAACACCAGCGAACCGTTGGTGCCCCCAAAGCCGAAATTATTTTTGAGCGCCACGTCGATCTTGAGGTCGCGCGCAGTATTGGCGCAATAGTCCAGATCGCATTCCGGGTCCTGATGCAACAGATTGATCGTCGGCGGCACTTTCTGGTGGTGCACAGCCAGGATGGTGAACACGCTTTCAATACCGCCCGCACCGCCCAGCAAATGCCCCGTCATCGACTTGGTGGAACTGACCACGACCTTGCGGGCGTGCTCGCCCAGCGCCTGCTTGATGGCGTTGGTTTCGTTCACGTCCCCCAGCGGAGTGGAAGTGCCGTGCGCATTGATGTACTGCACCTGATCGACGTTCAAGTCGGCATTGGCCAGCGCATTGAGCATCGCACGGCGCGGGCCATCGGTATCCGGTGCGGTCATGTGATAAGCATCACCCGACATACCGAAACCGACCAATTCCGCATAGATGGTGGCGCCGCGCGCCTTGGCACGCTCATATTCTTCCAACACCACCACCCCAGCCCCTTCGCCGAGCACGAAGCCGTCGCGGTCCTTGTCCCACGGGCGGGACGCTGTTGCGGGATCGTCGTTGCGCATACTGAGCGCTTTGGCCGAAGAAAAACCGCCAATCCCCAACGGACATACCGTCGATTCCGCGCCGCCGGCAATCATCACGTCTGCATCACCTGCTTCAATCAGGCGCGCCGACAGCCCAATGGCATGCAGACCGCTGGTACAGGCAGTGACGATCGCCAAATTAGGCCCCTTGAAGCCGTACTGCATCGAAACATGACCGGAGACCATGTTGATGATGGATGCAGGCACGAAGAACGGCGAGATACGACGCGGCCCACGGCTTAGATAATCGCTGTAGTTCTGCTCAATCGAGGGTAAGCCACCAATGCCCGCGCCGATGTTGCAACCGATGCGTACCGCCTGTTCCGGCGTAAGCGCGTCCCCAGTGGGCAGCCCACTATCCTGCACCGCCTGCATAGCGGCAGCCAACCCGAGATGGATGAAGCGGTCCATGTGCCGCGCCTCCTTCTCAGGGATGTATTGAGACACATCAAAGCCTTTGACCTCACCGGCGAACCGGCAGCTGAAAGCCGATGCATCAAAGCACGTGATGAGGTCGATCCCAGAACGGCCGGCCAGCAAATTCCCCCAACTGTCCGCCACCGTATTGCCAACGGGGCTGATACATCCAAGTCCAGTAACAACGACGCGGCGTCGACTCCTCATCCAGCACTCCCTTTGTTCAACCTTGCTTCGCTTTGGCGTTGGCGTAATCAATGGCGGCTTGCACCGTGGTGATCTTCTCGGCGTCCTCGTCGGGAATCTCGATACCAAATTCGTCCTCGAGCGCCATTACCAATTCCACCGTATCCAGCGAATCAGCGCCCAAGTCAGCGATAAACGCCTTTTCATTGGTCACCTGTGACTCTTCCACGCCGAGTTGCTCGGCAATAATTTTCTTGACACGGCTTTCGATATCACTACTCATGGATTCCCTCATTGAGGTTATGGTAAGGTGGGCATTTTACCCACCGGATATATTGTCCAGCAAGCCTTGCGGATCGCATGGACAACGCATTCTGCAAACAGTTACTTACGCCATAAACATGCCGCCGTTGACGTGCAGTTCCTGCCCCGTGACGTATCCGGCCTGATCGCTCGCCAAATACGCCACGGCGTACGCGATGTCCTCGGGCGCGCCCAGACGTCCGAGCGGAATTTGCACCGCCAACGCCTGTTGCTGATCGAGCGGCAAAGCCGCCGTCATGTCGGTGGCGATAAAGCCGGGCGCAACGCAATTGACCGTGATGCCGCGGCTGCCCAGTTCACGCGCCAGCGCGCGCGTCATGCCCGCCATGCCCGCTTTGGCCGCCGCATAGTTGGCCTGCCCCGGATTGCCGGACGCGCCGACCACACTGGTGATGTTGACGATGCGCCCCCAGCGCTGCTTCATCATCGGACGAATGACCGCGCGGCACAGCCGGAATACGGCCTTGAGGTTGGTGTCGATGACCGCATCCCAATCCTCATCCTTCATCCGCATGGCGAGCTGATCGCGCGTGATGCCGGCGTTATTGACCAGCACGTGCAGTGCACCGGATGTTTTGACGATGGCATCGACCAGCGCTTCAGCCGCCGCGCCGTCGGTCACGTTCAACACCACGCCTTGGCAGTCGTGTGCACCGGGTACGGCTGCCAGCGCTGCGCCGACTTTGGCCGCGCCTTCCGGCGTCGTAGCTGTACCCGTAACGGCATAGCCGCGCGCGGCCAGTTCGCGCGCGACGGCCGCGCCGATACCGCGCGATGCGCCCGTGACCAGTGCGGTTCTGGGCGGATTGGGTGTCATTTCGGACATGGTATGTATCTCTCCCCGAATCAAGCCCATCAGGCCAGCAATGTCTTGACTTCAGTCAGCGTCGCCGGATCATAAAGCGCCGCGCAGGGCAATTGGGCGTCAATGCGCTTGGTCATTCCCGTGAGCGCCTTGCCGGGGCCGCATTCGACCACCACTTGCGCGCCCAGCGCCTTGAGCTTGCGCACGCACTCAACCCAGCGCACCGGGCCGAATGCTTGCCGGTACAGCGCGTCGCGGATGCGTGCCGGGTCGCTTTCCACGGCCACGTCGATATTGTTGACCACCGAAATTTCCGGCGCCGTCAACGGCACTTGCGCCAGCGCCGCCTTGAGCCGCTCGGCAGCCGGCTTCATCAGGCTGGAATGGAACGGCGCGGACACCGGCAGCGGCAGCGCGCGCTTGGCGCCCAGCGCCTTCAAAACCTCGCAGGCTTTTTCGACCGCCGCTTTCGTTCCGGCGATGACGGTTTGCATCGGGTCGTTGAAATTGACCGCCTCGACCACCTCGCCCGCGCCCAGGGCTTGACGGGTTTCGGCACAACCGGCTTGCACCTTGTCGCTGTCCAAACCCAAAATGGCTGCCATCGCGCCCTGGCCGACCGGCACCGCATCCTGCATGGCTTGCGCGCGCAACCGCACCAGCGGCGCGGCAACCGACAGCGGCAGCGCACCAGCGGCCACCAGCGCGGCATATTCGCCCAGCGAATGCCCGGCCAGCGCAACCGGGACGCTCCCGCCCTCGGCGCACCAGACGCGCCACGCCGCCACCCCCGCCGCCAGCATCACCGGCTGGGTGTTGGTGGTCAGACCGAGCGCCTCCTTGGGGCCGCCGTGGATCAGCGCGGCAATGTCTTCATGCAGCGCCTCGGAGGCTTCGGCCAACGTCTCACGCACGGCGGGGTGCTCGCCCCAGGCGTCCAGCATCCCGACCGACTGTGAGCCTTGGCCGGGGAACACGAATGCAGCGGGTTTCATCGGTAGTCGTTGCAAAAGAAAATCAATCAGAGCACGGCCAGCGCCGCGCCCCAGGTCAGGCCGCCGCCCACGGCTTCGAGCAGCAGCGTCTGGCCGGGCTGTATCTGCCCGGCGCGCACGCCGTGGTCGAGCGCCAGCGGCACCGATGCCGCCGAAGTGTTGCCGTGCTCGCCAACGGTGGTAATCATCTTTTCAGGCGGCAAGTGCAGTTTTTTGGCCGACCCCAGCATGATGCGGATGTTGGCCTGGTGCGGCACCAGCCAGTCGATGTCGGACTCGGTCTTGCCGGCTTTGGTCAGCACGGCGCGCGCCGTTTCTCCAAGTACCGTGATGGCGTGCCGGAATACGGCCTGCCCTTCCATTCTGAGGAACGGATCGCCTATCGCCTTGCCGCCGTCGAGATGGCCCGGCACGCACAGAATATCGACCAGCCTGCCGTCGGCGTGCAGATCGGTGGCCAGAATGCCGGGCCGTTCGTCCGCTTGCAGCACCACGGCGCCCGCGCCGTCGCCGAACAGCACGCACGTTGTGCGGTCGTTGAAATCGAGGATACGGCTGAAAACCTCCGCGCCGACGACCAGCGCCTTATCCGCCGCGCCGGTCTGAATCATCGCGTCCGCCACGGCCAGCGCATGAATAAAGCCGCTGCACACCGCCTGCACGTCAAACGCCGTGCAGCCCACAATGCCCAGCTTGCGTTGCAGGATCGTCGCCGTGGAAGGGAACACCATGTCCGGCGTGGAAGTCGCCACGACGATCAGGCCGATCTCCTGCGGCTGCACGCCCGCCGCTTCCAG
>Ga0209738_10000107_pt1 | contig 18900 bp, 18 predicted proteins | sample TergutNc150P5_FD_187289 | JGI IMG/M metagenome (GOLD analysis project Ga0209738, IMG submission 187289) | Nasutitermes corniger P5 segment gut microbial community from laboratory colony in Florida, USA - Nc150 P5 (SPAdes) (version 2) | ecosystem: Host-associated > Arthropoda: Insects >...
GCGCTGATCAGCCGCCCGCCGATCACGAACGTCGGATCCAGCCCGCCTGCGGCAAGCACGCTGGCCACCAGTGACGTTGTCGTGGTCTTGCCGTGCGTGCCGGCGATGGCGATGCCCTGCTTCAGGCGCATCAGTTCCGCGAGCATCACCGCGCGCGGCACAATCGGCACACGCTGGTGACGCGCGGCCAGCACTTCCGGGTTATCGCTGCGCACCGCAGTGGACACGACCACCGCGTCCGCGCCCGCGATGTTCTTCGCGTCGTGCCCGATCGACACGCGCGCGCCCAGCGCGGCGAGGCGCTCCGTCACCGCGTTTTCCGCGAGATCGGAGCCGCTGACCTGATAGCCGAGATTCACCAGCACTTCGGCAATGCCGCTCATGCCCGCGCCACCGATGCCCACGAAATGAATGTGTTTGACGATATGTTTCATAACCTATAGCTTCATCGCTTCATTGCTTCATTGCTTCAGGGTTCACTCCCGCCACTTCCGCGCAAATGCGCGCGACCTGCGCCGCCGCATCAGGCCGGGCCAGTGCGCGCGCGCGAATGGCCATGTCCATCAGCGCAGCGCGCGTTTGCTTGCGCAGCCAGTCGGCAAGCAGTTCTGCGCTCAGATCACGCTGCTGCACCACGATCGCCGCCTGTTCATTGGCCAGGAATGCGGCGTTCGTGGTTTGATGGTCATCCACGGCATGCGGAAACGGCACGAAACACGCCGCCACGCCCACGGCCGCGATTTCAGCGACAGTCATCGCGCCAGCGCGGCAGATCACCAGATCAGCGTTCGCATAGGCGCTGGCCATGTTGTCGATGAACGGCAGCAATTCAACGGGATGCGCGTCATCGTTCAGCAACCCGCTTTGCGCATAGCTCGCGCGCAGCGCATCGATATGCTTTGCGCCCGCCTGATGCACAACCCGCGGGCGCTCATCCGGCGCCAGCAATGCCAGCGCGCGCGGCGTCACTTCGTTCAATGCCGCCGCGCCCAGGCTGCCGCCCACCACCAGCAAACGCAACGGGCCGCCGCGCGCGGCATAACGAACCTTCGGCTCGGCTACCTGCGCGAGTTCCGTGCGAATCGGGTTGCCCGTCCATTGCGCATGAGGCAGCACATCGGGAAACGCCACCAGCACACGCCTGGCGAATTTTGCCAGCACGCGGTTGGCCAGCCCGGCAATCGAATTCTGTTCGTGCAACACCAGCGGACGGCCTGACAATGCGCTCATCAAGCCCGCCGGGAACGTGATATAGCCGCCCATGCCGAGCACCACATCAGGTTTCACGCGGCGCAGCGCGCCAAGGCTTTGCACGCAGGCACGCAGCAGATTCACAGGCAGCGCGAGTTTGGTTTTCAGCCCCTTGCCGCGCACGCCGCCAAAGCGCACGAATTCCATCGGGAAACCGTATTTCGGCACGAGGGTCGCTTCCATGCCCGCAGGATTCCCCAGCCACACCACGCGCCAGCCCCATGCCTGCATCTGGCGCGCCACGGCCAGCCCCGGGAACACGTGCCCGCCCGTGCCGCCGGCCATCACCATCAGGGTGGGCTGGCGTGATGATGCGTTTGCGCCTGGCGTGGTCGTCATGCCTTGCCTCCGCGCATCATCACACGATTTTCGTAATCCACCCGCAGCAACAGCGCCAGCGCGACGCAGTTCAGCAGAATGCCCGAGCCGCCATAACTCACCAGCGGCAGTGTCAGCCCCTTGGTGGGCAGCAGCCCCAGGTTCACACCCATGTTGATGAACGTCTGCACGCCCAGCCAGATGCCGATGCCCTTGGCGACCAGCCCGGCAAACGTGCGATCGAGCGCCAGCGCCTGCCGGCCAATTTCAAAGGCGCGCCGCACAATCCAGTAAAACAGCAGGATCACGATGATGACGCCGATAAAACCGAGTTCCTCGCCGATCACCGCCAGGATGAAATCGCTATACGCCTCAGGCAGATAATTGAGCTTTTCCACGCTGCCGCCCAGCCCCACGCCAAACCAGCTGCCATGCCCGAACGCGATCAGCGAATGCGTGAGCTGGTATGCCCGGCCCTGCGTATAGCGGCCATCCCACGGCGACAGATACGCGAAAATCCGCGCGCGCCGCCAGGAGGATGTCACGACCAGCAGCGTGAACGTGCCGACCATCGTCGCCACCAGCCCGCCGAACAGTTTGCCGTTGATGCCGCCCAGGAACAGCACGCCCATCGCAATCGTCGCGATCACCATGAACGCGCCCATGTCCGGCTCCATCATCAGCAGCGCGCCCACCACGGCCACTGCGGCGGCCATTGGCAGGAAGCCCTGCAGAAAGCTGTTCATGTAAGCCTGCTTGCGCACGGTGTAGCTCGCTGCATAGACCGTCACCGCGAGCTTCATGATCTCGGAGGGCTGCATGTTCATCACGCCCAGCGGGATCCAGCGGCGCGCGCCGTTCGCGCCCCGGCCCACATAGGGAACCAGCACCACCGCAAGCGCCACCAGCGCCAGCACGAAAAGCACCGGCGCATGGCGCTCCCATGACGACACCGGAATGCGAAACACGATCAGCGCAGCCACCACGCCCAGCGCCACCGCCACCAGATGCTTGAGCAGGAACGTATAGCTGTGATAGGAGGCAAATTTCGGCGCATCGGGCATGGCAATCGACGCGGAATACACCATCACCACGCCCAGCGAGAGCAGCGCGATCGTCACCCACAGCAGCGGGTAGTCATAATCGAACATCTTCGAGCGCGTGGGCCGCACGCTGTTGGTCATGCTGGCCAGCTCGCCCATGCGCGAAGTCACGCCACTCATGAACCCCTGCGCCTGGCGCGTCACATCCGCCGCGCGTGTGGCGCGCGCGCGTGAGCCTTTGCGATGAAACGGGTTCATCGTCATAGTGTTGTCCCCTGTTCGGCGGCGATTTCGCTGACTTCGCGGCGAAAGACCTCGGCGCGCTGCGCGTAACCGCTGAACATGTCGAAACTCGCACATGCGGGCGACAGCAGCACCACATCCCCAGGCTGCGCCTGCGAAGTTGCCGCGCGCACTGCGGCTTCGAGCGTTGGCTGCGTGTCCAGCGGAATATCCGTGACTTCGAGCGCGGCGCGCAGCAAGGGCGCATCGCGGCCAATCAGCACCGCCGCGCGGCACCAGCGCGCCACAGGCCCGGCCAGCGGCGAGAAATCCTGGCCCTTGCCATCGCCGCCCGCGATCAGCACCGCGCGTTGCGCAAGGCCGTTCAATGCGGCCACCGTGGCGCCCACGTTCGTGCCCTTGCTGTCATCCACATAATCGATGCCATCGAGCGATGCGATCAGTTCGACACGATGCGCCTCGCCGCGATATTCGCGCAGCCCGTGCAACAGCGGCGCAGCAGGCAGGCCAATCGCGCGCGCGAGCGCGAATGCAGCCAGCGCGTTGGCCGCGTTATGCAGCCCGCGGATGCGCAATGCATCGGCGGGCATCAGGTGTTTCAGCGCGATGTCCTGGGCAATGTCTGGAGCAGGTGAAGGCGCTGCCTTGCGCCGCCGCGATGGCGTCTTCGCTGCTTTTGCTGCTGCGTCGTCGCCATCGCGCGCCCAGGCCTCGACCAGCCATAACATGCCGTTCTCGCGCAGCAGCCCGTAATCGCCATCGGCTTGCGGCTCGTTCAGGCCAAACGTGACAATCTTCGCTTCCTGCTGCGCGGATGAAGGTGACAGCGCCCAGGCCATCACGCGTTCGTCATCGCGGTTGAGCACGCGCGTGGTATGCGGGCCGAAGATGCGGCCCTTCGCAGCAGCATAGGCGTCCATGCTGCCATGCCAGTCCAGATGATCCTGCGTGATGTTCAGGATCGCCGCAGCGTCTGGCGCGAATGTGTGCGCGGTTTCGAGCTGGAAGCTGGAGAGTTCCAGCACCCACACATCGGGCAACGCGTTGTTATCAATCGCTTCAGCGAGCTTGTCGAGCATCGCGGGGCTGATATTGCCCGCCATCGCCACGCGCTTGCCCGCGCGCTCGCACAGCAGGCCGGTCAGGGTGGTGGTGGTGGTCTTGCCGTTGGTGCCTGTAATCGCAATGACCTTGGGCGCGTACCCGTTTTCACCCAGATCACGCAAAGCCTGCGCGAAGAATTCCAGCTCGCCCCATACCGGTATGGCCTTTTCCTGCGCGGCAGCCAGCAATGGCGCAAGGTCGGCAGCGCGCGGCGACAACCCGGGGCTGATCGCCACCAGTTCCACGCCATCGAGCAGCGCCAGTGAAAACGGCCCGCCCACGAATTCAGCATTGATGTTATGCGCGTGCAGCTGCGCGAGGTTGGGCGGCGAAACGCGCGTGTCGGCCACGCGCACGCGCGCGCCGTGACGCGCGCACCAGCGCGTCATCGCCAGACCCGACTCGCCCAGACCCAATACCAGCGTCATGGGCTTTTTATCGCGGAACGTTTCGCCAGACATTACCTGCCTTTTCCTCTTAACGCAGTTTCAATGTGGACAGGCCACACAGGCACAGCATCAGTGTGATGATCCAGAATCGCACGACCACCTGGGTTTCCTTCCATCCCGATAATTCAAAATGATGATGCAGTGGCGCCATCCTGAAAATGCGCCGCCCTTCGCCATAACGTTTCTTCGTGTACTTGAACCACATGACCTGCGCCATCACCGACAGGGTTTCAACCACAAACACGCCGCCCATCACGAACAGCACGATTTCCTGGCGCACGATCACCGCGATCGTCCCCAGCGCGCCGCCCAGCGCGAGCGCGCCCACATCGCCCATGAATACCTGCGCCGGATAGGTGTTGAACCACAGGAACGCCAGCCCCGCGCCGCCCATCGCCGAACAGAAAATCAGTAATTCTCCTGCGCCCGGAATATGCGGAAACAGCAGATATTTCGAATAAACCGCGCTGCCCACCACATAGGCGAACACGCCCAGCGACGCGCCCACCAGCACGACCGGCATGATAACGAGACCGTCCAGACCATCGGTCAGGTTGACAGCGTTGCTCGCGCCGACGATCACAAAATAGGTCAGCGCGATAAAGCCCCACACACCCAGCGGATAACGGATCGACTTGAAAAACGGCAGCAGCAGGTCAGCCCGCGCGGGCAAGCCCCTGGACAGGCCGCTGCGCACCCAGCTCATGAACAGGTCGAGCACGCGCACATTGTTGACTTCAGACACGCAAAACGCAAGATACACAGCCGCCAGCAAACCAATGAGCGACAGCCAGAAATATTTTTCGCCCGAGGCCATGCCGCGCGGGTCGTGATGCACCACCTTGCGGTAATCATCCACCCAGCCCACCGCGCCATAACCGAAGGTGACGAACATCACCACCCAGATGAAACGGTTGGTCAGGTCTCCCCACAACAACGTGGACACCGCGATGCCGATCAGAATCAGCGCGCCGCCCATGGTGGGCGTGCCGGACTTCACCAGATGCGTTTGCGGCCCGTTCGTGCGCACCGCCTGGCCGACCTTCATCGCGGTCAGGCGACGAATCACCCACGGGCCGCACACCAGGCCGATCAGCAGCGCGGTGATGCTGGCCATCATCGCGCGAAACGTCAGGTAATTGACCACGCGCAAAAAGCCTGCGTCATTCTGCAACCATTGCGCCAGTGCCAGTAACATTGCGTTGTGCCTTTTTCGTTGATGCGTTAGCGTTAATGTCCGCGTGACAATGCGTCAACCACGCGCTCCATGCGCATGAAGCGCGAACCCTTCACCAGTATCGTGGCCGCCGGGCCGTAATGCGCGGCCAGCAGCGCGGCGACCAGTTCCTCTGCCTGCGCGGCGTGATGCGCGTTCGCGCCGAAAGCGGCAGCGGTATCGCGCGTGGCGTCGCCCAGCGTATAGAGCGCATCGATGCCGCGCTCTTTCGCATACACGCCTGCTTCACGATGAAACGCCGGGCCATCGTCGCCCACTTCGCCCATGTCGCCCATCACCAGCACGCGCGGCGAGGGCTGCGCGGCCAGCACATCGATCGCGGCGCGCGTGGAATCGGGATTCGCGTTATACGTATCGTCGATCACCGTCGCCCCGGCCAGCAGCGCGTCGTGCGTTGCACGTTTAACCTGCAGGCGGCCCTTGACCGGCGCAAACGCTTCCAGCCCGCGCCTGACTGCATCCAGCGACACCCCGGCGGCCAGCGCGGCAGCCGTCGCAGCCAGCGCGTTGCGCGCGTTATGCGCGCCAGGTGCCTGCAACGCCACATCGACCTGGCCCTGCGGCGTGTCGATATGCAAGCAGTTGCCCGACTGCGCGCCGATGACTTCGGCCTGCACCTTCGCGCCCTCCGTGTCTGGCGTGCGCAACGCGAAGTCCATCACGCGGTTGCCTGTGGCCGCTACGCGCCAGAATCCTGCGTGGGGATCATCTGCCGGAAACACCGCAATGCCCTCGGGCGACAGCGCGTGAATCACGCTCGCATGTTCCAGCGCGACGGCCTCGACCGTCGCCATGAATTCCTGATGCTCGCGCTGCGCGTTATTCACGAGCGCGACGGTGGGCTGCGCGAGCTGCGCGAGCGCCTGCGTTTCGCCCGGATGATTCATGCCCAGTTCGACCACCGCGACACGATGCACATCACGCAGCCGCAATAACGTCAGCGGCACGCCAATATCGTTGTTCAGGTTGCCCTGCGTGGCCAGCCGCGCAGCTTCCCCGACCTGCGCGGCGAAAATGGCGGAGATCATTTCCTTCACGGTGGTTTTGCCGTTACTGCCCGTCACTGCGACGAGCGGCAACGTAAAGCGCTGCCGCCAGCCGCGCGCCAGCGCGCCGAGCGCCGCGCGCGTATCCGCCACGCACAGCGCAGGCAGGCGGCATTTTGCCTCGCTGCACGCCGCTGATTCGGATACCATCACCGCGCTTGCGCAACGCTTTGCCACGTCAGCCAGAAAATCGTGCGCATCGAACCGCTCGCCCTTCAGCGCCACGAACAGATCGCCCGGGCCTGCTGTGCGACTGTCGGTGCACACCTGGTCGAATGTCACCGCATCATCGCCCCACACACGGGCACCGGGAATCAGCGAGGCCGCATCACGCAACGAGAGCATCGTCATACGCCCTCCCCGTGCGCTGCGCGCGCGCCCTGCGTGGCATGCGCCGCAAGCGCCAGCCGCGCATGTTCCTGATCGGAAAATTCGCGTTTCTTACCCATGATTTCCTGTGTCGCCTCATGGCCCTTGCCGGCCAGCAGCACCACGTCTTCGCGCGCCGCGCCGCGCACGGATTGCAGGATCGCGCGCGCGCGGTCTTCGGTGCGGCTGGCGCGCCCTGCGTCGCGCATGCCGGCGATGATCTGGTCGATGATCGCGTCGGGCGCTTCGCTGCGCGGGTTATCGCTGGTCACCACCACCTTGTCTGCGAGCCGCTCGGCAATCGCGCCCATCAGCGGGCGCTTGGTGGCATCACGATCGCCGCCGCAACCGAACACGCAGACGAGCTCACCGCCGCGCGCCGTGGCGATCGGGCGCAATGCGGCCAATGTTTTTTCCAGCGCATCGGGCGTATGCGCATAATCGATCACGACCAGCGGCTCGTTATATTCCAGCCGCCCGCCCAGGCGCTGCATCCGGCCATTCACCGGATCCAGTTTCGCCAGCGCCGCCAGCGCATCGGCAAACGGCACATCACAGGCCAGCAATGCGCCCAGCACGCCCAGCAGATTGCTGACATTGAAAAGCCCTAACGTGCGCGCCTGCACCTGCGCTTCGCCCCACGCCGAGGTTTGCAGATGGAAGGCCGTGCCCGTTGTCGTCGCGCGCACATTCATTGCGCGCAGCCACGCATCGGCCTTCAGCCCGCAGGGATCGCTGTCGATGCCATAGGCGATCGTGCGCGCATGGCCCTGCGTTTTTGCCAGCAGCCGCCGCCCTGCCGCATCGTCCGCGTTGATGACCGCGCAGCGCAGGCCAGGCCATGCAAAAAGGCGCGCCTTTGCGGCTTCGTAAGCATCAAACGTGCGGTGATAATCCAGATGATCCTGCGTGAGATTCGTAAACACGGCGATATCGAACGCCGTGCCATTCACGCGGCCCTGATGCAATGCGTGCGAGGACACTTCCATCGCCACGGCCTGCGCGCCCGCCTTTTGCAGTTGCGCGAGGCTGCGTTGCAGCTGTGGCGCGTCGGGCGTGGTGAAGCCGGTGTGCGCCAGCGCCCCGGGAAAGCCGCTGCCCAGCGTGCCGATAATCGCGCAGCGCGTGCGCAACGCGCTCAATGCGGCGGCCAGCCACTGGCTGCACGAGGTTTTGCCATTGGTGCCAGTGATGCCCATGACGCGCATGGCGCGGCTCGGGTTGCCATACCAGCCGCTGGCGATTTCGCCAGCCAGCACATCGAGCGATGGCACGGCCAGCGCGTCGGTCGCATCGGCCAGCGCCGCGCTGAACCCTTCTGGCTGATACAGCACCACCGCGCCGCGTTCTTGCGCGTTTTTGATGAAGGGCCGGTTATCCGCGCCATCCACGGCATAGGCCATGAAGATATCCCCTGCTTTCAGCGCGCGCGTATCGGCATGCATATCCGCCTGCGGCGCGACATGCGCGCGCAGCCAGTCCAGCACGCCCGGGGTCATCACGCGGTCCATGTCGCCACTCCATTCACGCGGACCACCTTCATGCGCGCTGACGAGGCGGCGCGCGCAGGCTTTGCCGGAGCGCGTTTGGCCTTCGCTGCGCGGGAACTGGCAGCGCCCGACGAAGCGGGCGCCTGCACCGGCATGTTCGGCGGCACATTCAGCACACGCAGCGTATCGCCCACGATCCCCGAAAACACGGGGCCGGATACCGTGCCGCCGAAGTGGCTGCCCACCGTCGGCTCGTCCACCGATACGGCAACGACGATGCGCGGATTAGGCATCGGCGCCATGCCGATAAACGATGCGCGATATTTCGACTTCGCATAGCCGCGACCTTCATGCTTGTATGCCGTGCCGCTCTTGCCGCCCACGCGATAGCCAGGCACCGCCGCGCTCGGCGACGTGCCGCCACGCGACACCACGCTTTCGAGCATCACGCGCACCTCGCGGGCCGTCACCGGCGAAAACACCTGCGGGCCGGAAACCGTCTGGTCATCCGGCGTCCTGAAAATCGTGACAGGCACGATCTGGCCGTCGTGCGCAATCACCGTATAGGCGCGCGCCAGCTGGAACAACGACGCTGACAACCCGTAGCCATAGGACATCGTGGCCTGCTCGATACGCCGCCAGCTCTTCCATGGCCGCAACCTGCCCGCCGCCGCGCCCGGGAAGCCCACCTTCGGCGCCTGGCCCAGGCCGATGCTGGTGTACATGTTCCACATCTCTTCGGGCTTGAGCGTCATCGCAATCTTCGTCGCGCCGATGTTGCTGGACTTCTGGATCACGCCGCCCACGGTCAGCACGCCATTGGCCGAGTCGTCGGTAATCGTCGCACCGTCCAGCACAAAATGGCCTGCGCCGGTATCCACGCGCGTGGTTGGCGTGATGCGGTGCAGGTCCAGCGCCAGCGATACGGTGAAGGGCTTCATGATCGAGCCTGGCTCGAACACATCGGTCAATACGCGGTTGCGCAGCTGCTCGCCGGAAAGACGCGCCCGGTTGTTCGGGTCAAAGGTGGGATAGTTCACCAGCGCGAGCACCTCGCCCGTGCGCACATCAATCACGATCGCCGAGCCGGCTTTGGCGTGCGCCTTTTCCACGGCGGCTTTCAGGTCGGTATAGGTGACATACTGGATCTTGCTGTCGATCGACAGGCGGATATCCTGGCCATCGTGCGGCTCGGCCTGTTCATCTGCATAGGCAATATCCTGGCCATCACGCGGCACCGCCTGCTCGTTCACATCGGCGACGATATGCCCCATGCGGTCCGTGATGACATGGCGGATACCCGACACCCCTCCCAGGGTCTGCTGGCTGGCCAGCTCCACGCCTTCCTGCCCTTCGTCCTCGATATTGGTAAAGCCGACCAGGTGCGCGGCGATTTCACCCTCGGGGTAATAGCGCCGGTATTCGTTGCGCTGATAGATGCCGGGAATCTCCAGCGCGGCGACTTTCGCGGCCACATCCAGCGGCACCTGGCGCTTGACGTAAACGAAGGTTTTATCCCCGGAGAGTTTCGCGTGCAGCTCGTCTGGCGTCATGTTGAGCAATGCGCCGAGCGCCTTGAGCTTGCCCGCGTCCAGGTTATCCGGCACCGATTCGGGAATCGCCCAGATCGCGCGCACCGGCAGGCTCGTGGCCAGCACCAGGCCGTTGCGGTCAAGAATCTTGCCGCGCAGCGCGGGCAATTCCAGCGTGTGCTGGTAACGGCTTTCCCCCTGCTTCTGGTAGAACGCGTTACCGAACCCCTGAATCCACAGCGCGCGCACGGCCAGCGCCACGAACGCGATAAACAGCAGAAAGACCACCAACTTGGAGCGCCACAATGACAGCTTCGACAAGGCTGGATTGGACGAAAACGCCACCCTGCGCCTGAAATTCCCGCCCGGTGCCGGTTTCATCGCGCGCCTCCGCGACGAAAACGGGACGCTGGCTTGGAGGACGCCGCCGACGCAGACCGTGCCATTGAAGCGAGCGCAACGGGCAGCGCCGCCCGTTCACTGTCCAGGCTCACGCCTGGCGGCAGTGTCAGGTACTGCGTGTGCACGGCGGTGATGGGCTGCATCTTCAGCGCGTCGTTGGCAGTCTGTTCGATGCGCGAGGTTCTCGCCAGCGAACTCTGCTGGTACTGCAACTGCACATATTCCATTTGCAGGCGCCGCTCCTGCGACTGCGCGCGCTGCAACTCGACGAATATCTCCCGCTGCCGGTTGGTCACATACACCACCGACAGTGCGCACCCCACCACGAGGAGCAACAGGAGGATATTCAACCGGTTCATCACGCAATCCGCTCCGCCACACGCATCACAGCCGAGCGCGCGCGCGGATTCGCGCTCACCTCGGCCTCGTTTGCAAACACCCGGCCCAGCAGTTTGAGCGGCGGCACGGGCAGATCCGCGGCGCGCAACGGCAGGCGGCGCACATGCGCTCCAGCTTCAGGCGCCTGCGCGCTGGCATGTGCGCGCATGAACCGCTTGACGATGCGGTCTTCCAGCGAATGAAAGCTGATGACCACCAGCCGCCCGCCACGCTCCAGCATCAAAAGGGCCGCATTCAGAGCGGCCTGCAACTGCGCAAGCTCCTGATTGATGTAAATCCGTATAGCCTGAAAGGCGCGGGTTGCCGGATCCTTGCCCTTCTCGCGGCTTTTGACGGCGTGAGCCACGAGGCTGGCAAGCTCTCCCGTGCGCTCAAGAGGCCCGAGGCGGCCGGATTCTGCCCGGCGAGCAGCAATCGCCTTTGCAATCTGAAAAGCAAACCGTTCTTCCCCATAATCGCGTATGACCTCCGTGATTTCCTGCACTGTGGCCCGTGCGAGCCATTGAGCGGCCGATTCGCCGCGTGTGGGATCCATGCGCATGTCCAGCGGCCCGTCGGCGCGAAAACTGAAACCGCGCTGCGGGTCGTCAAGCTGTGGCGATGACACCCCCAGATCCAGCAATATTCCTGATACCTCGCCCTGCCCTACACCGCGCGCAGCCAGCGCGGCGCACAATGAAGCAAAATCGTCATGCACGATTTCAAACCGTGCATCCGTGATGGTTTTCGCTGCGGCAACCGCCTGCGGATCACGATCGAATGCCACCAGCCGTCCGTTTTCAGCAAGCCTCTCCAGCACCGCGCGGCTGTGGCCGCCGCGCCCGAAAGTGCCATCTATATAGAGGCCGTCGGCGCGCGTGATGAGGGCATCGACTGCCTCGCGTTGCAGTACGGTGTGGTGCAGCGCCGGTTTCGCCACTGGGGTCATGTCTGTAACGTGTCAGAACGTGAAGTTTTTCAGCGCCTCGGGCATACCCTGGGCCATCGCGGCCTGTTCTTTTGCGGCGTAGGTTTGCGCGTCCCACAGTTCAAAGTAGCCGCCCATTCCCAGCAACGTCACGCCCCGGTCCATGCCCGCCGCCGAGCGCAATTCGGGCGCCACGAGCACGCGGCCCGCGCCGTCCATTTCCACATCGGATGCATTGCCCAGGAAAATGCGCCGCCACCAGTGCGCGTCCATCGGCAACGCGGCGACTTTCGCGCGGAACACTTCCCATTCCGGGCGGGGAAACAGCAGCAGGCAGCCATCAGGGTGGCGCGTTAGCGTCACCCTGCCCTGTGCCTGCCCTTGCAGCGCTTCACGATAGCGCGAGGGAACGGACATCCGCCCTTTCGCATCAAGCGTGAGCGCTGATGCACCCTGGAACACGTTACTCTCCTGCAAGCTTCAATAAATCACACAAAAAAACACTCTCGCACACTTTCTCCCACTTTAGAGGAACGGCTAGCGCAGGTCAAGAAAAAACACGTCCTTTTACATATTTATTTATCAAAACAAAGGGTTGGTCGCACTTTTTCAAGTCACAACAAAATAAAATCCGTTATGAATTAATGGATTAACGCGTACTTTAAAAGTGGTTTATGAAAGCGGGAAAACACGGGGGAAAAACGACGGGAACCCAGGCGGCCAGCGCCCTGCCGCCCGGGTATAAACAGCAGAATAAATCAGTGCATCAGTACATTAGTACATCAGTACGGTATTAAATGTAATACGCCGTGCGCGTCATCACCTTCGCCGCGGCCCGCATCAGCGCGCGCACGGGCAGGGGCAGCTCGATGCCGCCGGCCTGCGTGGCCACGTTCGCATGATGGATTTCGTCATCGCGCATCTGCTGCACCACGGCGCGCGATTCCAGATCGCCCGCAGGCAACTGTTCCAGATGGCCATCCAGGTGATGCTCCACCTGACGTTCGGTCTCGGCCATAAACCCCAGGCTCACCTTGTCGCCCAGACAGCCTGCCGTGAAGCCAATCGCCAATGCGCCCGCGTACCACAGCGGATTGAGCAGGCTCGGGCGCGAGTCCAGCGCCTGAAGCCGCTGCGCCGTCCATGCCAGATGATCTTCCTCTTCCAGCCCCGCCTTCTCGAACGCCGCGCGGATCTCAGGCTTGCGCGCCGTGAGCTTCTGCGCCTGATACAACGCCTGCGCGCACACCTCGCCCACATGATCGACACGCATCAGCCCCGCCGCATGGGCCCGCTCGGCAGGCGTCAGCGCGGCGCGCGCGGATTCGTCCTGCGCGGCAGGCGGCTCGGGCATGGGCCGCGTCATGCGCGTTACCCCGGTGATCGAGCGCAGGCCACGGTCCACCTCAGTAATCAGTTCGTCCAGTGTCAACGTCAGCATATGGTTACTCCTTTCCCACCTTCAAACAATTAATTTCTGGATAGCCGCGTATTCTACTCCCGCCCCCTTCACGCGCGCCGCAATTCTGCGAGCATGTTGCAGAATAACGCCCCCTGCTCGATCGCATCGTCCAGCGCAACATGCGTGTGCGGATGCTCGTCAAACCAGCGCGGAGGCAGCCGGGGCTTGATGCACTGGCGATACGGCAGGCCCGTCATCGCAAACGCCAGGGTCTTGATATCCAGCGCCGACCATGAAAACGGGCAACGGCCCGCAAACCGCATCATGTACCAGAACATGAACGTGAAATCGAACCCTGCGGGCATCGCCACAAACACCGGCTTGCCTGGCAAGGCCTCCACCCACTGCACATAGGCGGGCAGCGCCACGGCGGGAGGCTGCACCTCCTGGCGGCAGGCTGCCCACGCATCCGGCTGCGTTTTCCACCAGGCCTCCTGCACCGGATGCGCCACCGCGCCCTCAAGCAATTCAAGATTCGCGGAAAAGGTCGACACAAGCTGTTTGTCCGCGGTATAGGCCGCAGAAGCAAAACTGAGCATCGAATGCGGCCCGGGGACTGGACCGTCAGCCTCCACGTCCGTGCTGACATAGATTTCTTCGTGATTCGCGCTCATTTACGCCACTCCATCCGCCACATAAGGATTCGTGCGGCGCTCCTCGCCGAACGTGGAAACCGGGCCATGCCCGGCAATAAACGTTACCTCGTCGCCCAGCGCCCAGAGCTTTTCGCGGATGGAGCGCAGCAGCGCGGCGTGATCGCCCCGCGGAAAATCCGTGCGCCCGATCGACCCGGCGAACAGCACATCGCCCACCAGCGCAAGCCGCTGCGCGCGGCTGAAAAACACCACGTGACCCGGCGTGTGGCCCGGGCAGTGCAGCACTTCCAGCTGCTCGCGCCCAAAACTCACCTGGTCGCCCTCGCCCAGCCAGCGCTGCGGCACGAACGCGTCGCATGCGGGAAGGCCGAAGCGTTCGCATTGTTCGGGCAGCGCGTCCAGCAGGAAACGGTCGTCCTGTTGTGGCCCTTCAATGGGAATGTCATAGCGCGCGGCCAGCGCCTGCGCGCCCGCGCAATGATCGACATGCCCATGGGTAATCAGGATCCGCTCGGGCCGGGCCTGTTGCCGCGCGATCTCGCCTTCGATGCGCTCAACCTCGCCGCCGGGATCGACCACCACGGCGCGGCCCGTTTCCTCGCAGACCAGCAGCGAACAGTTCTGCTGGAAATGCGTCACGGGAATCAGCGTGACTTTCATTCAGGATACCTCGCGCGAAGAAACGCAAACAGTGCGATTGTATCCTTTGTATCCCCCTGCGCTGGCCCGGTTGGCACAGGCATTTATTGCATTGGCGAAGAGAATCCATCGGGCAAACTTGACGTTAATATCATAACCTTCACGTTTCTGGTATAATCCGCTCCGTGCTGCACGAGGTTGGTGTTTTATGAAAGGGTAAAACACGTTGCCCGTGAGCAAACACCGTTGCCAGAAGTACGGTCATCGCAGGCGCATTGAAGCTGAAGCGCTGCCGCCCGCATCCTTCTGAAACGCAACGGCATCCTGGGCATCGTTTTTGATGCCGCACGTTTCATCTGGCCAGGCGCCCTGCCGCCTGCCGCGGTTTTCCAGCCGTGATGCCGGATGAGGCCTGTGCCGCTGTTCCGGTTGCGTGGCAACGCGCAACAGAACATGAGCCATGAGCATCGTGTTCAATGGCGGCACGTGGGGTCTGATCGACAGTCGGGAACAGGCTGCGCCAGACGTGAGACTAACCGGCAGTTATGATGCAAGGAAACGCATCAATAAGGCTGGCTTCACCTGCTTTTGCAGGAGTGCCTTGACCGCCACTGCCAACGCCACGCCATTCGCGCAATGCGCGATTTGATTGATGGGTGTGGCATAAGGGTGACGACCATGATAAACACTGAAATTCTTCGACGCTGCCTGGGCATCTCTGGCCTGGGCGTCGCGTTGACGCTGACGGGCTGCGCCACGCAGGCGCCCGCGCCGCAGCAGCAAACCCAGGCGCAGATCGACGATAACGCGGCCTTTGCCGCCGCCAACGCCACAGCCGACGCGCTGACCGCCCCCTCCTCCAGCACGCCAGACAGCGTGCAGAGCGCCAGAACGCTTGGCCAGAGCGGCCATACGTTCCGTCAAAGCGGCCTGGCGTCGTATTACGCAGCGAGCTTCCAGGGCCGCCGCACCTCCAGCGGCGAGCGCTACAACAGCCGCCTGCTGACCGCCGCGCACCGCACGTTGCCGCTGGGCTCCTATGTGCGCGTGACGGACGTGGCCACGTCGAAATCGGTGATCGTGAAGATCAACGATCGCGGGCCGTTCGGGCATAGCCGCCGCATCATTGACCTGTCGTATGCCGCCGCGTCAGCGCTGGGATTGCGGCGCGCAGGCGTAGCGGATGTGCACATCGAAGTACTGCCGCGCACCCGGGCGCTGGCTGAGATGCAGGCGTCGCTTTAATTTCATCCGCTTCCTCTATCCCGTATCACTCACCACTCGCGCAGCTGGCACGGTACTTGCGGCGCTTTTTCGGGTCGCGGGTGCGGTCCAGCACCGCGCATTGCGGGCACCAGCTGCCGTTAAGCACCGAATGCGGGATGGCTTTCCATGCGTGCCCCCGCGCGCACTCCCACATCAGGTGCGTTTTCGTATTGATGTAACGCTCTGACAGGCATCGCCCGCCGCGCGAGGCGGCCAGCGCCTGCATCCTTTCCAGCGTGTAGCGTTTTTTGTCGTTGGCGCACTGCCGGCACCAGGCGCCCTGTATCACGCGGTTGGGCGTGGCCTTCCAGCAGTGCCCCATCGCACAGCGCCATTTCAGCGCGGTGAGATTGTTCGTATACACCCGCGACAGGCATTGCCCGTCGCGCGCGCGGGCGATCTCCTGCATCTCCCCGATCGTATGCGCATTGCGCCGCTGTGCGCACTTGCGGCACCAGGCGCCACTGTGTTTGATATCCGTTGGCAGCGCCTTCCAGCGGTGCCCAAGCGCGCATTCCCATTCCAGCGGCGTGTGGCAATCTGTATAACGCACAGACAGGCAGCGGCCACCCCTGGCGGCGGCCAGCGCCTGCATTTCCTCAAGCGTGCATCGCCGATTCGCGCGGGCGCATGCCGGGCACCACGAACCTTGCCGCACAGAGGCGTAAGTGGCGCGCCACACGTGCCCCTGTGCGCACCGCCATTGCAGATGCACGCCAGGCAGGTACGCCCCCGACAGGCACTCGCCCCCACGGCTTGCCGCAATACGCTGCGCATCCGCCAGGGTGATCTTCGCGGCCATTAACCGATCCCGCCCTGTTTTTTCAGCGCCAGCGCGCGCGCATAAAGCGCATTGCGCGATGCGCCGGTCAGCGTCGCGGCAACCTTCGCCGCCCCTGTCACCGGCAGCTCCTCGAGCAGCGCGCGCAACAACGCATCCGGGTTTTCCTCGCCGGTGTCGCCCGCCGCAGCGCCCTCTACCACCAGCACAAATTCGCCACGCTGGCGGTTTGCGTCCGCAGCCAGCCACGCTGGCCCTTCGGCCAGGGTGCAACGATGCAGGGTCTCGTGTAACTTGGTCAGTTCCCGCGCGATCAGCAACCGGCGCGTCGGGCCGAATGCCTGGGCCAGCGCCTGCACTGTTTCAGCAATGCGGTGCGGCGCTTCGTAAAACACCAGCGTAGGCACATGCGTGGCCAGCGCCTGCAATGCGCTGGCGCGCTGCTTTGCCTTCGCGGGCAAAAACCCGATAAACGTAAACGGGGTGATCCAGTCGCCCGCCACGCTCAGGGCCGTCGTCACAGCGCTCGCGCCGGGCAGCGGCATCACCGGGAAACCCGCGTCACGCACGGCATCGACCAGCTTCGCGCCAGGGTCGGAAATTCCCGGCGTGCCGGCATCCGACACGCAGGCCACGCGCGCGCCCATGCGCAGCTGGTCAAGCACCCGCTGCGCGGCCTCACGTTCGTTATGTTCGTGCAAGGCCACCAGCGGCTTCGATAACCCATAGCGCGCAAGCAGCTGGCCGGTGTTGCGCGTGTCCTCGGCGGCAATGCAGTCCACCAGGCCCAGCAGATGCAGTGCGCGCAAGGTAATGTCCGCTGCGTTGCCGATCGGCGTGGCCACGACATACAGCGTGGCGGCTGGATACTGCTGCGCGCGGGCAAGCTCAAGGAGATGCGTCATGCGAAAGAATGCACCCATGAAAAAAACGCAGTCTGCATTGTGCCACGCACACGAGCCGGCGCCTGCGAGCCACGAGGGGCGACCTTCACGCCGCCCGCCTGGCGCGATCGGCGCCATGTTTGAAACACGCGCGCTGGAATTCCTGCTGCGCCAGCAACTGAGCTGCGTGGCGCGCAATGTGCGCTATCGTGGCGGCGAGCTGGATCTTGTGATGCTTGATACGGATGGCACGCTGGTGTTTGTGGAAGTCCGCGCGCGCGGTTATCTGCAATATGGCGGTGCGGCGGCGAGTGTCAGCTGGCGCAAGCGTCAGCGCCTGCTGCTTGCCGCGCATCTCTTTCTGGCCGAATCTGCGCTGGCGCCCTGTGCATGCCGGTTCGACGTGGTGGCCTTCGAGGGCAGGCGTCTTGTATGGCTGCAGGATGCATTTCACGCCGACGACGGTTAAGATTGTGCTTTTACGCATTGCCTTGCATTGCATTGCATTATTTGTCTGTCATTGTTCTGTCTGTCATTGTCATGAAACCGGTACACAAACAAACCTGCACAACGCGCGGGTTGGCGCGCGCCACGGCGAGATTCGCCCTGGGCCTGTTCGTTGCCGCTGCGCCCCTGTGCGCAGCGGGCGCTCCCGCTGGCATGCTGGTTGCGCACGCAAATGCGTGCCTGGGCTGCCACACGGTGGACCGCAAGCTGGTGGGCCCGTCATTCCAGCAGATCGCCGCGCGTTACAAAGGCAAACCGGGCGCGCAGGCGTATCTCGAACACAAGGTCAGAACGGGCGGCTCGGGTGTATGGGGCGTAATTCCCATGCCGTCGCACCCTGGCATGAAGCCGGCGGATATCAAGGCTGTGGTTGCATGGGCGCTGATGGGCGCGCCATCGAAATGATTTTTGCCATGATGCCGTCGCCGGCTTTATTTCAGGGTTGGCAAAACGGCAGAATGTGCTAGAATCCTGCCTTCGTTGGGGGGGTAGCTCAGCTGGGAGAGCGTCGCGTTCGCAATGCGAAGGTCGGGAGTTCGATCCTCCTCCTCTCCACCACGAATACCGGCCCGAAAATCCTGTCAGGATTTTCGGGCTTTTTGTTTTGTGAGCGATAATCCCTGCTTTCAGGCACAACTCACCACTCCAATGGATTATCGACTCGCATTAGACCTGGGCAGTACCTCTCTTGGCTGGGCCATGCTCAGGCTGGATCACAATAACGATGAAAGGCCCGCGCCAACGGCAATCATCAAGGCGGGCGTGCGCATCTTCAGCGACGGGCGCAACCCCAAGGATGGCTCATCGCTTGCGGTGACGCGACGCAAGGCACGTGCGATGCGCCGCCGCCGTGACCGACTGCTCAAGCGCAAGGCGCGCATGATGGCTATGCTGATCAAACACGGTTTCTTCCCTGCCGACGAAGCGGCGCGCAAGGCACTTGAACGGCTGGATCCCTATGCACTACGCGCCAAA
>Ga0209738_10000108_pt1 | contig 18826 bp, 15 predicted proteins | sample TergutNc150P5_FD_187289 | JGI IMG/M metagenome (GOLD analysis project Ga0209738, IMG submission 187289) | Nasutitermes corniger P5 segment gut microbial community from laboratory colony in Florida, USA - Nc150 P5 (SPAdes) (version 2) | ecosystem: Host-associated > Arthropoda: Insects >...
GAATCAGTTTGAGCGGCGGTGGGCGCGGCGGGCGTGGCCGAATCAGTTTGAGCGACGGCGGGCGCAGCGGGTGTGGCTGAATCAGTTTGAGCGGCGGTGGGCGCAGCGGGCGTGGCCGGATCGGTTTGAGCGCTGGTGGGCGCCGCGGCATCGTGTGCCGCCGCCGGATCGGCGGACCCATCGGTGTCCGCGCGGCTTTGCGCCCATACGGACGTAGATGCGCCCGCCATCAGCAACAGTGCCACGGCCAGGGCCGTGGCCCGCGCGACGGGCGCGGTGCGGCACGGCAAAGCGGCAGTAATGGGGTGTAAGAACACGGAACGCGGCAAAGGGTAACGGAAGGTAAGTTTGGCGCCAAGCCAAGCCGAATGTAAATGAAAAATTATCCATCCTTCCGGACGATGGCTGTGCCCGCCGGGCGTTGAGTGTGGGGCATCAGGTATTTGGCGGGATGTGCAATAGAGCAGGGGGAGGACGCAAGCATAGTCTGCCTTGCTATACTGGCCCGACGCCTTCACTTCCAGCGCCGATTTGCATCCTGCTTGCGGGCGCTCTAACAAATTCTGCTAAAGACGGATCCGATCCAACCCGGTTTCGCTTCTTTGGCGTACTGGGTTTTTTTATGGTCATGCCGCTCGTCGTACAGCCGCAATCGATGCACTTCGAGGCGCCGCTCGTGCTCGCCAGCGGCGCGCGCATTGCTGGCTACCAGCTTGCCTACGAAACCTACGGGCAACTCAACGCCGACAAAAACAACGCGGTGCTGATCTGCCACGCGCTCAACGCCTCGCACCATGTTTGCGGTGTGTATGAAAACCAACCCAACAGCCTCGGATGGTGGGACAACATGATCGGCCCCGGCAAGCCGGTGGATACCGACAAATTCTTTGTCATCGGTATCAACAACCTCGGTTCATGCTTTGGTTCCACCGGGCCGATGCACCCCAACCCCGAGACGGGAGAGATTTACGGGGCCGACTTTCCCGTGCTGACGGTGGAAGACTGGGTCGCCGCGCAAGCACGCCTGCTCGATCGGCTGGGCATCGAACAGCTCGCTGCGGTCATGGGCGGCAGTTTGGGCGGCATGCAGGCGCTGTCATGGGCGCTACAGTTTCCGGAGCGCGTGCGGCATGCCGTGGTCATCGCCTCCGCCCCCAACCTATCGGCGGAAAACATTGCCTTCAACGAAGTGGCGCGCCGTGCCATCGTTACCGATCCGGACTTTCACGGCGGGCACTTTTACCGTCACGGCGTCATACCGCGCCGGGGCCTGCGCATCGCGCGCATGATCGGGCACATCACCTATTTGTCCGATGACGTGATGAACGCGAAGTTCGGCAGGCAACTGCAAGTGCAGACACCAGCGCAGCCCAGCGCGCTGCCCGAGGAAGCACTGGCGCCGGCTTACCGCTACACCACGCAAGACATCGAATTCCAGATCGAAAGCTACCTGCGCCACCAAGGCGACAAGTTCAGCCAGTATTTCGACGCCAACACCTACCTGCTCATTACCCGCGCGCTCGACTACTTTGACCCGGCGCGAGCCTTCGGCGGTGACCTGACGGCGGCGCTGGAGCGCGCGCGCGCCCGGTTTTTGCTGGTGAGCTTTACCACCGACTGGCGCTTTTCGCCCGCGCGTGCGCGCGAAATCGTCAAGGCCCTACTGGAAAACCGCCGCCACGTCAGCTACGCCGAAATCGACGCGCCGCATGGTCACGACGCCTTTCTGCTGGCTGATCCGCGTTACCTGGCCGCCGTGCGCACTTATTTCGGCGGCATCGCGCAGGAGCTTGAGCCGTGAGCGATACCGCCTTGAACCACACCATTGCCGGCCTCGTTCCTGAAGGCTCGCACGTGCTCGATCTCGGGTGCGGCGACGGCGCATTGCTGCAATTGCTCGCGCGCCAGCACCGCTGCACCGGGTACGGCATCGAAATCGACGACGCCAACGTACTGGCCTGTCTGGCGCGCGGCATTGATGTGCTGCAACTCAATCTGCATCAGGGGCTGGTGGCGTTTCACGACCAGAGTTTCGACGTGGTGCTGCAAATCGACACCTTGCAACACCTGCGCAACGCCGAAGTCATGCTGCGCGAAACCGTGCGCGTGGGGCGCGTGGGCATCGTCGCCTTTCCCAACTTCGCGCACTGGCCCAACCGTCTGTCGGTACTGCGCGGGCGCATGCCCGTCACGCGCCGCTTGCCTTACCAGTGGTACGACACGCCCAACATCCGCGTGGGCACCTTCCGCGACTTCGAGGCCCTAGCCCGCCAAAACGGCATCCGCGTTTTGGACGCCTTCGGCTTGCAAGCCGGCCGCGTAGTGCGCTGGCTGCCCAACGCCCGCGCTGGAACGGCGGTGTTCAAGTTGGCCAAGGCTTGACGGATTGAAGCCGACAACGCAGGGCACGCGGCGGCGGTCCATGGGGGACTGTTAGTTATGTATGCGCTGATCGGCGGGGCGAATGGCTTTCTTTTACGGCTGTTTGTTCGTGCTGGAGGCCGCTTGGGCCGCTTGGTCGGCTTGGGCGTTTTGCCACAGCGGTTGTAGGCGCTGAGCTTGTGCGTCGAATTGGGCGTTGATGCGGTTGTACGTGGCTTGGTAAGCGGCGATGAAGCGTTTTTGCGCTTCGATGGCTTGGGCGTTGCTGGCGATGTCGTGCTTGAGTTTTGCGGCGTCGCCCGGCCGTTCGGTTGCCGCCTGGCTGGCCGCGAGCGCGGTGCGTTGGTCTTCCAGCGCGGCAAGGTGCCGTTGGGCATCGGCAAGCACGATTCGGGTTTGCGCAAGCGCCGTGCGGCGGCTGGCTTCATGCACTTCGCGGGTGGGGTAGCGCACCAGCAGCGCCTCATCGAACCGCTGCTGCTCCTGCTGGCGTTGCCGCGCGGCGGCGGCTTGTCGGTCTTTTTCTTGTTGCGCGGCGCGTTGCTCGTCGGTTTGTTCGGGCGCGATGATCTTGAGTAATAACCCTTGATTGCTCAGTACCCGTTGTTCCCGATCCATGCAACTGGCGATGAGGCGGTCGGAGGTGATCTTGTGGCCGGCGGCGTCGGTGCAGGTATAAATGACGTTGGTGGGGGGAACGCTGTTTTTTTGCGCTTGCGCGGAATCGGCACCCATACCGGCGACGGCCACTATCGCGCTGACGGTGAGGGCGCGAGCGATGGAGGGGGGAGTGATGATGAATTTGATTTGCAATTTACGACAGTAACGGTGGTGGAATAAAATCATACCTAAACTCCGGATGAATATACGCCGGAATGGTTTTGTCGTTTTTACATGACGCCATATTGTGCGCGATAGGCGGCGATGGCGTTGTAATGCACGAGGAATTTATCTGATTTTTGTAATGTTTGTAGTAAATGGGTTAATTTGGCAATGGTGCAGACCTGCAAACCCAGCGTATCGCGCACGTATTGCACGGCGCTCCAAGTCACGTCGCGGCCATTTTCGGTGGCTTTTTCCTGCCGGTCGAGGGCGATGATCAAGGCGTGCGGTATGGCTTTGGCGGCACGGATCAGGGCCATGGATTCGCGCACCGCAGTGCCCGCTGAGATCACGTCATCGACGATCAGCACCCGCTGGCCTGTCAGCGGCGCACCGATCAGCGTGCCGCCTTCGCCGTGGTCCTTGGCTTCTTTGCGGTTGTAAGCAAATGGTTTGTTAACGCCCAGCCGTGCCAGCGCCATGGCCACCGCTGCCGCCAGGGGAATGCCTTTATAAGCCGGGCCAAATATGACGTCGAACGAAATGTCCGATGCCAGCAGCGCGCGTGCGTAAAATTCCGCCAGCCGCCCTAGCTTGGCGCCATCGTCGAAACGCCCGGCGTTGAAGAAGTACGGTGATGTGCGCCCGGCCTTGGTCTTGAAGCTGCCAAAGCCCAGCGCCTCGGCGTCGATGGCAAATTGCACGAAGTCGCACGCCAGCGCATCGGTTTGCGCACCGTCGGCCGCTGGTGCGGTCATATGGGCGTTCCCCGACTTCGGAAAGTTGTGCTCTTTGTTCAAACTGACCACCCTCAATCTCAACGGCATCCGTTCCGCCACCGCCAAAGGGCTGGCTGCGTGGGTGGAGCGGCTAACTCCCGATTGTATGGGGGTGCAGGAGGTCAAAGCGCAGGCCGATAATGTGCGCGGCAGGTTCGATACGCTGGCGGGTCTGACGGGCTATTTCCAGTACGCCGACAAAAAAGGCTATTCCGGTACCGGCTTGTATACGCGCCGGGAACCGACGGCAGTCATCGCGGGGATGGGTAACGCCGAGTTCGATGCCGAGGGGCGCTACGTGGAAGCGCGCTTTGATACGCCGCGGCGTCGGTTTTCGGTCATCAGTTGTTACTTCCCGTCCGGCTCGTCGGGTGAGGACCGGCAGGCGGCCAAGTACCGTTTTCTGGATGCGATCTACCCGCATTTGCAGCGTCTGCGCGCCGAGCGCGACTTTATTTTGTGCGGTGATGTGAACATCGCGCACCGCCCGATCGATTTGAAGAACTGGCGCGGCAACCAGAAGAACAGCGGTTTTTTGCCTGAAGAGCGGGCGTGGATGGACAAACTGCTGGGCGAGGGCGGCCTGGTGGACGTGTACCGGCAACTGCACCCCGATGCGACCGGCCAAGCCTACACTTGGTGGAGCAACCGCGGCCAGGCGCGGGCCAACAACGTAGGGTGGCGCCTGGACTACCACTTGGCGACGCCGGCCATCGCTGCCCGGGCGCGCAGCGCGAGCGTCTACAAGGACGAGCGTTTTTCCGATCATGCGCCGCTGACGATCGAATATGAAGAATGAATGGTCAATGGCCACGCCGGTTGTTGTTGACGGCGCGGCGGCCATGGCATAACATTGTTATATCGTAAGATCAGGCGCAGGGGGAACCGTCATGGAGATCGCTATTCGTGCCATCGGCAACAGCAGGGGCGTGGTGTTGCCCAAGCCGGTGTTGGCGCAAGTTGGGCTGCTGGATGCGGACTGTGCCGAGATGACTGTAGAAAACGGCACTATCGTGTTGCGCCGTCCGTGCGCACCGGCGCGCGCGCGTTGGGCCGAGGCCATCCGGGCCGTCGCCGGGGGCCAGAACGATGCGCCGGGGACGGACGTGTTCGGCAACGCCGACGACGTGGAGTTGGCATGGTAAAGCGCGGTGACATCTGGCTGGTGCAACTCGATCCGGCGGGGGGGCGCAAAATCGGCTTGCCCCATCCGTGCGTGGTGGTGTCGCCGCCGGAAATGCTGGACCATCTGCGCACAGTACTGGTCGCGCCGATGTCTTCCAAGGCACTGGTCATGCCGTTCCGGGTGCCGGTGACGCTGGCGGGGGTGCGCGGCTCGATCCTGCTCGAACAATTGCGCGCCGTCGATACGGCGCGGCTGGTCAAACGGCTGGGCGCGGTATCGGCCAAGACGCTCACCGCTACGCTCGATACGTTGCAGGAAATGTTTGCCCAATAGGCATGAGGAGGCAAAAGAGAACATATGCTCCGCTACCACACCCTGCCCGTGACGGCATTCGCGCAGAATTGTTCATTGCTGTGGGACGATGCCACGCCCGCTCCCCATGATGCCGCCGTCATTGATCCGGGCGGCGATCTGGAGCAGGTGCTGGCGCAGGCCGAGCGCTTACAGTTGAAGATCACGCAAATCTGGCTCACGCACGCGCACATCGACCACGCGGGCGGCGCGGGCGCGCTGGCGCGGCAATTGGCGATTCCCATCGTGGGGCCGAACCGGGGCGATGCGGATTGGATCGCGGCGCTGCCGCAGCAAGGCGCGATGTTCGGCTTGCCGCCCGCGCAAGCTTTCACGCCCACGCGCTGGCTGGCCGATGGCGACACGGTGGATCTGGCGGGGCACACGATCGGCGTGCGGCATTGTCCGGGCCACACGCCGGGACATGTGGTGTTCCACGTGCCGGAGATTGATCGCGCGTTTGTGGGCGACGTGCTGTTCGCGGGCAGCGTGGGGCGTACCGATTTGCCGGGCGGCAATCACGAACAGCTCATCGACAGCATCCGCACGCGGCTGTGGCCGATGGGCGATGAAACGGTGTTCATACCCGGTCACGGGCCGGAGAGTACGTTTGGTCAGGAGCGGCGTACCAACCCCTTCGTGGGAGACGGGATCTGAATGGTTGATTCCGACGCTGCCGCGCCGCAAGATGCGGCCCAGCCATCCCGGCGCTCTTTCAAGGACGCGCTGGTGCTTTATTTACGGCCCCGGAGTCTGCGCATGCTGGCGCTCGGGTTTTCCTCCGGGCTGCCATTTCTGCTGGTGTTCGGTACGCTGTCGTTCCGGTTGCGCGAGGCGGGCATCGAACGCTCGACCATTGGGTACCTCAGTTGGGTGGGACTGGCGTATGGCTTCAAGTGGGCCTGGTCGCCGCTGGTCGATCGACTGCCCTTGCCGCTGCTCACGCGCGCGCTGGGGCGCAGGCGCAGTTGGCTATTGTTGGCGCAGGCGGCGGTGGCGTCGGGTTTGTTGGGCTTGGCGTGGAGCAATCCGGTGCACGGCCTGCACGCGCTGGTCGGTTGGGCGCTGTTGACGGCATTCGCCTCAGCCACGCAGGACATTGCGCTGGATGCCTTTCGCATCGAATCGGCGCCGACGCGCGAGCAGCCCGTACTGGCCGCTTGCTACCAGGTCGGTTACCGGCTGGCGATGCTCTGGGCCGGCGCCGGTGTGCTGGTGCTGGCCGCGTGGGCCGAGGTGCCGCGTCTCGCCGGTGCCCCGCACGTGTATCAAAACGCCGCCTGGCGCACGGCTTACAGCGTCATGGCCGCGTCAATGGCCGTAGGGGTGCTCACCGTCCTGCTCTCACCAGAACCGGCACGCGTGGCACTGGCGCCTGCGCGCAATCTCAAGCAATGGCTGCTGGAAGCCTTGATCGCGCCCTTCGTGGAGTTCTTTCACCGTTACCGTTGGCAGGCGCTCATCGTGTTGGCGCTGATTGCCGTCTACCGGATCAGCGACATCGTGATGGGCATCATGGCCAATACGTTTTACGTGGACATGCACTACACCAAGGAGGAGGTGGCCGCTGTTACCAAGTTTTACGGCGTGGCGATGACGCTGATCGGCGGTCTGGTCGGCGGCTCGTTGGCGCTGCGCCTCGGCGTGCGGCGTGTCATGATGCTGGGGGCGGGCCTGGCGGTGTGCAGTAGCCTGCTGTTTGCCTGGTTGGCCGGGCACGGCCACGATCTGCATGCGCTGATCGCGGTGGTCTCGGCGGACAACCTGGCCAGCGGTATTGCTACGGCAGCGTTCGTCGGCTATCTGTCGAGCATGACCAACGTGCGTTACTCGGCCACGCAATACGCGCTGTTTTCTTCGCTGATGCTGCTGCTGCCCAAGGCCATCGCGGGCTTTTCAGGCGACTATGTGGACGCTTTCGGCTACGTCACGTTCTTCATCAGCACGGCAGCGCTGGGTGTGCCGGTGCTGCTGCTGGTGTGGCTGGCCGGGCGGATCCAGCAGGTCAAGCCGTGAGCACGTGTAACTGTCCTGACCGCGCCGCCGTGTAAATCGCCGGTGCGTGCCGGTCACTTTGCCGATACCATAGAACTTTTGTAACGGCTGTACGCTGGGCAACAATATCGCCAATAATTTGGCGACATCACATCCATTGATGAGCCGCCGCCCAACCCCAGTATCAGTTCGGCTCCGGCTTGACGGGCCTGTTGGATAGCTTGCAGTACCACAGGCTCGGGCGGATCGGCGATGACGTTGTCGATGACGGTAACGTGTCAGTCATGCCGGACCAAGTCGGCCAGTGCGTGTGCGAGCAATCCACTACTAGCATGCCGTGTGCCATCTGTGACCAGGCACACTCGATCAAGTCAGGGAGAGCGCTCGCGTAACAGTAGTCCTACTTGCCGCGCGGTACCAAATTGACTAATGATTACAGGAGCGGTTTGAAATTGAAACGGATTCGTAATGATCATCTTTTCTTTACGTGTGTGCCCTATAACAGCATCGTACAATGTTAATGTATGCTTCTACAATTCACTACGTGAACGAGTGCTTTCACTTTGGCGATCGATCGTGAGTGCCTATCCGCACAAATGCTGTTTTTTAACTGTACGATGTACACCACGTTTCCGGCGTAACCATGACGACACAGAATTTGCTCCTCATTGATGATGACCAGCGCCTGGCCGACATGGTGAGGCAATATCTCTCGCAATCGGGCTACACCGTCGAGCATGCGCCCAATGGGGCGTTGGGTCTGGCGGCGTTGCAGCACGCCAAGTTCGACTTGGTGATTCTGGACCTGATGCTGCCGGACATGGACGGACTGGACGTATGCCGCCAAATCCGTAGTTCGTCCGGCGAAATGGGCAATGTCGCAGTATTGATGCTTACCGCCAAGGGCGATCCGATGGATCGCGTGATTGGACTTGAGTTGGGGGCTGACGACTATTTGTCCAAACCCTTCGAGCCGCGCGAGTTGCTGGCGCGCATCCGCACGGTGCTGCGCCGCCAGGGCACCACTGTCGCGCCGATGCCGGTGCTGCGCTTCGGGGCACTGGAGATCGACCGCGGCGCGCGTTTGGCTACCGTGCATGGCAAGCCGGCGGATTTAACCAGCTATCAATTCGATTTATTGACCGCGCTGGCTGAACGCGCCGGGCGCGTGCTCTCGCGCGACCAGATTATGGGGATGGTGCGCGGGCGCGAGATGGATGCTTATGACCGTTCCATCGACGTACATATGGGCCGTATTCGTGCCGCCATCGAAAATGATCCCAAGAACCCCAAACGCATTCTGACCGTGCGCGGCGTGGGTTACGTGTTTGTCAAACACCAAGATTAAAATTTTAAGCAGGCGGTGCAAGTCGAATGCATCGCTGCACCATGGCTTGGTACCACCGTTTCAGCTTCATCAAACGAAGGTTTTTCGTTCGCGTCTGGCTGGTCGTCGCGGGCAGTATGGCGGTGTTCAGTCTGATATTGGGTTGGGCTTGGCGGGCCGCCGATAACGCGCACAGCCGGCACGCCGAAGTCGAGAACGTGACGCTGCTCGACGAGGAGGGGCGAATCATCCGCTCGGACACCACGCACGTGCAGCATCTGCCCGACGGCAGCCTGGTGTTTACGGTCAATGACACACAAGGTGGCTACTATCCGTTGCTGACCGTGCAACTGACCCAGCATCTGCCCGATTTGGAAGAGGCCGGTTGGTGGGAGTGGCTAAGCCCCCGCTACAGCTTTTGGTGGATGCTGGCGCTCTCGGGCATCATGGTGATGGCGTGCGTGTTCCCCATTGCCTGGCGCCTGACGCGGCGGCTCGAAGCGCTGCAACGTAACGTACAGCGCTGGGAAAAAGGCGACTTGAGCGCGCGCGTGCCCACTTCCGGACATGATGAAGTCACCGACCTCACGCGCCACCTGAACTCCGCCGCCGAGCACATTGCAGCGCTGCTGCAAGCACATAAAACGTTGTTGGCCACCGCATCGCATGAACTGCGCTCGCCACTGGCGCGTATCCGTATGGCGGTCGAACTCGCTGACACGTCCGGCACCGCCAGCCGACAAGTCGCACGCAAGGAGATTCTGGCCAACCTCAACGAAATCGACCAAATCGTGGAAGAAATCCTGCTCACCAGCCGCCTTGAAGCCGAGGGCGTCGATCTGGGCGTGATCGAGCCGGTGGATTTGATCGGTTTGCTGGCCGAGGAATGTGCGCACACGGAGGCCACGCTCAACATCTCGCCCGAACTGGCCGCTGCTCCGGGCAATGCCACCGTGCACGGTGTGCTGCGGCTGCTGCGCCGGGCCGTGCGCAATCTGTTGGAAAACGCCAAGCGTTACGGCAAACGGCCCGGCCAAGAGCAACGAGTCGAGGCGCTGATCGAATGTACGGCGAGCACGGACGCCGGTACTGGCCGGAAGGTACTCATTCATGTGGACGATAACGGTCCGGGTGTTCCGACCGAGTTGCGCGAGCGCATCTTCGAGCCGTTCTACCGCCAGCCCAACGCTAGCGATCCCGACAGTGGTTTCGGCCTGGGACTGTCGCTGGTGCGCTCCATCGCTCAGCGTCATGACGGCAGCGTGACCTGTTCCGAAAGCCCAAGCGGCGGTGCGCGCTTTACGTTGTGTCTGCCCTTGGATGCGCCTGCCGCATGAGTGTGCTGTTGCTGCACAAAGCCTGAATGCCTCTTTTTAGGTTTTGCGCTCTGCGCATGTCTTGATACACCCTAGAATCGGCGCCCATGTCCGGCATTTTTTCGAAAGCGTTGCTGCCGCGCCATGCGGCAATGCTGTGGGGTTTGGTGGTTTTTTTGCCGGTGGGTATGACGTATCTGGCGGCCCTGTTGATGCTGCTTGCCCTGTTTGCCAGCGGCAATTTGCGCGAGCGTATGGCGCGGTTGCGCGCCAGCCCGGTATTTTGGCCGGTGGTGGTTTATGTGGTCTGGACCCTGGTGGTCTTGGCGCTGCGACCGCACTACCCGCAAACGCTCGACAATCTCTGGCATGGCCTGCGTATCGCCATGACCATCTGCATGGCCATGATGCTTACACGGGCCGAGGCGGTGAGCGCGTTGCGCGGTTTTTGCGTGGCGGCGGTCATCGGCGTACTGCTGATTGCGATTGCGCACACCGTCGGGCTGCCCAATTTTGAGGCCTGGAGTGCGATTGTTCGCATGACCAGCAACAAATCAATTGCCGATGCGCTGTTGTTTGCGGTACTGGGCAGCTCGGCGGCGGTACTGGGCCTGGCGTATTTGAACGAACGGCGCTGCCGGGGCTGGGTGGTCATGGCCTTTGCCATTGCCGCGTTGGCCGTGGTGCTGGTCACACTGGCGATACCTTCGCGGACTTCGTTGATCGGTATCGGGCTGGCGGTCTGCGCGGCTTGTATTCATCAATGGCGCGCCCGTTGGGGCGTACTGCTGGCGGCGGTGCTGGTGGTGATCGTGGTCATGACGGCGAGTATTTGGCAAGCTCAGGCCATGCGGGACAAATTCGAACTCGGGGTACACGAGCTGGAACAGGCGCAGGCCGGAACGGTCTCCGAGGGCAGTTGGGTGGTGCGCTACTACATGTACCGCGATACGACGCGCATGATGCTTGACAGGCCGCTGATGGGCTGGGGTATTGGCGCCTGGAACACCCTGTGGGAGGAGCGCGGCCCGGCGCTATTGCGCAATTACAACATGCCGCACGACGATTTTTTGTGGATGGGCTCGCAAGCCGGTATTCCGGGGTTCATGATATTGCTGATCATTTTGCTCACCAGCGTCGTAACCTGTTGGCGGCGGCCCGATCTGACCGGACGGCTGGGCTTGGTCGCATCGCTGATGCTGTTGATTGCAACCAGTGTGCATTCGGCGATGCGCGACGCGCAGATTGGCTTGGCGTTGCCGTGGATCACCTTTGTTTATCTGCGCTTGACACTGGAGCCTGACTGCCACTGGCGCGAGGTGTTGCCGAGGCGCTTGACGCGCGCGGACAATCGCACCGCACCCTCCGACGGTTAGTCTTGCCGTGTGTGCATCAATCTGTGCCTCAATCAGCGCTGCGCCGGCGGCTGATGCGCCAGCCAAGCTTCGGCTAGGCGTACCCAGTAGGTAGCGCCCAGCGCAATGACAGCATCGTTGAAGTCGTAGCGCGGGCTGTGCAGCGTGCAAGGCTCCGGGGCCGTATCGTCCCCAGCAGACGCCGTGCGGTGTGGAGCAGTGCCGTTGCCGATGAAGGCATACGCGCCGGGACGCACTTGCAGCATGTAGGCAAAGTCTTCCCCGCCCAGACTCGGCTCTTGCGCTCGTGCGTCGGTTTCGCCGACGATCTGGCGCATCACGCGGCGGGCGAAGTCGGCTTCATACGCGGTGTTGATGGTGGGCGGGTAGTTGCGGTTGAATTCGAACCGGAAGCTCGCGCCAAAGGCCGCACACAGGCCCGCGGTGAGTTCACGCATCCGGCGCTCGATCAAGTCGAGCGTTTCGACCGTAAAAGTGCGCGCGGTGCCCTCCAGCGTACAGGTCTCGGGGATGACGTTGTCCTTCTCGCCCGCGTGGATCATGGTGACCGAAATAACGCCCGCCTCGACGGGCTTTTTGTTGCGCGTGATGATGGTCTGGAACGCCTGTACCAACTGGCAGGCCAGCAGCACCGGGTCAATGCCCAGGTGCGGCATGGCCGCGTGGCCGCCCCGGCCGGTGAGGGTGATGCGAAAGTCATTGACCGAAGCCATGACCGGTCCGGCGCTAACGGCCAATACGCCCGCGGGCAGGTCGGGCCAGTTGTGCATACCGAACACCGCCTCGACCGGAAAACGCTCGAACAAGCCGTCGGTAATCATGGCGTGCGCGCCGGCACCGCCTTCTTCCGCGGGTTGGAAGATCAGATATACCGTGCCGTCAAATGCGCGCGTGGCAGCCAAATGCTGCGCCGCCGCCAGCAGCATGGTGGTATGGCCGTCGTGGCCGCAGGCATGCATGCAGCCGGGGCACTGACTCTTGTACGCGAAAGTATTCAATTCGGTCATGGGCAGCGCGTCCATGTCGGCGCGCAGGCCCACGGCACGACCGCTCTTACCGCCATCGCGCCCATGCACGATGCCGACCACGCCGGTCTTGCCCAACCCACGATGCGTGGGAATGCCCCATTCGGCGAGCTTGGCCGCCACCCGTTCGGCGGTGCGGTGTTCTGCATAACCGATCTCCGGGTGGGCGTGCAAGTCGCGCCGCAGTTCAGTCATGGCGGTGGCGTTGGCCTGAATGGATTCGATCAGGTTCATGCAAGCAGTCTAATCTCCTTAAGCGTTGTTCGTGCGCTGATCTTGCAGGCGTTACGGCACGCGGCATCGTCGCTGGCGGCAGATGCCGTCCGCTCTTTGGCTTGGGTGCGTGCAGTACCTGCTCAGAATTACCATTTCACGTGCGCATCAAGCCCGACACCAACCGCTAACATGCCCCCATGTTGATTGCTCCTCGTCTCGCCGTGGCCGATCTCGGCTCCAACAGCTTCCGGCTGGAAATCGACCAGCCCGATGACAACGGACGCTTCCAGCGCGTGGAGTATTTGAAGGAAACGGTGCGCTTGGGCAGCGGACTGGACGCCGAGCACTGCCTGTCGGGGCAGGCGATGCAACGCGGGCTGGCGTGCCTGTCGCGCTTTGGAGAGCGGCTGGCGGGCTTTGCGCCGCATCAGGTGCGCGCAGTGGCCACGCAGACGCTGCGCGAGGCCAGGAACCGCGAAGACTTTTTGGCCGTGGCACAACAGGCGCTGACCTTTCCGATTGAGGTGATTGCCGGCCGTGAGGAAGCGCGGTTGATTTACCGCGGCGTGACGCACTTTCTGCCCGCGTCGGTGGAGCGCCGATTGGTGGTGGACATCGGCGGGCGTTCGACCGAATTGATCGTCGGTCAGGGCAGCGTGGCGCATGAATGCGCTTCGCTGCGCGTGGGCAGTGTGGCTTGGTCGATGCGCTACTTTCCCGACGGCAAGTTGACCGCGCGCGCGTTTGAACGTGCCGAGGTGGCGGCCCAGGCGGTGCTCGAGCCGGTGCTGGTGACGCACGGCCGTCCGCATTGGGACGCGGCTTACGGCTCCTCCGGTTCGGTGGGCGCGGTGGCCGACGTGCTGTTTCTGGCGCGCCGTGCGCCGTGCGATGGCACGATCACCCGTGCCGGTTTGAAATGGCTGCAAGGGCGATTGATCAAGGCCGGACAGAGCAGCTCGATCGATCTGGCGGGCCTGCGCGAGGACCGCAAGCCGGTCATTGCCGGCGGCTTGGCGGTACTGTGCGCGGTGTTCGATTTGCTCGATATCGAGCAGATGCGACACACCGATGGCGCGTTGCGTCACGGCGTGCTGGTGGAAATGCTGGAGAGCAGCGGCTCGGCGCCGGTCAGCGTCCGACACGATGCGCGCATTGCCGCCGTCGAAGGCTTGGCGGGGCGTTACGCCGTCGACCCGGTGCAAGCCGAGCGCGTGGCACACACCGCGGCGGCGCTGTTCGAGCAGTTGTGCCCGTCCGTGGACAAACCCAGCCAGCAACAAGCGTGGCAGCGGTTGGCGCAGCAACTGGCGTGGGCGGCGCAATTGCACGAAGTGGGCACATGGATCGCCTACCCGAACTACCACAGGCACGGCGCTTATGTGCTGGAGCAGTCGGAATTGGCGGGTTTCTCACTGGCCGAGCAGCACCGGCTGGCGCTGCTGGTGCTGGGGCAGCACGGCAAGTTGCGCAAGGTGGAGTCGCAGTTTGGCGACGACAGTTTCATGCGCCAGTTACTGGCGTTGCGGCTGGCGGTGCTGCTCAGCCACGCGCGGCGCGATCCGCAGATTCAAGGTCTGACGCTGGCGGCGGACAAGCAGGGGCAGGGCTTTACCCTGACCCTGCCCGGCAACTGGAGTGCTGCGTGGCCGCAATCGGCCCACTTGGTGCGCGAAGAAGCGCTGGCCTGGCAGCGTACGCCGTGGCGGCTACGGGTTATGGAGCGGCGCGGGTGAGTGAGGTGCGAATACGGCAACGTCGCTTCTGGTTGCCGCTGGCATTGTGTTGTGCGCTGTTGGCCGGGTGTGCCGGACTCAAGAGTGAATCTGGGCCAGCACACCCCGCAGCGGCGGCGGGCAAGGCGCAAGAGCGGCCGACTTTTGATATCCGCGTCGATTGCACGGACGACAAGCTGCGCGCGTTGGTGACGCGTTTCAACGATTTGCAGCGTTACCGCGCGGTAGCAGACCTGGATGCGGTGGAACTCGATCGTCTGATGGTGCTGACTGAGCAGCATGTGCGCGAACTGCTGGCTACCGAGGGCTATTTCAGCCCACAAGTGACGGTGCGGCGCGCAAGCGCAACACCAGCAGCGGCACATGCCGCGCCGCTCCCGATGCCCAATGCGTCCGGCGCGTCCGCTGCTTCCACCGCGTCCGCCGCTTCCGGCGCTTCCGCTGCTTCCGGCGCGTCCACCGCTTCTACCGCTTCCGCCGATGCAGCACGGCCGGTGGTGGTGATCGCCATCATTCCCGGCCCGGCCACGGTCGTGGGGCAGGTACAACTGGATTTCACGGGCGACATTGCCGCGTCAAGCGCTCCGGATGCGGTGGCGCAACGCAACGGTATCGTGCACGGCTGGGGTTTGGATAAAGGTCAGCGTTTCACGCAGGCGGGCTGGAACGACGCCAAGACCGCCGCTTTGCGCGCGCTGGTCGAACGCCGCTATCCGCGCGGCAGTATCAGCGCCAGCCGGGCCGATGTGGACGCGTCCGCCGCACGGGCCGCTCTGGGCGTCACGCTCGATTCCGGTCCGCCGTTTCATTTGGGCACGGCCACGGTAGGGGGCGCGCAACGCTATCCGGCGGATTTGCCGGAGCGGCTCTCCTGGCTCAAACCGGGCGACGTGTATGACCAGCAAAAACTGGTCGATGCCCAATCGCGCCTGGCGGTCAGCGGTTATTACGATTCGGCCTACATCAGCATTGATCCGGACACGGCAACGCCGGAAGCCGCGCCGCTGCACTACAGCGTGACCGAGGCCAAACGCTACAAGCTGCAATTGGGCCTGGGCTACAGCACCGACAGCGGCCCGCGCGCATCGGCTACCTGGCGCGACAACACTTTTCTGGGCACGAGCTGGCGCAACGACACACAACTGACCATCGACCCCAAGCAACCATTGCTGGAAACGGGCCTGACCTCGCTGCCCAACGCCGACGGCTGGCGTTGGAACACGCTGGCGCGCATGATGCGACAAGATGACGGGCAACTGATAACCAACGCGCAAACGCTGCGCGCGGGCCGTATGCAGAGCACTCCGCAATACGATCGCAGCATTTATCTGCAATACGACAACGCCATCGTCACCGGTTCGGGCGCGGCCAGCGACGTAAAGGTGGGCGACGGCGCGGCGGTGAGCGTCAATCTGGGCTGGACCGGGCGTTACTTTGACAACCCCATCTTGCCCCGGCGCGGCTTTGGCTTGGCCGGTGACGTGGGGCTGGGCGTGACCACCAAGGGCAGCGCCGAGCCGTTCATGCGCCTGTCGGGCCGGTGGCTGGGCTTGATCCCGGTCGGCCGCGATGACGGGCGCGGCGCGGCCGGCGGCAACCGATTGGCGCTGCGCGCCGAACTGGGCGCGCTCTTGGCCAATGCCAATGCGCGCGTGCCCGCTACCTATCTGTGGCGCACCGGCGGCGACAGTACGGTGCGCGGCTACGGTTACCGCAGCATCGGCGTGCCGTTGACCGAGGGCGTGATCGCACCGGGGCGTTACCTGGCCGTGGGCAGCATCGAGTACCAGCGCCCGATCCTGCAACAGCGCCTGCCGGGGTTGCTCGAGCACGTTCTGTTCGTTGACGTGGGCGACGTTGCCAACCATGCCAGCGACCTGCGTCCGCGCGTGGGCGTGGGTACCGGCGTGCGCCTTATTACGCCCGCCGGACCGATGGAGCTGGACATTGCCTATGGCTTGAAAGTGCACCGCTTCCGGTTGCACATGAATGTGGGGTTTACGTTCTGATGTCCGAGGATTTGCCCGATCCGGTGGCGCCAGCAGAGCCACGGGCCGCGGACACGGGGCCAAGCGTTCCGCCGTCTGCTGCGGCAGAGCGCCCGGCGCGTCCTCATCGCCCAAGCAGCCCCGGTTTCTGGCGCCATGGGTTGCGGTTGATGTTGCTCCCGTTGACGGGATTGCTGTTGCTGCTCGTTATCGCGCTGGCTGCTCTGTGGATTTGGGCGGGCACGGAAGGCTCGCTTGCCGCCACGCTGCGCTGGGCCGGCCATTGGACACCGCTGACCGCACAAGGCGTGCACGGTGACTTGCGCCACGGCGGCACGGTCGATCAACTCACCTGGGCGCAGGACGGCACGCACGTGCAGATACGCGGCGCGCGATTGGTGTGGTCACCTTTCACGCTGCTGCACCATGCGCTGTACGTGCGCGAACTGTCCGCCGCGCAAGTCGACATTCGTGTCCAACACCCGCCTGCGGCAGAAAAACCCGCCGCCGGCCCGCCCGCATCACTGGCGTTACCGCTGACGGTGCGGATCGACAAACTCGCGGTAGGCCAGTTGCGTTGGACCGGATCACCGTCGGTGACGGCACATGAGCTTGTCGCAAGCTATCAATACAAGAGCAACCAACACAGTCTGACAATCGATCGTGTGCGGATTGAAACCGACAGCGGGAGTGCCGTTCTGGATGCGCGAGTGACCTTGCAAGCCCACACGCCGCTCACGCTGGACGCCGTGTTGAACGGTACGTTGAAGGCCGCATCGGCTCCGCCGCTGCTCACGCAAACCACATTGCGCGGGCCGTTGACTGATTTACACGTTACCTTCGACGCTCAAACCACGCCAGCCGCACAAACCGCACCAGCTACGCCCGCATCGCGCAAAACCGTGCCGATGCAGGCACAGATACAGGCGCAGCTTGCACCGTGGGCCGCACAGCCGTTGTCTGAAGTGCATGGACGAGTTCAGCGGCTGGACCTGCACACTTTGCTGGCGGCGTTTTGGCGGCAAGCGCCGTTGACGGCCATTACGGGGCGGTTCGATCTTGCGCCTGTGGATACGGCCGGTTGGCGCGCCAGTGCTGACCTGACCAACACGGAACGGAGCTTGCCCATTGAGCGCGTGCAAGCCGATCTCGACTGGCAACACCGAACCGTTACGGTGCGCGCGGTCGAAGCCAGTGGTGCAGGCAGTCACCTGCAAGCAAGCGGACATTGGCAGATCGACACGCGCCAAGGCGCACTCAATGCCGCGCTCACCGCGCCCGGCGCGGCGCTGACCGTCAAGGGCGATCTCGCACCTGACACTGGCGCGGGCCACGTGCAAGCCGACATCACCGATGCCGCGCACCTACTGGCCTGGGCGCGCGCGCTGCCCGGTCTGCGCGAGGCACTGGCCCGTCAATTGCCCGGCGACAAGGTACAAGGTCAAGCACAACTGACGGCCGATTGGCGCGGCGGCTGGCGCAATGCCTCAACTGCGGCTGTGCAGGCGACGCTGACGGTGCCGTCGTTGACGGTACAACTGCCGCAAAGTCAAGAACCGATTTATGCGTCAGACCATGAGCCGGTCAAAGCGCCGGGCCGCCCCAATTCCGATCAACCGCCCGCAGCCGCCGTGCCCGATACGGCGCCGGCCGTCGCTGCCGAGCCTCCTTCCATTTCCCGCGCGGCCCCGATCCGCGTGCAAGACCTGCACGTCAGCCTGAACGGCACGCTGGCGCAGGCACGCCTCGCGCTCGATGGCCGCGCCCGTCAGGGCGAGCGGCAGATGGCGCTGCACCTTGCGGCCAGCGCAGGCGTTGTTGAACATGCCGCGGCGTCCTGGCGCGTCTCGCTGGAGCGTTTGAACCTGTGGGCGCAAGACCCGCGCTGGGGCGCTTGGACGTTGGCGGCAGATGGGCCGGTGGCGCTGGGCGTACAACCTGGCGGCGCGTTCGATGTCGGCGCCGGGGCATTGACGTTGACCCCGGCTGCCGTGCCTGCCGAAACAGCGGCTGTGCAAACCGCGCACGACGCGGCGCATGAGAGCAGCCCCCCATCCGCCGCGACGCCATGGCAGCCCATCACTTTGGCCTGGGACGCTTCACGCTGGGACGGCCATTTACTCTCTACCAGCGGGCACTTGACCGGCCTTTCCGTCGCTTGGATCGCGCGTCTGACCGGTGTGCGTCCGGAAGACGCGGGCCTGACCGGTGATGTGGCGTTTGCCGGCGCTTGGCGCGCGCGCGTCGGGCCGGGGCAGCCGCTTGACCTGCACGCCAGCCTGACGCGCACGGGGGGCGATTTGACGCTGGTCGCCAACGATCCCAAAACCGGCTTGCAAACCCGCGTTGCGGCGGGCCTGCGCGCGGCGGGCGTGGTGCTCGACGGT
>Ga0209738_10000109_pt1 | contig 18796 bp, 15 predicted proteins | sample TergutNc150P5_FD_187289 | JGI IMG/M metagenome (GOLD analysis project Ga0209738, IMG submission 187289) | Nasutitermes corniger P5 segment gut microbial community from laboratory colony in Florida, USA - Nc150 P5 (SPAdes) (version 2) | ecosystem: Host-associated > Arthropoda: Insects >...
TCAGGTTCTCTCGGTGCGGAGTATTCGTATATCGACGAGTTCTTTGTACGCGCAGGGTATCATTACGAAACAAGCAGTTTTGGCGACCGTAAATATTTTACAGCCGGCGTAGGACTTAAATACAGTGTATTGCAATTTAATTTTGCTTACTTGGCGCCAACGGGTAGCGGCATCAATAGAAATCCGTTGTCGAATACCTTGCGTTTTAGTTTGATATGGGATATGGGTACTCAGCGAAATTATTAAGGTATTGTAATAAAATTGGATTTATTTTATAAGCGAAGGTTATCTTCGCTTTTTTATTTCGTCCTGCTGAACTTGTTTCAGCATCTTAGAATACGAAGAAATTTCTTTATTTTATTATTACTAATTCATATCATTACATCATGAGTTTTAGAATAGGGCAGGGAATAGATTTTCATCAGTTGATAGAAGGTAGAGATTTGTGGATTGGCGGCGTAAAAGTTCCGCATACCAAAGGCGCCTTAGGGCATAGCGATGCCGATGTTTTGCTGCATGCCTTATGTGATGCGCTGTTGGGCGCTTTGGCTTTGGGCGATATTGGCACGCATTTTCCCGATACATCGGATGAATTTAAAAATATCGACAGCAAAATTTTACTGAAACGAAGTTTTGATTTGGTAAAAGCAAAAAATTACAAAGTAGTAAATGTAGATGCTACGATTTGCCTGCAATCGCCCAAAATAAAACCTTATGTAAATCAAATGCGGGAAACGATTGCCGGCATTCTGGAAACGAGTATTGATGCTATTTCCGTCAAAGCAACCACAACGGAAAAGATGGGATTTGTGGGCAAGGAAGAAGGTTTGGTTGCACAAGCAGTCGTGTTATTGGAGAGCTGATTTATCTCTAAACATTTCATAAAGACGGCTAAAAATGCGGGTTTTCTCTACCGAAAAAGTTACTTTCGCATCATTCGGATTTGAATCATCATTATGGAAACGATTACGGTCAATATTATCAATCAATCGAAATTTCTGGTGCCACAATATGCTACGAAAGGCGCATCCGGCATGGATTTGCGGGCAAATATCGAAACGGCGATTGAGCTGCAACCGTTGGAAAGAACGTTGGTACCAACGGGGCTTTTTATAGAATTGCCGTTGGGTTACGAAGCGCAAGTACGCCCGCGCAGCGGCTTAGCTATCAAACAGGGCATTACCTGTTTAAATTCGCCGGGTACGATAGATTCGGATTACAGAGGCGAATTGAAAGTAGTTTTAATTAATCTTTCCAATGAAAAACAGCGTATCGCTCCGGGTGATAGAATTGCGCAAATAGTGATACAGAGCGTGGTTCAAGTGAATTGGAATGCAGTGGAAGCGCTGAATGAAACCGGTCGCGGCGCAGGAGGATTTGGTCATACAGGTAAACAATAAATTTACTTTTTTTATATTAAAATGAAAAAAATTTTACTTATTATCGCTTGTGCCGTTGTTGTATTTTCCGGTAAGGCGCAGCAGCCCGTATTGCAACAAGATACTGATAGTGTAAAAACGATAAACTTAATGCCGGTGCAAACAGAAAATTCGGATAGTGTAAAACAAATAGTACAAAAGCTGGATAGTCAAAAAATAAATGAATTCAGTACTTTTTCCGCAAAAGCAAAAGTGAACAGCAATATGCTTCCTGTTACAATTACGGCAAATATTAGAATTCAAAAAGACAGTATTATTTGGGTTTCCTTTACGGCAACGATGGTGATTACAATGGAAGTAGGTCGCGCAAAAATTACGCGCGACAGCGTTTGGTTTATGGACAAAGTACATAAAACCATTACGCGCCGCAGTATTGCCTTTTTGCAAACCTTGTTGAAGATGCCTTTTACTTTCGACGATGTGCAAAATATTATTTTGGGAAATCCTTTGCTGTTGCAGGATAGCGTGCTTTCCGGCTCGCATTTGAATAATGAATGGAATATTTCGTTGGGCAGCGATACGTTGAACAATTTAATTACCGTTCAAAATCAAAATGATTCAACCTTGCTTTTGACGCATAGTTATTTGCAGGATTCTACCGCTACCGAAAATCGCACATGCGATATTGCGTATAGCAATCCGCAATTGATACAGCATAATCAATATTTTTCGCGAACACGCAATGTTACGGTAACGGGTAATAACAGTGCATTGCAAGCAACATTGCAGTTTATAAACTTTAATTTTAATCAACCGGTAGATTTTCCGTTTAATATTCCGAATGATTATTCCGAAAAATAATTTTTACGTATTTTTAAATCTCAATTAAAAAGAATAAAAGCGTTTTGGTGATGAAGAGAAAATTGTTTGTTTCCGTAATCATTATGTTCTTAGCCGTTGCCGGCTTTGGGCAACAAACAAGGGAGGAGATTTTGCAAAGGCAAAAAGAGTTGCAGCAGGAACTGAACAACTTAAACGCATCTTTATCCGATGTGCGCAAAAGCAAAAAAATTTCGCTGAGAGAATTAAATTTAATTCAGCGTAAAATTGCCGCGCGCGAATCTTTAATTCGTTCCATCAACAATGAATTGGCTGATTTAGACCAAACAATTACGGCGAACAATCAGCAAATCATTGATAATACAAAAGAATTGGATACGCTGAAACGCAAGTATGCCGAGAGTTTGGTACTTGCTTACAAGAACAGAAATAATTACAGTTACGTCAATTTTTTATTTTCGTCGGTATCATTCAACGATGCTTTCCGAAGGATAGCTTATTTAAAAAGTTATCGGCAATATAGAGCAACGCAGGCTGCGGATATTATTAAAGCGCAGCAAACATTAAAGCATAGTATTGCCAATTTGGAAAGTTCGAAAACCGAAAAAGGGAATACGCTTGTTCGACAAAACTCGCAGTTGCAAGCGCTGCAAACCGACAGGCGCGATAAAGACAATACCTTTAATATGTTGAAAGGACGCGAGGGAAGCATTAGTAAAGAAATTGCGGCAGACAACGCAAAAAAAAGAAAATTGCAGCAAGTATTGCAAGCCGTTATTCGCCGAGAAGTAGCCGAAGCCGAACGCAAAGAAAGAGCGCGGCAAGCGCAAATAGCAGCCGCCCGCAAAGCCGAAGATGAGCGCGCTCGCAAAGAAGCGTTACAAAAAGCGCTTGCTGCGCAACAGCAACGACAACAAGCAGCAACGCCGGTTCATCCGAAATCACCAAATACATCCGCATCTACTACGCCTGCTCCAAGTAATACGACAACCGCTGTTGTAACGCCAAAGCGCACAACTACTACCACTCCAACAAATGTAGAAACCGCTCGGGGAAACAGGTCGTACAACGTTTTGGAATCAACGAATGAATCGCTGACGCAATCTTTGGATTTTGAAAAAAACAGAGGACATTTACCATGGCCTGTAAACGGCGGATTTATTTCGGAAGATTATGGCGTGCAATCCATTTCCGGTACCAATCTCAGACAGGTAAATGACGGAGTAGAAATATCTACCAACAGCGGTAATATGAATGTAAAAGCCGTTGCTACGGGAACCGTATCTGTGGTGATTTCCGATGACGGATATTCTGTAATTATTCGTCATGGAAAATATTTTACCACATACAGCAATCTTAGCAGCGTAATCGTAAATCGCGGCGACAATGTGAATGCCGGCACGGTAATAGGGAAAATGACTTCTGACGGCTCCTCCACAAGCAGCATGTTTTTTATGGTTACGGATAGCAGGGGCAATTCGTTGAATCCTTTGTCGTGGTTGAGTCATTAGACTAATTTGACGATAAAAAAATTTTGTTTTAAAAAAAGGAATGAATCTTCCGAATGCTTGCCTTTCCGTCTTTTCAACTTTTTTAATTTTCCTTTTTCCTGACTATCTTCGGGTTTCAAAAAAGTGCAATAATGAAAAACATTTTCTTCTTTTTATTATCAATTATGGTTGTTCAAATAGCCTCTGCTCAATTGGTAACGCCGATGGGCAATGTTACCGAGCTTTACGCAGACCAGAATAATGTGCTGCATATTAAAACGGAAAATGCTTATGCCGATATTATTCCTTACTCGCAAAATATTATTCGCATTAGGATAAACAATGCTCCGTTCAAAAAAGATTTTTCATATGCGGTAGTGGCAGCTCCTCAGATTTTGAATGCAAAGGTGCTTCAAACTGCCGATGCGGTAAGCCTTTCAACGGATTCTATGATTTGTATAATACAAAAAAATCCGTTTTCCGTTGCGTTTTATACCAAAGATAATCGCTTGATAAACGAAGATGCAAAAGGTTTTGGAACTTCTTGGGTGGGCAATTCGGTTACTACATATAAAGCCTTGCAGAAGGGTGAACGTTTTATTGGTCTTGGGGAAAAAGGCGGCGATTTGGACAGAGCCGGCAGCGGCTATACCAATTGGAATACCGATGCTGCTGGCTATGACAATAATTCCGATCCTTTATATTCCACCATTCCTTTTTACATGGGCATTCACGACGGTTTGGCTTACGGTATATTTTTGGATAATAGTTATCAAAGCGATTTTAATTTCGGCGCCAGCAATAATCAATTTTCTTCATTCGGTGCGCGCGGCGGCGAAATGAATTATTATTTCCTCTACAATGCAAGCGTAGCGGGCATTTTGCAATCATATACTTGGCTTACAGGTCGTATGCAAATGCCGCCGATGTGGTCGTTGGGCTATCAACAAAGCAAGTGGAGTTACCATCCCGATACAATGGTGATGCGGGTTGCAAAAGAATTGCGTGCAAAACATTTTCCTGCCGACGGCATGGTGCTGGACATTAATTACATGGATAAATATCAGCTCTTTACTTGGAATGCAAAAGAATTTCCACACCCGCGTCAAATGACGGATAGCTTGCGCAGCATGGGTTTCAGAACAACGGTGATTGTAGATCCCGGTATTAAAATAGAACCTACTGCCGCAGCTTATCAAAAAGGTTTAAAAGAAGATGTTTATCTGAAATATCCGAATGGTGAATATTATGCGGGGCAAGTTTGGCCCGGATGGTGCAATTTTACTGATTTTACAAGTGAAAAAGGGCGTGCGTATTGGCGCGAGCAAATGCATTTTTTTGTAAACAGCGGCGTAAGCGGCGTGTGGAACGATATGAATGAAATTTCTACATGGGGACAAAAAACACCCGATAATATTTTGTATGATTTTGACGGCAACGGCGCTACCAATTTGCAAGCGCACAATGTATATGGGCTGAATATGGCGCGTTCCAGCTACGAAGGTATGAAGCAAGCAACGGGCTTGCGCCCATTTATTTTGTCGCGCTCGGGTTATGCGGGCTTGCAAAGATATTCCGCTATTTGGACGGGCGACAATCAACCTACGGAAGAACATATGTTGCTCGGCGTGCGGCTGTTGAATAGCATGGGGTTGAGCGGATTGGCGTTTACAGGCATGGATATTTCGGGCTTTACGGGCGATGCTACGCCCTCGTTATTCACGCGGTGGATGGAGATTGGCGCATTTATTCCGTATTGCAGAAATCATAAGTCAATAGACTTAAAACCTGCCGAGCCTTGGTGTTACGGCGATGAAGCATTGAATATTTCACGGAATTATATTGCGTTGCGTTATCGTTTGCTGCCTTATCTTTATGCTGCTTTTTATGAAGCAACGCAAAACGGATTGCCTGTGAATCGCAGCCTTGCGATTAATTATACCGACGATTCTACCATTTATAACGTACGTTTTCAAAATCAATATTTATTCGGCGGAAGCTTTATGATTGCCCCGTTTGAAAGCACGGTGGAAAACGGGGAAATTTATTTGCCCAAAGGAAATGATTGGTATGATTTCTTTACCGATGAAAAATTGACCGGCGGACAAATTTTGCAAGCAAAGATTACGCTGGATAAATTGCCCGTATTCGTCAAAGCGGGAAGTATTATTCCGATGCAATCTGCGATAGAATCTACGGCACAGAAGCCTACCGATACGCTGACTTTGCATGTATATAACGGTACGGAAATCCATAATTTTGTTTACTATGAAGATGATGGTGAAAGCTTTCAATATCAAACCGGAGCGTTTTATAAGCGTACCATTGCGTTTAATCCTGTAACGAAAACGATTGATTTTTCTAAGGCAGAGGGCAGTTTTACTTCTAAATTCAAATTCGTAAAAATTATTTTTCATGGATTTGACAATATTGCTGCTAAAACCAAATCGGAGTATTTTTCCGCTATTCCTTATGATGTGAGTGAAAATAATCGAACCGGCTACATCCCTGTAAAATCAATGGTTTTACCTAATGCAAGCAATGCTTTTTCAATTAAGTTTTAAATAATTAAATATTTTAAATATGATATATTCTAATGTATATAAGTTCTGCTTGTCCTTTTTAGGATTGAGCTGTATTGCGATGAGTAAAGCGCAAAAAACTATTCCGTTTTCCAATCGCTTTACCACAGGAACCGTTTATGCTACGGTAAAAAATACCGATGAGAGAATAACACAAACGACTTCTCTTACTTTTGAACCGCACGCGCAGCCGCTGGAAACCGATGTATGTATTTTTGTAGATCCTACGCATCAATTTCAAAGCATGATTGGCTTTGGCGGCGCGCTTACCGATGCAGCGGCGGAAACATTTGCCAAACTGCCCAAGACCATGCAAGACAGCATCATTAATGCTTATTACGATAGTAAAAACGGCATCGGTTATACATTTGGACGAACCAATATCAACAGTTGCGATTTTTCCAGCGATTCCTATACTTATGTGAATGATAATGATGTTTCGCTAAAATCGTTCTCCATCAAGCATGACGAGCAATACAAAATTCCGTTAATCAAAAGAGTAAATGAAAAACTCGGCGGCAAACTTACATTGTTTGCAAGCCCTTGGACGCCGCCGGCTTGGATGAAAGATAATAATGATATGCTGCACGGCGGCAAACTGAAAAAAGAATATTATCAAACTTGGGCGAATTATTTCGTGAAATTTATTCAAGCATACAAAGCAGCAGGAGTGCCTGTTTGGGGCGTTACGGTGCAAAACGAACCGATGGCAAAACAAATTTGGGAGTCCTGCATTTTTACGGCGGAAGACGAAAGAGATTTTATCAAAAATAGTTTAGGTCCTACGTTTGCCAAAAATCATTTGTCCGACAAAAAAATTATTGCATGGGATCACAATCGCGATTTGGCTTACCAATATGCAAGTACCATTCTCAACGATTCCGCTGCGGCAAAATATGTTTGGGGTATCGGGTATCATTGGTATGAAGTTTGGACAAAAAGCGCTCCGCTTTTCAACAATATACAGTTGCTGCATGAGGCATTTCCCAAAGTCAATCTGTTATTTACCGAAGGATGCAGCGAAAGATTTAACTTCGATAGTTTGAATAATTGGCGTTTGGGCGAGTATTATGCCAATAATATCCTCAATGATTTAAACAATGGCATTCGCGCGTGGAGCGATTGGAATATTTTGGTAGATCAAACCGGCGGTCCCAATCATGTAGGTAATTTTTGCTTTGCGCCCGTTATTGGCGATGTAACTACGGGTAAAGTTTATTTTACCAATGAGTATTGGTATATCGGTCAATTTTCAAAATTTATTCGCCCGGAAGCAAGACGAATCATAAGCTCTTCCAACCGTGATGCATTGCAAACAACGGCGTTCATCAACAAAGACGGTAAACTTGCTATTGTGGTTTTGAATAGGAGCGACAATGATATAAATTATCACCTCTGGATGCAAGGGCGTTGGGCAGCAGCAACGGCGCCGGCACATAGCATTGAAACGATTATTATTTGATGCCATCCGTTTTATTGGAAAATGAGATACTACGTCATTTCGCGAATGCAGAAAATCTCTATTTTCATTTTTGAATTAGGGATGCTTGAATGACAAGATAAAATCAATACTCTACAATAAAAAAGGCTTCCTTTTGGGAAGCCTTCTTCTTGCTCGAAACTTACGACAATTTCAAAATTTATTATCCTTATTTGTCCTTCATAGCATTATTGGCATCATCCAATAATTGATTGAAAGACTGTTGCAGAATTTCATTTTTCTCTTTTTCAAATTCTTCCGTTTTTCCATTTGGAAGATGCATATCGTAAAATTGACCGCCGGACAATGTTTGGTCAAAGTTAGGATTGAGTTTGTCAAATTCGTTTAAATCCATATCCAAAGCTTTACAAACAGCATCTTTACTGTACATACCTTGCAGGCGTATTACATTATCGCTATCGTCCGTTGCGGCGGAAAGCGTGTCGGCATCGGTATTCTTTGCAATATTTTGCGCGGATTGTTGTTTATATTTTTTCGTTTCGTCAGCGCCAATGGTTGTAATGCCACCGCTGCCTTCAAAGAAATAATGCGTGCTGATATATTTTTTGATATAGTTGCGCGTTTCCAAAGGAAGATAACCTTGCATTTTCCAAAAATCCCTGCTGCCTGATGCTGCAATAGCTCTATTTACTCTGCCTTCGCCTGCATTGTATGCGGCAAGTGCAAGCAACCAATCGTCGTAACGGTTATACAAAGAAGTAAATATTTTAGCTGCTGCTTCGGTACTTTTGGCATAGTCGGTTCTGTAATCGTTTCCGTTTTTAATGAGTCCGTAACGAATACCTTCTTCGCGCGTCAATTGCCAAGGACCTGTAGGTCCCGATTTCATACGCATATTTCTATTCAAAGCGCTTTCAATAACAGCAACATATTTCAATTGTGTAGGAAGATTATACCGTATTAAAATAGCATCCATTAATTTAAAAATCGGCTGCGCCCACACTTTCATTTTTGTGAGGTCGGTTTTTTCATAATGAATATAATTGTCGGCAAAACTTCTTACATTGGAATTTAAAGCCACTTTTACAGTAGCAGATTCATTAGCTTTTCTCGCCGTATTCATCGTTACCGGACGGGTAGTAGGCAATAACGAAACAAACTTTTTTCCTTCTTTCGGATCAATGGGTTTCGCAATTTTATCTTTGCCGGGCATAGGTAAACTTCTATTTCTCGACGCCGAAAACGACATCAACAATAAAGCCCCACTGCTGCACAGAACCCAATGAAGAGCATTTTTAAATATGTTATTATTTCCAAATTTCTTTTGCTTCATTTTACTTTTTTAAGTACAAAAATCTATGCTTTACGTGCTTTTATTAATCAGCATAATGCGCTGTTTATTCGAAAGATTTATTTACTTTTTTCCTTATCCACTTACTCAAATTCTCTTTCCGATTAAAAAGCGAAAAGCATACGCTATGCAAAGATAAGAAAATTTTCCGCTAAATTCATAAAAACAAATTAAAAGTTGGAAAATCAAAAAATAAATAAACATTATTCAATACTTATTTTATTGTCTATGAATTATCCAAATATAATTTTTTTCTTTCTTCTGATTTGAATTATTAAGTCGGATTCTGCGTTTGCTCAGGCTGCTGATTACTGTTTGTTGAAGATTGCTGCTGTTGGGACTGATTGTCTTTTTCTTTCAACCCGTTTTGCAATTCCATGCGCATATTATTTTTGGCATTATTAAATTCGCGAATACCATTGCCCAAGCCGCGCATAAACTCCGGTATTTTATTTCCGCCAAAGAAAACTAAAATGACAACAGCAATCAACAGCAATTCTGAAAATCCAAAGCCTTCCATAAAAATATTAATTTATATCATTTATAAAATTATACGAAAACTATAATCAAACTATTTTTTCTGAACCATTTGTTCGGCAAGTTTTACCGCATTATACAAATTCACGATACCGCCGGAAACGCAAAGCGATTTCATAGTAACATTATCGCCGGTAGCGGGATTCATAACGGGAAAATCTATCGGTGTTGCCGATTGAATAATAATTTGTTTTACCTGTGGCGCCGTAAGCGTGGGGAAATAGGAGCGCAATACCGCCGCTACGCCTGCCACCACGGGCGATGCCATGCTGGTACCGTCCAACGCGCCGTATTTACTTACACCATTTGCCGTAGGCAAGGTGGAATAAATTTGAATGCCGGGCGCAAATACATCCACTGCTGTCGGACTAAAATTGGAAAACTCTGCTACCAGAATTTGTTCAACAGGTCCGCTGGCGCCAACGGTAATCATATTATCGAATGATTTGGTACTGTCATTCTCGAAAAATTGTGTAGGATAGTCTGCATCGTTCGTAATATCTTTTCCATCATTACCGGCTGCATGTACAAGCAAAACATCGTGCTGCTGCGCATAACGGAAAGCATCTTCCACCCATTTACGTTGGGGCGACAACGGCTTGCCGAAGCTCATATTTATCACCTTTGCTCCGTGGTCAACTGCATATCGCACGGCAAGCGCAATGTCTTTATCATGTTCATCTCCGTCTGGAACAGCCCGCAGTTCCATTAATGCTACATTATCGGCAATGCCGTTCATGCCCAAATTGTTGTTGCGCTCTGCACCGATGATGCCGGATACATGCGTGCCGTGCATGACATCGCCGGCAGAGATATTGGAATTGCCGTAATATTTATCGTTGAGATTATTGTAATTATCTTTTACCACATTGGCTCTATATGGAATTGGCGGCACAGTGGGCAACTTGCTTGCTTTTTTTAAACTGTCAATTACTTTGTTTACAGCACCGGATAATTGGTAATTAGTCGTTCCTGCCGGTACTCTTTGAAACAAAATCATATATACCTGTTTTTCCATACCGGATCTTCTGTCGAGCGGCGTATAGTCTTGCACATCGGCAATGGTAAAGGTATCCTTCACCAACATTCTACTGAATTCGCTTACTTTCGGCAACAAACTTACAATGGACTGCAAATCCGCAGCATCTTTGGCTTGCGGCGATTGAGCATTTAATTCAATATCTTTTGCGCGCAACCATAATTTATAGTTGGCTAAATCTTTTTTCTTTACTTCTTTGATGTTCTTTACATTCTCAAACAGCGGTTTGTAGCGGAAATATACCCTGTCCACTACATAAGAATCTTTGGTAACGTTAGAGGTATCATTCTTTCCACCCAAAAAATTCCAACCGTAATAATCATCCTTATAGCCGTCTTTCTCGTTATCGATACCGTCATGTGGAATTTCGTTTGGATTGTGCCAAAACACATTTTTCAAATCTTCCTGCAAAGTATCGGCGCCGGCATCCACAATGGCAACAATTACTTTTTGCGAAGGCATGCCTTTCAACAATTCGCTGTAAGCCCTATTAGCGCTGATGCCGTAAATGCTGTCTTGCGAATAATCGAGCATATGCCAATCGCGCGGAATATCTATTTGTGCCTGCGCAACAGTAATAGTACACACCAACAAGATGGCGGGGATTAGAATTTTTTTTATCATTTCAAAAAAAATAAGTGCGCCGAAAGTAAAACATATCGCTGATATGGAAAAATCAATTTGAAAATGCAACATCCATTCGTTCCTTCAAAGGAAGGCAAATCATTATTGCATTGCCGAATTATTTCTTTTTATTTTTCCAGCTATCTATTTTTCCGCGAGCTTCCTGCATTTTCTTTTGTTGCTCTTGCATTTGCTCCATGCGCTGCTGGAACTTGCTTTTGGTTTTCGGCTGTTTTCGTTTTTCGTTTATTTCAGCTAATATTTTTTCGTGATTTAAAATATATTTTTGAATCACCACTTGAATACCGACCGTAATTAAATTACTAACAGTGTAATACAATGTAAGCGCCGCAGGCAATCCGTTGAATATAAAGAAGAATACAACGGGCATAATATACGGCATATACTTCATCATTTCCTGTCCGGGTGCATTGCTTTGCGGCGTCATATTCATGTTCATATTGTACACGCTGGTGAATATGCTGGTAACGCAATAGGTAATCGTGAACAAACTTAAATGGTCGCCCAATAGCGAACTTAACAACGGAATATTGTGGAAGTGAAGAATGGCATCATAAGACGATAAATCTTTTGCCCATAAAAAACCTTGCCCGCGCAATGCAATATTGGAATTGAAAAATCGGTACAAAGCAAAGAATATCGGTATTTGCAACAGCAGCGGAAAGCAACCGCTAAGCGGGTTTACGCCGGCTTCGCTGAACAGTTTCATTTGCTGCACGGCAAATGTTTGCTGGTCGGGATACTTTTTTTTAAGTTCATCCAAATCGGGTTTCAGCAATTTCATTTTCGCGCTGCTGTAATAGCCTTTGTACATCAGCGGCGAAGTGATTAACCGAATAAAAATAGTGAGCAAAATAATAACCCATCCGTAATTGCTTACAAAACTTGCCAAGAAATTGAAGATGGGCATAATAATCCAAATATTGATGTATTTGACAAAAGCAAGTATGCCGGAACCCATGTCCACCATGTTTTTCATGCCGTTGTCGTATTTTTTCAATATGTTGTAATCGTTAGGACCAAAATATAATTGCATCGGCACCGTAACCGAATTGGCAGGGCGCACATAGACTTGCAAATCTGCCGTATCGCCGAATAATTGTTTCACGGTTGTATCATTATCGTCAAACGAAAGCGGCGTCATGGTTGCTTTTCCCGAAATAAACGTATTTTTCGCTACCAGCGTTTGATTAAAAAACTGTTGTTTAAATCCTACCCAATTAGCGCCTTTACTAAAATCCTGATTTGCCGATTTGTAAGCGGTATGATAGTCGTAGCCATCATTCGGCGTATGGAAGCATAAATAAGATTGTTCCCTTTCATATTTTGTTGCAAGTTCGTGTCGGTTGGTTGCCGTATTCCATTGAATGTTTAGCGTATTTGCCGTCAGCAATTGCGGCGCGCCGTTAATATTGATGTTCCAATTTATCAGATAATCATTTTGCGGAACGATGAATTGATTTTGTACCAATTGTCCGTTGCTATCGGTTAGCTGATATGTTACGGTTTGGCTGCCGTCGGCATTTTTGGTAATGGGCAATGCCGTGAAATATAGATTGCTTGTGTATTGCGAGCTGTTGCCTGATGTATTGATGGCAAAACCTAATTGGTTGTTTTCACCGCCGAGCGTAACCAAAGCAGCGTTGAAATCTTTGTATTTTTTCAGTTCTACTTTTTCAATTTGCCCGCCTTTGTTGGAGAATGTAATGCGCATCAAATTATTTTCCACCACTTGCGTTTGTACCGTTCCATTGGCTGCTGCGGCAAAATTGCCGGCTGCATTGGCTTTCGAAACGGAATCAATATGTACAGAATCTGTTGTGCTAATAGGCTTTACAACCGATTTCTGTACCAATGCAATAGAATCTTGAATGTGTTTTTGATAGGCTTCATTTGCTTTCTCTTGTTTACCGGTCGTCCAGAAATAAAGGACAGCCAAAATGGCTAATAGTGTGAAACCTATAATGGTATTTTTATCTGCTTTCATTCAAATTTTTTAATACTGAACAGAAGCGCAAAGGTAATGAACGCTTGCCATATGCCCATAAAAATAAATTGGTTTTCGATAAACTGAAGCATAAGAGCGGTAAGCGGTCTTAAAACCAAAATTATTTTGGTAAAATTTATTTTTCTTTATATATCATGGTGGGCTTAATCTGTCATCTTCTTAAAATTGAGATTCCGAAACAAGTTCGGAAGGACGGGAAAAACAGGAAAGACGCAATATTCATTTTCCAAAATGCATAACAGGTTTTGGTAAAATTTATTTGATTATTAAAAAATAAAAATAAAGAGACGGAAATTGCCGAGAGTTGAAATATATTTGCACTCCCCAATCGGAAAGGTGCCGGAGCGGTCGAACGGGACGGTCTCGAAAACCGTTGTACGGGCAACTGTACCGAGGGTTCGAATCCCTCCCTTTCCGCAATAGGTAAATAATGTATTAGTTTCCTTTTTAAAAGGACAATAATCAATACATTATTTTAACCAATAGTTCTTTCATCAAATCCGCATTGGCAGTATCGGCATCACCAATGCCTATGCTGCGCAGATTATAATAATGCAGCAGTAGTAAAATTTTCTCAACGCCTTGTATGCCGTAGTTTTTAGCTGCTTGTATGTAATCTTTTACAAAATAAGAATTCACGCCAATCGCTTGCGCCATACCGCTTTCGCTACCGGTCAGGCTGAATATCATAGCAACTTTACTGAAAAAAGAGTATAGCGTTGGCAGCAATAGCTGAATGGGCGCGGCTTTCGGGTTATTCTCAAAATATTGAATAATGCGGATAGCTTTCGGAAAATCTTTTTGCCCAATGGCATTTTGCAATTCAAATGCGTTAAACTCTTTGCTAATGCCCACATAGGTTTCAATATCTTCTTCCGTAATGTTTTTGCGACTGCGCAAGTTTACGAGTATTTTGTTCACCTCGTTTTCGATGCGCGATAAGTCGTTGCCGATATGGTCTGCCAATAACAGCGCCGCTTTTTGATTAATCGTATAATCGTGCTGCTGCACCATTTGTACTATCCATTTCGGTAATTCGGAATCGTAAATTTTTTTCGTAGTCAGCAATTCGCCTTTTTGTTTTACGGTTTTGGCAAATTTGGTACGCGCATCTAATTTTTTTTCTTTGTAAGCAATTACCAAAACGGTTGAAGGTTGCGGCTGGTCGAAATAAGGTTCCAATTTGGCAATATCTTTCATATGCTGCGCTTCTTTTAACAGCACTACTTGCCGTTCGGCAAACATGGGAAATCGCCTGCAAGTGTTCAAAACGTCCGTCCATGCAGCATCGCGACCATAGAAAACCGTGAGGTTAAACGAAGCTTCGCTTTCCGACAAAATATCATGCTCGGCATAATTCATCACTTTGTCGATATAAAAATTTTCCTCACCTTCCAACCAATAAAAAGGTTTATATATTTTTTTCTTCCAATCTGTGATAATGCTTTCTGCGGACATGCCGCAAATGTAGCAGAATATTTTTTGTTGGACATTTTGCATCAACTTTCAAAAAACTGATTAAACTTTGCAGCATTATTTTTACCAACGCATAAATTCATTTACTTTTATTCGCGATGAGCATAAAAAAAATCATACGATTTTTGGTAATATTACTTTTATTCATTTCGGCAAAACCGGCAACGGCACAGTTTACGCTGGGTAAATACGATACAATAAGAGTAGGAGTAACGCTTACCGACTCAGGTTTAAAAGTACCAACCGGCAATGAACTGCCGCCTATTTACCTCTACGCGCGTGCCAGCGCGCAAATGCGCAAAAGATATGCCGAATGGACACGATTGCGCAATGCCGTATATATAACTTATCCATATGCAAAAACGGCTTCCGCAGTGATGCTGCAAATTAATCGGGAACTTGCGGGCGTTACCAATTCCAAAAGAAGAAAAGCCATTATCAAATCGCACGAAAAAGAACTGAGAGCAAAATTTACCAGCAAATTGCGCAATCTTTCTATTTATCAAGGAACGGTATTGATGAAACTGATTTATCGGGAAACGGGCAACAGTTGCTACGAAATAATTGATGAATATAAAGGCGATTTTTCGGCGATAGTAGATCAAGGTGTAGCAAGGCTTTTCGGCACCAGCCTGAAACAAACCTACAATCCCAACGGCGAAGACCGCGCTATGGAGCAGATTGTACGGGAAGTGCAGCAATATTACGGATACTAAGCATTTCGGCAATTGGATAATGTTTTTACCTTTTCCTTTTTAGTTCAACAAAAAAGGCGAAATTTTTTTAATATCGTTTTAAAAAATAATATAGTACCTTTACTCCAAAATTTAAAGATTATGGCTTTGTTTAAATCCGGTAATCCGACAATGTCGGAAAAAATTTTCGGCAAATCGGTACAGCAATACGATAGTGCTAACGGCGTGATGACGATAAACGGCTCCATAGGTAAATTCGGCTTTTTGTTGCTGATAGTGATGGCGGGCGCATTTTATACATGGAATTTGTTGTCGCAAGGCAATCTGCAACTGATGCAAACGTTGACGATGGTCGGTATCTTCGGCGGAGTTGTTTGTGCGCTGATTATTTCTTTTGTTCCCAAAACGGCAAGATATCTTTCACCTGTATTTGCAATTTTGGAAGGTTTGCTTTTGGGCAGAGTTTCTGCTTTATTCAATGCCGCATTTGCGCAAACTTATCCGGGAATTGTAATACAAGCTGTGGGCATAACGTTTGCCGTAGCGGTTTCCATGCTGGCTTTGTATGCGCTTAGAATTATTAAAGTTACGAACAAACTTCGTTCCGTAATCATTTCCGCAACGATGGGTATTGCGCTGTTTTATTTGATTGTAATGGTGCTGGAATTCTTTCATGTAAATGTAGGATTTATGTACAATTCAAGCCTATTGGGTATCGGCATATCTATTTTTGTGGTGCTGATTGCCGCTTTCAATTTGCTGTTGGATTTTGATATGATTGAGCGCGGCTCGCAAATGGGCGCGCCTAAGTATATGGAATGGTACGGCGCATTTGGTTTGCTGGTAACGCTGGTATGGTTGTATCTGGAAATTTTGCGCTTGCTAAGCCGATTTGCAGGAAGGAAATAATTTTTTTCATATTTTGTTCAAAAAAGCGCTTCTGAATAGGAAGTGCTTTTTTTTGTTTTAAACCATAAATAATTTTATAACTTAAATTTTTGTGCTTTTGATTTTTTAGTATTTACTTTTGGTCTTTTAATACGGAAATGATAAATAAATTTTTTGAATTTATGATGAGTAAAAAAACTCGCCCCCTGTTTTTTGCACTGCTTATCGGCGGCATTTTAAGCGTACTTTCTTGCAGAGGAAGTAATGATGATGATACCCTCAATAAACAACAACAGCTTTTGGTAAGCATCGGCATGATATTGGAACAACGGCATTATTCGCCAAAGCCCATTGACGACTCGTTTTCGGTAGCCGTATTCAACAGCTATCTTTCTCAGTTGGATGACGAAAAAGATCTTTTCCTGCAATCCGATATTGATTCCCTCAGTCAATACAAATACAAAATTGACGATGAAATTCACGGTATTGTGCCCATGCGCTTTTATCCGGCGGCAATTGCCATTCTCAAAAGAAGAGTGGAAGCGGCAAAAGCCATATACACCGCTATTCTTGCCAAACCATTCGATTTTACGAAAGATGAAATGTATCAGCCTATCGGCGACAGTTTAAGTTGGTCAAACGATGCTCAGGAAACATGGCGATTGCGGCTGAAATACAGAACACTTATGGCTTACAGCGATTTGCTTTCTCAACGGCAAGCAGCAAAAGCAACCGACAGTATCAAGAAAAAAACGGATGTTCAGCTGGAAAAAGAAGCGCGTGCCGGCGTACAAAAATATTACGATAGATATTTTAAAAGTAAATTCAGTCCGGGTAAATTCAGTGTTACCGACCAATTTAGCCTTTTTGTCAATACCATTACACACGAAATGGATCCGCATACCGATTATTTCGCGCCGGTGGACGAGCGTTCTTTTCTCGAAGAAATGAGCAACAAATTTTACGGTATAGGCGCTTCGCTGGGCGAAAAAGACGGGCAAGTAATTATTGCCAATATCATGACCGGCGGCGCTGCATGGAAGAGCAAAAAAATTGCCAATGGCGATGTTATTTTAAAAGTACAAAACAACAGTGATTCTGTTATTGATTTAACAGGTTATACGACACAGGATGCGGTAAAAGTTATTCGCGGAGCAAAAGGCTCTACCGTAACGCTTACCATCAAAAGAACGGTGGACGGCAGTGTCATCACGGTAAAGATGCTGCGCGAAGAAGTAAAACTTGATTTAACTACTGCCAAAAGCGTTGTCATTAATGAAGGAAATAAAAAAATAGGATATATCTCTTTACCGGAATTTTATTTTGATGTGGAAGACGCAAAAAATCCAAGCTGCGCCGATGATATAGCAAACGAACTTAAAAAACTAAAAAACGAAAATATCAATGGATTGATTATTGATTTGCGCACTAATCCCGGTGGTTCTTTGCAGGATGTAAACAAAATTATCGGCTATTTTGTACCGCAAGGTCCTGCCGTGCAAGTACGCAATCGCAACGGCAGCCAGTGGCAATTAACCGATGGCAATAGCAGCAATCAAGTTTTATATGACGGTCCATTAGTGGTGATGATAAATGAATTCAGCGCTTCAGCTTCCGAAATTTTTACGGCAGCCATGCAGGATTATAATCGGGCAATCATTGTGGGCAGTTCTTCTACTTACGGAAAAGGAACGGTACAAAATCAATTGCCGTTAGGAAGTGCCGATAAAAACGGAATGCCCCAATACGGCAGTTTGAAAATGACGATTGAAAAATTTTATCGTATCAATGGCGGATCCAATCAACTAAGAGGCGTATCGTCCGATATCGTAATGCCCGATATGTTTGAATGGATAAAAGACCGCGAAAAAGATGATCCCAACGCTTTACCTTGGGATAAAATTAATCCGGCTCAATATACGCCATGGGTGCCTGCTTACAATAAAGACAGCATTATAAGCCGCGCTACGGCACGCATTAATGCCGATCCGATATTTAAAGCGATAGCACAAACCAATACGTGGATGGGCGCCAACGAAAATAATCCTGTTAGCCTGAACCTTAGTAAATACAAGGAGCGGGAAACATTTATTAAAAATATGATGAGTAAAGATACAGCGCAGGATTCAAAGAAAAATCCTTTGTCGGTGAACGTAATGAGTGTTGACCACGATAAATTTTACAACAATCCCGATAAAATGTCGCAAGACTTTTATAAAGGTTGGTTGAAAGAGATATCGCAAGATGCGTATATAAAACAAACCGTAAAAATTATGGATGATATGATAGGAAAGCAGTAAATGCTGCCGACCATAATTATTCTTCCATAAAGATTTTGCATTATATTGATTGAAAGGTGAAGCGTTTTGTCGTTCAATGGTTTCATTAATAATTTATACGGATGGCTCATCGCGCGGAAACCCCG
>Ga0209738_10000110_pt1 | contig 18756 bp, 16 predicted proteins | sample TergutNc150P5_FD_187289 | JGI IMG/M metagenome (GOLD analysis project Ga0209738, IMG submission 187289) | Nasutitermes corniger P5 segment gut microbial community from laboratory colony in Florida, USA - Nc150 P5 (SPAdes) (version 2) | ecosystem: Host-associated > Arthropoda: Insects >...
GTGCACCTGGACGATCACGTTCCAGAACGCGACGACGTCCCTCAACGTCACCAACTCCGACTTCCGCATCCGCGACTCGCTCGGCGGCATCCACCTGCCCGCCTTCACCGACGACAGCGGCCCCGGCACCGTCAAGCCCGGCGCGACCAGCAGCTTCAAGGTGAAGACCACCCTGCCCGAGGGCGAGGGCCTGCTCTCCTACGCCCCCGACGGCAAGAATCCCGTAGCCACCTGGGACTTCATCGTCGAAGACGACTGATCTCCCCACACGCAAAACGCCGCGCCCGGTGCGATACCGGACGCGGCGTTTTGCTTTGCAGTCCATCTAGGCCGCCGTGTGCTGGACACACGTCAGGCCTGACGCAACGCAGCTAGCGTCGTGACTAGGCCCTGGCGATCGTCCAGACTTGCGGGGCACCGTCAATGGTGACGTTGTACTTGGTGGCACCCTCGGGCACCGGGACGTCGGCAGCAGGGGCCTCGGGCGCCGGGGCGGCCGGCTTCTCGACGGTGTACGGCAGCTTCGGGCCCTCGGCGCGGGTGGTGAAGAACTTGGCGGCGACCTGCGGGAACATGGCGTACGTCAGCACGTCCTCCTCGGTGCCGTCGAAGCCCTCGACCTTGGCGGCCTCGGCCTGCAGCTCGTCCCACTCCGGCTTGAGCAGGTCGGCCGGGCGGCACGTGATCGGATCCTTCTTGGCCCACGCCTGTGCGATCTTCACGACCTCCGGGTCACGCGGGGCAGGCGAGGCGCCGTAGTAGCCGAGCATCAGGTCGGCGAACTCGCCGGTGAGCATCTTGTACTCGCCCATCATCACGTTGAACACGGCCTGCGTGCCCACGATCTGGCTGGACGGCGTGACCAGCGGCGGGTAGCCGGCGGCCTCGCGCACCTTCGGCACCTCGGCCATGACCTCGTCCATCTTGTCGGCCGCGCCCTGGCTCTTCAGCTGGCTCTCCATGTTGGACAGCATGCCGCCGGGGATCTGCGAGCTGAAGATGTCGGTATCGACCAGCGTCGCCGACTCGAACGCCTTGTACTTGGGACGGACCGCGGCGAAGTGGTCGCGGATGCGGTGCAGGCAGCCCATGTCGAGGCCGGTGGTGTAGCCGGTGCCTTCGAGCATCTCGACGACCGACTCGGTCGGGTTGTGGCCCGGGCCGAGGCTCAGCGAGCTGATGGACGTGTCGACCACGTCCGCCCCCGCCTCGATGGCCTTCATCAGCGACACCTGCGTGACGCCCGTCGTCGAGTGGCAGTGCACCGAGATGAAGACATCCTGGCCGTACGTGTCCTTGATGCCCTTGACGATGTCGTACGCCGGCTGCGGCTTGAGCAGGGCGGCCATATCCTTCAGCGCGATGGAGTCGGCGCCCATGTCCAACAGCTGGCCGGCGAGCTTGATGTAGCCCTCGACGGTGTGCACGGGGCTGATCGTGTAGCAGATCGTGCCCTGCGCGTGCTTGCCGGAGCGCTTGACGGCGGCCATCGCATGCTCCAGGTTGCGCGGGTCGTTCATCGCGTCGAAGACGCGGAAGACATCCATGCCGTTCTCAGCAGACTTCTGGACGAAGCGATCAACCACGCCGTCCTCGTAGTGCCGGTAGCCCAGCAGGTTCTGGCCGCGCAGCAGCATCTGCAGGCGCGTGTGCGGCATCAGCTCGCGGAACGTGCGCAGGCGCTTCCACGGATCCTCGTTGAGGAAGCGGATGCACGAGTCGTACGTCGCACCGCCCCAGCACTCGGCCGACCAGTATCCGGCCTTGTCGATGTCGGCGCAGGCGTCGACCATATCTTCCATGGCCATGCGCGTGGCCAGCAGCGACTGATGTCCGTCGCGCAGCACCAACTCGGTGATGCCAACCTTGCGCGCAGACGATGAAGGATTAACCGAAGAACTCATGCGTCCATCCTCTCACGGTGCCGACAGCATGGGAGCATCCCCACCGCGATCCGACAGATTGCGCTCAGCAACAGCGCGAATCCATCGGCTGGTTGTCGATGCGCTGGCGCCAGAACTCGCGCTCCGACAAGGGCTCGTGGTCGTGATGCTCCACCGCGAAGCGCGCAAGGTAGCGCTGGTACGCCGTGTCGCCCATGAGCTCACGGACGTACCACGCCACCGCCTTGCCCGCACGCACCACCTGGGTGACCACCGGCATCGTCCGTCCTCACGCTACTTGGCGGCCGCCGGCTCGTGGTCCTTGAGGGACACGTGCCCGGCCAGCAGGGCCGGATCGCCGACCTGCTCGAACTCGGCCTCGACCTTCTTCTCCAGCGCGCTGGGCAGGAACTGCACGGGCGCGAACAGCTTCGACTCGACGGGCGGATCCTCCGAGGTGAACGTGTCCTTGTTCTTGATGGTGTTGACCACCCGGATGATCGCGCAGATCAGCACCGTGAGCGACATCGCCAAGAACAGGATCGACAGGCTGCCCTGGATGAACGTGTTGCGCACCGTCGCGTTGGCGATGGCCAGCTGCGACGGATCGCCGGCGGCGGCCGTCACCGCCGCGCGGGCATTCGACCACTGCTTCCAGTATCCCAGCGCCGGGTCGGACGAGAAGATCTTCTGCACCGAGGCCGTGAACGTCGTCGAGACGTCCCAGACCAGCGGCACGATCGGGATCCAGATCCACTTGTGGTAGCCCTTGCGGGTCACCATCACGGTCACGATCATCAAGGCGATGGCCGCGATTAACTGGTTCGCGATGCCGAACAGCGGGTACAGCGTCTGGATGCCGCCGCGCGGATCGGTGACGCCCATCAGCAGCAGCGACCCCCAGCAGGCCACGACGACGGCCGTGCAGGCCCAGGCCCCGATGCGCCACGAGGGCTGCTTGAACTTCGGGACGAGGTTGCCGATCGCGTCCGACAGCTGGAACCGCGTCACGCGCGTCACGGCGTCCACGGCCGACAGGATGAACAGGGCCTCGAACATCACCGCGAAGTGGTACCAGAAGCTCATCATCGCCCGGCCGCCGAAGATGCGGTGCAAGATGTTGGCCATCGCGACGGCCAGCGTCGGGGCGCCGCCGGTGCGGCTGACGATCGACTGCTCGCCCACGTCGGAGGCGATCTGCTCCAGCGCCGCCTTGTCGTACACGGTGATCGTGGCACCGCCGCTCTCCGGCTGATCCCAGGTGACCTTCGGCCGGTCGCCCTTGGCGTCGACCACGCCCAGCTGCGTGACCGCCACCGCGGCCGAGGCCGCCTTGGCGTCGTCCGCGGCCGACTTCTCCGCAGGTGTCGCCGAGGCCAGCGTGCCCGCGGCGATCGTCGTCGTCCACTGCTTGACCATGTCGGTCGTGACCGGAACGGTCGTGGTTCCCGACGGCACGGTCTGGCCGGGCGTGTACACCGCGCCGGTGCTCTGGTCGATCTGGACGCCGTCGTTCGCGGCCTTGGTCGCCAGCGTCATGATCGTCGCGGTCGAGGTGTTCATGGCGAAGTACGTGCCGACGTTCAGCGAAACGGCCGCGGCCAGCGCCATGATGGCCACGAACGACTCCATCAGCATGCCGCCGTACCCGATCATGCGGGCCTGGCCTTCCTTCTGGATCATCTTGGGCGTGGTGCCCGAGGCGACCGTGGCGTGCATGCCCGACAGCGCGCCGCAGGCGATCGTGATGAACAGGAACGGGAACAGGGCACCGGCGAACACCGGGCCGGCTGTGTTGTGCGCGAACGTGCTCACCGCGGCCGTCTGGGCGATCGGGCGCACCGCGACGATGCCGATCGCGAGGATGACGATGGTGCCGACCTTCATGAACGTCGACAGGTAGTCACGCGGGGTCAGCAGCAGCCAGACCGGCAGCACGGCGGCGAAGAAGCCGTACAGCACGACGGCCCACGACAGCTGGACGCCGGACAGCGACAGCGCGTTGGCGATGCCGGAGTGCGAGATCCAGTTGCCGGAGATGATGGCCAGGATCAGCAGCACGAAGCCGATGATCGATATCTCTGAGACCTTGCCTGGTCGGATGTAGCGCAGATACAGGCCCATCAGCAGGGCGATCGGGATGGTCAGGCCGATCGACCAGACGCTCCAGGGCGACCCGGTCATCGCGTTGACGCAGATCAGCGCCAGCACGGCCAGCACGATCATCAGCATGATGAAGACGCCGATCATGGCGACCGTGCCGCCGACCTTGCCGATCTCGTCGATGGCCATCTGGCCCAGCGAGCGCCCGCCACGGCGCATCGAGAAGAAGAGGACGAGCATGTCCTGGACGGCGCCCGCGAGGCAGACGCCGACGATGATCCAGATCGTGCCGGGCAGGTAGCCCATCTGGGCGCTCAGCACCGGGCCGACCAGCGGGCCGGCGCCGGCGATGGCCGCGAAGTGGTGGCCGTAGAGCACGCGGCGGTCGGTCGGGTCGAAGTCCTGGCCGTTGTTGACCCGCTCGGCCGGCGTGGCCCGCAGCGCGTCCGGACGCATGATCTTGCGCTGAATGAACAGCGCGTAGAAGCGGTAGGCGATCGCGTACGAGCACACGGCCGCGACCACGAACCACAAGGTGTTGACCTGCTCGCCGCGGATCACGGCCAGCATCAGCCAGCCCACCGCGCCCAGCAGTGCGATGCACACCCACAACACGATGCGCCAGGGCGTCCACTTCTGGTGCGGCGCGATGCCGACCGGGATGCCTTGCTTGTTGCGGATGATGTAGTTGTTCTCCAGGTCGGTGTAGCGAGCCTTGATGGCAGCCAGCGGTCCTGGTGTCGTCGTCGACATGGTCTCTCCCATCGCACAGTTCATCGTTGATAATGCGTTGACAGGGTCACGCTACCCCTAGCACAGCCTGCACGGCTTGGTTTCGGGACAAATGTCCCGGAAGCCAGGACGGACCGGTTGGTAACGATTCGGTAACAGTTCCAGACAGGCTGTTGACAGGCCAGGATGCGGATGGTTGTCTGATGCGCAACCGGTACCGCACGGCAGCGGACCGGAACACCGGATGGCCCGGCCTGCCTGACTCATTGACCGACGCGCGGGACCACCCCACATGACCCCTCTGATGACGACGACCGCCATCTGACCTGAAAGGAACGACATGAAACCCCTCACGAAGATCGCCGTCATCACCGTGGCGGCCGCCCTCAGCCTGACCCTGGGAGCCTGCAGCAGCAACAGCGGCAGCACCACGACCTCGTCCTCGTCGGCGGGAAGCGGCAACCACCTGACCGTGTGGGCGTGGGATCCGACGTTCAACATCTACGCGATGAACGAGGCGCAGAAGATCTATGCGGCCGCGCATCCGGGCTTCACGCTCGACGTCCAAGAGGTGTCGTGGGACGACATCCAGACCAAGCTGACCACCATCGCCCAGGCCAACCAGCTCGACCAGCTGCCCGACATCTTCCTGGTGCAGAACAACGCGTTCCAGAAGAACGTGACCTCGTACCCGCAGCTGTTCGCCGACATGAGCAACGCGGGCATCGACTACACGCAGTACCCGAAGGCCGTCGTCGACTACTCGGTGGTCGACAACAAGAACTGGGGGCTGCCGTTCGACAACGGCGCCGTCATCGCCGCCTACCGCACCGACGTGCTGCAGCAGGCCGGCTACACGCTGGCCGACTTCACCGACATCAACTGGTCCGACTTCCTGACCAAGGCCAAGGACGTGCTCGCCAAGACCGGCAAGCCGCTGCTGTCGGGCCAGGCGAACTCGTCCGACATGATGATGATGATGCTGCAGTCGTCGGGCGCGAGCCTGTTCGACGCGCAGGGCAAGCCGGCGATCGTCGGCAACCAGGCGCTGCTGAACACCATCAACGTCTACAAGCAGATGGTGCAGGCCAAGGTGTACACCGAGGTCAACTCGTGGGACGAGTACGTCGCCAGCTTCGTGAACGGCGATGTGGCCGGCGTCATCAACGGGTGCTGGATCCTCGGCTCGATCCAGACCGCCAAGGACCAGTCGGGCAAGTGGGACCTGACCGACATGCCGGCGCTGGACGGCGTGCCCGGCGCGACGAACTACTCGGCCAACGGCGGCTCGTCGTGGGCCATCAGCGCGTCCAGCAAGAACTTCGCGCTGGCCGCCGACTTCCTCAAGTCGACGTTCGCCGGATCGACGCAGCTGTACGACACGATCCTGCCGAGCTCGGGCGCGCTGGCCAACTGGATCCCGGCCGCCAAGTCGGACGTCTACGGGCAGCCGCAGCCGTTCTTCAACAACGACAAGATCTACGCCAAGATCGTCGACTACGCCTCGAAGGTGCCCAGCAACAACACCTCGCCGTACTACTACGAGGCCCGCGACGCCATCAGCGCGGCCGTCACCCAGATCCTGGGCGGCACCGACGAGACGAAGGCGCTGCAGCAGGCCCAGCAGACCGTGGAATTCGCGATGCAGTGACGGGGCCGACGCCGTGTCCACTGTGCGACTGACCGCAAAACCGTCCCCCGCCACGGGGCGCCGGATCGTCGGGTTGGAGAAACGCCACAGCCTCACCGGCTGGGCGTTTCTCACCCCGGCGGCCGTGCTGATCGCGGTCATGAGTTTCTACCCGATGATCCAGTCGTTCATCCTGTCGCTGCACACCGGCCGCGGCACGGTGCTGCACTGGGCCAGCCCGATCTGGTACAACTACGCCCGGCTGTTCCAGGACCAGACGTTCAAGCTGACCATCCAGAACACGTTCATCTACCTGGTGATCCAGGTGCCGATCATGCTGATCATGGCGCTCATCCTGGCCACGATCCTGAACGACAAGACGCTGCGGTTCAAGGGCCTGTGGCGCACCGCGATCTTCCTGCCGTGTGCGGTGTCGCTGGTGTCGTACTCCATGGTGTTCCGCACGCTGTTCGCCACCAACGGGGCCATCAACGACGCGCTCATGGGCCTGCACCTGATCGATTCGCCGATCAACTGGCTGGCCCAGACCGGCACGGCCCGCATGGTGATCATCCTGGGGCTGCTGTGGCGCTGGACGGGCTACAACATGGTGTTCTACCTGGCCGCGCTGCAGACGATCGACTACTCGACGTTCGAGGCCGCCCGGATCGACGGCGCCAACACCGTGCAGACGTTCTTCCACGTCACCGTGCCGCAGCTGCGACCCATGATCCTGTTGACGGCCATCATGTCGACCAACGGCACACTGCAGCTGTTCGACGAATCGTGGAACCTGACGCAGGGCGGCCCCGCGAACACGTCCATGACGATGTCGCACTACCTGTACCAGCTGTCGTTCCAGAGCAACCCGAACATCGGCTACGGCTCGGCGGTCTCGTACGCCATCTTGATCATGGTGGCCATCCTCGCCGCGATCCAGATGAAGGTGGGTGACAAGCGTGACTAGGAAACTTCGACGCGCGGTGATGTACGCCGTGCTGGTGATCGCCTCGCTGTTGTCGGTCTTCCCGCTGTACTTCATGATCGTCAGCGCCACCAACACCAGCGCGCAGGTGCTGGGCGCGCGGCTGCTGCCCGGCCTGCAGCTGCTCACCAACCTGCACGCGCTGATGGCGCAACAGGACCTGCTGGCCGCGCTGTGGCATTCGTCCCTCAACGCCGTGTCGACCACGGTGCTCGCGCTGATCGTGTGCGCCGTCGCCGGCTACGGCTTCGAGGTGTACCACTCGCGGGGCAAGGACGCCGTCATGAACATCCTGCTGCTCACGATGATGATCCCGTTCGCCGCGACGATGATCCCGCTGTTCCGCATGTTCTCCGAAGCGGGGCTCGCCAATTCGACGCTGGCCGTCATCTTGCCGGCCATCTCGACGCCGTTCCTGATCCTGCTGTTCCGGCAATCGGCGCGGTCGTTCCCGCACGAGATTCTGGACGCCGCCCGCATCGACGGCCTGGGCGAGCTGACGATCTTCGTCCGCATGTTCATCCCGACCATGCGCTCGACGTTCGCCGCGGCCGCCGTGATCACGTTCATGGGCGCGTGGAACAACTTCCTGTGGCCACGCGTGATCCTGATCAGCAACTCGCAGCAGACCATCACGATGCTGATCTCGAACTTCCGCGCGGGGTACGTGATCGACTATGGCGTGCTCATGCTCGCCGTTTTGGTCGCTTCGCTGCCCACGATGATCATCTTCTTGATCCTGCAGCGCAGCTTCGCCAACGGCATCACCGGGGCCGTCCAGTAGAAAGGAACACCCATGTCCGTCTTCGACCGGCTCGCCGATCCGGGTTTCTTCGAGGAGAACCGGGTGGCGGCCCACTCGGGACACCGCTGGTTCGCCGACGCCGCACAGGCCGCCACGGGCGTCAGCAGCTACGAGCGCTGCCTGGACGGGCTGTGGCGCTTCCACTACGCCGTCAACCTGGGCGCAACCGTCCCGGGCTTCCAGGAGCCCGGCTTCGACTGCTCGGGCTGGGACGCCATCGCCGTCCCCGGGCACATCCAGCTGCAGGGCTACGACCGGCCGCAGTACGTCAACGTGCAGTACCCGTGGGACGGGCACGAGCAGGTCGAGCCCGGGCAGGTGCCGACGCAGTTCAACCCGGTGGGCAGCTACGTGACGACGTTCGCGTGGGACGAGCCGCTGGCCGAAGGCGAGACGCTGCACGTCGTCTTCGGCGGCGCCGAGTCGGCGCTGGCGTGCTGGCTCAACGGCGTCTTCATCGGCTTCGCCGCCGACTCGTTCACGCCGTCCGAATTCGACCTGACGCCCGCGCTTCGTCCCGGCGAGAACACGCTGGCCTGCCAGGTCGTGCGCTTCAGCGCCGGCAGCTGGATCGAAGACCAGGACATGTTCCGGTTCTCCGGCCTGTTCCGCAGCGTCGTGCTCGTGCGGCGTCCGGCCTGCCATGCGCAGGACATCGCCGTGACCACGCCGCTGTCGGACGACCTGCGCCACGCCGACGTGCGCGTGCGGGTGCAGCTGACCGCGGGCGGGCGGGTCTCGGCCCGGCTGGTCGCCGCGGATGGTTCGGTGGTCGCGCAGGGGCTGGCGGGGACGGATCGTCCCGGCGAGGTCGCGCTCGGGCTGCCGCTGGACGAACCGGAGCTGTGGAGCGCCGAAAGCCCGTGGCTGTACCGGCTGGAGCTGGACGTGCACGACCTGGCGGGCCGGCTCACCGAGTGCGTGCCGGTTCAGGTGGGCGTGCGCCGGTTCGGCATCGAGGACGGGTTGCTGAAGATCAACGGGCGCCGCATCGTCTTCACGGGCGTCAACCGGCACGAGTTCGGCCTGGCCGGGCGCGTCATGACGCCCGAGCAGACCGAGGCCGACATCGTGACCATGAAGGCCGCCAACATCAACGCCGTGCGCACGTGCCACTACCCGAACAACACGTTCCTGTACGACCTGTGCGACCGGTACGGCCTGTACGTCATCGACGAGATGAACCTGGAGTCGCATGCCATGTGGGACCGCCTGCACCTCCAGCACCTGCCCGACGCCGAGGCGCTGCCCGGGGATCGTCCGGAATGGCTGCCCGTGCTGCTCGACCGGGCCGCCAGCATGCTGGAGCGGGACAAAAACCACCCGTGCGTGGTCATGTGGTCGTGCGGCAACGAGTCGTACGGCGGGCGGGACATCCTGGCGGTGTCGCAGTGGTTCCATGCGCACGACGCCACCCGGCCGGTGCACTACGAGGGCGTGCGCTGGGACCCGCGGTACCGGCAGACCTCCGACGTCGAATCGCAGATGTACACCCCGGCGGCCGACATCGCCGCGTACCTGGAAACGCATCGCGACAAGCCCTTCATCCTGTGCGAGTACGCGCACGCGATGGGCAACTCGTTCGGCGCGGTCGATGAGTACACCGAGCTGGCCTACCGCGAGCCGCTGTTCCAGGGCGGGTTCATCTGGGACTTCGCCGACCAGGCCATCGCGCTGCGCGACCGGTACGGCAAGCCGTTCTTCGGCTACGGCGGCGACTGCGACGACCGGCCCAACGACGCCGAGTTCTGCGGCGACGGCATCCTCTTCGCCGACCACACCCCCTCACCGAAGCTGCAGGAGGTGCGCTACCTGTACCAGGGCTTCCGCACGACGATCGGCGACGATTCGTTCACCGTCGACAACCGGCATCTGTTCACGTCGACGGCCGCGTTCGACTGCATCGTGAGCCTGTCCCACGAAGGGACGGTGCTGCGCACGGCCCGCGTCGCCACCGAGGTGGCACCGGGGCAGTCTGGGACATACCCGCTGCCGTTCGCGCTGCCGGACGCACCCGGCGAGTACGCGATCGACGTGTCGTACCGGCTGCGCGAGGATGCCCCCTGGGCTCCGGCGGGCCACGAGGTCGGCTGGCAGCAGCGGGTCGTGCGCATCGGCGCGCCCGCGGCACAGCCTTGTGGGACAAAACTGCACCTGATCGAGGGAATCCACACCATCGGGGTGCGCGGCGGGCATTTCGAGGCCATCTTCTCCCGCTTCCAGCTGGGCCTGGTGTCGTACCGGTTCGGCGGCCGCGAGCTGCTGCGCTCGGTGCCGATGCCGAACTTCTGGCACGCGCCGACGTCCAACGAGCAGGGCTGGCACGGACCCGCCCGCGACGGCCAGTGGCTGCTGGCAAGCCGATACGCCACACTCATCGAGCCGCCGACGCTGGGCGAACGCGACGGCTGCCCCGAGATCGAGTACCGCTACCAGCTGGCGTCCCAGCCGATCAGCCAGTGCACGGTCACGTATCGCGTGTGCGGGGACGGCCGCATCGAGGTGACCGAGCGCGTCGTCCCCGGCAAGGGGCTGCCCGATGCACCCGAGTTCGGGATGATGTTCGTCTGCGACGCCGATCTGTCCCACCTGGCCTGGTACGGCGAGGGGCCGGACGAGTGCTACATCGACCGGCGCGCCGGGGCGCGCCTGGGCGTCTACCGCGGCGAGGTCGCCGACCAGCTGACGCCGTACCTGCGTCCACAAGAATGCGGAAGCCACACGGGCGTGCGCTGGGCCAGCGTGACCGACGACGCCGGCCGGGGGCTGCGGTTCGAGGCCGCGGTGCCCATGGAGTTCTCGGCGCTGCCGTGGACGCCGTCCCAGATCGAGGACGCCGCCCACGCCACCGAACTGCCGCCCATCCACCACACCGTGCTGCGCCCGGCGCTGGCCCGCCGCGGCGTCGGCGGGGACAACTCGTGGGGCGCGATGACGCATCCACAGTACTGTCTGCCGGTCGGGGTGCCGCTGGAGTTCCGGTTCGCATTCGTGGGCGTCGCTTGAGGATTACGCAGGCCGCTCTATCCTTGGTAGGCGTTGTGCGCCCCGAACGCACGACGGAACACAGGATGGTGGTCGGATGAGTCGGACGCCCGCAACGACGACCGAGCAGGCGGCGCCGCCCCCGGGGGGTTGGCGGCGCTTCATCATGGCGGCGTACGGCCCGCCGCTGTTGTCGTCCATCGGCTACGGCGCGGTGACGCCGCTGGTCGTGCTGTCAGCCCGCGATCTGGGCGCCTCGGTCGCCCTGTCGGCGTTGATCGGCGGCCTGACCGGCATCTCGACGATGCTCGGCGACCTGCCGGCCAGCTGGGTCGCCACGAAGCTGGGCGAGAAGCGCGCGATCATCGCGGCCTGCTGCTGGGACTTCTGCTGGCTGTCGGTCGCGTTCCTGGCGCGCGACCTGGCCGTCCTCAGCCTCGCCGTCTTCTGTTTTGGCTTGTCCGGTGCGGTATTTGGCCTGGCGCGGCAGACATTCGTCACCGAATCGACACCGATCGCGCTGCGCGCGCGGGCGCTGTCGAGCCTGGGCGGCACGCAACGCGTGGGCTACTTCATCGGCCCGCTGGCCGGCTCGGCGATCGTCGCCACGTACGGCCTGTCGCCCGCGTACGCCTTCGCCGCCATCATGTCGCTGTTCGCCGCCGGGGTGACGTTCGCGCTGCCCGACCTGCCCGCCGACGTGGCCGCCCGCCGCACCGCCGGCGAGGGACCGAAACTGTGGCCGGTGCTGCGCAGCCACGCGCAGGTGTACGCCGTCCTCGGTTCGGGCATCCTGGGCCTGTCGCTGGTGCGCGCCGTGCGGCAGACCATCCTGCCGCTGTGGTGCGAGCAGATGAACATGTCGGACGCCACCACGAGCCTGATCTTCTCGCTGTCGATGGGCGTCGACATGAGCCTGTTCTTCCTGGGCGGATTCATCATGGACCGGTTCGGACGCGAGTGGGTGGCGCTGCCGTCGCTGGTCGTGCTCGGCATCGGCCTGGCCAGCCTCGCGCTGGCCCACCATGTCGGCTGGGTCGTGCTGGTCGCCATGGTGCTCGGCCTGGGCAACGGCATCGGCTCCGGCATCGTCATGACGCTCGGATCGGACGCCTCGCCCGACATCGGACGCACGCAGTTCCTCGGCGGCTGGCGCATGATGGGCGACGCCGGCTCGGCGCTCGGCCCGGTCGCTCTGAGCGGCCTGACGCTGCTCGCCGGCCTGGCCGGCGCGACCGCGATCCTCGGCGGCTTCGCCTGCGTCTGCGCCGCCTGGCTGCGCCACGGCATCACCTGGAGCCGCGCCCATCCCCCGGAGCGCACGCCTGCCGTAGACTGAACACATGGTCACATTGCCCTTGTCAGAAGCCCAGGACCGCTTCCTCGACATCGTCGACCAGGCGGCGGCCGGCGAACAGATCACGCTGACTGACCACGGAGTGCCCCGCGCCATGCTCGTCCCCGTGCCGGAAGACCCCCGCCCGTCAGGCTTCACAGCAGATGAGGTCTGGGACATCTTCCTGCATCATCAGATGGATCCGGGCGCATGGGACGCCATCCGCTGCCCCGGCGACACGATCGGGGAAGACGGCCTTGGCTGATCCCATCGCAGCGATCCTTGACACGAGCATCTTCATTGCGCGAGAGCAAGGACGCCCCCTCCGCGCAACTCCGCTGCCCACCCCGGCGGGCGTCTGCGTGGTGACGCTAGCGAGTTGCGAGTCGCCGCACTGAACGAACCGAATCCTGCACGGCGGGCCCGCTATCTCCAAACACTGGCGCAGGCCCGCAGAGTGCATCCCGTACCCATCGACGAGACGGTCGCCTACCACTGGGCCACTTTGCGTTCCGCAGCTCGAAGCCTCTCCCAGAGCCGCATCAACGACCTGTGGATTGCAGCCACGGCACTTGCACTCCACGTCCCCGTCATCACGCAGGACACCGGCTTTGTTCGCCTGGCCGCCGTCGGCGGCCCGTCAGTCGTTCTGGTGTAGCAGATCATCGGTGATACCGCCGTGCTCGGCGGCTTCGCCTGCGTCTGTGCCGCCGGACTGCGCCACGGCATCACCGGGAGCCGCGCCCATCCCCCGGCGCGAACCGCACAGTTCTGACTCTTGAAACGCAGAACTTACCACGGTCGAACGATTCTTCTTTTGAGAATGCAGATTTGGTAGGATCGTCGCATGGATCTGATCCCACGGCCGGCGTACATCGATTGGCTGGAGAAGTGGCGCAGCCACGACCTCGTCAAGGTCGTGACGGGCGTGCGGCGCTGCGGCAAGTCGACGATCCTGCAGCTGTTCCGACAGCACTTGCAAGACGACGGCGTGCGCGCCGACCAACTCATCGTCATCAACCTGGAGGATCCCGACCAGGAGCGCACGTTCAGCGCCGGACTCACGCTGTACGAGACCGTGAAGCACCAGCTCGTCCCGGGCCAACCCACGTACGTCTTCATCGACGAGGCGCAGCATCTGGGCGAACTGGAGCGCACGGTTGCGGGGCTCGCGCTCGAACCCACGGTCGATCTGTACCTGACGGGCTCCAACTCCAGCTTTCTCAGTGGTGACCTGGCCACCCGCCTGACCGGACGGTACGTCGACATCCACGTGCTGCCGATGTCGTACGCCGAAGCGGCTGCCCACCTCCCTGCAGCATCGGCCACACCCGGAGCCGCGCCGTTCGATCCGCTGGCGCTGTACCTGCGCCACGGCGGTTTCCCCTACGTGCTGCGCCTGGGCGATGACGAGACCATGATCCGGCAGTACCTGACCAGCGTGCTGAACACCATCACCTTGAAGGACATCGCGCCGCGGCAGGCGTCGTTCTCGCCCATGCTGTTCGACTCAGTGCTGGACTTCATGGTGGACAACGTCGGCAACCTGGCCAGCATCAAGCGGATCAGCGACACACTGACATCGCTGGGCCGCAAGACGAGTCGTACCGCAGTCGAGCACTACATCGCCGGACTGGTCGACAGCTACGTGCTCTATCGCGCACCCCGCTACGACGTCAAGGGCAAGGCCTATCTGGAAAACTCAGCGAAGTACTACGTCGTCGATCCCGGCCTGCGATGGGCGCTGCTCGGCGGACAGCGTCCCGACGCCGGCAACCGTCTGGAAAACGTCGTGTACCTGGAACTCCTGCGCCGCGGCTACCGCGTGAGCGTCGGCAAGGTCGGCGCAGCCGAGATCGACTTCATCGCGGAGCTGGACGGCGCCTTCACCTACATCCAGGTCACCCAGCGTGTGGATTCACCCGACATCCTCGCCCGCGAACTCGCACCCCTGCGCGCCGTCCCCGATCACTACCCCCGCCTGCTGCTCGTCGGCGACGACACCGAATCTGTATCGCACGAGGGCATCCGCCAGATCAGCGTGCGCGACTGGCTGCTTGGCCACTGAACCGTCCCCGCACAGGCTGAGAGCCCGCCCCCGGGCGTAGGGACGGGCTCTCAGTATGCTGTTACGATATCAGGCCGCGGCCGGCGTGGCCGGGGCGGGGTCTTCCTTCTTCGTGACCACCAGGGTCTCTGTGGTCAGCAGCAGCGAGGCGATGGACGCCGCGTTGGCCAGGGCCGAGCGGGTGACCTTGACCGGGTCGATGACGCCGGCCTTGATCAGGTTGCCGTACTCGCCCGTGCCGGCGTTGTAGCCTTCGTCCGCACCCATCTCGGCGACCTTGGCCACGATCACGTAGCCCGGCTCGCCGCCGTTCTCCGCGATCCAGCGGGCCGGCTCGACGATGGCCTTGGCGACGATCTGCGCCCCGGCCTTCTCGTCACCGGTGAGATTCAGCGCGTCCTTCAGCACCTTGCCGGCATGGATCAGAGCCGCGCCGCCACCGGCGACGATGCCCTCCTCGATGCCCGCGCGGGTGGCCGAGACGGCGTCCTCGATGCGGTGCTTCTTCTCGTTCAGCTCGACCTCGGTGGCCGCGCCGACCTTGATGACGCACACGCCGCCGGCCAGCTTCGCGATGCGCTCCTGGAGCTTCTCGCGATCCCAGTCGGAGTCGGTGCGCTCGACCTCGGAGCGCAGCTGCGCCACGCGGTCGGCCACGGTCTTCTTGTCGCCGGCGCCGTCCACGATGGTCGTCGCGTCCTTGGTGATGACGACGCGGCGGGCGTGGCCCAGCACCTCCAGGCCCACGGAGTCGAGCTTCAGCCCGACCTCGGGAGCCACGACGGTGCCGCCGGTGAGGATCGCGATGTCCTCCAGCATGGCCTTGCGGCGGTCGCCGAACGCCGGCGCCTTGATGGCGACGGAGTTGAAGCGGCCCTGCAGCTTGTTCAGGATCAGCGTGGCCAGCGCCTCGCCGTCCACATCCTCGGCGATCACGACGAGCGAGCCGTGCGCGGCGATGACCTTCTCCAGCAGCGGCAGCAGGTCGGTCATCGACGAGATCTTGCCCGAGTTGATCAGGATGTACGGATCCTCGAACACGGCCTCCAGCCGGTCGAAGTCGGTGATGAAGTGCGGCGAGATGTAGCCCTTGTCGAACTGCATGCCCTCGGTGAACTCCAGCTCGGTGCCGAAGGTGTTCGACTGCTCGACGGTGATGACGCCGTCCTTGCCGACCTTGTCGAAGGCGTCGGCGATGATCGCGCCGATCTCCTCGTCGCGCGAGCTGATCGTGGCCACATTGGCCATGGAGGCCGTGGTCTCGACCGGCTTGGCGACCGTGCGCAGCTCTTCGACGACCGCGTCCACGGCCTTGTCGATGCCGCGCTTCAGGCCCACCGGGTTGGCCCCGGCGGCCACGGCGCGCAGGCCCTCGTGCACCAGCGCCTGCGCCAGCACGGTCGCGGTCGTGGTGCCGTCGCCGGCGACGTCGTTGGTCTTGGTGGCGACCTCCTTGGCCAGCTGGGCGCCGAGGTTCTCGTACGGATCCTCCAGCTCAACCTCCTTGGCCACGGTCACGCCGTCGTTGGTGATCGTCGGCGCGCCCCACTTCTTGTCGAGGACGACGTAGCGGCCCTTCGGGCCCAGCGTCACCTTGACGGTGTTGGCCAGCGTGTCAACGCCGCGTTCGAGGGCGCGACGCGCCTCCTCGTCGAATTGCAGTTCCTTTGCCATGTGGGTCTCACTTCTCGACGACGGCGAGGATGTCGCGGGCGTTGAGCAGCAGGTACTCCTCGCCGTTGTACTTGACCTCGGTGCCGCCGTACTTGCTGTAGATCACGACGTCGTCGGGCTTGATGTCCATGGGAATGCGGACGCCCTTGTCATCCACGCGACCGGGGCCGATGGCGAGCACCTTGCCCTCCTGCGGCTTCTCCTTGGCGGTGTCCGGGATGACCAGCCCCGACGCGGTGGTGGTCTCTGCTTCCAAAGGCTGAACGAGGACGCGGTCCTCGAGCGGCTTGATCGTGGTTGCCACGTCAAACCCCTTTCTTCGTCTGAGTTTCCGCGCGTGTGGGGCGTCGTCGCGGTTCCGTCCCCCAGCGCTGGCACACTCGGTGTTCGAGTGCTAACCACCACGATAGCCAGCCGTTAGCACTCAAGCAAGCCGAGTGCCAGCCGGTGCCGCCGGCTATCGCTTCGGCGACCGGCTGTTCGGGCTGCCCGCTTTGGGTTGTCCGGGAGTTCGACGGAAGTGGTTCCTTCTCGCTAGAGGGGTGCCCGGCATCATCACGAGCTTGATCTGGCCGGGCGTTCCCAGGTCACGCGTGCAGGACTGCTGGCGCCAGCCCGGGGGCGGGTGTCGTTGCCCGGGCCGGGGCTGGTTCGGCGGCGGGAACCGGTGATGGCCCCGCAGGTGCTGTCCAGGTGTTCCGGCCTGTTGTTTCGCCTTGTGACGGGAGTGTAAGAAGACTTGGGATTCGCCGGGCTCGGGGACGACGCGTTCCGTGACCTGGTGGCCGCCCGCGTCATGGAGCCGACCAGCCTGCTCGACGTGGCCCGCACCATCCAACACCGCCGACCAGCAAGCCCTCATCGACGCCATCAAGACCCGACCAACAGAAAGGCACAAGGCCATTTGACCCACCTCAGGTCGAGCGCGGTAAAGTCGAGCTCATCGGCCGCCTCACCTCCACCCGACCGCAGACCACGGCGCAGGAGTGAGGCCCTAATCATGACCCTGGAATACAACCCCGCCCAGATGCAGGCATTCGTCGACCAGCTCGCGGCCCTTGCCGGTGACGCCAGCAAGGGTGCCACCTACGCCGACGCCTGGGTTCGCGAGAGCCCGCAGGGCCACAACGGGCAGGCCATTCCGGATCTGTTCTTCGAGCTGCTCAACATGCTAGGTGTCGATGATGCTGCAGGTGGGGGAGGCGCGATATGCGCGACATCCTTCGGGCCCCCGGCATCGTGGATGCGGTGCAGCGCGGACGAGCGATGTACGAACAGGAGCGAAATGCCATGTCTGCGCAGCAACAGGCCGAACTGGATCGACAGGCTCAAGAACATGCCCGCAGTCTCTTGGCGTCCGACCCGCTCCTTCGTTCCACGCAGCAGAATCATGACAAATAGGCGGTCAACAGCACATGTCCGAAACACAGCAGGGATATCCTCCTCCGTTGCCGCCACATCGGCGGCGCACGTTGGGCTTTCTTCTGGCATCGACGTGTCTCTTCTGGACATTCATAAGCATCAATTCGGTTCTTGACAATGTCTTGGCCGACGAGCCGCTCTCAGCCAAAGTAGCGGTCCCCGTGGTTGCAGACTGTCTGTCGATCGGCCTCGCGCTGTGGGCGCTTCTGCCGCACAAGAAGGACTCGCTGCCACAGACACTGCCGATTCTCGACAGCAAGGGCAGAGCCATGCCGCGATTCTATGCACGGTTCATTCCCGCCTTCTTTGGGCAGGTGTTCGTGTTCATAGCCGACCTGGTGTTCCTCTACCAGCTGGGCGTGAACTCATGACCGACACCCAGCCCAGTCTCCCACCAGCCAAGCCGCGATACAAGAAATGGTCGTTCGCTGGGTTCCTCGGCATGCCATGCCTGGTCTGGGTTCCTCGTACTATCGACTCGATCCAAGAATGCTCCGCAGCGCAAAGATTCGTCGTGGGCGAGACATTGAGCGCTATTATCCCGCTCTGCTTGTCAATCGGCCTCATGCTTTGGGCGTTCATTCCACACCGAAAGGACACGTTGCCGCAGAATCGTCCTCAGGTGGACGCCGCAGGCAGACCTGTCCCCCGCTACTACGCGCGAGTGTTGCTTGCCTTTGCCGGACAGGTAATCGTTCTTGTCGCGGGCCTGGTGTGCATCTACAGGCTGGGCCTGAGCTCATGACCGACACTCAGCCCAACAGCCCACCGGCTACCCCGGAACGGTCATACCCGTTGTGGTCGCGCATCCTCTTTGTAGGGATACCGCTCGGGTTCTGGCTGCGAAACGCCTTAGCCGTCATCGTGGGAGCCGCCATGGAATACGGGTTATCCGTCGTCGAAACGGTAACCTCTCTCGGCGGGTTGTGCCTGTGCGTCGGGCTCACCACCTGGGCGGTCATGCCCCGCATCAGGAGCTTGATCAAGGGCTTGGCAGCCGCCCCCGTCACTGCGCTCAGCTACCGCAAGCGCATGATGCTGAACTTCATCGGACAGATGGTCATACTCGTGGTCGGCGTGGTGATCTACATCTGGCCCGTCCTGCACGGATAGCCCGCTCCGCAAGCTGCGAA